>Ga0114939_10001292_pt1 | contig 19888 bp, 15 predicted proteins | sample AshMeaCrysSpring_FD_87196 | JGI IMG/M metagenome (GOLD analysis project Ga0114939, IMG submission 87196) | Groundwater microbial communities from Big Spring, Nevada to study Microbial Dark Matter (Phase II) - Ash Meadows Crystal Spring | ecosystem: Environmental > Aquatic > Deep subsurface >...
ATGTTGAACTCGTTACGATTTGGAAAGTGGATGTAGGACAGGGTCAGTCCCCAGCAGTAGTCTTCCCAGGTCGCGCAGTAGGCGCTCTGGATCAGTCGATTCGCATCTGCATTGAAGTCGGCACGTCCGACAAGCTGCACACCCCATCCCGTTTTCCACGAGAAACCACCCCGCCAAAAACGGGCGCGCGGCGCCGTCTCCCCCTCCCCTAAAAAAAACGGATCGAACGGATCTCCTCGTTTTGGAAGCGGCCCGCCACGGGTATAGCGGTGACTGAGCGAAACGGTCAGGTTCGACTGTTCGAAGCGAACATTGCCCGAAACCGCCTGGACCGTTCGTCGCCCGGTGTCGTAGAAGCCGTCGGTGAGGATCGAGAGCGTCGGCATGGGGCGAAACCTCAATTCGCCCCAAAGCGGCGAGGCCGCTCCTGGCAAATCGGCGCGGTCACGATCGATACGATAGGTCTCGCTCATCCGAAAAAAGAGCCGCTCCATCGGGAGGCCGTCCGCATCCGGCGTGACGAGCCGCTGCTCTAGTGTCGCGGTCACGGCATTGCGGTCTGCGAGGTGGTCGACCTCGTCAAACTGCGGTAGACCCTCCACCTCCCGCAGGCCGAGGTAGTGATAACTCAGCTGGGGCCGAATCTCGTGGCGCACCACGCCCCACATGCGCGAAAACGTCGTTTCGATCGTAACCCCCATCGGGAAATAGGGCCGGGTACGGGCTTGGTCCGAAAGGAGCGTCCGGCGATAAGCGGTGTGACGCAGGCCGATCCAGGGCGTGATCATCGCCTGCGGCGTGGCATGCGGTAAGGTCAGCGTCAGACCGAAATCGGCTCGCGGCGTTCGAAACCCGGTCTTGCGCCAGAAATTGACCGCCGTCCCGTCGAGGGCAATTTCAAGCGGCCCAACGGCATGGTCGGATCGAAATCCCACCTCCGGAAGCCGCTGGAGGGTGGCGTCATCGTCGGCCGCAGCGAGGTTTTGGCTGTAGCGGAAGAGGAGGTAGGCGGCACTGGAATCGCCCTGATAGGTGAGACCGGCATCCGAATCGATCCGGCGCTGCGCTCGTGCGTCGGCGTCGTCGGCAAGCTCGGTTAGGCTGTTTCTACGATTGAGATAGCGCAAATCCAACGCCGCCTGAAGACGCTCGGAGAGAGATTGCCGATGCCGGTATCGGGCATCCCAGCGTTCGACGTTGTCTTTCTGGTCGTCGAAATAGTCCATCTGCCATTCGCCGCCCGATGCGGCGGACAGCAGATAGCGATGCTCCAACCCGCCGCCGCTTCCCTTGCGACCGCGATAATCGACCGTCACCGTGGCGTCCTGTTGTTTGGAGATCGCCCAGAAGAATTCCTGCCGATAGCGCGGCCCGTCGCGGGTGCTCCAGCCGACGCGCGGAACGAGTAGGCCCGTTTTGCGCGTCGTTCCGGCAGGATAGATGAAATAGGGGAGATAAAAAACCGGCCAGTCGCCGGCGTAGAAGACGACATCACGCGCCGACAAGTAACCTTCCTGACGAAACCGCAGTCGCCGGGCGCGAAGCCGCCAATCGGAATCACAGCCGCAGGCGGTGAACGCGGCCCCGTCCAACTCATAACGATCCGCCGCCACCCGCGCGATCCGCTCACCCGAAAGCAGATAACCCTCTTTGTTCATAAAAAGGCGTGCATCGGTCAAAACGCCGAGGCCGGTGGTGGTATCGAACTCGATTCGTGCAGCGTCGATTCGACCCATCTCCTCGGAAAGATGGACATGCCCCGCCGCCGAGACCTTTCGGCTGCGCGATTCCAGCTCCAGCTGGTCGGCGGAAAGGGTCCGCACGGAATCCGTCAGCACGACCGACCCCGTTGCGCGCAGCAGGCCGGTATCGTGGAATGCCTCCAGCCGGTCGGCCGTGAGATGGATCGGAGATTCAATGACGGTGCGATCTTCCACGGAGAGCGGCGCGGGGGATTCGGATACGCTCAGATCGCCCAGGGCGGGTGACGCGAAGGCAAATAGGACCCACAGAAGTGGTCCGTTCGGTCGTCTCATCTCGGGTTCTCCGTCGTTACGATGACTCAGAAACCGAAGAAGGGCCCTGCCGAACTTTGGGGAAGTATGTAACGCGGAGGGATCAAGAGACGCTTTCACGCGTTCGCGCATCTAAAATCGCTAGAGAGAGGCCAGATCTCCCCGTCGAGAGGCGGAGGACCTGGGCTTCCATGACGGTTACAGACCGTTTTCATATTCAACAAGGCGAATCTCTGCAATGGATCGCCCATGTCGGATAACGAGAAGGGTCTCGCCCTCTTCCACCGGCGTCAGCAGGCCTTCCGCAGGGCTGCAGAATGCGGTCAACGAGACCCGTTTCATTTCATCCATCCTCTCCTGAATCGACGGGTATGTGACTGCACAAAATAGACAGAAAGTTGAGCTCCACATCCATCATCCCCGCAGGGGAGAGCAGGCTCGGCCGGCAAAGTGCGCCTTGGCCTCGCCGACGAGAAAGAGTGATCCCGCAATGAGCAGTGTGTCGCAGTCCGCCAGTCTTGCACAGGTTGCGGCAACGGCATCGGGCGTCGCCGGATATGTCCGGCGCGGTAGATCGGGTGGAAGAAAGGCCGTCATCGCCGCTGGGTCGGCGGCACGGGCCATATCTGGACGGGTGAAAACGACCTCATCCGCCCAACCCAAAAGGGGCGACAGCATCGTACCGATCTCCTTATCCTGCATTGCGCCAAAGAGCAGGTAATGCCGGCCCTTCCGGTCGGGGTCCACTTCCCTCAGCGCCTCGGCCAACGCATGGGCGCCGGCCGGGTTGTGGGCGCCGTCGAGTAGAATCCGTGGCGCGGCACAGAGCGTCTCCAGCCGTCCCTCCCAGCGGGTATGACGAATCCCCTCCTGCAGATCCCACTCGCGGATCGGCCATCCGACCGATTGAAGTTGTTCGATGAGGCCGATCGCCACAGCAGCATTGTGGATTTGATGTTTTCCAGCGAGCGGACAGGAGACCTCGCGTACCCCCGTACCTCGATACATGAACCGCTCCGGACGGTCACCGGATGTCGTGATCTCCCGGCCAAGCCGCACCAACGGCACAGATTTCTCGCGCGCATGTCGCTCGACTTCAGCCATCGCCTCTGCGGACAAGGCGCCGACCACCGCCGGCACCCCCCTCTTCAAGATACCGGCCTTCTCGAAGGCGATCGCCGTGAGCGTTTTCCCCAGATAGATCTCATGGTCAAAGTCGACGGTCGTAATCGCACAGACGGCAGGCGTCACCAGGTTCGTGGCGTCGAATCGCCCCCCTAAGCCGACCTCGATCACGCCGATATCGACCGCCTGCTCGGCAAAATATAAGAAGGCAACGGCGGTGGTGACCTCGAAAAAGGTCATGGCATCGGCCATGCCGCACTGTGCGACGGTATCGTCCACCTGCCGGACGAGGCGCTCAAGGTCGGCCGTCGCAATCGGCGCCGCGTTCACGCGCATCCGCTCGGAAAGATCGATGAGGTGGGGAGAAGTATAAAGCCCAACGGAGAGGCCCGCCTGTTGCAGAACCGATGCCACCATCGCCGCTGTGGAACCCTTACCGTTGGTCCCCGCGATGTGGACCGCGGGAAACTGCCGTTCAGGATGCCCCAACCGCTCAACGAGGCGGATCATCCGTTCGAGACCCGGTCGGATACGGTGTTGTTGCAATCGCGCCAAAATATCAAACGCGGTCATGAACGAATTCTGGAGAGGGCGCGACGATGACAAACTTTCAGCACCATCCACGGAGAGAGAAAACGCCAGGCCGCAAACGGTGGGTTGAACTCCGGCATGGCCGACGGCCACAACGGTAGAGTGTGATCAGAAGGCCGGCGGCGCAATCCGTGGTACCCAAGAATAGCGGTAGAAAAGGTCCTGGGGGCAATCTTGAGAGGAAATTTTTCAGGATGGAATGGCACACACGATTTTGGGCCGATATCTCGTGATGTGAAATCACGTCGTTTCACCTGTCCTTAAGACAGACCCACCCTTTCATCGCCTTGCCAGACGATACCCCTGATATAAAAAAGGCCCTCCCGCGGGAGGGCCTTTTTTATCAAACGGGGGCGAACCCCTCACACACCAGCGAGCACAGTCTCCTCTACGAGACAAGGGGCGTTATCCCGTAGGGCAATTTTGATCCGCTTGTTTTCCTTAAAACGTCCCTTGACAATCTCTTCCGAGAGGAGGTCTTCGATGTTTCTCTGGAGGCAACGGCGCATCGGTCGCGCGCCCTCCCTCGGTTCATAACCGGTATCGACCAGCCACTGACGCACCTCGTCGTTGACCTCCAGCTGGAATCCTTCCTCCGCAAGGCGTTGTTGGAGCTCCTCGATGAGATTGTCGACGATTTTCTCGACATGGACCCTTTCCAAGGGATGGAAAACCAGTGTTTCGTCGACACGGCTGAGAAACTCCGGGCTGAAGAATCGCTTCATTTCGTCCTGTACGGTCGCCTTCATTTTCGAATAAAGGCTGTAAGACGATGGCTGATGGAAACCGAGTGTCTCTCGGCCGATCATCCGAGTCCCGAGATTGGAGGTCATGACGATCACCGTGTTTCTAAAGTCGACCTTCCGACCCAATCCGTCGGTGAGGCATCCCTCGTCAAGCACCTGCAACAGAAGGTTGAACATGTCCGGATGTGCCTTCTCGATTTCGTCGAAGAGGACGACGGAGTACGGACGCCGCCGGACCCGTTCGGTCAGCTGCCCACCCTCTTCGTAGCCGACATATCCGGGTGGGGCGCCGACGAGCCTGGAGGTGGAAAACCGCTCCATATACTCCGACATGTCGATGCGAATGAGCGCATCGCGGCTGTGGAATAGGAACTCGGCAAGCGCCACAGCGAGGGCGGTCTTTCCGACGCCGGTGGGACCGAGAAAGATGAACGAGCCGATGGGGCGACGTTCGCCTTTCAGTCCGGCGCGGGAACGCCGAATCGCTCGGGAAATGGCAGAGATCGCCTCCTCTTGTCCAACCACCTTTCGGCGGAGCGACTCCTCCATATTCGTCAGTTTGTTGGCCTCCTCCTCCTCCATCCGGAAGAGCGGGATGCCGGTCATTTTCGAAACGATGTAAGCGACATCTTCGCGCTCGATATTCGGCCGGTGCTTTGCCCGCTCCGCCATCCATTCCTGTCGGGCCTCTTCCATCAATCGTTTGATTCGCTCTTCCTCCTCGCGGAACCGCACCGCCGCCTCGAAGTCTTGAAGACGGATCGACGTCTCCTTGTTCTGCACGATCTTGCGATATTCCTGCTCGATGGCGCGCAGATCGTCCGGCCGGAGTGATAACATCATTTTGGCCCGCGCCCCCGCCTCGTCGATCACGTCGATGGCCTTGTCGGGAAAGAAGCGGTCTGAAATGTAGCGGTCGGACAGTCGTACCGATTCTTCGATCGCCTCGTCGGAGATCGAGACGCCATGGTGGCTTTCATAGCGATCTTTGATCCCTTTCATAATCTGAACCGTCTCGCGGCTGGAGGGGGGCGGCACCATCACCATCTGGAATCTCCGTTTGAGCGCGGCGTCTTTTTCGACATACCTGCGATACTCTTCGAGGGTCGTGGCGCCGATGCACTGGATTTCGCCACGAGAGAGGGCAGGCTTCAGCATATTGGAGGCGTCGATGGAGCCCTCCGCCGCGCCGGCGCCGACCAGGGTGTGAAGCTCATCGATAAAGAGCGTGATATTCCCTGCAGTCAGGATTTCCTTCATAACCACCTTGAACCGCTCTTCGAACTGTCCGCGATATTTCGTTCCGGCCACCAGCAGGCCGAGGTCGAGGGAAACGACCCGCCGGTGGATCAAATTTTCCGGAACGTCAAGCGCGACGATCTTTTGCGCAAGACCCTCGACAATCGCCGTCTTTCCAACGCCCGACTCGCCAACGAGCACAGGATTGTTTTTCGTCCTGCGACTGAGAATATGTAGCACCCGTTCAATTTCGTTTTCGCGGCCGATCACTGGATCGAGCATCCCTGCCGCCGCCATCTGCGTGAGGTCGCGCCCAAACTCGTCCAACGCGGGAGTCGCGCTTTTTTTCTCCTTCTCGCGCGAGGCGCTTTTGCGTAGCAGATTCACCGTCAACTGCCGGGCGGTGAGCAGATTCCCCCCTAGGCTGCGCAAGATTTTTCCGCCGATTCCCTCTTCCTCGCGCAGCAGTCCCAAGAGAAGGTGTTCGCTTCCGATGTAGTTGTGACCCAAAAGTTTAGCCTCTTCCACCGCATATTCGATCATCCGTTTCGCGCGCGGGGTGAACGGGATTTCGCCGTAGCCCGTCGGGGCTACAGCAGCGGGAAGGTTGCGCTCGATCTCGAGCCGCACCTGCTCCACGGAAAGACCCATCTTCTTCATAACCGCCAAGGCGACACCATCCCCCTCCCGCAGAAGCGCCAGAACGACATGCTCCGTCCCCAGGTAATCGTTCTGATGCCGCTCCGCCTCTTCGCGGGCCAAGATCACGATTTTCCGGCCTCGATCGGTGAACTTTTCGAACATTCCGATTCTCCTTCCCAAGAATGTAATGCCAAGAATGTAATGCAATGATAGGTTCGGAAACGACTCGCAGGTTCTATCGAGCGCAAGAGAGCGCAAGCCCCGCCGTCACGGCATAATCTACAAGGTTCATCACATCGACACCGCATTCTAATAACGCCCCTTTGGAGTGTCAAGGCGATGTATGGGGTCACTACATATGAGAATCTAGGGGCCTCGCGAAGCATGATGATTCAGATACTCCGCCGGGGTCAAATACCCGAGGGCTGGGTGGGGACGGACCGGGTTGTTGTAGGTGTTTTCCCATGCCCTCAGGGCGGGCCGGAGGGAGGCAAGATCGAAATCGCCGTTGTATCGGGCCACCACATATTGAACTTTTTCGGATCTTGTTTTGTTAAACACGCTCGCCCACTTCTATCTCGGTCTGTGGGTTGATCCGTCGCGTTGACCGATTTTTGCGGGTGTGGTAGCGTCGGCGTAGGTCTTTGCAAATGCGAGGATCGGCAGCACGAGGTCTTCTCTGACGTGAAAAATGTCGGTGCGGTTGAAAAGCGTGGTCAAACGAACGACAAGCCACCGCTTCTTTCGATCCGGGAGGTTACCCGCGTTTTTGGCGGGCTCGCGGCGCTTTCGGCCGTCTCCTTTTCGGTAAACGCTGGGGAGATTGTCAGCCTGATCGGCCCGAACGGCGCGGGGAAGACGACATTTTTCAACTGTGTGACGGGCATCGTGGCGCCGACGTCCGGAACAATCTTCTTCCGTGGCGAAGAGATGACTGCCCTTGCGCCGCATGAAATTACCCGTCGGGGGATCGCGCGGACATTTCAGAATATTCGTCTCTTCGGCCCGCTTTCGGTGCTGGAGAATGTCGTGGTCGGCGGTTACATTCGGAGTGCCCTGCCGACGGTCGACACGACGATCGGCGCCCTCTTTCGCAGCCGCGCCTTTCTTCAAAAGGAAAGGGAATTGAAAGCGAAGGCGACCCAACTGCTCGATTTTGTCGGACTGGCCGACCGGTTGGAGGTCGCCGCGCGGCACCTCGCCTATGGCGAACAGCGGCGACTGGAAATTGCCCGCGCCCTCAGTACCGATCCAACGCTCCTGCTGCTTGACGAACCCGCCGCCGGGATGAATCCCACGGAAACGCAAAGTTTGATGACATTAGTCGGGCGGATTCGTGCGCAGGGGATCACGCCGTTGCTCATCGAGCACAATATGAAAATGGTCATGGGAATTTCGGATCGGGTGATCGTCTTCGATCACGGCGTCAAAATTGCCGAAGGGTCGCCAGACGCGGTCCGAAACGATTCACAAGTTATCGAGGCCTATCTCGGATCTGGCGCGTCCGACCTTGCAGCTCGGACATCGGCGTGACACTCCTCTCGCTTTCAACCCTCTGGGCAGGTTACGGACCGGCGCCGGTCTTGAAGGGCATCTCGCTTGAGGTTCGTACCGGAGAGATCGTTGCCCTCATCGGCGCAAACGGCGCGGGTAAAACAACGACGCTGATGACGCTTTCCGGTGTCGTCCCCCCCCGCGCAGGCCAGATCGTCTTCCGCGGCGATGCCATCGAAACCTGGCCGCCACATCGCATTGCGCAGGCCGGTATCCGGCAGGTTCCCGAGGGACGGCGTATCTTCCCACGCCTTTCCGTTTTGGAAAATCTGCATGTCGGGGCCTACGCGCAGGTCGACGCAAAGCGTGCGCGCGCGGCGCTTGAGGAAGTCTTCTCCCTCTTTCCGATTCTTGCCGAACGGCGGAATCAGGCGGGCGGAACGCTCAGCGGCGGCGAGCAGCAGATGCTGGCGATCGGGCGGGCACTGATGTCGTCCCCCACGCTGCTACTGCTTGATGAACCGTCGCTCGGACTCTCTCCGGTCATGGCCGCAAAGATTTTCGAGATGATCCGAACAATCCAAAAGCGGGGAACGACAATTCTTTTAGTGGAACAGAACGCCCGCGCTGCGCTGGCACTGGCCGACCGCGGCTACGTCATGGTGATGGGAGAGGTGACGCTCACCGATTCTGCCGTACGGCTTGCCGAAAATCCGCAAGTCCAGGCGGCCTATCTGGGGGGGGCGTGACCACGCAGAGGTGGCATGGCCATCTCGCCCATCAGGCAGGCGAGGCGCTGCGCTCCGGACGCTTCGGGATCGGACCTTTATGACCTTTCGATTCAGCGATTGCCGAAATCTTCCGGTCGATGCCGTCATGGCGTTGTACGCCCATGCGGCATGGGCGAAGGATCGAACGGCCGATCAGACGCGGGAAATTCTTGAGCGGTCGAGCCTTGTGGCAAGCCTTTGGGAAGACGACCGGATGATCGCCTTCGCGCGGGTGATGACCGATTTTATCTTTCGCGCCGCCATTTATGATCTGATCGTCCACCCCGACCGGCGCATCCGCGGCGCAGGAAAACAACTCGTCGAAGCCCTGCTGGGCCATCCCCGGCTGGCGCGGGTTCCCGTCTTCCACCTGCTCACACGCGACAAACGTCTCTTCTACGAGAAGCTCGGTTTCGTCGTCGCGGCGCAGGCGGGACTCGATGCGCTCGTCCTCACCCGCAACACGCTACCCTCGGTTCCCCAGATAAACCGTTCGTGCTAAAGGGTGAGCCTGTCGACCCGTCGAAGCACGGCGGTAGGCATCGGCTTTTGACCGGCTCCGGGCGAACGGTCGTCGCCCCGCGGTCTGAGTCGTTCCCGAGCGACATTCCCATGGACAGCGTACCTTTTATTGGACGACGTCTCACGATGTCCGCCTTGTGGCTGGCCACCAACGTCTATAGCCTGCTGATCGGATGGGGACCGGATAGAGTGGCCTTTTTCGCCTCGCCGCCGCGCGCCGCGCTAGTGGCGATTTGGTGCGTCGGCGGACTCCTCACCGTCTGCTTTACCGGAACCGTTTCCCAACAGATCCCGGCGGCTTCCAAACGCGGGCGACGCGAGGGCGGGCGGCGCAACTCGAACGAGGTGGCGGTGGCCGCCGATTCGAGCGGGTCACACCGTTTGAAAATTGCCGCCTTCGGGTTTTTCTGGACGACCTTTCTTGTCGGGCTTGCCCGGATGGACCGAACAGGGTTCTTCGTGCTTCCCGAACGATTCGAGCCGATTCGCTACATCGGCCTCCTCCTTTTCGCGTTCGGCGGGTTGCTGCGTCTGCTGGCCATCCGAACGCGCGAGATCGCCCAAGCGAACCGACGCCTTGCCACATCGGGGGTCTATCGCCCTATCCGGCATCCCGAATATCTCGGCATTCTCCTGCTCCTTTTCGGACTGTCGCTCCTTTTCCGAAGCGGGATCGGCCTGCTGGTTGGCCTCTGCTGGGTGGGGGTGATTGTGGTTCGCATTGCGCGGGAGGAGGCGTGGCTCCTGTCGACGGTGCCGGGCTATGACCGCTATCGGGCAAAAACCGACCGCCTCCTTTTTCGCGTTTACTAAATACGAGCCTCGGTTTACGCCGTCCCATCTTGCAGCGTCAAACCTTTGAAAGTGGATGGCCGCGCTTGGCGGCAGCATGCAGCGGTTCAGCTTGTGTGACGACAGACGCCGCCACATTGTAAAGACACCTTTTCGAGGCGCTCGCGAACGCACGGAATGTCGCCATGGTTGTGTTTTTCCGGAGGTCTGATAGATATATGTCCCACTGAGTGATGGAGTGACGGAGCGATGGCGCGACCGATCTTTTATCTCATCGACGGCAGCAGCGTGATCTATCGGGCCTATCATGCCCTTCGGCCGCTTTCGACCGCAGGCGGCCTGCCGACACACGCTGTTCACGGGTTTACAAAAATCGTCCTGAAACTGATCGAGGAGGGAGCCCCCGATTATCTCGCCGTTGTGTTCGATGCCGCCGCGCCAACATTTCGCCATGCCGCCTACGCGGGCTATAAGGCCGACCGGGGGCCGATGCCCGACGACCTCGCCATTCAGATTCCCTATATCCATCGGATGGTCGATGCCCTGCAAATCCAGTCGGTAGCGCAGGAGGGTTACGAGGCGGACGACCTCATCGGCACCTTGGCCCGACGGGGTGAAACGGCAGGCTGGCAAGTGGTCATCGTTTCGGGCGACAAGGATTTCGACCAACTCGCGTCACCTCACGTCGTCCTTTACGATCCGATGAAGGGGACGCGCCGCACCGAGGCCGATGTGGCGGCGAAGTGGGGCGTCGCGCCGTCGCAGGTGGTGGAGGTGCTGGGGTTAATGGGGGATCCCGTCGACCGAATTCCAGGGGTGCGCGGTATCGGCGAGAAAACGGCTGGCCGTCTCATCGCCGAGTTTGGGACCATCGAGAATCTCCTCGCCCAACTGGAATCGGTCAAACCGGAACGGCTGCGCGAGATGCTTCGGGCCGATGCAGACTCGGCGCGGATGAGCCGCGATCTGGCCCGCATTGACGTCCACTGCCCCGTTGCGTTCGACATGGAGATCTTTCTGCGCAAGCCGTTCGACGCCGCCCGCGTTGCCCCGCTCTGCCACGAACTGGAGCTGAGCAATCTGTTCAAAACGCTCTTCCCGCCATCCGAATCGTCGCCCATCCCCGCCAAGGCGATGCCGCCTCTTTTTCCCGATCTCGATACCGCCATCGCTGCCATCCTGCAGGAGACCCGGGTAGCCGTCGTTCCCGATATGACGGAAGAGGGTCTCTGGAAAGGGGTGGCGCTCGCAACCCTCTCCGGGGTTTTTTATCTTCCACTCTCAGAGGAAAGATTGCCCCCTGCGTTGGCCGATGTCATGGCATCGGCGTCGATTGTGAAGTATGGCCACGACGTGAAGCCGCACATCCGGATTGGTCGCGCGTGGGGAATCGCCGTCCGCGCGTTGTGGGATACGATGATCGCCGCCTATCTCCTCACGCCGGGGAGGCGCGACTATTCACTTGCGGCGGTTGCAGAAGTCGATCTGGGGATCACCCTTTCCGGCGAGGCCTCCGGCGACGCGTGCGGCTATCGTGCCCAAATCGTTTTGCAACTGGCCGAGGCATTCGCGCCGCGCCTGTCGTCCGATGGCTTGGTCTCCCTCTTCACCGAGATTGAAATGCCGCTCGTGCCGGTTTTGGTGGAAATAGAAGCGACGGGGATCGGGATAGACCTGGCATGGATGGCAGAGATATCGCGCGATCTTGAAGGGCAACTGGCGGAGATAACGAAGACGATCTACACCCTCGCGGGGGATGAATTTAATCTGGCGTCGCCCAAACAGTTGGCGGCGGTCTTGTTCGAGCGACTCCATCTGCCGGTGGTCCGTAAGACGAAGACCGGTCCATCAACCGACGAAGATGTCCTCACGCAGCTCGCCCCGCAACACCCGCTGCCGGCAGCCATTCTGGAACGTCGGCGGCTGAGCAAACTGAAGGCGACCTACGTCGATGTTCTTCTTCGAGTGGCGCGCGGCGGGCGGGTGTATACACGGCTGAACCAGACGGTGGCGGCGACGGGACGGCTTTCGTCGAGTGATCCCAATCTTCAGAACATTCCGGCGCATGGTGCTTGGGGCCGCCGGATTCGCGGGGCGTTTGTCGCGGCGCCGGGGGCGGTCTTGCTTTCGGCGGACTACAACCAAATTGAGTTGCGGATTCTGGCGCACCTCTCAGACGATCCCCTTCTTATCGAGGCGTTCCGGCGCGGGGACGACATCCACCTGCAGACGGCGATGCGGCTCTTTGGCCTGCCCAAGGAAGCGATTACCCCCGACATGCGCCGGACGGCCAAGACGATCGGTTTCGGCATCCTCTACGGCATCAGCCCGTTCGGCCTGTCGCTCGAGCTTGGGATTTCACAGGACGAGGCGCGCGGACATATTGAGACCTACTTCTCCCACTACGCCGGAGTGACCGCCTTTATCGAGCAGACGAAGGCCGTGGCGGCGAAATCGGGCTACGTCACAACCCTCTTTGGCCGCCGTCGCCCGATCGACCGACCTTCCGGCGGCGCCAAATTGAACGGCGCGCAAGAGCGAATCGCAGTCAACTCGCCGGTTCAGGGGAGTGCGGCCGACATCATCAAGCGGGCAATGATCAACATGGCGCTTTGGATGCAGCAGACCAAGGTGCAAAGCCGAATGCTCCTGCAAGTGCATGACGAGCTGCTTTTTGAAGTGCCACAGGAGGAGGTCGAACTCATGACGGAAAAGGCGACCACATTCATGGCCGAGGCGGCAAGCCTCAAGGTGCCGCTGGTAGTCCATATCGGCACAGGCCGGACTTGGGCGGAGACACATTGAGACGATGAGGGTGCGGGCACGGTCTGTCCAAAAAATAAGATTTGGCCCTGGCAACCTGTCGGATTTTCCGCATTAAACGGCCGAATACATTTGAGGTGGGTGCCAGGGTGTGTGTTCGTCAACCCGTTGGAGATGATCTCTTTGGAGATCATCTATGCGCAGATTTAAGCCGATCATCCGTGACATGGACTTCCTGAAGAGATGGCGCGTCGAGAAGAGCATTGCGGACATTGCCAAGGCGGAACGGGCCGTAGAAACCCACGCCCAAGGGTGTTTTAAGCAAGCGCAGGCCTTTATGCGAGACGCATCGTCGACGGGGGCGTCGGTAACGACGAGGTGAAATCGGTGATGGGATTTCGGCAATTTTTGTGACGCGGTTTGGAGAAGGTCAAAGGCGAGTTGAATCGAGTTGCAATGATGAGGCACTGGGAGCGGATGTTTGTCTTGATGGGGTAGATGATGGACAAAGTGGGGATGAACGGCAGACAGAGGCCTTTTTGATTGCTCGGGTTTGTGTCTCGATGGCTTATTAAAACCTCGACGCCTGTCCTCCTGCTCAAACTTTCCCGAAAACACCGGATACTTGTGGATTCAAGAAGAAGTCCGACAGGATGCGAGCAGACCCCTATCCGTCTGTTCTACTCATTTCCACGGGGACCATTTTGGCGTTCGACAACATCTCCGCAAACACGATCCGAGACAAACCATGGGAAGCACGACATGAAACCGCCATCTGACTGTATCGTCGAGATTGATCTGACGGCGCTCGACCACAACCTACAGCAGGTGCGGGCACGGGTTGGAACCCCGCATATTCTTCCCGTTGTGAAAGCCGATGCCTATGGCCACGGCGCGGTGGCGGTGTCGAAGTTTCTCCTTCGACGTGGATCGGTTCCCCTCGCCATGCTCTGCGTGGCCGATGTCGATGAGGCCCTTGCCCTGCGCGCGGCCGGCATCCGGAAGCCGATCCTGCTACTGACCGGCTGCCCGACGACGCGGGTGGGGGAGGTGGTACGACATCAACTGACGCCGGTGGTATTCGATCGCGCGTCGCTTTTGGCGCTTGGCCGCGAAGCGGCCAAGCGCCAAAAGCAGATCGGCATTCACGTAAAAATCGATACCGGCATGGGGAGGCTGGGCGTTTCCATGTCGGAAAAGGCAAGCTTCTTCGATGAAATCTGCATGCACCGGGCAATTCGGGTGGAGGGCATCCTGTCGCACCTGGCCGATGCGGACGATCGAGACTTTACCCGCCAGCAGATCGCCGAATTCCGACAGGCGATTGAATCCCTGAAGATACAGCCAGCCCCCCTTTGCCACATCGCCAATAGCACGGCGATCCTGACGAACAAGGCCGCGTATTTCGACGGGGTACGCCCGGGATTGGCGCTCTATGGGTATCCATCATCCCGAAGAAATTTGCCGGTGTCGTTGCGTCCCGTCATGCGGGTGCGCGCGCGGATTTTGATGTTGAAGCGCGTCCCGCCCAATACCCCGGTCAGTTACGGCCGAACCTGGGTCAGCCGGCGCGCGAGCGAAATTGCCGTCGTGGCGATCGGCTATGCCGACGGCTATCCCCGCGCCCTCTCCAACCAGGGCGAGATCTGCGTACGAGGGAAACGGGCGCCCGTGGTCGGGCATGTCTGCATGGATATGACGATGATCGACGTCACCGGAATCCACGGCGTTCGCGTGGGAGATTGGGTCACCGTGCTGGGACAAGATGGCCCCTGCCAGATCAATGCGGATGATCTGGCCCACCGATGCGATACCATCGCCTACGAAATCCTCTGCCGCCTCGGTCGTGGTAGCGCGCGCGTCTACCCGAACACCGAGGGTCGTGGCAAATCATGATCGTTCCTACGGCGGCGACAATATCCGCTCCGGCAAATCCGACAGCAACACCGTCGTGCGGCGAAAAGGAAGAGCCCCGAACTGTGATCCACACTCTGCAGGACAGAGTAGGTCCTTTTTGCAGGGCCTGTTAATCTATTGGATGTTTCATGGTGCCACAGGGCGATTTGCCCCCTTCCGTCGATGACCCACGACAAAGCAGAAATCATCGAGCGGTTTTTCTCCCAAACCGGTCCAAGTTACGACGCGGTGGTGCATTATTTTACCCTCGGCATCGATCGGCGCTGGAAACAACGGATACTGGCCGCCCTCCCCCCTGCACCTCGGCGGATACTCGACCTTGCCTGCGGCACCGGCATTCTCACGTTCGCCATTGCCCGTGCCCATCCGGGTTGTCACGTTGTCGGCGTCGATATTTCGCGCAGCTATCTCGATGTTGCCGAGGCCAAAGCGGCACGATCCGACCGAGTGACATTCGTTCATCAGCCGGCCGAGGCCTTTGTCTCCGATCTACCGTTCGATGCCGTCACCGCTTCTTATCTCCCTAAATATGCCGACCTCGATCGGCTGATTCCGCAGATCGCTGCGATGCTTGTTCCCGGCGGTGTCGTCATCCTTCACGACTTTACCTATCCCACCCATCCACTCCTCCAGCATCTCTTCCACCTCTACTTCAAGGCCATCCAAATCATCGGTGGCACGATCTATCCGGAGTGGAAGGAGACCCTACGGGAGCTCCCTGAGGTCATTCGCACGACGACCTGGGTGGAAGAGAGCATCGCGGCGATGCGGCGGTCAAACCTGTGCGACATCCATGTCGCGTCGCTCACACTTCAGGGTGCCGCACTCATTACGGCAAGAAGAAAGATAGGGTAACTCTCTAAGGTCACCCACAGGTCCGACTCTCGAATCTTCATAGAGACCCACCCGTGTTCTTGTGCCCTATCCTGGACTCCCCTTGACGCCACTTGCGTTACAAGGCCAGAAGCGATTGCATCCCTCCCACAACCGTTTTGGATATCCCACGGTATCCATCACGATGCCCTCCATCCGCATCCGACAGGGAATTCCCCACGCCACCGAAGGACCGTAGCGGATTCCTCCGGTCCCGGCAGATTCGGTGTCAAGATCCGACCTCTTTCATCTCCCACGGAGATGTTTCGATTAAAACGTTACAGAGTTTCATTCTATGGCATTTGATCCGTTTAAAAAACAGGGAAATCTCAAGACCTTGGATTGTTCTACAAGGCAAACCACAACCTGGGTGATCGACGGTCATGTTGCTACAACATTCCGGAGGCGTTACGACAAAGTGAAACACCTGACGGCTTGTCTATCTTTCACCCAAAGCGTGGCATATTGTCGGTAAGAGACATACGGTTTCAATCGAGGGGACAACCCGAATGCCCGTTATCATCTTGCCCGTATGACAAGACGCGCGAAGGTCGTCTCTCATGGTGAGAAAAATGCGGAATGCATTGCTGAAACTCTTTACAACACCGGAAACCTTCAGCTTTTACCCAAAGAGGGCATTCCCTCGGTGAATCCTCTCCGAACGGCAAAGAGTCGCCACGAGGTCTCCGATGTTTCCGGTCGGTAGAGCGCGCCAATAAAGCCTGCCTGAATCGCCGCGGCGACCGCGACGGCGTCGAGACCTGCTCGCGCTTCCGCCAGCACAGAATTCCCGCCGGTCACATCGAGACCGCTTCCCTCCTCGTCTAGAAAATTTCGGAAACGGTCCCGTAAAAATGTATAGAGTAACTCCGGCGAACACGAAACGGCGGTCCGCTTGAACCTGTCTGCATGATCTGGAACTCCGGTCCGTAACATCACCTCCATCTGCGGCGCGAGTTTTTCAATGAGCCAACGCGCCATCGCTCGCAACTCCGAACGCGCCCCCTGCAACGCCGCGTCGGCCAGGAGATCGAGCAGGCCACCCCGAATTGGCGGAAGCGTCAAAATCGTCACCTCGCCGTCTGTGATTCGGACGACCCCCTTAAGCGTATCGGCCAGTTGGCCCAAGGTTTCAAAACGCATGGCGTGTTGTCCTGGGTCGGTTTGACAGGATTCTGATGCTCGGCTAGCCTTTTGATGTCACTCGGGTGAGGAGGGACGGATGCCTCGGGTGCTGCTGGCGGACGACAATCTCACGGTTCAGCGGATGGTCGCCACCGTTCTTCGCGGAGAGGGGATGTCGGTGACGGTGGTCGACAGCGGGCCGGTAGCGCTCGATTCAGTCAGGAACGACCCGCCTGACCTGATTCTAACCGATTTCGATCTAGAAGGGATGAATGTCGCCGCCTTTGCGAAGCGGGTTAGAACAGATGCCCCTACATCCCGTCCGATTCCGATCGTCGCCTTGATGAGTCCGAACGACAGTTGTGACCCCGACCGGTTAAACGCCATCGGAATCCAGGCCGTGATCAAGAAGCCGATTGATTCCCATCTCCTGCGGCAGACCGTGAATCGGTGGATGCCTGCCCCGTCCGCAGAGACCGTCATGCTCCATAGTCACAGCCGGTTGACTCTCTCTCTGTCCAAAGGGAGATCGTGGTTAGGGGAGTGGAGCAGGTCGCTATCCTTGCCACGACGGCCTGATCACCACCCGCCGCCCGCCTCACCCCTCAACGACAATGGGAAAGCGGCGACGTCGTTAACCGATCCACCCTCTCCGATGATGCTGGCGTCGGCCGACATCCCTGCGACGATTTTCCCGGAACCCGCAGTCCTTTCGGATGCACCGGAAGGTGCACCGACCGACCCGACACCACCCCACATCGATTTATCCCCCGCGGCTCAATTGGAAAGATTCGAGGCGCCCGACCTTCTTTTGTCCTCCGATACACCAGAAGCGAAGGTGGATGAAAAGGAGAACCCCGCAGATCGCGTGGTCTCGCAGGAAGTGTCTCCCGCCGTTTCGGAGAAGACCGATCCCCCTCCCGTCTTTTGTCCGATAGTCGCCCCCGCCGTTGCCGATGCGGTCGATGCATCGCCCGAAATCGGTATGGATCATGTTGTCAACACGCCATCGCCGACGGGAACAGCATCCGGTTCCCACGAGGCGCCGCCAACACCGCCCTTGCCGGAAATTTCAACCGCGGACCTCCATGCCGCCGTAGAAACCGAAATAGCGGCGCGACTTCCAGAAATGATCCGCGTGATTCTGACGCCGGAGGTCGTGCAGACCGCACTTGAGAAAGTGGCGCGGGACGTCGTTCCCGCGGTGGCCGAGGTGCAACTTCCAGAAGTCGTTCGCGCGATACTCACTCCGGAGACGATCAAGACCGCACTGGAAAAAGCGGCGCGCGAGATCATCCCTCCAATCGCCGAGGCCGAGATCATCAAAGAGATTCAACGCCTTGAACCGAAAGTTTCATAATCCTTCCATCGTATCGTCCGGACCACTCCATTGGCCCGATCTGCTTGTTGCCGTTTGCCTACGGAGGACCTGTGCAGCCGCCTGTTGCTCGGCCTCCTTCTTGTTCCTCCCAACACCCTCGCCACAAGAAACACCGTTGATCAGGATCTCTACCTCGAAAATTCTTTCGTGATCGGGCCCCGATACGCGCGATAATCGATAAGTCGGCGGTCGACCGAACGCCTTTTGGCACTGCTCCTGAAGCATCGTTTTATAATCGACGACCGCTGCAGTTTCGTCCGTTTGCTTCCGCAACGACCGATCGAAGAGGCGGAGAATCACGCCCTCGGCGGCGGATAACCCTCCATCGAGATAAACAGCACCGAGCACCGCCTCCAAGGCGTTGGCTAACAGTGACCGTTTTGTGCGGCCTTCCGTCTTCTCCTCCCCCTTGCCCAGAAAGAGCGACGGCCCCAACTCGATCTCACGCGCGACCTCCGCAAGGCCCTCCGCGCTGACGATCCGCGACTTCATTTTGGAGAGCGTCCCTTCATCGGCATCTGGAAACAGGCCCATCAGCCGGTGGGAAATCACCAAATCGAGTACGGCATCACCGAGGAATTCCAATCGCTCATTGTGGCCGGACGATGGATGGGTCGCCTCGTTGCGATGCGACCGATGGGTGAGGGCCTGGCACAAGAGATTCGACGACTGGAAGCAATAACCGAGCCGCGCTTCCAATGCAGACGGCTCGACCCTGCGGATGGAAGTGGGAAAAGACATACCGTGACGTACGTTAGTCGTGGTGTCGTTTGAAGAGGACGGCCGTGTTGGTGCCGCCGAAGCCGAAGGCGTTCGACAGGGCCACTTCGATGGTTCGCACTCGCGCCCGATGCGGCGTGTAGTCGAGGTCGCACCCCACATCGGGGTGGTCGAGATTGATTGTGGGGGGAAGAATACCATCGCGCAGCGCCAAGACGGAAAAGATCGCTTCGACCCCGCCGGCCGCACCGAGGAGGTGGCCTGTCATCGACTTTGTGGCGCTGATGGAAATGTTGCGCGCCGCTTCTCCGAAAACGGTCTTTATCGCTGTCGTCTCGATGGCATCGGCCATGGTGGAGGTGGCATGTGCATTGATGTAATCGACCTGCTCCGGCACCATTTGGGCGTCGCGGAGTGCGAGACGCATACACCGTACCGCCCCCTCGCCGTCTGCAGGCGGCGCGGTGATATGGTAGGCATCGGCGGTGATGGCATAGCCGACCACCTCGGCATAGATCCGAGCCCCGCGTCGCAGTGCCCGTTCCCGCTCTTCCAAGACGACGATCCCCGCCCCTTCGCCCAAAACGAACCCATCGCGGTCGCGATCAAACGGCCGACTGGCGCGCGCGGGATCGTCGTTTCTGATGGAGAGTGCCCGCGAGGCAGCGAAGCCGCCGACCCCCAACGGGGTGATCGGCGCCTCGGCGCCACCGGCGATCATCACGTCGGCCTCGCCGGATCGGATCAGCCGGAAGGCCTCACCGATGCAGTTATTCCCAGTGGCGCAAGCCGTCACCACGCTGCTGTTCGGACCTTTTGCGCCGTAGCGGATGGCGATCTGCCCCGCAGCGAGGTTGATAATAGACATCGGAATGAAAAAGGGGGTGACCCGCCGAGGTCCCTTCTCGCGGAGCAGATCGTGCCAATGTTCAATTGCGCTCAGACCTCCGATGCCGGAACCGACGATCACCCCCACGCGCTCAGCCTCCTCCGGTGCAATTTTCATCTGCGCATCTTCCATCGCCATCTGCCCCGCCGCCATCGCGTAATGGATGAAGGTATCCATCTTTTTAATCTCTTTGGCCTCGATGAAATCGGCGGGGTTGAAACCGCGCACCTCCGCGGGAATTTGGCAAGGATAATCGGAAACATCGAACCGGCTGATCCGCGCCA
>Ga0114939_10001294_pt1 | contig 19854 bp, 18 predicted proteins | sample AshMeaCrysSpring_FD_87196 | JGI IMG/M metagenome (GOLD analysis project Ga0114939, IMG submission 87196) | Groundwater microbial communities from Big Spring, Nevada to study Microbial Dark Matter (Phase II) - Ash Meadows Crystal Spring | ecosystem: Environmental > Aquatic > Deep subsurface >...
CGGTGATCTCGAACGGGTTGACGCACATCCCGATCAGGTTCGACCGGTGGATCCGGTCGAAGCTCTCCGCGATCACGGCCTTCACGCCAAGAAGGTTCGTCCCCTTGGCCGCCCAGTCGCGGCTCGAGCCGGTGCCGTACTCCTTGCCCGCGATGATGATCAGGGGGATCTTCTGGTCCTGGTACTTCATCGCCGCGTCGTAGATCGAGAGCTGTTCCCCGGTAGGAACGTGCCGGGTGACGCCCCCCTCGACTCCCGGCACCATCTCGTTCTTGATGCGGATGTTGGCGAAGGTGCCCCGCATCATCACCTCGTGGTTGCCGCGGCGCGCGCCGTACTGGTTGAAGTCCCGCGGCGGCACCCCGTGCTCGATCAGGTACTTTCCGGCCGGGCTGTCGGGCTGAATCGAGCCAGCCGGCGAAATGTGATCCGTCGTGACGCTGTCGCCGAGCCTCGCCAGTACCCGCGCGCCCATGATGTCGGCGAGTGGCGGCGGATCCTCGGGCAGGTCCTCGAAGAACGGCGGGTTGCGGATGTACGTGGAATCCGGCTCCCACTGGAACCGGTCGCCCTTCGGCGCCGGCAGCGCCTGCCACCGCGCGTCGCCGGCGAACACGTCCTGGTACTCGTCGCGGAACATCTCGGCCCGGACCGCGCTCAGCAGCGTCTGTTGAATCTCCTTCTGCGACGGCCAGACGTCCTTCAGGTACACCGGCTGGCCGTCGCTCCCGGTTCCGAGCGGCTCGGTCGTGAGGTCCACCGTCATCTTCCCCGCGATCGCGTAGGCCACGACGAGCGGCGGCGAGGCGAGGTAGTTGGCCCGCACCTGCGGCTGGATCCGCCCCTCGAAGTTGCGGTTGCCCGAGAGCACCGAGCACACCACGAGGTTCTTGTCGCGCACCACCTGCGACACGTCCTCCGGCAGCGGCCCGCTGTTGCCGATGCACGTAGTGCAGCCGTAGCCCACGAGGTGGAAGCCGAGCGCGTCGAGATATTGCGCGAGGCCCGCCTGCGCGAGGTAGGCCGTCACCACCTTCGAGCCCGGCGCGAGGCTCGTCTTCACCCACGGCTTCCGCGTGAGGCCACGCTCCACCGCCTTCTTGGCGAGCAGCCCTGCCCCGATCATCACGCTCGGGTTGGACGTATTGGTACAGCTCGTGATCGCCGCGACGACGACGGCGCCGTGGTCGAGTTCGGCGGCAATCGCCGGCGGCGCCTCGGCCACCGCCACGCCGCCGCCCGATGCCGCCTTCGCCGGCTTCTTCGGCTCGGCGAGCATCTTCTGGAGCGCCGCCTGGAACTCGGCCTTTGCACGCCCCAGCACCACGCGGTCCTGCGGGCGCCGCGCCCCGGCGATGCTCGGCTCGATGCTGGCGAGGTCCAGTGCCATCGTGTCGGAGTAGGCCGCCTCCGGCGTGTTGCGCGTGCGGAAGATCTCCTGCGCCCGCGCGTACTCGTCCACCATCAGCACGCGGCGGCTCTCGCGGCCGGTCAACCGCATGTAGTCGAGCGTCATCTCGTCGATCGGGAAGATCGCGGCCGTGGCCCCGTACTCCGGGCACATGTTGGCGATCACGCCGCGGTCGGCGAGCGAGAGGTACTCGAGGCCGGGGCCGTAGAACTCGACGAACTTCCCGACAACGCCCTTCTTCCGCAGCATCTCGGTGATCGTGAGCACGAGGTCGGTGGCGGTGGTCCCCTCCGGCAGCCGGCCGGTCAACCGGAAGCCGATGACGTCGGGAATCAACATCGAGATCGGCTGGCCGAGCATGGCGGCCTCGGCTTCGATCCCGCCCACGCCCCACCCGAGCACGCCGAGTCCGTTCACCATCGTCGTGTGCGAGTCGGTGCCCACGAGCGTGTCGGGGAACGCCCACACCGCCCCGTTCCGTTCCTCGCGGCACACGACCCGCGCGAGGTACTCGAGGTTGACCTGATGGACGATGCCCGTCTCGGGCGGCACGACGCGGAAGTTGCGGAAGGCGTTCTGGCCCCAGCGCAGGAACGTGTAGCGCTCCTGGTTGCGCTGGTACTCGAGCGCGCTGTTGAGTTCGAAGGCTGCCGCCAGCCCGAAGTGATCCACCTGTACCGAGTGGTCGATGACGAGCTCGACCGGCTGCAGCGGGTTCACGCGCGAGGGGTCGCCGCCGAGCCGATCGATGCCGTCGCGCATCGCGGCCAGATCCACGACCGCCGGCACGCCGGTGAAGTCCTGGAGCAGGACCCGGGCGGGGGTGAACGCGATCTCACGCTCCGCGTTCGAGGCGGGATCCCACTTGGCGAGCGCCTCGATGTCCTCCTGCTTCACGAACCGGCCGTCCTCGTTGCGGAGCAGGTTCTCGAGCAGGATCTTCAGCGAGTACGGCAGCCGGCGTACACCTGGGAAGCCGGCACGTTCGAGGATGCGCAGGCTGCAGATGGACACGGTCTCGCCGCCCGCGCTGATGCTGGTGCGGGTTCCGAAGGAGTCGACAGGCTTCATGGCGGTCCGTCCTCAGGGCGGGAAGAACGACGCGTGAAAACGGTTCATCCTAGCACGGGACCGGGAGGCACCCGGCGGCGGCTCCAGCCCCGCTCCCGGGCGTCGATTATGCCGAGTGGGAGGAGCGGGACTCGGTGCGCGTCCTGATCGGCGGCTCGACGCATGGACTCGACGACGCCCGCCGCGTGGTGGACCGCCTGAGCGGTGTGCCAGGGCGGGCCGGCAAAGCCGAGCTGTTCGCGCCGGACCGGGACGTGCTCGTGGTGCGCGCCCCTCGCCTGGTGACCCTGGGCGGGGCACTCGGTGCCCGCCTCGGCGGGCCCAGCCTGCATTGGCCACTCGGCGCGGGCGTGTTCGTGGTGGCACAGTCACAGGCAGCCCCGGTCCTCCGCGTGGCCCGATTCGCGCCGGGGCTCGACCGCGTAGCCGCCTCGCTCGAATTGCCGCTCTCCCATTTCACGACGCGCGCCGGCCCGGTTCCCTACGGGGTCGTGCGCGACTTCGTGCACCGGCACGAGGACCGCCTCTGGGCGGCCCGCACTCTTGGAGGACTGCTCGTCCTGATGCACGAGCGCGACCACCGTGCCGAGGAAGGCGTAACGCTCGCCCTCGTGGGAACCGGGGCCAGGCCGTCCGCTCCGGAGCTCGGCCCGGCCGAGAGCGTCGCCCTCCTGCGCGCGCTCACGCTGGTGTGCCGCCTGCCTGCCGATGCCGCCGACCTCGCCAGCCTCGCGTGCGCGAGCGATGCGCGGATGCTCGGCGCCGCCGAACCGCTCGCCGCGTACCTCGCCGCGGTTCGTGCGACACCAGGAGCCGGACTGCTCGTGGACGCGGGACCGGCACCGCGAACGGCCCTGCTCCAGTGGCCCGCGGGCCTTCACCTGACGGTGCTCGAGATCGACACGATGCCGGGGCCGCTGCCGCTCGCCGCCGCCCACGTTGCTCTGGGCGCCGCCGAGGTGCGGTGCGCGGCGCATCTCGCTCCGGCGGCACTCCCAGGCGGCGTACTCGCCAGGTGCACGCCCGAGCGGTTCCAGGCGGAGTGGGCGCATGCGCTTCCGGAGTGGCTGCCTGGATCGGAGGTTCGCGCAACAGTTGGTGCTGGCGTCTGGGACACGCCAGACGGCCCGCGTCCCGAGATCGACGACGCGCGGCGGTATCCTGTGCGAGCGATCGCACGGCTGGCCGTCGCGGACGCGGACCGGCTGCAGACGCTGGCGACACTCCTCGAGGGAGGCGGCCCACATCGCGACGCGCAGTTGGCGGCGCTCTGCGCCGAGAGCTGGGCCGAGCACACCGCGCTCGGGCTCGTGCCCGGCGCCGTGGCCGACGCGGTGCGGGCGGCCCGACCCGCCTTCGCGGCTGCGGGCGGGCTGGCGGTGCTCGACGCCGCGCCGGGAGCAGCCCCCCGCCTCGCGGTGGTCGAGCACTCGCCGGACGCGACGGCCGCGACGCTGCTGGCTGAGGCCGTTGGGCAGGCGGTAGCAGGCCACGTGGCCCGCCACGAGGGCAGCTCGCCGGGCCTGCTCCGCTTCGGCACGCTGCGGCTCAGAGCAGCCTAGCCACGGGCTCCGCCCCTGATACCCCAGCTTTGAGCGATGAGCCGTGAGCCAAGCGCGTCACGACGGTCGCGGCTCGCTCGGGCCGAGGCGCTGTGCCTGCTGCATGCCGTCGGTCTCAAGGCCGCCACATGACCCTGAAGGAGGCCGCATCAGGGTGGAACGCGCTCAAGGCTCAAGGCTCATGGCTCACAACGAGAACAGAATCATCGTTGGCGGCCCCATAACGGTCCACGCACCACCGACCAAGAACTCCGAGCATGCGTTCGGATTGAACCTCGCTCACGCCTGTGACCGCGCGTGGCCGCTCGGCGCGTGGCGCGAGGCCGCGTCAACCCGGTCCGCCATGAACGCCATCACGACGTCTTCGGCCCAGTACCCGTCGCTGCCGTGGCGCGGCGCGCTGACGAAGCCGCAGTGCCCACCCTCGGGCGTCACCACGACGTGCACGTTCGGGTTGCCGGCGACGGCCGGCACCGCGAACTGCGCGGGCGGAACGAACGGATCGTCGGCGGCGGTGACGATCAGCGTCGGGATGCTGATGCGGTCCGCGAGCCGCACCGCGCTCGCCCGGTGGTAGTAGTCGGCGGCGCCGTCGAAGGCGTGATGCGGGGCCGTATAGGCATCATCGAAGGCGCGGACGGTGCGGATGCCGGGCAGAGGGGCGAGGTCGAACCGTCCCGGGAAGCGACGGGCCTTTCGCCGCATGCGCGCCTTCAGACTTCGGACGAAGTGCCACTGGTAGACCCGGTTGCCCGGTCGCTCGAGCGCGTCCACGCAGCAGGCGAGATCGATCGTCGGCGACACGGCCGCGCAGGCGCGCAGCGCTGCGGGCGCCGCGGTCCCGTACTCCCCCGCCAGCTTGACCGTGAGGTTGCCACCGAGCGAGTAGCCCACCACGGCGATCGCCGGCAGGCCGTCGACGGCGACCAGTTGCTCGATCACGGCGCGCGGATCCGCCGTGAGCCCGGAGTGGTAGAGCCCGGCCGAGAGGTGTTCGGTGCCGCCGCAGTTGCGCTGGTTGAGCAGCACCGCGTTCCAGCCGCGGGCCCACGCCTTGCTGGCGAGGCCACGCATGTAGTGCGCCTCGCTCGAGCCCTCGAGCCCGTGCAGGCAGAGCAGCGTCGGGCGGGTGTGCGGTGCCGGCTGCCAGTGCACGTGTGCCAGCACGCGGGCGTCGGCCGCCACGTCGAACCAGCGTGGGACCGGCGCGGGGAGGTTGGGGAAGCGACGCGGGCGTCCCCAGGCGTAGAGCGTCATGCGGTGGCTGCCCCGCCACCGCCGCAATGCCACATAGGGCGGAATCGGATCGGCCATTGTGCCCCACGTCGATGCAGCGGGCAGTGTACCCTGAGCAGCATGCGTCTCGTGGCCTTTGCCGGTCCGGCAAGGCAGGGGTTTGCTCCCCGGCCCGGCATCCTGGTCCCCACCGAGGGGCTCGTGATCGACCTCGTGGCCCTCGGGGAGCTCACGGGGTTCGCGGAGCCCGACACCCCGCCTGCCAACGTCCTTCACTGGCTCGACATGGACGGCCCGTGGTTCCGGTTCGCACGCGCGGCAGCCGACGGCCCCACGCCTTGCCGCGGCCAGCCGCTTCCGCCCGGCACCGTGCGGCCGCTCGGCGAGGTGTCGATGCTCGCGCCGGTGCCGCGCCCCGGGAAGATCGTGGCCGTCGGCCTGAACTACCGCGACCACGCCGCGGAAGCCGGCCTGCCCGTCCCCGAGACCCCCGTGATCTTCGGGAAGTTCCCCAGCGCCGTGATCGGCCCCGGCCAGCCGATCGTGCTGCCTGCCGGTTCGCGCCGTGTCGATTACGAAGGCGAGCTGGGCGTGGTGATCGGCCGTCGCGTGCGACGCGTGTCGCGGCAAGACGCCCTTGGCGCGGTGCTCGGTTTCGTGCCGGCCAACGACGTGAGTGACCGCGATTTCCAGAAGGCCGACGGGCAGTGGGTGCGCGCGAAGTCCTGCGACACCTTCGCGCCCCTCGGCCCGGCCATCGTCACCACCGACGAAGTCGAGCGCCTCGTGCCGGGTGGCGTGCTGCGCCTGCAGACGCGAGTGAATGGCACGGTGCTGCAGGACGGCAGCACCGCCGACCTCGTCTTCGACGTCGCAGCCCTGCTGGCGTTCGTGAGCGAGACGATCACCCTCGAGCCGGGCGACGTGCTGCTGACGGGCACGCCCGCGGGGGTGGGTTTCGCGCGCCGACCGCGCGTGTTCCTCTCGCCCGGCGATGTCGTGGAGGTCGAGATCGACGCACTCGGCACGCTCCGCAACCCGGTACTGGCCGAGCGGGCGTGATCAATGCGGTGTGCGCTCCACGAGGCGCGTGAAGGCCGCGCCGAGCTCGGGGCCCTTCCCCTCGTCCTCGTGCTTGAAGTAGACGAACGTGTCCCGCCACCGGGCCGTCCCGCGCACGCGCCGGGCCCACTCGGCCAGTTGCTCGTCCGAGTATCCCTCGTCGCGCAGCCGCAGGTAGCCGTAGTCGGCGGTCGCCACGAACGGGGCGTGCCGCTCGGCGCTGTCGGCGATGCAGAGCGCGAGCCCGCGAGCCTCGAGCCGCTCGAAGACGGGCGCGTCCCACCAGGATGGATGGCGGAACTCGAAGGCGGCCCGGGCGCGCGGCGGCACATCGTCGAGGAACGCGTCGAACGCCGCCAGGTCGCACGTGTGGGTGGGGCCCAACTGGAAGAGCAGGACGCCGAGCCGCCCCTCGAGCGTGGCGGCCACCTCGCAGAATCCGCGCACGAGGTCGCCCACGCCCTTGAGGCGGCGGTCGTGGGTGATCCGCCGTGGGGCCTTGAGGCTGAAGGTGAACGGGGGCGGCACCTGCGCGGCCCAGCCCGCCAGCAGCGCGCGCGTCGGCATGCGATAGAAGGTGTAGTTGATCTCGACGGTGCCGAAACGCTCGGCATAGTAGGGCAGCATCCGCGCCGCCGGCAGGTCGGCCGGATAGAAGCGCCCCTTCCACTCGGGGTAGTTGAAGCCGGAGGTGCCGATGCGGATCATGCCCTCGCCGCGTCAGGGTTCCTGGAATCGCCGGAGTATAGCAAAATCGGCATGACCGCCCGGGTCCCGCGAGGCGGCCGGAGATCGTCAATGTCGCGCAGAAACTCGGCGTCCCGCACCCTGGTTGGCTTCGTCCTGCTCCTGGCCGTGCCCTGCGGCCTCGCGGCCTGCCGCCGCGCCGAGACGCCCCCGCCCGAGGAGAAGACGGTGGAGTACGTCCTGCGCGGGCAGGTGCTCGCGGTGCGACCCGAGATCAACGAGATCCGGATCGACCACGAGGCGATCCCCGGCTTCATGGAGGCCATGGCGATGTCCTTCGCCGTGAAAGACCCGGCGCTGCTGCAGGGCCTGGCGCGCGGCGATCTCGTCACCGGCACGCTCGTCGTCGGAGCCACCGACGCGTGGCTGTCGCGGCTGCAGAAGGTCGGCTCGGCGCCGGTGGCGGACACGCCCGCGGAGAAAGCGGCGCCGGCCTTGTCGCTCACGCTGCTCGAACCCGGCGCGACGGTGCCCGACCAGACCTTCACCGGCCAGGACGGCAAGCCGTGGTCGCCCGCCACGCTGCGGGGAAAGGCCTGGGCGCTCGGCTTCATCTACACGCGCTGCCCGCTGCCCACCTATTGCCCGCTCATCGATCGCCAGTTCAAGGCGGCACAGCAGGCCGTGGCGGGGCGCGCCGACCTGCGCGATCGCGTCCGGTTCGTCACCGTCTCGTTCGACCCCGACTACGACACGCCCGCCGTCCTGGCCGCGCACGCACGCGCGCTCGAGGCCGACCCGGCGCTGTGGCGCTTCGTCACCGCGCCACGCGACGAGGTGGACGCCTTCGCCGGCAAGTTCGGCGTGTCGGTGATGCGCGAGGCCGACAACGCCTCGATCACGCACAACCTGCGCACGGCCGTGATCTCGCCGGCCGGCAGGATCACGGCGATCTACTCGGGCGGCGAGTGGACGCCCGCGCGCCTCGTCGAGGAGCTGGCCGCCGCCGCGCGATGAAGCCAGACCGGGAGGCGTTCACGCCGGCCGAGCGTCGGCTGCTCGGTCGCCTGCGCACCCCTGCGGCGGTGCAGCACTGGCTCAACAACCTGCCGTACAACCGCGAAGTGGGCGGCGAGACACTGCGCAGTTTCCGCGGCGTGGCGCGGCACCGCACGGCGCACTGCCTCGAGGCCGCGCTCGCCGCCGCGGCGATCCTCGAACAGCACGGCTACCCCCCGCTCGTGCTCAGCTTCGAATCGGTCGACAAGCTCGATCACGTGCTCTTCGTCTACCGGCAGGGCGGGCGCTGGGGCTCGGTCGCGCGGTCGCGCGACCCCGGCCTGCACGGGCGCCAGCCCGTGTTCCACACGGCGCGCGCGCTGGCGCTCAGCTACGTGGCGCCCTACGTCGACTTCACGGGCCGCATCCTCGCCTACGCCGTCGCCGATCTCGAGCGGGAACTGGACGGGTACGACTGGCGCCTGTCGGACCGCCAGGTGTGGAAGGCCGAGCAGATGCTCATCGACTTCCCGCACCGGGCCATCCGCACGTCGGATGCGCGCATCGAGCGCTGGCGGCGATGGTACTACCGGTTCCGGCGCGAGCATCCCGGGCAGAAGCCCACGTGGTACCCCGGACGCGAGCGCTGGACGGCGCTGCCGGCGGAGTTCGCCCGGTGGGACCGCAACCACACGGGTCAATCCAGATCGAAATCACGGTCAGGCCGGGTCACCGGCTCCTGACGCGCCTGCTTGAGCGCCTCCTCGAAGCGCTTCGCAAGGTCGTCGCCACGGGTGCGCTCGGCCTGCACCGATTCCTGGAACAGCGCCTCGCGGCGCGCCGCGCGGTCGGCCAGGATCTGCTGCGCGGCGTCGAGCTCGGGCTTGTCGGCCCGCTCGGGTTCCTTGTGCGAGACCACGCGCCGCAGGTTGACGTCGATCACGAGCGTGCTCTTGCAGCAAGGGCACACGGCGTCGAATTCGGAAGCGAGCTTGGCCATCGTTGGGTCTCCGGCGAGCGGCGCGCCTATGATAGCCACTCGGCGTTCAGCTGTCAGCCGCCGGCGCGGGGCACCGCGACGCGGGCCGCTCTCACGCGCCGATCGCCGATGGCCGACTGCTGACCGCTGGGCCAGAATGAACCCAAGGCGCTGAGCACCCCAAGCCCGATGTCGCGCACAGCCCGCCTTCGCATCGTCACCTACAACGTGCACCGCTGCCGCGGCCTCGACCGGCTCACGCGGCCGGAGCGGATCGCGGAGATCCTCGCCGGGCTCGAGCCCGACATCGTCGCGCTGCAGGAGGTGGTGGGGGCCGGGCCGCGCGGGCCCAACCACGCCGAGCAGATCGGTGCGCGGCTCGGGATGGGCTGGGTGATGGCCGCGACGCGGCTCCTGAGGGGCCACCTGTACGGCAACGTCGTGCTGAGCCACTTCCCCATCGTTCGGCACGCCCAATACGACCTGACCTGGAAGACGTGCGAGCCGCGCACGTGCCAGCGCGCCGACGTGCTCGTGGACGGTTCGCCGCTCCACGTCTACAACGTGCACCTCGGCACCGCGCACCTCGAGCGGCGCGCCCAGGCGGAACGCCTCGCCGGGTTCGTGCACGACCGGCGGGTGCAGGGGCCGAAGCTGGTGCTCGGCGACTTCAACGAGTGGATGCGTGGCCTGGCCACCGACGTGCTGAGCAGCACGCTCCAGAGCGTGGACTTGCGCGGGTTCCTGCGGCGGAAGCGCACCTACCCCGGCTTCTTCCCCGTGCTGCACCTCGACCACATCTACCACGACGGCGGCGTGGAGGTGCTCGAGGTGAACCTGCCTCGCACGCGTCGGACGCTCATCGCCTCCGACCACCTGCCGCTCGTTGCCGACGTGCGGGTCACCCGGTGACGGCGGGCACCTCGCCGGCGCGGCCGAGCACGAGCTGCAGCGTGCCGAGGGAGCGCGTGCGGAAGAGCGCCTCGCAGGACGCGAGGTAGAAGTCCCACATTCGCACGAACCGATCGTCGAACCCCAGCCCGCGAACCTCGGGCAGCCGCGCGAAGAAGGCCTGCCGCCAGCGCGCGAGGGTCTCGGCATAGTGCGGGGCGATGTCGTCCACGTGGCGGATGGTCAGCGCGGTACGCCGCCCCATTGCCCGGCACATCTCGGAAATCGACGGCAGCAGACCGCCCGGGAAGATGTACTTCTGGATCCAGTCGCAGTGCCGCGCGTACTCGTCGAAGCGGTGGTCGGGCATCGAGATCGTCTGGATGCCAACCTGGCCGCCCGGCGCGAGCGCGCGGTCGCACGCCTCGAAGAAGGCGCCCCAGTGCTCGCGGCCCACGGCTTCGAGCATCTCGATCGACACGATCCGGTCGAAGGTGCCGCGCACGTCGCGGTAGTCGCACAGGCGAAGCTCGATCCGATCCGAGAGTCCCGCCTCGCGCACGCGCCGCGTGGCGAGGTCGAACTGCTCCTGCGAGATCGTGATCCCCGTGACGCGGCAGCCGTAGGCGCGGGCGGCGAACATCGCAAAGGCGCCCCACCCGCAGCCGATCTCGAGCACGTGGTCGCCCGGGCCGATGCCCAGCCGATCCGCGATCCGCGCGAACTTGCGCTGCTGCGCCCGCGCCAGCGTGTCGCCGGGCGAGGCGAACACGGCCGAGGAGTAGGTCATGCTCGGGTCGAGGAACAGCGCGAACAGCTCGTTGCTCAGGTCGTAGTGGGCGTGGATGTTGCGGCGGCTGCCGGCGCGTGTGTTGCCGCGCAGGCGGTGGCGGAGGTCGTTGGGGACATTGAGCAGCCGGGTGAGCGGCGACGCCATGGCGAGGGCGGCCTGATTGGCGAGCGCCAGTTCGAGGAAGCGCGGCAGGTCGTCCACCTGCCAGTCCCCGTTCATGTACGACTCGCCGGCGCCCACATCGCCGCGGAAGGCGAACTCCCGGAAGAACCGCTCGTTGGCCACGCGCAGCGTCGCGTGGGGCTCCGCGCCGCGCTCCCCCGCCGTCAGCACCGTGCCGTCGGGCAGGTGCACGGTGAGCCGGCCCACGGCCCAGTACTTCAGCCGGCCGACGAGGGCCGACCTGACCAGCCGGTCCACGAGGCCCCGCGACGCGGAGGCCGCCGCGGCGGGCGCCGCATCCAGACGAGAGGGCTCGAGAACCGATTCACGGGCGTCGGGACTGACCATGCTACGACGTGCCTCCGCGGGCCGCCTCGGGGTCGTAGGGCGGCTTGCTGAAGAAGGGGGCGCCCTTCACCCGCAGTTTCAGGGCCTCCCAGTGGATGCCGGCTACGACCCGCATCGTCGAGAACGGGTCGCGGAGGAGCCGGGCAAGGACCGCGCGGTCGGTGAACGGCTGTCGCTGCAGCGCGAGCGCCGTCCTCAGGCGTGGGACGCCGCCGACCGTCAGATCGATCCGCACCCGGCAGGCCTGGCCCGGGGCGTCGAGCGCAAACCGGTAGGTGCCGTCGAGCGAGAAGAACGGCGAGACGTGGAACACCTTCTTGTCGGTCCAGACGTAGGTGTGGCCCGGCGCATCGGTACCCTGCTCGCCCTGAGTGGCGTCGTGGCCCATCGCCTCCGCGCGGCGTAGTCCTCCGGGCCGTGCGGCCGACGCCACGTCGAGCAAGTACGGGTGCCGCTCCCCGAACGTGTTGGCCACCTCCGCCACGACGAGCGAGAGGGCGCCGGCGCGATCGTGGAGGTAGAAGAAACTGACCGGGTTGAATACGTACCCGAACACCCGGCACTGCGTCAGCAGGAGCACCGGCCCGCCGGGCCAGGTGAACCCGCGCGCGTCAACGAGCGCACGCAGGCGCGGCATGATCGGCCCGGTGCCGCCGAGGTAGTCGGCATCGTGCAAGGCCAGCGGCCGGGCGCGGTTCCACCCGAACCAGCGGAGCGAGTCGTCGAGCGCCGGCAACTCGTCGAGGTCGGCGAGCAGCATCGCCATCGGCACGACGAAGCGGTGGCCCGGCCCCGAGAGCCGATGGTGCATCACCGTGCCGCGATAGAGCGCCGACGCCCAGGCGCGTCGCGTGCCGGGCGCCGCCTCGGAGCCGCCGGTCAGCCTTACGTCGGGGGTGCCTTCAGGGGCGCCATGACGGGCGCCAGCCGGCGCGCCGCTCACAGCGACACCCCGAAGTGCGCCGCCACGTTCAGGGCCGAGACGAGGCCGTCCTCGTGGAACCCGAAACGCAGGTGGGCGCCGCAGTAGTACGTGTGGCGCTCCCCGTTGAGGGCCGCGATCCCGGGCTGCGCCGCAACCGCGGCCCCGTCGAGAATCGGGTGGGCGTAGTCCATTTCGGCGAGCGTGGTGCCTGCGGCTGGCTCGGGCCCGTTGAGCGTCACACAGAATTCCGGCGCGCCGGTGATGCCCTGGAGCCGGTTGACGTGGTAGGTGAGCGACACGGGCGTTCGTGTGTCACGGCAGTCGCGGAGGTCGCAGTTCCACGATGCCCACGCCGTGCGACGCACCGGCAGCGCCGTGGCATCGGTGTGCAGCACCGTCCGGTTGCGGGAGTAGCGGAAGGCACCCAGCAGCTCGCGCTCGCGCGGCGAAGGGTCGGCCAGCAGGCGCAGGGCCTCGTCGGCGTGCGTGGCGATCACCACCTTGTCGAACCGCTCGCGCCGCCCCGCCGCCGTGGTCACCTCGGCCCCCGCTTCCGTGCGATGCACCGCGGTGACGGGCTCGCCGCTCACCACAGCCGGGCCGAGCCGACTGGCGATGGCGCGGACGTAGGTGTGGCTGCCGCCGGCGATCGTGTACCACCGCGGGGCGCCGCGTCGCGCGAGCAGCCCGTGGTTGTCGAGGAACTGGAGGAGCGTACGCGCCGGGAACGCGCGCATGTCGTCGAAGGACGCCGACCAGATCGCGCCCGTCATCGGCAGCAGGAAATGGCGCCCGAGGCCACCGCCGTAGCCGCCTTCGTCCAAGAACGTCCCGAGCGGCACGTCGGGGCCCCGCCCGCTCCCGAGGAAGGCGCGCGCGTCGCGGAAGAACCGGGTGATGTCGAGGAGCAGCCGGAGGTGGCGCGGGTCGGCGACCCGCCACGGCTGCGCGAAGAGGGTGCGGAGCGAGGGGCTGGCATACTCGAGCCCGCAACGGCGGCACCGGACCGAGAAGGACATGTCGCTCGGCGTTCCCTGCACGCCGAGCTGCGACAACAGCCGGATGAAGTTCGGGTAGGTACGCTCGTTGTAGACGAGGAATCCTGTGTCCACGACCCAGGTCCGGCCGTCGACCGTCACGGTGTGCGTGTGCGCGTGGCCGCCGAGCCGCGGCTCGCGCTCGAAGAGCCGCACCGAGTGGCTGCGCGACAGCAGGTACGCCGCGCCGAGGCCGGAAATGCCCGCACCGATCACCGCGATGTTCACTCTCAGTCGTCCCGTCCCGGCGCGCTGCCCGGCCGCCGGTGCTGCAGATTGTATCCGTCTGGCGCCGGCAGGAGAGACGCCCGGCGCGCCGCACGCGGTTCAATCCGGACCTGCGGGGCCCGGGCTGCGCCCAGCGCCGCGATCCCCGTCAGCGTCCCGCGCGTCTCAGTGCTGGACATCCATCGAAGTGACGGACTCAAGCCTCCATTCGCCAGCTGTCCGCCCCGTGTCGGGCACCGCCGCGGCACTCAGCGCCGCAGGGGCGCGAGGCTAGCAGCCGTGTCCCTCGTCCCGGTGCGCACCCGCCTGGCCTATGCGGCGCCAGGCCTCGCGTTCGCGCTGATTGGGCTCCCCATCTACGTCCACCTCCCGAAGTTCTATGGGGATGTGCTCGGAGTAGACCTCGCCGTGCTCGGCCTGGTGATTCTGGTGTCCCGCGTGTGGGACGCCGTGCTCGACCCGGCCGTGGGGTTCGTGAGCGACCGCACGCAGACACGCCTGGGGCGGCGCCGCCCGTATATCCTGGCGGCGGCCGTGCCGCTGGCGGCCGCGATGGCCCTGCTGCTCGCGCCACCGTCGTGGGCCACGGGGCCGGCGGGGGCGTGGTGGTTTGCGACCTGCCTGGGCGTGGCGTTCCTCGCCTGGACGACAGCGCAGATCCCCCACGCGGCACTCGGCGCCGAACTGACAACCGATTATCACGCCCGGACCGGGGTGTTCGCGCTGCGCGACGGGCTGTGGATCCTCGGCACGCTCGTCGCGGCGGCAGCACCGGGGCTGGCCCGGTGGTGGCAGGGACTACCCGCCACCGGCGCGGAACGCGAGGTGTTCGGCACCCTCGCCCCAGTGAGCGCGGCGGTGATCCTCGGTACTCTGGCGTGGTGCGGGTTGGCGGTGCCGGAACCGGCCGCACCGCCCCGCATCGCGTCAACCCCGGTCTCCGCCACGCGAGACGCGTGGGCCAACGGCCCCTTCCGGATCCTGCTCATCGCGTACGGCATCGGCGCACTCGGCGCCGCAATGCCCGGGACGCTCATCCTCTACTACGTCGAGCACGTCCTCGGCGCGCCGCAGTTCGCCGAGCTGTTCCTGGGGCTGTATTTCCTGAGCGGCTTTCTCTGCTTGCCCGTCTGGACGATGCTCGCGCGTCGGGTGGGCAAGAAGCGGGCGTGGTTGACGGCGATGGCCGTGTCGGTGAGTGCCTTCCTGGGCGCCGCGCTGCTCGGGCCCGGCGACGTCGCGGCCTATGCCACGATCTGCGTCGTGTCGGGCCTGGGATTCGGCGCCGGCCTCGTCCTTCCCGCCTCGATGGTCGCTGACGTCGTCGACCTCGACGAGCTCCGCGCCGGCAGTCGGCGCGAAGGCCTCTACTACGGCCTTTGGTCGATTGTCACCAAGCTCTCGGCGGCGCTCGGCGCCGGCCTGGCGCTGCCGGCTCTCAAGTGGGCAGGCTACACGGCTGGCGCAGCACAGAGCGACGCGGTCGTCTGGGCACTGCGCCTGCTCTACGCGGCCGTGCCGTGCGCGTGCTACGGCGCGGCCTGGTTCGTGGCCCGCCGGTTTCCCCTCGACGAGTCGGCCCACCAGGCCATCCGCGCCCGGTTGCAGCGGAAACCAGGTCGTGTCCTCGTGCAGGACGCCCGACCTGACCCCGAGTCTCTCGGAAGTTCGTGAACAATGGAGCCAATCGAGGAGGCGCGACCATCGGGCCCAGGCTCCGCCTCGCAAGGGGCGTGCGCGACCGCCAGTACCGTGTCGGTGCAGGCGCGCGGCGGAGGGGTCAGGTCGTGCGAGGCGTGATGAAGCAGAACCTGACCCCGCTCTATGTCGTGGTGCTCGTGGGCCTCGCAGCCTATCTCGCGTGGATGATCGCCGTCGCCCTCCGGGTCGAGAGCGTGCTCGTCGCCGGTCCGCGTATCTCCCAGGACCCGTGGACCTGGGTCACCATCGTCGACCTCTATCTCGGGTTCTTCGTGTTCTCGGCCTACGTGATCGCTCGCGAGGGCCGGGTCCTGCGCGCCCTGCCCTGGCTGGTGGCACTGATGGGCCTGGGCAACCTGGCGAGCGCCGCCTATCTCGTCTGGGCGCTGCATCGCGGCGGCTACCGGTTGGGTGCGCTGCTTCAGCCTGCGGTCTAGTCAGGCACCGACGGCGCGTTGCCCTCCACGGCCCGCGACGGGCAAGCCACGGCGCGGTGCGCTTCCAGGAGACTTGACACATGATTTCATGGTGATATCATTACGATGTCATCCGGCTGAGCTGAGGCTGGATGTATGCCCCTGGAGGCACTCACCATGATTCGCGAGAGGGACAACCACGGCATCCCTGGCATTCCCGTCCTGCTGCTCCTCCTGGCGCTGATCGCCGGCGCGGTCTACCTGCTCGTGGAGGCCATCCGCGCTGAGTCGCTGACCCTCCTGTTCACGGCAATCCCGTCCCTGTTGCTGCTCGCCCTCCTGCTGGCCGGCCTGTTCCTGGTGAACCCCAACGAATCCAAGGTCCTCCAGTTGTTCGGCAAGTACGCCGGCACGGCCCGCGTACCCGGCCTGCGCTGGGCGAATCCCTTCTATTCGAAGCGCAGGGTCTCGGTGCGCGTCCGGAACTTCGAGAGCGCGCGCCTGAAGGTGAACGACGCCGACGGAAACCCCATCGAGATCGCCGCCGTTGTGGTGTGGCGCGTGGTGGACACCGCCGAAGCCATCTTCGAGGTGGACGACTACGAGAACTACGTGCACGTCCAGAGCGAGGCCGCGCTCCGCAACCTGGCGACGAGCTACGCCTACGACGCGCACGACGACGCCCAGAAGTCGCTGAGAGGGCACACCCTCGAGGTGGCCGACCACCTGAAGCGGGAGATTCAGGACCGTCTGGCGAAGGCCGGCGTCGAGGTGCTCGAAGCGCGCATCAGTCACTTGGCCTACGCCCCGGAAATCGCCGCAGCGATGCTCCAGCGGCAGCAGGCCGGCGCCATCATCGCCGCCCGCCAGCGGATCGTCGAGGGCGCCGTGGGGATGGTGGAAATGGCGCTCGAGATGCTCTCGCGCAAGGCAATCGTCTCGCTCGACGAAGAGCGCAAGGCAACGATGGTCAGCAACCTGCTGGTGGTGCTGTGCGGGGAGCGCGCTGCCCAGCCCGTGCTGAACACCGGCAGCCTCTATCAGTAATCGAAACGGTGGCCTGTGGCCCGGAAGCCTTTCCTCCTGCGCGTCGATCCCGCCCTGCTCGAAACGCTGCAGCGCTGGGCGAACGACGACCTGCGCAGCCTGAACGGGCAGATCGAGTTCCTGCTGCGACGGGCTGCGCAGGACGCCGGCCGGCTTCGGCCAGCCGCGCCGGAGGAGCCGGACGGGCCGAGCCTCAGCGGAACGGCAGGGGCCTGAACGGCAGCGGGGCGGCCCGACTGGACTGCCCCGTGCGTTTCTCAGCCTTCCTCTTCGTATTCCTCTTCTTCAGGCGGCAGGAACCGCGTCGGCGCGCGCAGCGCCTCGCGGTAGTCGTACAGAGGCAAGTCGCGCACGTGCTGCGCGGACGGACATCCCGGCGACTTCTCGTCGACGACGATCAGCACCGGGCTGCCTTCGACACCGTCGCGGAACGCGATGCGGCACCCACAGGCGAGACGTGCGTACGTGAACCCTTTTGACATCAACCAGTGATCCGGTCCGCGCACATCCGCGCGCGCATCCCGATCATACTACGGAACCCGGTGCGGCCCCGGGCGACGGCCGGCGCGGCGATCTGCGAGGCCGGCCGGGTTGGATCACAGCAAGGCCTTGATCTCCGCCTCGAACTGCTCCTTGGTGCCGATGCCCATGTGCCGCTTGCAGATCCTGCCGTCGCGGGAAATCATGATCGTGACCGGCACCCCCCAGATCGGGCCGAACGCGTCCTGCACCTCCTCACGGCCGAGCCCCACGAGCACCGGATAGTTGATCTTGTACTCCTTGGCGAACGGCACGAGCTTGTCCACGGGGTCATCGACCGAGAAGCCGAGGAAGGTCACGCCCTGCGAGGCGTACTTGGACTGCAGCTCGACGAACATCGGGATCTCGTACTTGCAGGGGCCACACCACGTGGCCCAAAAGTTGAGCAGCACGACCTTGCCCGCGTAGTCGCTCAGGCGCACGTCGCGCCCGTCCATGTCCTTCAACGTGAAGTCCATGTTGGCGGGCTTCGCCTTCGCGTCGCACTTGCCGGTGCTGGCCGGCGTGGCTCCAGCCGCGCTGGCTCCCTCGCCCTCGGCGGTCTTCGGGCCAGCGGCGCCGCACCCGGCACTGGCCACCACTGTGAACAACAGCACCAGCGACGCCAGGGTCGCCGGTCGTAGTCGACGGGCCATCAACGCTCTCCTCGGAAACGCCCGGGGACACCGGGCGCGTCAGCGAACCTGGCCCCGCAGGAACGCCCCGACACGCGCCATCTCGTCGCGCGCCAGGTCGGCAACAACCGCATAGGTGCGGCCGTCATGCGACCAGGTCACCATCTCGTGCCCCATTATCGCGGTTTCCGGCGAGGCCGCGCGCGCGGTGGGCAGGATGAACACGGACACGGACTGCCCGGCGTGCTCGTACACGAGGTGCGCCATGGCCCCATCGCTGAACAGGCAGCGGCGCACCCCGACCAGGCGCAGCTGTGGCGCGGTTGAGGACGGCGGCACGCTGATGTCCCATCCGTACTGCTCACGCCACGCGTGGGCCGCCGCAACGGGGTCGGGACCAGTGTCGCCGTGCGTCAGCCACGTGCACTTGAGGTGATCGAGGGTCAGCTGGGCCGCAAGCAGTGTTCCGCTCGGCGCAAGGAGACCGGCCGCGGCGATGCCGGTGAGGGCAACGAGCAGCGACGCCGCAGCCGCGAGCGGCACGCGGCGCCACAGCGGTCGCCTCGTGGCGGCGCGCGGCGCGAACGCGACGACACGCGCAGCCGGCTGCATCCGCTCGCGAAGGGCGGCGGGCGCCGGCTCACGCAGGACAGTCGCCTCCTCCCGAAGGAGGGTGCGAACGGCGCGCTCGGCCCCGAGCAGGGTGCCGCACGCCGGGCAGGCGGCGAAATGGCGATCGGCCAGCGCTACCTCGCCGGGCCCGAGCATCCCGTCCACGTACGGTGTGACGAGCGCGGCCATGTCGTGGCAGGTGTGGTTGGTCATCGCGGTTGACGTCTCCGAATGTCCCCCGAGGCCAACGCGGAGGTCGGCCTGCTCTCCTCTCCCTCAGCGGTCAGACGCAGGAACAGCAGCCGGCGTCCCCGGGCGATCCGGGACATGACGGTGCCGAGCGGCACCTCGAGAACCCTCGCGATCTCGGCGTAGGCCAGGTCCTCGACGTCCCGGAGCCAGACGGCCCGTCGATACGCGTCGGGCAGGTCGTCGAGCGCCTGCCGCAGTTCCGCACCTCGTGCGGCCCGCAACAGTTGACGCTCCGGGTCGCCGGCGGCCGCCGCGGTCACGTCTGCCGCGAGATCGACGGCCTCGCTGTCCACGTCGATGGGATCCCGCAACGCGTCGCGTCGCGCATTGCGGAACGTGTTGTAGAGGATAGTGAAGAGCCAGGCCTTCAGGTTGGTGCCCGCCTCGAAGCGGTGCGCCGACCGCACGGCCTTCAAGAAGGTGTCCTGGACCAGATCCTCGGCGGCCGAGCGGTCGCGCGTCAGCCGCATGGCTACCCCGAACAGCCCGTCAAGGTGAGCAAGGGCCTCCGCGTCGAAGCCGGGCGGCCCGGGCGCATCCTCCGGGCGGGAGACGCGGGACGCCATCAGCGAGAACGCCCCGCGCGCCGAGACCACCCCCGAGGCGGTGACGCCATTCCCGGATCCGGCGTCACAGCAACAGGAGTGGCGAGACGCCGGCGCCGAGCCCGGCCCGGGTGTCCGCTGAAACGTACTCTGTCATCTGCAGGGGCCGCCGGGGGCCGGGACGCCTGCGTGGTCGGCTGCTGAGCGGGACACAATCCCGAGCCCAGGCGTGACGGATTGAAGGTACGTGACTTGCTCAGCCGCTCCATTGCGGGTGTATTCCCAGCTACAGTAACATGGCTCGGCATCACAACGGCCCGACGCTCTCTGAGCCCGGGACACTCCAGGAGTCACGCATGCGCTCGCGGACGACACGCGCGCCACGTATCGTGGTCGCCGCTGCCCTCCTCGCCTTCGTCGCCACCGGCGCCGCCGCGCAGGTCACGACCAACCGCTACTTTCCCTACTTCGGGAAGAACCGGGTCAAGTACGACAACTTCCAGTGGCAGATCTACACGACGGACCACTTCGAGATCTACTACTACCCGGAACTCGAGCAGCACCTCGAACGCGTGGCGGGCTACGCCGAGAGCGCGTACCAGAAGATCAGCTCCGACCTGAAGCACGACCTCGCCTTCAAGATCCCGCTGGTGCTGTTCAAGACCCAGGCGGAGTTCCAGCAGCAGAACGTGATCCCGGGTGAGATCCCGGAGGGCGTGGCCGCCTTCGCCGAGCC
>Ga0114939_10001295_pt1 | contig 19853 bp, 20 predicted proteins | sample AshMeaCrysSpring_FD_87196 | JGI IMG/M metagenome (GOLD analysis project Ga0114939, IMG submission 87196) | Groundwater microbial communities from Big Spring, Nevada to study Microbial Dark Matter (Phase II) - Ash Meadows Crystal Spring | ecosystem: Environmental > Aquatic > Deep subsurface >...
CTGCGGTGTGTTCTGGGATTAGTTTTCCTTCCGCTTCCCACCTACGTAGTGTTGTTATTGATACGCCTAGTATTTGGGCGGCTCCACTTATTACTATTAATCTATCCATAATGGTTAGTATAGAGTAGTTATGGAGAGTTTTCCAATTGACTGTTAAAACCCTGTGGAGCTCCGAGCGCTCGCGCCGGCTGTGGTGTTTATCCACTGAGCCGGGGGTTGTGTTTCGCAGACGCCAGGATGAAAATGGAAATGTACGGGAGGCTCAGAGGTAAGGCGTGTGATAGTCAAATGTGACTGTCGGGCTAAAAAACCTCGAGGACCAACCAAGAGCTGGTGGTGATTGGGCATCCAGTGAAACGCAAACTACGCAATGCGCAGTCACCAGTCCAGACGGCGGGTAACTAAGCTAGGAGTTACACAGTTGAATTGTAATTGGTTGATTTAGTTGGAAAGCATAAGACAGGCTCCTTACCGATTAAAAATGTTAAATGTATTTTTCAACTGCGTAACTCCTATAAGCATTAGCAGTGGACTCCAAAAAATAAATCTCCTAAATCCGAGGAAAAAGCTACCTTGAACGACATGGCCAAAAATCTGATTCTCTGGATAGTCATTGGCGTGGTGTTGATGTCGGTGTTTAACAACTTCAGCCCGCGCACAACGCCCTCCCAACGGGTGGAGTATTCCCAATTTATCAGTGATGTAAAACAGGGCCGGGTACAACGTGTCATCATCGAGGACCGCTATATTCGTGGGATTTTGCAAAATGGCGAGCGTTTCTCGACCTACAACCCGGGTGACCCAGGTCTGTTCGGCGATTTGCTCGCCAATAGCGTCATCATCGACGCCCGCCCCCCAGAGCAACAAAGCGTGCTGATGCAGATGTTTATCTCGTGGTTTCCGATGCTACTGTTGATTGGCGTGTGGATTTTCTTTATGCGTCAGATGCAGGGCGGTGCTGGCGGACGCGGGGCATTATCCTTTGGCAAGAGCCGGGCGCGGATGCTCAATGAAGACCAAGTCAAGGTCACCTTCGCCGATGTTGCGGGTGTCGAGGAAGCCAAAGAAGAGGTCGGAGAATTAGTCGAGTTTCTGCGTGACCCGAGTAAATTCCAGAAATTGGGTGGAAAAATACCGCGCGGGGTGTTGATGGTCGGACCCCCGGGGACTGGCAAGACCCTTTTGGCCAAGGCCATTGCCGGCGAGGCCAAAGTCCCATTTTTCACGATCTCCGGCTCGGATTTCGTCGAGATGTTTGTTGGCGTTGGCGCCTCGCGGGTGCGCGATATGTTCGAGCAGGCGAAAAAATACGCCCCGTGCATCATCTTTATTGACGAGATTGACGCAGTCGGGCGTCATCGAGGTGCCGGTCTTGGCGGAGGTCACGACGAGCGTGAGCAGACTCTGAACCAACTTTTGGTGGAGATGGACGGTTTTGAGGGTAGCGAAGGCGTGATTGTGATCGCCGCGACGAACCGCCCGGATGTACTTGACCCCGCGCTGTTGCGCCCGGGTCGCTTTGACCGCCAAGTGGTGGTGCCATTACCCGATGTGCGCGGTCGGGAGCAGATCCTCTGCGTACACATGCGGCGCGTCCCGCTTGCCGATGATGTCCAGCCGAGCATCATCGCCCGCGGGAGCCCGGGATTTTCCGGTGCCGATTTGGCTAACTTGGTCAACGAGGCCGCATTGTTTGCCGCTCGCGTGAATAAAAAACATGTCGAAATGGAGGATTTTGAAAAGGCCAAGGACAAAATCATGATGGGCGCGGAGCGCCGCTCGATGGTCATGAGCGAAGAGGAAAAAAAGCTCACGGCTTATCATGAATCCGGCCACGCTATTATCGGGCGATTAGTCCCCGCCCATGATCCGGTCTATAAAGTGAGCATCATCCCGCGCGGGCGGGCACTGGGCGTGACGATGTTTTTGCCCGAAGAAGACCGCTACAGTTTTAGTAAGCAACGCCTGGAGAGCCAAATCGCCAGTTTATTTGGCGGGCGTCTTGCGGAGAAAATTATTTTCGGCGCGGATTTTGTCACGACCGGCGCGAGTAATGACATTCAGCGCGCAACGGAAATCGCCCGCAATATGGTAACCCGTTGGGGATTTTCCGAGCGCCTCGGGCCGCTTACTTATTTAGAAGACGAAGGCGAAGTATTTCTCGGTCATGCGGTCACGCAACACAAAATGGTTTCGGATGAGACCGCACATATTATCGACGAGGAAATCCGCTCAATTATCGACCGTAATTTTCAACTCGCGGAAAAATTGCTGACCGAAAACTTGGATAAATTGCAATTAATGGCTGACGCCCTCATCAAATATGAAACGATTGATTCCGAACAAATTGATGAAATCATGATCGGAAAAGAACCGCACCCGCCAGAATATTGGGATGACCCGCGGATTTCCGAAAATTCTCCCGAACGGGAAAAATTCAAAAAAGACCGGCGCGATTCTAAATTAAGCGATCTCGTGGGTTCTCATTAAGCACTTTGCGGAGGGCGTATTATGCGCTCTCCAAAACCCGCCGCGACTTCAACCGGATGTGTGTATCAAAAATATTCTCAAAGGGTTAATTGCGGCCATAGTCGTCTTTGCGGCAAGTTTGGCACTGATACCGGCGCCGTGGCGCTGGAATTGGATGCGCCCGCTAATCACTCAGGTAATTAGCCTAATCATCAGGCGCGAATTTTTAATTCGTGAAAGTTTGGAATTAACTTTGGGTTGGCAACCACAGGTTCGCGTTCGGGGTGTATATCTCGCAAACACTCTGTGGGGACAAAACGGTACGCTTGCCGAAGCCGAAGAAGTAATAGCACGGATAGACCTTTTAGCGCTTCTCCAGGGCCGTTTCGTATTCCCGGAATTAATCCTACAGCGACCCGTACTCCACCTCGAACGCATCCCCGGAAATCTCCCAAATTGGATTTTGTTAGATGAACAGCCCCTGCCGCCATTGGAAGTCGAGCGCCTGACTATCCGCGCTGGCCGTATTACCCTAAACGATTCGATTTCAGCGATTAAATTCGCCGGACAATTCCACGAGACTCCCGATCTAAGCGCCCGCGCATTATCCCTCCAGGGGCAGGGAACAATCCGCAATTACCCGACGACGCTCGAGCTACGAGCCGGGTCATTTAGCGCCTTTTTGGTCCCGGGGCGCGTCTTTAATTGGGAAGGCTGTTTCAATTGGGGCGCGACTCACGCCCGTAGTGCTGGAATCCTGCGTACGCCGCGAAGTCTCCAAGATTGGGATTTAGAGTTTGAGATGTCCGGGGAAAATCCGGCAGATTTAACACTCATCACCGGAATCAAACTCCTTGACCTTCCGGCATATCAAGTCCGCGGGCATCTCTCGCAACAGGGAAAAAAATGGATTACGCGCAATCTCTACGGCGTACTGGGCGGGAGCGATTTCATCGGCGAAATTACCTGGGAGGATGCCACGCCCCGTCCGCTTCTCACCGGGCAATTGCACTCGAATCAACTCGCGCTAATCGACCTAGGGATTGGCCAACCAATTACCAATACATCACCAGAGCCCTGGGAAATCGACATCGACCTGGCATTTCAGGGGCGGCGGGTCTTAACCCCCGTGGTTTTAGAGGAACTTACAACTCGGATGCGAGCTCGGGCAGGCCGGATTCGTTTCGAGCCGATTGATTTTGCCTTAGCCGGGGGCCGGGTGCGCGCCTCGCTGGAGCTAAATACCCATTTTAATCCGATGCCGATGGTGTCCGAAGCGCATTTTCAGCGCTTGGATTTGAATCAGCTTTTGCTTCCGTTGAATCTAAATCAAAAAAATTTAGGGAATCTTACCGGACGGCTAATCTTGTCCGGTGCGGGCGGCTCCCTCCCGGAGGTTTTGACCACCGGCGAAGGCGAGGCAGTTTTGGCGGTCACTCGTGGCCAAATGAATAGCCTACTACTCACGCTGGCGCGGTTGGATATCGCCAATACTATCGTGTCGTTATTGTTTCTGGGGGAGAGCGTTGATCTTCGTTGCGCGGTGACGCAGATTCGCGCCGCGCAAGGGACGCTCACGATTGCGCCGCTGGTGGTTGACACCACCAGCACCAAGGTCACTGGCAGCGGCACTATTGATTTGGTCCGGCAACACTTGGAGCTAAACCTGGAACCGCATCCCAAAGACTTGAGCCTATTTAGTGCTTATACCCCCCTGTTGGTCTCGGGCAAATTGCATGACCCCCAGGTGCGCCCCAAAGTTGGTGCGCTCGGGGGGCGTATGGCGGCTGCGGCGGCCTTGGCGGCGATTATGGGTCCTCTCGGGGCGGTATTGCCGTTTATTGAGCCCGGCATCCGCGAAGATAGTGATTGCCAAGACTTAGTCCGTAGCAGTACTCTGATTTTGGAAGATCGTTAGTCGAAAATTAGACATCAATTTTATAAAAATACAAAGAGAAGACTATGAATAATATCCGTTTGCCGGCGGTGGCCGGGTCATTTTATCCATCTGATCCTCATATCTTAAATGCGACGCTCACTAATTTGTTAAATTCTGCAAATAGCACTGGTGATATTCCCAAAGCAATTATTGCCCCCCACGCCGGATATATCTATTCGGGTCCGATTGCGGCGAATGTCTATGCGCTTTTAGTCCGTAATCGAGAAATTTTTCAGCGGGTAATTTTATTGGGACCTGCGCATCGCGTGGCGTTTTCCGGTTTAGCATTATCGAGTGCGGATTTTTTTCTCACTCCCTTGGGAAAAATTCCGGTGGATTCCAATGCACAAAAACTATTAGCCGGATTACCACAGGTATTAACCCTCGATCAAGCGCACGCCCAGGAACATAGTTTAGAGGTGCAATTACCATTTCTTCAAAGAGTTCTCGGTAATTTTAGTTTAGTGCCGCTGGTGGTCGGCAATGCTAATTCGGAAATGGTCGCGGAGGTAATTGAGCGTTTATGGGGCGGACCAGAGACTTTAATTGTAATTAGTTCCGATTTAAGCCATTATCATGATTATGCTACGGCTCAGCGCCTCGACGCCGCGACTTCCCAGGCAATTGAGCAATTACTCCCGGATGCAATTCAACCTGATCATGCCTGTGGACGTAATCCAATTAAGGGTTTATTGACTGTTGCGCGCCAACGCGGCATGAAAGTAAAAGTAATTGATGTGCGCAATTCGGGTGATACCGCCGGAAGTCGGGATCGCGTGGTTGGTTATGGCGCTTATACCTTTCATTGAAGCGAGCCACGGATAGCGAGCGACCCCCCGCCTGCGGTTGCGAAACTTCGCAAAAGAGGGGGCTATTTGCCCCCTCGAATGCGTAACAGACCGCACGAATAATATTCAGGGGCTGATCCGTTCCATAACATGGGCGGGAATACTCGGCAGGCGGTTGTTTTTTCGATATAGATAATCGCCTACTAAAGCGCCAATTACCGCGCTGGTCATCATCGGGAAATGGCTTGGGGTGTTGATGGCGATGGTTGCGCCCATTCGCCCGACGGCGCGCCCCATTGCGGTGGGCACGGCGCGGGTCATTATTTGCGTCCCAGGCAAGAGGTTATAGACCAAAACCCCCGCCAAGGCCCCCAGGCCAATGGATAATACCCGACTATCAAATATTGGTACTTCGCCGTTTTCAAGCGCATGGTTAACTGAATCAATTGCTTGAGATGCCTCGGGAGGCATTGCTTGAGGTGCTAACGCCGGCACCGGTGCGCCAGTAGACAGCGTCGGGCTTACCCAAGTAGCGGAGAGTATGAAAACTGCTAGACTCTTAGATAGTTTCATCGATCAAATACTCCGGATTAACTTTACGGGCTATTTCTTTGTAGTCTGCCGCTCATGTTCAGTTACCCGCGTCCCTGTCAGTTTTCTGCACATGCGTAACAGTTCGCGACTCACCGGGCGCCCGCTTTCCAATGGCAGAACCGCCACCAGCGCCGGGATTTACTCGCCCTCCTCGCGCGTCACCTCCGGGCCCATCGCCCGTAGCCAACGCCAATTGGAGTCCACTGCTAATGCCCAGCTACCCGCCATCCGGGCGGGCGACTGCGCATTGCGTGGTTCGCGTTTCACTGGACGCCCGACCTCTGGCATATCACCACCAGCTCTTGGTTGGTCCTCGAGGTTTTTTAGACCCGACAGTCACATTTGACTATCACGCGCCTTACTTCCGAGCCTCCCGCCCGTACATTTCCATTTTCATCCTGGCGTCCGCGAAACACAACCTCCAGTGGACAAATAATCGGCCCGCGCCTACGCGGCGTAGTTTCGCAACCGCAGGCGAGGAGCCGCTCGCCATCCGTGGCTCGCTTCAACGTACTCCGGGTCGCGTTGGCACCTGAGTAGCCCCGAGGAGCGCGACTGCAATTTTTCCCAGGGAATTAGATACCGCATCTACCGTAAGGCGCGCTTTGGCCTCTTTGATCCATCGCCCGACAATCGCTGTTGCTGGGCCGTCGAGCCGTTCGAGTTCTTGTACGGCACCGGATAGATTATCCTCGGTCAGGCGGTCGGTAGCGGCCTGGAGGATTTGTTGGCGTATGTTAGGCGTTTCTGTGTCAAAGGGGATTACTGCCCAATTGACCCAACTCCAGACCCAACTTGCCCACCCTTGATCGGCATCTCCGGCGACTAGCGGCTCCAACTTGGGGAGCAGGATTAGGCCGAAGCTATCGCGCAACTCGGCGACTAATGCGACGCCGGTAGTTGAATACATGCCAAGTACGGCCAGCGAGCCACTGAGCCCCGCGTGGGTATTCCCGCCCAGGTGGCGGACTAATTCCACTTCGGCGTTAAATGGGAAATGGCTTTGCGTTGCGATTCGTAAATGCAATACGGCTAATGCCAAGCGGATATTGTGGAGTTGATTCAATACGTGAGCGGTAACTGTGCGGAGATTAGTGATTTCCACCTCGATTTGCGCCATTCGCGTTGTAAGCGCCTCTTCCGGGTTTTTCAGCGATTCGATTTGCGCATCTTGAGTAAATCCATTGGAAAGCGTAAAACCGCCGAGCATTCCGATAATTAATAGCACTCCCCAGTGGTGCTGAAGGTCAATTATCTTGATGCGAGCGGAAAACTGCATATTAATCCTTTCGCGTTTCTTTGAGAGGCTCTTTCCCTTTATCTTTATTGCCGATTGCGCGGATACTTCTTTCGACTCGTTGAATCGCCCGCATGAGGGTACTACTTTCCTCACCCAAAAATACTTGTTTCGGCGTCATACTAAAGGCTACATCTGGTAAAGGCAGAAGTTTTACTGTCAGGGTTGCAACCTGATAATCACCACTTTGATTTACTGCTATGACGGTTTTGATAATTTTTCTTTGAAGGCTAGCATATACCCCGGGATTAAGCCGTTCCCAATCGATAACTAGCGATTCGAGATATTCATAATCGGCCTCACTTAATTCACGGACTTGTCCGAATTTAAAACTTAATCCAGGGATAATTCCGACATCGGTATAAATTTCTTTCAGTTTATAGCCGGCATCGCCTAGTAATTTAAATAATTGGTTAGCGTCTTTTTTGGATACAGAACTGGTCAAACTCGCTGGCGTGGGTGGAATTAACCACGAGAATACATTATCTCGCAAGGTACCCCAAACCCAGCCAACGGTTCGGGTAGAATAATTCCACACCAAATCAACAGAGGTAGGACGCTCATCGACTAAATCTACCGGCAGATCTTGTTCTTCGGTAATTGGGGGTATAGGACTAATTGCGGGTGGATGGATAGCAGCCGCTACGGGCGGATTAATTGCCCAAACCGACTTCATAATCAACAGCACAGCCAATATCCAATATGGTATCGCGTGGTGGTGGACGATCATCTTTTTCCCTCAAATAATTGCTAGCGATTAATAACTCTAAGGCGGAGACTAGCTTCGCGGACTTCATCGCGAACTTCGGAATCCGCCGAGAATACGCCTAATTTGGCTAAATAACCACTGGGACCGACTGTTGATTCCCGGGTGACTTCAGTAATAAATTCCCGCAGACCAGCGACTAATCCTTTACGACGATAGTTTTTGATATGGGCTTTTTTAATTAAAAAATACAGCGGGCGGGTAAATTGATATTCCCGATTAGATACCGTTTCGTGATTAGGTACTACTCCCTCTAGGGACTGAATCTTGAGGAATTCCTGATGCTCGGTTGCAAAGCGCAAGGGAATTATCGCCAGGGTTCCGAGAGGAGAAGTAGCTAAGGATTGCACGACATTTCGGTCATAAGGGGTATCTAATTCGATAATTCGACCATCTTTACGCAATGCAATACACTGTTTGACGCGGTCTTCGGCGCCGAAAATGGTTTTAATCTCGAGAATTTTTCGGCAGGCACCTTGGAGCATCCGGTCTTCCATAAATCCCCGCCCACCTAAACTCTGTACCGGAATAATCATGCGGATATCGGTATTGGGTAAATCAGGGTCGACATCGCGCCAGCGCTTATTGGAATTGGGGACAAAGTCATTAACGTCGCGGGGCAATTCCTCGGCAATAGCGTTATACATTGACACAAGGGTCAAAGGATAATCTTGGTCATCACGGCGGGAGACAATTCCGGCGGCCTCGTAGCCGATGAGAATCTCGATAATGTCAGTAACACCATGCGCACGACAATTCTCTAATTCGGTGCTACGGAGTCGACGCGATAACGCGACAATATCCGGGGTGTTGAGTCCGGTACCGGAGCAGAATGTTTCAATTCCACGGGTTGAGCCTTTATTGATAATAATCGCCGGTGGCAATTTCGCATTTTTCATTAAGCGATCCATGATGGCGACGGTGTAATCTCTCATCAGGGTCGAACCAATAACGTACATTACCTGACCGGTGAAACGCTCAGCCGGGAGATCGACGACCTCGGAAGGTTGCGGAGATGGGGGGGGGGCGCTATGCCCCCGGAACGGCAGGAACGCCGCCACTAAGGCGATGCTCCAGATCCAATTAACCTTAGTCATCAGAAATTCCTTAGCTTAATTCGGGATATTATTTTCGCGCATGCACGACAGATATTAAACAATTGGGGGCCTTCTGGTGACAGGAAGCGGGGCTCCGGGAGGAAGACCGACGGGTAGCTCCATTGCTGGCGCCCGGGCGACGGCGCGGGCCATTGCCGCTGAACGGGTTGCGGCAACTTGAGCCGCTGCCGCCCGTGCTGCGGCGGCGCGGGCGCGCTGTTCGGCACGACGGGCGGCGCGCAATGCGGCGTATTTGCGCTTCTTTTTTTCTGCCTTACCGTGATAAATCAAATACCGTTTTTCGATCTGCCCGGTAAGCCGGGTCTTCATGTGCGGCCACGATAACCCCGCCGCAGCAATTGTGGCGAGTAATAGCAACACCACAAATTGTTTCGTCAGCGGCGACTCGTCCGGAAACCATTTGAGTAATTCATAAGATGCCAATCCCCAAATGCTCGCGCCGGCGATAAACCCGACGCGCCCTACCGATGAGGCTATCCACCACAACACGAACATGTGGACGATTACCAGGGTGATGCCGGCCAGCACCTTGGAGACCCAGGAATCACCTTTGGTTATGACCCAGTGATAGTACGAATGCCCGAACGGATTGTAAGTCATCAAAATGAGTGACGCGCTCGCCAGCCAGTGGATCAAATAGCGGCGCGGGGTGAAGTCAGTAAATACCATTGCCATAGGCTGATTATCCCTTATTAGAGTCTGCCGCAAGTGCTTGGGCGCCCGCGATTACGGGCCGGCCTCTGCGCACCGTCGAACAGCTCGCGGTTTATCGGACGCCAGATTTCCAATGACAGAACCGTCACCGGGTTGGTTTTAATTTCCTCGCACATAACATTCGGGCCTGCCGCCCGCAGGAAGTTCATTCTACCTCGTAGGCCGATACTAAGAATTGTTATGGAAAATCCGGCCTCTTTGGGGTCCGATGCCAATCTCGGTTATCCGCCATTCTGGTGAGTTCCACCGCGTGGCTTGTGTTTCACTGGACGCCCGATGACGGTAGTAATATTGCTACCAGCTTGTGATTGGTGTCGCCCTTTGAGTTTCCCCGATGGTGTTTAACCATCACACGCCTTACTTCCGAGCCTTCCGCCCGTATATTTCTATTTTCACCCTGGTGTGCACGAAACGCAAACCCTGACTGGTGAATAAAACCAAAATCGGTTGGACACCCTGCTTTAACTGCGTTTTACTAGCGTGGAGTTGCTCGCCATCTGCGGCCAAACTCGACGGTAATAATCGTCGGACTCAGTTGCGAAGTTTCGAGCACTCGGCGAGATTTTGGTATTTGTCTCTAAAGCCGGGGGTTGTGTTTTACGGATGACAGCATGAAAATAGCCGAGTACGGGCGGTAAGCCCGGAAACTTATGCGCGTGGCGGTCGAAACTAAAGCCGCCGGATCGAAAGAAGCCTCGCGGGCGACATAAACCAAGCGCTCATACCAATAATATTACTTGGGATGCAGACGTCCGATGAGACGCGAACCACGCAATGGGTCCCGCCTCGGACGGCGGGTAGTTTAAGCATTAGCAGTGGACTCCAAAATTGGTAGTTTTAACCTAAAAACAATGAGGGATAGCGGTGAGCGGCCCAGCTTTTGGTTTTCCCAGTTTAGCAGTACGTTGGCTCGGCGCCTTATTTGCGGTGCTCGCCACCTATAATCCAAGTGGTAGCTCGTATGTCCACTGGCTCGTGGACCTGTCCGATCACCGGTGGTCACTAAAAGCACTCGTGGGGATTTTACTGGTAGTCATGAACATGACTTTTTACTACGCCAGTATGCGTTCGCTCCGCAGTGGCGGTATGTTAGCCGCGGTGATCTTTTTTGGTACAGCGGTCTGGACACTCTTAGATTACGGCTATTTACAAACCTTGACTTTTCAAACCTGGATTACGGTAATTCTCATATTGTCAGGCAGTATTCTGGCGTTGGGGATGTCCTGGTCGCATATTCGTGGCCGCCTCTCCGGACAATCCGACTCCAACGACGTTACCCTCTAATGAACTCTTTTTCACAATCACTAGGTCGGATCGTAGGAAATGCCGTGCGCTTTTTCAGCCGCCGACTCGATGAATGGGTGACCGGTCAACAGAGACGCCTGATAGCCTGGAGGACCGTATGGAGACTACGCTTTGCGGCGTGGTCTTCGTGGCGCCACCCAGTGTGGGTCGTCGCCTTGGTGCTCCTGATGGTAGTGCTGATGGTCGTACGCCGACCCTCAACCTCTGTCACGCCTGTCCACCGTCCGGCACCGACCATCTCGGTGCCGGCGCCTAAAGATAATACCGGAATTGACCCGGCGATATTTGTGGCATTGGCCGAGGCTCGACACGAGTCTGTCGGCCTCGGACAGCGCCGCATCGCCGCCCTAGTCGGCAACCTCGCCCAACGGGTACAGGGGGTGTTCGTCCCCTGGTACCTTTCCTTCGGCCGCCGCAAACTCGAAGAAATCCGCGCCTACAATACCTTTGCAATGAGTTGGCTCGGTGGCCTCGCCTCGGGAAATTTTCAAGATGAATCGCGGCGCATCCTAATTAAAACCTTTGAAGAAGAATTCGCCGCACGTGTCCTCACGCCGATGGAAACCCGCCAAGCACTCCAGGCAATTGGCCGTGAGGTCGCGCAGGATTACGGACGCCGGGTAACAGTGGCGTTGCAAAATCTCCAGGAACAGCGCTCTTTTTCCTTTGCGAAATGGCAACGCTACCTCGAAAATCTACCCCACGGGCGGATCATGGTTGCAGATAAGCCTATGTCGGTGCCTTTGATGGCCCTCGCGGCGCCCGACCCGATCCGCGAGGTAATCGGCGAAGAAATCGGCCAAACCCTCCTCAGGCGTTTTACCTCGTTTCCTACTGTCGCTTCGGATTATAGCGACCTCCAAGTGCGCGACGGCCGGGTAATTTTCGAAGTCGGACGCAACGCCTTGACCTATTATGGCTCTTATGTCGTTTATTGGATTGTGTTAATCATGCTCATTCGGAGCGGTTTAATTCCCGTTAATCTCTCCGGTGCTTTAGTCGGATGGCTAATCTGGGAGGCATTCGTTTGGGGTAGTTGGATTACTTGGGAATCTCTCGATTTTGAGCAGACCCGCCAACAATTAGAACCCATTATCGTCCGGCATTCTGATGCTTATTTCGCCGGAATGCGCGCAACTCTTACTGATCCAAGTATCGATGGACCGTTTCATATCCTGCATATTTTAGAAAAAAGTTGGGAGAGTAGTAGTTAATTCTCTCTACCAAGTCACGAACAGAATAAATTACCTATCTGTGTATTTTTCCCCGAATTTATTTTACGCCGCTTCAGTTAATTGACCAGATTTGATATAACCTATCGAAAGTTTTGTCCTCAGGAGTAAAGAATGTCCGAAATACACAAACCGCAGATCGAAACTGCGCTCAAAAATTATATCGATCCCTATTTGGGGAAAGATTTAATTACCGCAAAAGCCATCAAAGATATTACGATCAATAATGGTGCGGTCACAATTACCGTAATATTGGGATTTCCAGCCAACGGTTATCACGATGCACTTAAAATGCGCCTAACTGAGTGCATACAAACTGTTCCGGGAATTGACTCTGTTACGGTCGAAATAATTACCAATATTGTCGCGCATCAAGTCCAACGCGGCGTGAACTCTATTCAAGGGGTGAAAAATATTATTGCTGTCGCCTCGGGTAAAGGCGGCGTCGGTAAATCCACTACCGCAGTAAATTTGGCGCTCGCGTTATCTGCTGAAGGCGCGCAAGTCGGTATTTTAGACGCCGATATTTACGGCCCCAGTCAACCACGTATGCTCGGCGTAAAAACCCGCCCCGAATCGCATGACGGAAAAACCCTCGAGCCAGTGCAAAGTTACAATCTCCAATCTATGTCGATTGGTTATTTAATTGACGAAGAGACACCGATGATTTGGCGCGGGCCAATGGTTACGCAAGCGCTGGAACAACTCCTCAAAGATACAAATTGGCACGACTTGGATTATTTAATTGTCGATCTTCCCCCCGGAACCGGCGATACTCAATTAACGCTGGCGCAAAAAGTTCCCGTATCCGGCGCAATTATTGTTACGACCCCACAGGATATTGCCCTAATTGACGCCCGCAAAGGCCTAAAAATGTTTGAAAAAGTCGAGGTACCAGTTCTGGGCATCGTGGAAAATATGAGCATTCATATTTGTAGCCGCTGCGGTCATGAAGAACCCATTTTCGGCGAGGGTGGTGGCAAAAGAATGTCGGAACAGCACAACGTCGATTTCATGGGCGCGCTTCCCCTAGATATCCATATTCGCGAGGATGCCGACAGCGGCCATCCTACCGTAATTGCGAAACCGAATAGCCGAATTGCCGAGATTTATCGCGATATTGCGCGGCGCGCTGCGGCTCAATTATCGCTTCAAGCAAAAAATTACGCGGCGAAATTCCCCAGCATCGTTATTCAGAATACCTAAGAAAATCTCAATCCCTGCGCTACTTAATCCCGCAGGGATTTTTTTGTTTAGGACCGACTTTGATTAGCGTTATTCCCACCGATAATCTGTTGCCCCGCCCGCCGTTTTGGGGAACCCGTTACCTCGAACAAATCCCGCTCAAAACAGTAGTGCCATATATTAATCGCACCGCACTCTATAAATTTCAGTGGGGATTCAAATCCGCCGGCCGTACCGCCGAAGAATATAACGCCTGGATTAAAATTCAGGTGGACCCCATTTTCCAGCGATTGATCCAAGACAGCCTTGCGCAAAATATTATTCAACCGGCCGCTATTTATGGCTATTTCCCGTGTCAAGCAGACGGAAATAACCTAATTATTTATTTTGACCCGGAAAAACGCCAAGAACGAATGCGCTTTACTTTTCCCCGTCAATCTACCGCCCGTGGCTTATGTATTGCGGATTTTTTCCGCCCCATTACCACCGATGAAATAGATGTCGTTGCTTTTCAATTAGTCACTATCCGCTCGCGGGCTGGAGAGTTTGCGCGTGAATTATTTACCGCTAATCATTATCAAGAATATTTATATTGGCACGGCCTCAATGTTGAAAGCGTCGAAGGAATTGCCGAGTGGGTGCATAAACGCATCCGTACTGAATTGGGCTTTGGCAATGAAGATTCCCGCGACCTACGCGAATTGATTAAGCAACATTATCGCGGTTCACGTTATTCTTTTGGCTATCCGGCCTGTCCGAATCTCAATGATCAAAACAAAATCTTGGAATTACTCGCGGCGGATCGTATCGGCGTTGTTTTAGGGGAATCCGATCAACTTTGGCCGGAAGACTCTACTTCGGCGATTGTTGTCCACCATCCAATGGCCAAATATTTTGGCGTCTAAATGTAGGTCTGGCATGACAAAACTCTTGCTTGATATTCTCCGAATATTTATGGATCTGCTTGTCTTTCGTGCTGGTCCCCAAGATCTGCCTAAATCGCATTTTCTCCTTAAAATCACCACAATATTTTATTATTTAGCCGGAGTTTTCATTGCACTCCTGGATTTTCCTTTCTCTGACGCTGGGCTAATTTCTTTTTTAGATACAGTTTTACTTATGGGTATGATTAGTTTAGCTCTATGGGTACGGGATTTGACCAATCGGATTCCCCAAACCCTAAGCGCTACTTTAGGAAGTCTAGGACTTTTGACTTGTTTTTCTTTCCCAGTTATCGCGTGGTACGCTACTTTTATTCCCATAGTTGAATCGGAAAATAATTTTTTTCCGTCATTCGTAATTCTCATTTGGTTAGCGTGGAGTTTAGCTATTTTGACTCATATTTTGCGCAATGCCCTCGATATTAATCAATTTATCGCCGCGACATTTAGCATTATCTATTTAATTAGCTCATTTTCGCTTACTGTTATCTTATTCTTTCCGTGATAAACAATTAAGACTGAGCTTCCCAGCAAAAAATAATATTCATGGATCGGATAAGATATTGTAATCGGATAGGCCAAATAAAGATTTCCGGCAGAGCAGGAAATTATGTGCTAAAAAAACTCGTACCAGCGGCGTTATGGCCATGGTTAATACATAAAGGATCGTTAACACGCCGTTTGAAAAAAAGTTGTGCTGGAGAATTACAAGTACGGGTTCTTCGTCAAGATTGGGGAAAAGCGTATTTTGAAGAGACACAAGTATTAGGAATACATAATTCTTGTCGCGTTTGGCAACGCGAAGTCTTATTATTATGCGATACATATCCCTGGGTTTATGCCAAAACAATTATCCCAATTAGCACACTGCACGGTTCAGCACGCCGCCTGTTATATCTGAATAATCGTCCTTTGGGGGCAGTGCTATTTTCTGATCCGGCGATTATTCGCGAGAAATTGGAAATTATTTCTGTTAATACGCAACAATATCTCTATCAGAAAGCAATAAAATATTCTGCGGTGAAGACCAATATCTTTTGGGGGCGACGCTCACTATTTTGGATTAGTCGGCGCCCACTTTTAGTTACAGAGATATTTCTTCAACCACCGGGGTAAAATAATCTATTCCTAAAGAGTTAAGCCGAAAGATAAAGTTACACGCCGGAATTAAGCCCAAATTAATGGTATTCTAAAGATACCGATTTAACATTTTTTAGAGGAATAATTATGGCTGTAATTAAAATTACCGACCTCGACTTACGGGGGAAAAAGGTATTCATCCGCGCCGACTTAAATGTTCCGGTACGTGACGGAAAAGTAACTTCCGATGCGCGAATTCGTGCGTCGATGCGGACTTTCAATTATGCGCTTAATGCTGGCGCCTGCGTTATGGTTACTTCTCACCTGGGACGTCCGGTCGAAGGTGAATATTCCGAAGCTAATTCCCTCCGTCCGGTCGCCGATGATCTGGCGCAAAAACTCGGGCGGCCGGTGCGATTGATCAAGAATTGGATCGACGGCGGTTTTACAATTGCCGAGGGCGAATTAGTTTTACTCGAAAATGTGCGCTTTAATAAAGGCGAAAAGAAGAATCTCGATGCGACCGCAGAAAAATATGCGGCGCTCTGCGATATTTTTGTTATGGACGCATTTGGTACCGCGCATCGCGCCGAGGCATCCACTCACGGAATTGCCAAATTTGCGCCAGTGGCCTGCGCTGGATTGTTGTTAATTGAAGAATTGGATGCCCTGGAAAAGGCGTTAGCAAATCCAGCGCGCCCAATGGTCGCAATTGTCGGCGGGTCAAAAGTCTCGACGAAACTCACCGTTTTGGAATCACTCGCCGAGAAAGTCGACCAATTAGTCGTCGGCGGGGGAATCGCAAATACTTTTCTCCAAGCCGCCGGAAATAATATCGGTAAATCTTTATGCGAAGCGGAATTAATTCCGACCGCTAAAGCGCTCGCAACGAAAATGGCGGCACGGGGTGCAATTATTCCGTTGGCCGAGGATGTCGTAGTCGGAAAACGTTTTGATTCGAATGAGCCAGCAATAATTAAAGACGCTAATGCGGTTACCGATGAGGAAATGATTTTTGATATTGGCCCCAAAAGTGCCGCGACACTGGCCGCAATTATTCACTCCGCCGGGACCGTAATTTGGAATGGGCCAGTGGGAGTTTTTGAATTTGATCAGTTTGGGGCCGGGACCAAAACTATTGCCGAGGCAATTGCCGCAACTCCGGCATTTACCCTCGCCGGTGGCGGTGATACGATTGCCGCGATCCAAAAATACGGCATCGAAGAAAAAGTCTCGTATATCTCCACCGCCGGCGGGGCGTTCCTAGAATTTTTAGAAGGAAAAAAACTTCCGGCAGTCGCAATCCTGGAACAACGCGCTACCGGATAACATTAATTGATGAGAAATTTATCGATCCATAATCGGGCGAGAATTTCTCATTTATTTTTAGCATGAAAGATGAGTTACAACTTTGCGTAGAAGAACGAAAATCGTTGCAACCCTGGGGCCGGCAATTAATTCCCCGGAGATGTTGGAATGTATGATCCGCACCGGAATCGATGTGTTGCGGATCAATTTTTCCCACGGAAGTTCAGCCGATCATCGTGCATTAGTTGAACGAGTGCGTGCTATTTCACACTCCCAGAGACGCGAAATCGGAATTCTTGCCGATTTGCAAGGTCCTAAATTGCGGATTGATTGTTTTCGCGCTGGAAAAGTAGAGCTCAAAGAGGGGCAATCTTTTATTTTAGACACAGCGCTCGCGGAAAATTCGGGAAATAGCGAACGTGTCGGCGTGACTTATAAAGAATTGATCCACGATGTCAATCCGCAAGATATTTTGGTATTAGATGACGGTCGAATTGTATTACAGGTTGAGAGTCTAACCGCAACGGAAATTATTACCCGGGTAATGGTCGGCGGGGAATTGTCGAATCATAAAGGAATTAACCGCGAGGGTGGCGGTTTATCGGCGCCGGCGCTTACCGCTAAAGACCGTATTGATATTGCGCTCGCGGCGGAATTCGGCGCAGATTATGTTGCGGTATCTTTTCCGCGTGCGGCCCGGGACCTAAATGAAGCGCGGGATTTATTACGCGCCGCAGGTGGATATGGCGGAATTATCGCCAAAATTGAGCGCGCCGAGGCGCTCAATTCTTTAGAGGAAATTATCGCGGCAGCAGACGCGGTAATGATTGCGCGGGGTGATCTCGGGGTCGAAATCGGCGATGCAGAATTGCCTGGGGTGCAAAAACGGATTATCCAAATTGCTCGCAATATGGATAAAATAACTATCACTGCGACCCAAATGATGGAATCAATGATTCACAATCCAATTCCGACGCGCGCTGAAGTATTTGACGTCGCAAATGCAGTGCTTGATGGTACCGATGCGGTAATGCTTTCCGCCGAAACCGCTATTGGTCATTTCCCGGATAAAGCCGTACTCGCGATGGACCGTATTTGTCGTGGTGCGGAAAAACAACGCTCGGCGCTTACCAGTGATTATCGGGTTAATCAACATTTTTCCCGAATTGATGAATCAATTGCCATGGCGACAATGTACACCGCAAATCACTTAGGCGTCCGGGCAATTATTGCGCTAACCGAGTCTGGTTCTACTCCATTGTGGATGTCGCGAATTAGCTCGGCAATTCCAATTTATGCCCTTACCCCCCACATACGCACTCAACGTAAAATGAGTCTTTATCGCGGGGTCTATCCGATTCATTTCAATATCTCTACAACCGACCATCACCAACTCAATTTAGAGGCGGTGGATGAATTAATGCGCCGCAATGCGCTTCAGGACGGCGATTTAGCAATTATCACCAAGGGTGATTTAATTGGCGTCCAGGGAGGCACCAATGCGATGAAAATTGTACGGGTCGGCGCCTTGGTCAATCCTCAGGCAATTTAACTCAATAGGAAATCAATATGGCGTTAATTTCTTTACGGCAACTCCTCGACCACGCCGCTGAATACGGCTATGGGGTGCCGGCATTTAATGTAAATAATATGGAACAGATGCAGGCAATTATGCAGGCCGCGGACGAAACCGATAGTCCGGTAATTGTCCAGGCCTCGGCCGGCGCACGCAGTTATGCCGGTGCACCATTTCTCCGGCATCTCATCGAGGCTGCGATCGAACAATGGCCGCATTTACCGGTATGTATGCACCAAGACCACGGCGCTTCGCCGGCGGTATGTTTCCGTTCGATTCAATTGGGTTTCTCTTCGGTGATGATGGATGGCTCGCTGTTAGAAGATATGAAAACTCCGGCGAATTACGAATATAACGCGCGTGTTACGCGCTCGGTTGTGGAATTGTCTCATGCCTGCGGAGTTTCGGTCGAAGGTGAATTGGGATGTCTGGGTTCTTTAGAAACTGGCACCGCTGGAAAAGAAGATGGTGTGGGAGCTGAAGGAAAACTCGACCATCATCAACTTCTCACTGACCCGGAAGAAGCCGCTCGTTTTGTCCGCGAAACTCAAGTCGACGCGCTGGCAATTGCAATTGGAACCTCGCACGGTGCGTATAAATTCACTCGCCCGCCGACCGGTGATATTTTGGCAATTCAGCGCATTAAAGAAATTCACGCCCGGATTCCCGACACTCATTTAGTTATGCACGGATCATCTTCGGTACCGCAAGATTGGCTTCAGATTATCAACAATTATGGCGGTAATATGGGACAGACTTATGGAGTACCGGTCGCGGAAATTCAGGAGGGAATTAAACACGGCGTGCGGAAAGTAAATATTGATACGGATTTACGAATGTCCTCCACCGGGGCAATTCGTAAATTCCTCGCGGAGAATCCAAAGGAATTTGACCCGCGTAAATATCTTAAAGCCGCAACAAAGGCAATGAGGGAAATTTGCAAATTGCGCTACGAGGCTTTTGGTACGAGCGGTCAGGCATCGAAAATTAAACCGGTTTCGCTGGAAGTAATGACGAAGCAATATGCCGCGGGTAAATTAGCGCCCCGGGTGCAGTAATTAATTATTAGAATAAAATCCCCCGTGTCCGGCTCCGTAAAATAAATGGAGTCAGGCACGGGGGAAATTTTTGGGACTAAATGATGATTGATATAACGGGAAATGGAGTAAAAATTGCGGTTAATGACGATTACGCGGTACTGCGGTCGAGTTTATTTCATTCCGAATATCAGACGTTTCCTTTGGAATTGATTTGTCTTCAATAGTGAATAATTTTGATTCGTCGAGGCGCGGCGCACTTAATGAGATATCGGCAGCCAAATCCACAGAAATCTCTTCGAGTTGTAGTGCATCAAAATCTAAGGGCTCATTAGGGACAATATCCTCGGGCGGTTGCGTTGGTGGAGGGGTTATTTCCGCAACGGGAGGCTCTTCAGCGAGTATAGGCAAATCACGGGGATTATCTTGCGCCAGCTTCTCGGAGGTGTTTTCTTCTTTAGTATCGCTCTCCGGTAATATCGGCTGTAATTCGTCATCGGAGAC
>Ga0114939_10001296_pt1 | contig 19847 bp, 13 predicted proteins | sample AshMeaCrysSpring_FD_87196 | JGI IMG/M metagenome (GOLD analysis project Ga0114939, IMG submission 87196) | Groundwater microbial communities from Big Spring, Nevada to study Microbial Dark Matter (Phase II) - Ash Meadows Crystal Spring | ecosystem: Environmental > Aquatic > Deep subsurface >...
CGAGCTCGGCGGTGGCCGGCCCCAGGCGGCGCCGACCACCTCGCTCAACCGGCCGACGGGCTCCCGGCGAGCCATGGTGACCGCCTGGGCCGACCTGGCCGCCGTCCGAGCCGCCGCCCGTGCCGCCGGATCCACCGTGAACGACGCGCTGCTCGTGGCCGCCACCGGCGCCGCGGTCGAGGTGCTGCACGCCCGCGGCGAAGACCCGCCCGAGCTCGTCGTGTCGGTGCCGGTGTCGGGGCGGGAGGCTGCCAGTGCCGGCGATCTCGGCAACCGGGTGGGCGTCATGCCCGTGAGGGTTCCGGTGACCGGCGATCGCTCCCGCCGGCTGGCCGCGGTCACCCAGGCGACCAGCCGGCAGCGCTCGCCCAGCGGGGGCAGAGGGGCGTCGGCGGCGCTGGTGGGCCCGGCGTTCCGGGCCCTGGCGGCCACCGGGCTGCTGCGCCGGTTCGTCGACCGGCAGCGGCTGGTGAACCTCTTCCTCACCAACGTGCGCGGCCCGGCGCAGCGGCTGCAGATCGGCGGCGCGACCATCACCGAGGTCGTCCCGCTCACCTCGACCCAGGGCAACGTCGCGCTGGCGTTCGCCGCTCTGTCCTACGCCGGCCGGATCACCGTGGCAGCCGTCCTCGACCCCGACGTGCTCGCCGAACGTGACGTGCTCGGCCAGACGCTGCAGGCCGAGCTCGACGCGCTGAGTGCGCGGTGAGGTCACGTCACCAGCCACGCAGCCCGATGACATCGGCCACCGTCAGGGTGTCGAAGGCAGGCGTGACCCGCCGGGCCCGAGCCCAGGACGAAGGCCCTGCGCCGTCGCGGCGTCAGGCTCCCGGGGTGGCGTCGGCCAGCCGCTGCTGGTACGCCTCGTACTGCCGGTGCATCACCAGCGGCCAGCCGACCTTGGTCACCAGGATCGGCGCGTGGTGCAGCAGCAGGTCGGCGTCCTCGGCGGTCGCGGACTCCTTGAGCAGGCCCATCATCAGCACCCGCTGCTCGGTGCTCAGGCTCTTGGTGGCCTCCTGGCCGAGGTGGTCCCACTCCGCCGCCGACATGTGCTGCTCGGCCAGCGGCAGGATGTGCGCCTCCTCGTCTGACAGGTGCTCCTCCAAGGCCTCGACGAGCACCTCCAGGGTCGCTGCCAGGTGCTCACCGTCCCCCGCGGCGCCGCTGTAGCGGAACTGCGCGGCCTGCACCTGCACGCGCTCCAGCAACCCGGCGAGCCCCTCGTGCTGGGACTCCATCCGCTCGATGACCTCGTGGTCGGGTCGGGCTCGGTCCATCGTCCCGTCCGGCGGCCTTTGCACGGACAGCGGCTGCTCCGCACGGTCTCGAGACCATGCAGAGCAGCCGCTGATCACGTAAACGTGATCATTGCGAGGGGGCGCTCCGGCTCAGGCGAGGGGCTGCACCAGCTGGGTGCGCCAGCCGGCTGGGTCGGGCTCGGCGCCGGGGTCGGACAGGTAGACCTCCCAGAAGGAGTGGTCGTCCCGGCTGAGGTCGAGCTCGCCTCCCCGCACGGCCATGGCCTGCCACGTGTCGGCCAGGCCCTCGTAGGGGCCGATGTGCATCGCCACCAGCGCCCGGCAGGCGGGCAGGGTGCCGGCCGTCACCTCGCCGTCGTCGACGAAGCCGTCCTCGACCGGGAAGCCGATCTCGAGGTCGACGGTCGTGCCCGGCATCCCGTAGTAGCGGGCGAACGGCGGCCCGGCCGGCCGCAGGCCCTGGGCCTGCACGGCTGCGGCGATCATCGGGTAGGTCTCCTCGAAGAAGGCTCGCAGCCGGTCAGCCGGGAGCGCGGCCCGGCGTACCGCGGTGTGCTGCTCGGGCAGGTCCACGATCTGAGCGTCGGTCATGCCGCGAGCATCCCACGGCCGGGGCACGGTCGGGGCGAGTCGCAGGTCAGGACGCCGACGGCGGGCACGCGGCGGCGAGGTCCCAGGTGAAGAACCGGGCGGCCCGCTCGGCGTACCAGGGTGGTCGCCGGCCGTGCTGGTGGAAGCCGACGTGGCCGCCGTGCGCGGTGACGGCCCGGCGGACCGGCCCGGCGCGCTCCAGGGCCTCCCAGTCCACCGCTCGGTACGGCCCGGCCGGCACCACCGGGTCGTCGAGGGCGTGGATGACCAGCGTCGGCACGGTGATGCGCGGCAGGTACTGCGCGGCGGAGTTGACCGCGTAGTACTCGGCGGCGTCGCGCCAGCCGTTCTGCTTGGCCGTGAAGGCGTCGTCGAACTGCTCGATGCGGCGAGCGGCGGCGATAGCGGCCGCGTCGTGCGGGGGCAGGTCGGCTCCGAACCGGGCCACGTCGGCCCGTAGCCCGCGCAGCATGGCCCGCTCGTACAGGCCGAAGGCGACGTGGTGCAGGTACTCCGCCCCGGCTGAGAGGTCGAGCGGAGCCGACACCGTGACCCCGGCCACCAGCGGGAGGCCGTCCAGCGGTTCGCCGAGCAGCTTGAGGGTCACGTTGCCGCCGAGCGAGAAGCCCATGAGACCCAGGCTCGGGCCGTCGCCGCGGCGCAGAGCCTCCGGGGTGGCGGCCAGTGAGCGCAGCACCGCGCGCACGTCGGCGGTGCGGCCGGCGTGGTACATCTGCCGGCTGCGATGGCCGTCGCGACCGGCACCGCGCAGGTCCAGCCGGGCCGCGGCGATGCCCGCCCGAAGCAGCGCGGCCGCAGCCGCCTTGACGTAGGCGGAGTCGGCGGAGCCGCCGAGCCCGTGCACGAGCACCACCAGCGCCGGGGCCGGTGCCGACGGCGGGGCGGGACCCGGTGTGTGCACAGCGACGGTGAGGGCGTCACCGGTCCCGTCGTCCATCGGGACCGCGACGCGCCGGGTCGCAGCCAGAGCGTCGCCTGCTGCCGTCGCCGGTACCAGCCTGGAGCGCAGCGTCTGCAGGTGCGCCGTGCGCCAGCCCAACGGGGTCGGGAACGAGGCGTTGACGAGCGGGTCGGGCACGATCGCTCAGGGTAGGTCGGTTCGGCCTCAGGCCGGTGGACCGGGACGTGGTTCGAAGACGACCACGGCGGTGGGGCGGGAGCGCTGCGCGGGCCCGCATCGGTCTTCTCCGTACTGGCTCCGATGGTGATCGGGCCGGTCGTCGGCGCCGCGGTGATCCGAGGCGCCGACACCTACCACGAGGACCTCGGCCAGCGGCGGCAGGTCCCGACCCCAGCGATCTTCGTGGCCGCCGCGTTGGTGGGCGTGCTCGCGCTCGTACCGATGCTGGCGCTGCACCGGGCCGAGGTGCGGGCCACGGACCCCGGCGGTCGCGGCGGCGGCCGGGGGTGGCCGACGGGACCACGTCGGCCACCAGGGCCTGCACCACCCGCCTAACCTGGACGCATGAGCTCCCTGCGCCCGACCGGCGAACCCCTGCCCTACCGGCCGCACGGGCTGACAGTCGCGTCGTACGGCACCTACCTGGACGCGCAGGCGGCGGTGGACCACCTGGCCGACGGTGGCTTCCCGGTGCAGACCGTCGCGATCGTGGGCACCGACCTGCGGCTGGTGGAGCAGGTGACCGGACGGCTCACCCGCGCTCGGGCGCTGGCGGCCGGGGCCGCCAGCGGGGCCTGGTTCGGCGTGTTCGTGGGCTTGCTCATCGGCCTGTTCGCCCGCGACAGCGTCGGGGAGTGGGTCGCGATCGTGATGACGGGTGGGGCCGTCGGCGCGCTCTGGGGTCTGGCGCTGGCCTGGTTCGGCTACGCCGCCACCGGCGGGCGGCGCGACTTCCTGTCCCGCAGTGGCGTGGTCGCCGAGCGTTATGACGTGGTCGTGCGCGGCGCGGGCATCGACCAGGCCCGCGGGATGCTGACGGCGTTCGCCGCCGAGGGCGGCCCCACCCCCCTCGTCCCGCCCCCGCCGGCACCCCTGCCCAGCCGTGAGGAGGGGGGTCGATCGGGCCCGGCGTAGGGTCGCCGGGTGCTCACGCCGTGGGGCGCGGCGCTCGACCCCGACCACCCGCTGCCGGAGTACCCGCGTCCGCAGCTCGTGCGGGCGAGCTACCTCAACCTCAACGGCCGCTGGCAGTACGCCGTCACGCGGACGCTCGACCCGCCCGACAGCTGGGCCGGGACGATCGTGGTGCCGTTCTCGCCCGAGACCGAGCTGTCGGGCGTCGGCCACGTGCTTCAGCCCGACGAGGTGCTGCACTACCGCCGGACGCTGGTGGTCCCGGACAGCTTCACGGTGCCCGGCGGGCGAGTGCTGCTGCACCTGGGCGCTGTCGACCAGTGGTGCCGGGTGCTGCTCGACGGCACCGTGGTCGGTGAGCACGACGGTGGCTACCTGCCCGTCACCTGCGACCTGACCGACGTGCTGCGCCCCGGTGAGCCCCAGCGGCTGCACGTCGTCGTTCGCGACCCGACCGACACCGGGCCGGGGCTGCGGGGCAAGCAGACGCTCGAGCCGGGGGGTATCTGGTACACCCCGCAGTCCGGGATCTGGCAGACCGTCTGGCTCGAGGCGGTGCCCGACCCGTGGGTCGACCGGCTCAGCATCGTCTGCGACCTGGACGACGGGTCGCTCGCCGTCACCGTGCATCTCGGTGGGACGGGCGCGGCGGCGTCCGGCGCGGCCGGCGGGCGCTGCGAGGTGGTGGTGTCGGCGGCCGGTGCGGAGGTGGGCCGCGCGGCCGGGCCGGCCGGCCGTCCCCTCGTCGTCGACATCCCTTCGCCGCGGTCCTGGTCGCCGGAGCACCCCTTCCTCTACGACCTGCTCGTCACCGCGGGGGCCGACACCGTGCGCAGCTACGCCGGGATGCGGTCGTTCGGCGTCGGCTCGGACGCCGACGGGGTGCCGCGGCTGCTGCTCAACGGGCGCCCGTACTTCCATGCCGGCGTGCTGGACCAGGGCTACTGGAGCGACGGCGGCTACACAGCGCCGTCGGACGAGGCGCTGGTGCACGACATCGCCACGATGAAGCGGCTCGGCTTCACGATGCTGCGAAAGCACGTCAAGGTCGAGCCGCTGCGCTGGTACCACCACTGCGACCGGCTCGGCATGCTGGTCTGGCAGGACCTGGTGAACGGGGGAGGGGCCTACCAGCCGCGGGTCGTGGCCGTGCCCGCGGGGCTGCCGCTGCACCTGCGCGACGACCGGTACCGCCTGTTCGCACGCGCGGACGCCGCTGCGCGGGAGCAGTGGCTGGCCGAGGCCGAAGCCACCGTCGAGCACCTGCGCAGCGTGGTCTCGCTGGCGGTCTGGGTGCCGTTCAACGAGGGCTGGGGCCAGTTCGACGCGGCGGCGGTGGCGGCACGGGTGAAGGCGCTCGACCCGACCCGGCCGGTTGACCACGCCAGCGGCTGGCACGACCAGGGTGCCGGCGACCTCACCAGCCTGCACGTGTACGTCAAGCCGTTCCGGGTACCCCGGCGGCGCCGCGCAACGGCGCACCGGGCCCTCGCGCTCAGCGAGTACGGCGGCTACTCCTGGCGGGTGCCGGGGCACAGCGTGAGCGACCGCGAGTACGGCTACCGCCGCTACCACGACGCCACTTCGCTGGCCGAGGCGTTCGTGCGGCTGCATCGACGGCAGGTCGTCCCCGCCATCGCCCGGGGGCTGGCCGCCAGCGTCTACACCCAGGTCAGCGACGTCGAGGACGAGGCCAACGGGCTGCTCACCTACGACCGGCGGGTGCTGAAGATCCCCGAGGAGGTCGTGCGCTCCGTGACGTCCCAGCTGCGACTGTCGTGATCAACCCCGGTGCTGCGCCGGTCGGGTCGGGGGACCCAGGGGAGCGGGCGAGGCGCTCGACCGAGTCGAGCACCAGCTGCAGGTTCGGGGCGAACTCGTCGCCAAAGTCGTAGCCGGGCCGCAGGCTGTGGGTCATGGCCATCTCGGTGAGGGCCGGGTACTCCTCGCTGCCCATGGCCTCGACGATGTCGCGCGCCACGTCGGCGACGTCCTCGCCGGGCTGCATCGGCAGCGAGGTCTCCTGCAGCACGAAGCCATAGACGAAGGCGTCGAGCAGGGCGTAGGCCTGGGCGCTGGCGGCCACGCTGAAGCCGGCGGCGCGCAACGTGGCGATCACCGCCTCGTGGTGGCGTAGGTTCTGCGGGCCGGGGGAGCGGCGGGAGTCCAGCAGCCCGAGCGCCCACGGGTGCAGGCGCAGCACCGCGCGCGCCGAGGTGCACCGGCGGGCCAGCTCTGCCCGCCATCCCCGCCCGGGCACCGGCAGCTCCATCTCGGCGAACACCCGGTCGACCAGCCCGTCCAGCAGCGCGCCCTTGCCCGCCACGTGGTGGTAGGCCGCCATCGGCGCCACGCCGAGCCGCGCCGCCAGCGCACGCATGGTGACCGCGGCCAGCCCGGCCTCGTCGGCCAGCGCCATGGCCTCGGTCAGCAGGCGGTCCCTGGTCAGGGGCGGCCGACGGTCGGTGCTGGGCGTCATCATCGTCCACGATCCTATTCCTTGTACTTAGTACAGTGTACAAAGTACGGTCATCGGTACCCCAACCGAGAGGACCTCACCATGACCACCACCACCCCCGGACCCACCACCCCGGGTCAGGCCGAACCCGAGCGGCCCTCGCCCGTCGTGCCCGCCACCATGAGCGCCGTCGTCCAGGACGGCTACGGCGGCCCGGAGGTGATGGGCCTGGCTGAGGTGCCGGTGCCCTCGATCGGGGACGACGAGGTGCTCGTCGCCGTGCAGGCGGCGGGGATGGACCGCGGAACCTGGCACCTGCTGCACGGCCGGCCGCTGATGGTGCGCCCGGCGATCGGGCTGCGCCGCCCCCGGCAGCCGGTGATGGGCCTGGACCTGGCCGGCACGGTGGCCGCGGTGGGCTCGGCCGTCACCCGCTTCGCCGTCGGCGACCGGGTGGCCGGCATCGGGCGCGGGTCGTTCGCCCCCTACGCGGCGGCGCTGGAGCGCAAGCTCGTCCCCGCCCCGGCGAGCCTGCCGTGGTCGCAGGCGGCGGTGCTCGCGGTCTCGGGGCTCACGGCCTACCAGGCCCTGCACCGGGCCGCCCGCGTCGAGCCCGGCATGCAGGTGCTCGTGCTCGGCGCGTCCGGAGGGGTCGGCAGCTACGCGGTGCAGGTGGCGAAGGCCGCAGGGGCCGAGGTGACCGCCGTGTGCAGCACAGCCAAGGTCGACTTCGTGCACGGCCTCGGCGCCGACCACGTCGTGGATCGGACCCGCGAGGACGTGGCCGATTCCGGCCACCGGTTCGACATCGTCGTCGACATCGCCGGCGACCCGCCGCTGCGTACCCTGCGCCGCCTGCTCACCCCGACCGGCACCGCGGTGATTGTCGGCAGCGAGCAGGGCGGACGCCTGCTCGGCGGGTTCGACCGCCAGCTGCGGGCGGTGGCCACCTCACCCTTCGGCCGGCAGCGGCTGGTGGTGCTGGTGTCCCGGGAGGACCACGCGGACCTGCAGCGGCTGGTCGACCTCGTCGAGGCCGGTTGGGTGACACCGAGGCTGGGCGCGACGTACCCGCTCGAGGACGCCGCCGACGCGATGCGCCGGCTGGAGTCGGGCGAGGTGCGGGGCAAGATCGCGATCCTTGTCGCCGCTGCCGCCGACCCGGCACCGACCGGCTGAGACTGTGGTCAGCCCTCGTCGATGGTCCAGCCCGGCCCCGGCGGCGCGTCCAGCGCCAGGCCCACCGTCAGCCGGTGGCCGGCCGCGGCCGACTCGTAGCGCAGCGCGGTGTTGGTGACCTCCAGCACCCGGCTGCGGGCGCGCACCAGCCAGGGGTGCCGGCGGCGCAGACCGATCAGCTGGCGGTGCAGCGCCAGCACGTCGGCGCCGAGGGTCGACAGCCGGGACGGGTCGTCGGGGAACGGCGGGCGCACCTCGTCGTCGCCGTACTCGCGCTCGCGCTTGGTGCCGGTGAAACCCTGCTCGTCCCCGGCGTAGATGCTGGGGACGCCTGCCACCGTCATCAGCACCGCGAGAGCCAGCGGTCGCAGCGCGGGGTCGTCGATGCTGGTGGCGATCCGGGTCACGTCGTGGTTGCCCAGGAACGTCTGCGGCACGAACGTGTCGAGCATCGCGTCGTGGCGGCCCAGCGCGTGCGCCAGCTCGAACAGGTTGCGGTCGTTGAACGAGCTCCACAACGCCTTCCACAGCTCGTACTGGGTCACGGTGTCGACGGTCGAGTCGGCGACGAAGGCGGCGTAGTCCCCGTGGATCACCTCGCCCAGGTACCACGCGTCGGGGTGCCGCGCGCGTACCCGGCCGAGCACCTGCCGCCAGAAGGCGGGCGGGACGGCGTAGGCCGCGTCCAGCCGCCAGCCGTCGATGCCGCGGTCCAGCCAGTGGTCCAGCACGCTCACCACGTGGTCGGCCACGGCCGGGTTCGCGTGGTCGAGTGCCACCAGGTGCCCGTGGCCCTCGAAGACGGCCATCTCCCCGGACGGCTCGCGCGCGGCGAGGGACTGCAGGCCCGGGAACTGCCGGGCCACGTGGTTGAACACCCCGTCGAGTACGACCCGCACGCCCCGGGCGTGGGCGGCGGCCACCAGCGCGTCGAGGTCGTCCTCGGTGCCGAGCCGTGGGTCGACCCGCAGGTGGTCGACCGTGTCGTAGCCGTGCGTGCGGGAGGCGAAGACCGGCCCGAGCAGCAGTCCGTTGGCGCCGAGGTCGACCAGGTAGTCCAGCCACGGCTCGAGACGGCGCAGCCGGTGCTGGGGCGCCGGGCCGTCGGGGTCGGGGTCGTCAACCGAGCGGGGCGCGCCCAGGAACCCCAACGGGTAGACGTGCCAGAAGATGGCGTGGTCGGTCCAGGCGGGCATGAACCCATGATCGCGGTCCGCGACGCCTGAGGTCACCCCGGTGGGATCGAGCGAGGTCAGGACACCCCGAGCAGGCGCTCGACCGGCGCGATGGCGAAGTAGACGACGAACAGGCCGGCCACCACCCACATGAGGGCCGACACCTGCCGGGCCCGTCCGGTGGCCACCGCCAGCACGACGTAGGCGACGAAGCCCGCGCCGATGCCGGCAGTGATGGAGTAGGTGAAGGGCATGAGCACGATGGTCAGGAAGGCCGGCAGGGCGAGCACCATGTCGTTCCAGTCGATCGCCCGCACCTGGGTCATCATGAGGAAGCCGACGATCACCAGCGCCGGGGTGGCGGCCTCGTACGGGATGAGGTTGACGACCGGCGCCAGCAGCGTCGCGGCGAGGAAGCACAGCCCGGTGACGACGCTGGCCAGCCCGGTACGGGCCCCGTCGCCGACCCCGGCGGCGGACTCGACGTAGGAGGTGTTGCTCGACACGCCGGCCGCGCCACCGGCGGCGGCCGCCAGCGAGTCGACGACAAGGATGCGCTGCGCGTTCGGCGGGGTGCCGTCCTCGTCGAGCAGGTCGCCCTCGGACCCGACGGCCACCATCGTGCCCATGGTGTCGAAGAAGTCGGCGAGCATGAGCGTGAAGACCAGCAGGGCCGCGGCCACGATGCCGACGCGCTGCCACGAACCGAGCAGGTTGAAGGTGCCGAGCAGGCTGAAGTCGGGCACGGCGACCCACTGGTCGGGGATCGCCGGGACGTTCAGCGACCAGCCCTTGGGGTTGACCTCGTCGGGCGAGACGAACGACGGTCCGACCTTCGCGACGGCCTCGACGACCAGCGCAACCACGGTGGCAGTGGCGATGCCGATGAGGATCGCGCCCTTCACTCGCAGCGCCATCAGGATGGCGATGACGAAGAAGCCCACCACGAACACCACGACCGGCCAGCCATCCAGCCGCCCGCCGATGCCGAGCTCGACCGGCACCGGCGGGGCCGCGGTGCGGCGCACGACACCCGCGTCGACCAGGCCGATGAAGGCGATGAACAGCCCGATGCCGACGCTGATGGCGGTCTTGAGCGTCGGTGGCACCGAGAGGAAGACGGCCTTGCGGAAGCCCGTCACCACGAGCAGGAAGATGATCAGGCCCTCGAGCACGACCAAGCCCATCGCGTCGGCCCAGGTCATCTGCGAGGCGACGGCGAAGGCGACGAACGCGTTGAGGCCGAGCCCGGTCGCCAGCGCGAGCGGGAAGTTCGCGACCAGCCCCATGGTGATGGTCATGACCCCGGCGACCAGCGCCGTCGCCGCCGCGACGAGAGCCAGGTCAGGGGCGTCCCCGCCGCCGAGGTACTGCCCGTCGACGTCGGTGACCGTCCCGATGATGAGCGGGTTGAGCACGATGATGTAGGCCATCGCCACGAACGTGACCAGGCCGCCACGCACCTCCCGGCCGACGGTGGACCCTCGCGCGGAGATCGTGAAGAAGGCGTCGAGCCGGCTCGTCGGTGTCGGCGTCGACGACGGGGACGGACGGGTGTCGGTGCTCATGCTTCCTCCCGGCGGGTGCGCCTGCGCAGCATGGCAGCCCATCGGTTTCACCCGTGTTACGCGCCTCGGTGTGGCCTAGCCTGCCCGGATGTCCCGCCCGCCGACGGTCGTGGCCACCGGCCCCGGTTCGCTCGCCCCGGTCCAGCGACGCACCCTGGGGGTGCTGTCCGGGGCGCAGGTGCTCACCGGTCTCGGCGTCGCGGCCGGCGTGAGCGTCGGGGCGATCATCGCCGCCGACGTGATGGGCCGGCGGGACCTCGCCGGGCTCGTCCAGACCAGCCAGGTCCTCGGGGCGGCGCTGCTCTCGCTGCTGGCCGCTCGCGTGTCGGCACGGCACGGGCGCGGGCCGGGGCTCGCCGTCGCCCTCGCCCTGGGGGCTCTCGGGGCGGTGACGGCCGTGGCCGCCACCCAGGCCCAGGCGGTGGTCCTGCTGCTGGTCGGCTCCGGCCTGCTCGGAGGCGGGACGTCGGCGGGCCTGCAGGCCCGCTTCGCCGCCACGGACCTCGCCGGCCCGCACGACCGGGCGCGGGCGCTGTCGGTGGTGGTGTGGGCCACCACGGTCGGCGCTGTCGTCGGCCCCAACCTCGTCGGCCCCGCTGCGGTGGTCGCCCGGGTCGTGGGCCTGGACCCCCTCGCCGGGCCGTACCTGGTCGCGGCCGGCGTCCTCGTGCTCGCCGCCGCCGTCGCGCTGCTCGGCCTGCGGCCCGACCCGCTGCGCCTGTCGGGCGGCCATGGGGTGGGAGCCGTGCGGCCCACGCTGCGCTCGGGCCTGCGCGCGGCCCGAGCCAGCCGGTCGGCGTCCACCGGCATCGCGACGGCGGCCCTCGCGCACACGGTGATGGTCGCGGTCATGGTCATGACCCCGGTACACATGCACGACGGCGGTGCCGGCATCACGCTCATCGGCCTGACGATCAGCGGGCACGTCGCCGGCATGTACGCGCTGTCACCGGTGATGGGGTGGGCTGCCGACCGTTGGGGCCGCACGACGATCGCGGTCGCAGGTGGCGCGACCCTCGCGCTGGCCTCGGCGCTGGCCGCGGTGTCGGCACCCGGGCCCTCGGCCGTGCTCGCCGTCGGTCTAGTGCTGCTGGGCCTGGGCTGGTCGGCCTGCCTCGTCGCGTCCTCGGCGATGATCGCCGATGGGGTGCGCGGTCCGGATCGGCCGGCCGTGCAAGGCGCCTCCGACACTGTCATGAGCCTGTGCGCCGCCCTGGGCGGAGCAGTCGCCGGGCTCGTCGTCACCGGGCTGGGGTTCGCGGCGCTGGGCTGGGCGGCGGCGGCGCTGTCGCTGGTCGTGGTCGGGGTGCTGCTCCGAGTCAGGGGTCCGCGGCGGCGATGACGGCCAGGAACCGCTCGCCGTACCTGTCCGCCTTGGCCGCCCCGATGCCCGGCACGCGCATCAGCCCCATCGTGTCGGTGGGGCGGTCAGTGGCCAGGGCGCGCAGCGACGCGTCGTGCAGCACGACATAGGCGGGCACCTTGGCCTCTTCGGCGATGCGGGCCCGTTCGGCCCGCAGGGCCTCGAACAGCGCCTGGTCGGCCGGCGCCAGCGTCGCCGGTGCGGCACCCGCTGCCTGCCCGCGACCGGTGCTGCCCGAACCGTCCCGGCTGCGACCGGCTCGGCGAGCGGGCGCGTCGGGCTCGCGGGGCAGCCGCCGCAGCCGCAGCTGGCGGTCCCCGGACAGCACGGCCCGGGCGTCGGGGGTGAGCCGAAGCGCGCCGTAGGCGGAGGCGTCCGGGCGCAGCAGCCCGGCGGCCACCAGCTGGCGTACCACGCCCCGCCACTCCCGGGGGTCCAGGTCTGCCCCGACCCCGAAGGTGGGCAGCTCGTCGTGCCCGTGCTGGGTGACCTTCGGCGTGCGGGTTCCACGGACGACGTCGATCAGGTGGCCGGCACCGAACCTCTGCCCGGTGCGGATCGCCGCCGACAGCAGCTTCTGCGCCGCCACCGTCGCGTCCCACAGCACCGGCGGGTGCAGGCACACGTCGCAGTTGCCGCAGGGGGCCGACTGCTCACCGAAGTAGGCGAGCAGCACCTGGCGGCGGCAGCTGGCGGCCTCGGCGTAGCCGAGCATCGCATCCAGCTTGATCGCCTCGACCCGCTTCTGCTCCTCCCCGGCGGTCGAGCCGTCGATCCAGCGCTGCTGGGTGACCACGTCGTCGAGGCCGTAGACCATCCACGCGTGCGCGGGCTCGCCGTCCCGGCCGGCCCGGCCCGTCTCCTGGTAGTAGCCCTCCAAGGACTTCGGCATGTCGAGGTGGGCGACGAACCGCACGTCGGGCTTGTCGATGCCCATCCCGAACGCGATGGTCGCCACCACGACGACGCCGTCCTCGCGACGGAACCGGCTCTGCGCCTCGCGCCGCTGCTCGCCGTCCATGCCGGCGTGGTAGCCGATCGCGTCGACGCCGCGCCCGCGCAGCCACGCTGCGGTCTGGTCGACCTTGCGCCGCGATCCGCAGTAGACGATGCCGGCCTCGTCCTCGTGCTCGGCCAGGAAGGCGGCGAGCTGGCCGCGGGCATCGCGCCGTTCGGTCACCGTGTAGCAGATGTTGGGCCGGTCGAAGCTCGACACGAACTCGGCCGCGTGCGCCAGCGCGAGCCGGTGGTGCATCTCGGCCCGGGTGAGCGCGTCGGCGGTGGCGGTCAGGGCGATCCGGGGCACGTCGGGGAGCCGCTCGTGCAGCTCTGCCAGCCGCAGGTACTCGGGCCTGAAGTCGTGGCCCCACTGGCTGACGCAGTGCGCCTCGTCGATCGCGAGCAGCGCGACGCCGGCTCGGGCGTGCAGCGACTCCAGCAGCGCCAGGAAGCCGGGGCTCAGGGCGCGTTCGGGTGCCACGTAGAGCAGGTCGAGCTCCCCCGCGGCGGCCGCGCGGGCCACCGTCGCCGCCTCGTCGGGCGAGAGCGAGGAGTTGAGGAACGCCGCCCGCACGCCGACCAGCCGTAGCGCGTCGACCTGGTCCTGCATGAGCGCGATGAGAGGTGAGACCACCACCCCCGTCCCGGCACGGACGAGCGCGGGGATCTGGTAGCACAGCGACTTGCCGCCGCCGGTGGGCATGAGCACGAGCGCGTCGCCGCCGGCGACGACGTGCTCGACGATCGCCTGCTGCGCCCCCCGGAACCGCTCGAACCCGAACACGTCGCGCAGCACCTCGGACGGGGGCCGCCCGCCGGGCACGGGTGCGGCAGGGGCGGTCGGGACGGTCATCGCAGGGATGCTGCCATGCAGGCTCGACACCGCCCGCACGCCCCACCGTGGTGGGTGCGAGCGAGGACGGCCACGAGCAGGGCACGATCACCCCCTTCGGCACGACCCGCCCGTGGCCGACGTGACCGAGCGCGCCACGCGCGGGAGAGCCGGCTCGGCGCGTCCGGGCCCACGGGCTCGCCTTCCGGGACTCCCCGATCAGCCCGGCGGTCTGCCGACACCGCGACCCGCCCGGCAGGTGCGCTGGTCCGGTCCTCCCGCTCCCGGTCGCGGGGCCGGCCACCGCGGCGGCGGGACGTCGCACCCGCCTGCTTCCTCCCCTGCTTTCGGCCGCGCATCCAGATGTCGAACAGCCCGCGAAGAGACGCTGACGGGGGCGCGGCCGTGTCGTACGGTGCGGCGGATGAGCCGGCGGCGGTCCTACTGGCCCGCGGTCGGCTGCGCGTTCGTCGTGGCGCTGGCGGTGCGGGTCGCCGTCGCGGTCTCCGACCAGGTGCCGACCGCGGATGCCACGGCATTCCTCACCTCGGGGGACAGCCTGCTCGCGGGTCAGGGGTACGCCCGCTACGGCATCGTCGAGACCTCCGTGGCCCCCTTGGTCCCGACCATGCTGGCGGCGCTGGCCCGGCTGAGCGGGGACCCGACGCGCGGCTTCTCCGCCCACCACGTGCTGTGGGGCACGGTGCTGGTGCTGCCGGTCGCCGCGATCGCACGCGCCGTCGGCGGACCGCGCGCCGGTTGGCGGGCCGCGTGGGTGGTCGCGCTGTGCCCCGGGCTGGTCGTGGCCGCCGGGATCGACGGCGGCGGCTCCGAGCTGCCCGCGGTGGTGGCGCTGGCGAGCGCGCTGGCGTTCGTCGTCAGCCGACAGGCGGTGCCGGACGGCTGGCGCGCCGTCGCGGTCGGGATGGCCTGCGGCCTGGCCTACCTGTTTCGGGCCGACGCCCTGCCCGCCGCCCTCGTGGTGCTCGCCGGCCTCGTGGTGCGGCTGTGGCGGGACCACCGGGCCGTCGCCGCCGGCAGCAGCGGGGTGCGGGCCGGGCCACCGCGGCCACGTCCCGCGCCGCGGGCGGTGGTCGGCGTGCTGCTCGCCGTCACCGCTGCCGTTGCCGTCGCGACCCCCTGGCCGGCATGGGTGCACGCAGAGACGGGACGCTGGCAGCTGACCGGCAAGGCCAGCGACACCTCGCTCGCAGGCTGGGAGGCGCTGGCCCGCCACGACCGGCTCGAGCGCGACGCGCTGCTGTACCGCCTGGATGACTCCGGCGAGATCGTGCGTCGGCAGCAGCAGTCCCTCGTCGCACTCGTGGCCGAGGACCCCGAGTCGTTCCTAGCCGTGCAGCGTGCCAACGTCACGATGCTCGTGGACCAGACCGTGCGTCCCGACGCGCGCTGGCCGGCCCCGGTGCGGCTGCCCCCGACGTGGCAGCTCGTGCCGCTGCCCGGGCTGCTGCTCGCCGGCTGGGTCCTCTGGCGCCGCCGCCGGGACCAGCGGGTCCAGCTGCTCGCCGCCGTCGCCGCCACCAACGTCGCGGTGACGCTCGTGTTCTTCGTCCAGGACCGCTACCTGGCGCCCTCGGTCGCTGTCGCCTGCGGGCTCGTCGGCGTCGGTCTGGCCGACCTGCCCTCACCGCTGCTGCGCCGGAGCGTGCAGGCGGTGCTGGCCGCGCTCGCCGTCCTGGCGCTGGCGGCCGGCACCGCTGGGCCGGGGGGCCTGCTCGACCGCCCCGAGCCCACCGAGCAACGCGCGGTCGGGCAGGTGCTGGCACGGGAGACCGGACCCGACGACAAGGTGATGACCCGGTCGATGACCGTGCGCTACTACCTCGGCCGGCGCACCGTGCCCTTCCCCTACGGCACCGCGCCGCAGGTGATCGACTACGCCTGCCGCAAGGGCGTCGACCACGTCGTGGTGGACGACAAGGTGGCCGAGCTGCGCCCGTCGCTGGCACCCTGGCTCGGGCCCGGCCCGTGGCCGCGGCTCCGCCTCGAGCACGAGCTCACCGTGGACGGGCGCACCGCACGTGTGTTCGCGGTTCGCTGCCCGGCGCCGCAGGTCCTGCAAGCGGCCGGGCCTGCGGCGGGGGACGGGCGCAGCGACCGCTAGGGCTAGCGTTCGTGCCGTGCCGACCGACGACCCGCGTGCCCGCGCCGTCGACGCGCTCACGGCCGCCTCCCTCGCCGGTGTCGTCGACCTGGTCGCTTGGCCCGAGGTCCCCGCCGGCGGGCACGTGGAGGACCCCGGGACGGCCGTCGTCGTGGTCGCCAACGCCGACGGTCGCGCCCGGCTCACCCCGGCGGGCACGCAGGTGCTCGAGGGCCGCGACCCGGTGGCCGACCAGGACCCGCGCGCGTTCCTGCCCTACGAACGGGAGGTGGCCGACCCCTCCCCGCCCAACGCCCGCAACGCCTACCCGCTGGCGCGGGAGCGACTGGCCCGCGTCTTCGCCGACCCCGATCGCTCACCCGACCTCGTCGTGGTGCACACCCCACGGCACTACTGGCCTGAGGCGGGCGGCCACGTCGGCGAGCACGGCTCGCTCGACGTCGTGCAGTCCCGGGCACCGCTGCTGGTCAGTGCGCCCGGGCTGCCGGCCCGCGGCGTGCTGGAGGGCTGGGCCCGAGTCGTCGACGTCGCGCCGACCCTGGCCGCCCTCGCCGGCGTCCCGGCCGAGCAGCACCTCGACGCCGCAGGCCGTCGGCTCGACGGGCGGGTGGTCGAGGCGCTGGTTCCGTGCGACGTGGCCCCGGCCCGGTGGGTGGTGGGTCTGCTCTGGGACGGGGCGCACTGCGGCGAGCTGCTCGCCATGGCCGCCGCCGGGACGCTGCCGGGGGTGGCCCGGCTGCTCGAGCGCGGGAGCGCGCTGGACGGGGGCGCGCTGGCGGAGTTCCCGAGCGTCACGCTGGCCAACCACACCTGCCTGCTCACCGGGGTGGGCGTGCACCGGCACGGGATCCTCGGCAACGCCTACCGGGAGCGGGCACCGCGCCGCACGGTGGTGACGAACACCGGGTCGGCCTGGCACCTGGCCGACAGCTGGATGCGGCCGGCGGCAGCCACCGTCTTCGACCTGGTGGCCCGGACGGACCGGGAGGCGACCACGGCGTGCGTGAACGAGGCCGTCGACCGGGGCGCGACCACCTCCACCATGCAGCTCATCCGGGCCAGCGGGTCGGCCGGTGGCGCCGACGACCTCGGCCACCTGCTGCCCGACCCGGTGGCCTCGCCGTTCCTGGAGTCCGTGGACGCACTCGCAGACCCCTACTACTCCTGGTGCACCCAGGTCGACGACGCCGGCCTGCAGCAGGCGCTGCAGGCGTGGGCGAACCCGTCGGACGCGCCCCGGCTCACCTGGTGGTCGGCCACCGTCACCGACGCCGGCCACCACGGCGGTGGACCTCGTTCGGCGCTGGCGGCCCAGTCGTTCCGGGAGGCCGACCGACGGCTGCAGGCGCTGCTGGACCACCTCGACCGCCTTGGTGTCTGCGACGAGGTGGCCTTCCTGCTCACCGCCGACCACGGCTTCGAGGGCTGTGACCCGGCGGTGCGCGGAGAGTGGGATGGCGCCCTGGCCCAGGCCGGCGTACCCGTCGCGGATGTGGGCCCGGGGTTCGTCTACCTGGAGCCGTGAGCGTGCCCTGCGAACGTCCCCCCGACGCGGGACGTTGGGGGGCCCGGCACAGGACCATCGGCAGAGTCTTGGTTCGGCGTCGCGGCTAGGGTGGGCCATGCCCGCCGCGGACGGGTGGTCAGCACTGCCGCGCATCCCAGCGCGTCCGTCGCCCCTCTCGTTCATCCGGCGTCGCCCTGCCCCTGCTTCGCATCGGATGTGATAATGCCTTCTCAGACTGGTCAGTCCCTCGAGCCGAGGTACCCAGGCATCCCCTCCGTCATCAACGGCAACGGCGCGCTGGCACACGTCATGCGCCACGTCTGCGGAGGGGTGATCGGCTACCCGATCACCCCCTCGACCGAGATCTCCGAGCTCTACGAGGCCGCCCGCGCCAAGGGCGGGGTCAACGTCTGGGGCAAGCACCCCTTCTTCTTCGAACCCGAAGGCGAGCACTCGGCCCAGAGCGGAGCTCTCGGCGCGGCGCTGACCGGTGGGCAGTTCATCTCCAACGCCTCCTCCAGCCAGGGCATCCTCTACGCGCTCGAGTCGCACTACGTCACCGTCGGCAAGAAGATCGGCGGGTTCGTCCTGCAGGTCGCCGCCCGGGTGGTGAGCAAGCACAGCCTCAACGTGATGGCCGGACACGACGACGTGTACGCCCTGCTCGGTGCCGGCTACACGATCCTGTTCGGCTCCAACGCCCAGGAGGCGGCCGACCTCGCCGCGATCGCCTACCGCACCTCCTCGCTCTCGCTCATCCCGGTCGCCAACGCCATGGACGGCTTCGCCACCAGCCACGTGCTCTCCGAGGCGCACATGCCCGAGCCCGAGCTGCTGCGCGAGTACCTCGGTGACCCGGCCGGACGCATCCCGTGCCCGACGGTGGCCCAGGAGCTGCTGTTCGGTGCCAAGGGCCGGGTGTTCCAGCTGACCCAGTACCTCGAGCGGCACTCCGCCGACTTCCGCCCGGACGACCTGATCGCCCTGTCCGGCTTCCTCGGCACGCACGCCGAGGCGGTCGAGGCCGACGCCACCGGGGCGCTGCTGCCCGAGACCTTCGACCTGGTGCCACCGGAGCTGCACGGGCAGTGGCGGCGGCAGTGGCGAGGCGCCATGCCCAAGGGCACCCGTCAGCTGGTGCCCGCGCTGGTCGACGTGCACAACCCCGGCCTCACCGGGCCGGTGCAGAACCAGCCCGACTTCCAGGCCGGCGCCGTCGACCACCGCACCCACTTCGCCAGCGCCGTGCCCGACCTGGCCCGCCAGGCGATGGCCGAGTACTCCGCGCTCACCGGCCGCACCTACGAGCCGGTGCACACCTACGACACCGACGACGCCGACTACGTGATGATCGGCCTCGGCTCGATCACCGACGACGTCCGCGCCGTGCTGCCCCACCTGCGTGCGCAGGGCATGAAGGTCGGCGTGGTGTCGGTCAAGCTGCTCCAGCCGTTCCCCGAGGCCGAGGTCGTGCAGGCGCTGCGAGGCGCCAAGGCCGTCACCGTGCTCGAGCGCTCCGACCAGACCGCGCTCACCTCGTTCGTCACCCAGGCACTGTTCAAGGCGCGCGCGAACGCCGACGGCACGCAGTACCCCGGCATCCCGGCCATCGACGCCGTGCCGAGGCTCACCACGGCCATCTTCGGCCTCGGTGGCCACGACGTGCAGCCCCGGCACCTGGTCGCCGCCTACAAGCACATGGCGCAGGCGGTCGAGGGGGATGCGCCCGCAGCGCCGCTGGTCTACCTCGGGTCGCAGTTCTTCAGCGCGGACGCCTCCGGCAGCCTGGCCCAGGCGCAGGAGCGGCTGCGCGCCGCCTACCCCGAGACCGAGCTGATGGCCCTGCAGACCGAGCCCAACCCAGTGCTGCTGCCGGCTTCGGCGATGCGCATCCGGTTCCACTCCGTGGGCGGGTACGGCACGGTCGCCACCGGCAAGCTGCTCACCGACGTGCTCGCCGGCGTGCTCGACATGCACAGCAAGTCCGCCCCCAAGTACGGGTCGGAGAAGTCGGGCGCCCCGACGAACTACTACATCACGCTCAGCCCCGAGCCGGTGCTCATCACCAACGCCGAACTCGAGGACGTCGAGGTGGTCGTCTCGCCCGACCACAAGGCGTTCATCCACACCAACCCGCTGCGCGGCCTGGTCGAGGGCGGCACCTTCATCCTGCAGTCCGACCTCGAGCCGCTCGAGGTCTGGCGCGAGCTGCCGCGCTACGCCCGGCGCACCATCCGGGAAAAGAAGATCCGCTTCCTCGTCCTCGACGCCTTCGAGGTCGCCAAGCGGCACGCCCCGACCCCCGACCTCGAGCTGCGGATGATGGGCATCGCCTTCATCGGCGCGGTCTGCGGGCACGTCGACCGCGTCGTGCAGGGCGCCACCCGCGAGGCCATCGAGACGAAGGTCCGGGCGCAGATCGGCAAGAAGTTCGGCACTAAGGGCGAGGCCGTGGTCGACGCCAACATGCAGGTGATCCACGAAGGCATGGAGGCCACCCGGGTCGTCGACTACGACGCGCGCGAGTTCGTCGCGGTGGACGAGGAGATCGCCCGACCGCACCTGCTGCACAGCGTCGCAGTGTCGGCGGGCATGTGCTCGGTCGGTTCGAGCGCCACCGGGCTGTTCGACGCCGGGTACTACGAGGACATCATCGCCCGCCCGTTCCGCGAGGGGACGATCAGCGAGGCACCGGTCATGCCCGGCATCGGGCTGTTCATGCCGGCCGGCAC
>Ga0114939_10001297_pt1 | contig 19844 bp, 16 predicted proteins | sample AshMeaCrysSpring_FD_87196 | JGI IMG/M metagenome (GOLD analysis project Ga0114939, IMG submission 87196) | Groundwater microbial communities from Big Spring, Nevada to study Microbial Dark Matter (Phase II) - Ash Meadows Crystal Spring | ecosystem: Environmental > Aquatic > Deep subsurface >...
ATGTCCAGCGGGTTGGTCGACTGCTGCAGGTTGCCCTGCGCGAACATGCGCGACGTGGCCACCGGCCGCACGCCCAGGCCCACCTGCAAACCGGTGGGCAGTTGCGTCTGCTCGCTGCTGGCCGCACCGGCCTGGCGCAGGTTCTGGTAGATCAGGTCCTCGAACACCACATGGCCACGCTTGTAGCCGTTGGTCGAGACGTTGGCCAGGTTGTGCGCGATGGTGTCCAGCTGCGTCTGCTGGGCTTCCATGCCGGTCTTGGAGATGGACAGGGAGCGGATCATGGGTGTGACCTTTGCGTGACGGGACGGGGGGCGGGGGCGTCAGAAGCCGTTGGGCGACAGCAGCTTGGTGGCCGCGCGTTCGTCTTCCTGCGCGGTCTGCATCAGCTTGACCTGCTGCTCGAACTGGCGGGCAGCGGCGATCATCGCGATCATGGTCTCGACGGCGCTGACGTTGCTGCCCTCGAGCGCTCCGTCCTGCACGCGGGCGTTCGGGTCGGCCGCCAGTTCGTTGCCATCGGCGGCACGGAACAGGCCGTCGGTGCCGCGCGCCATTGGCGCCTCGGGCGTCACCAGCTTGAGCTTGCCCACCGCCTGCGGCCTGCCGTTGCCGACCGCGGCGCTGACCGTGCCATCGGGCGCGATGAGTACCGAGGCATTGGCGGGCACCGTGATCGGCCCGCCGTCGCCCAGCACGCTGAGGCCGTTGCGCGTGACCAGCGTGCCATCGGCCGAGACGTCGAGCGCCCCGCTGCGGGTATAGGCCTCGGTGCCATCGAGCCCCTGCACCGCCAGCCAGGCCTGGCCTTGCAGGGCGACGTCGAGGTTGCGGCCGGTGGCGGTGACGACGCCGGGCTGGTCGTTGTAGCCGGGCGTCGATTCGAGCGCGAACACGCGCGTGCCGGCGCCGTCGCCGTTGACCGGCACCGACCGGAACGCCACCAGCTCGGCACGAAAGCCCGCGGTCGAGACGTTGGCCAGGTTGTGCGCGAGCACGTCCTGGCGCTGCATCGTCGCCTTGGCGCCCGACATCGACAGGTAGATCATGCGGTCCATGGCTCGCCTTTCGGGTCAACTGCGGTCAGCGCAGGTTGACGAGGGTCTGCATCACCTGGTCCTGCGTCTTGATGGTCTGCGCATTGGCCTGGTAGACGCGCTGCGCGGTGATCATGTTCACCAGTTCGGCGGTCAGGTCGACGTTGGATTCCTCCAGCGCGCCGGCCTGCAGCACGCCCAGGTTGCCCTGCCCCGGCGTGCCCAGGATCGGGTCGCCCGAGCCGAAGGTGCGCGCCCAGGCATTGCCGCCCAGCGGTTGCAGGCCCTGCGGATTGCGGAAGTTGGCCAGCTCGATCTGCCCGGCGGGCTTGCTCTGGCCGTTGCTGTAGCGCGCGGTGATGATGCCACTGCCCTCGATGGTGATGCCCACCAGCTGGCCGGGCGCGTAGCCGTTCTGAACCAGGTTGGTCACACCGAAGCCGGCGCCGAACTGCGTCGCGCCCGAGACGTTGAACTGCACGCCGGCGATCGGCTCGGTCAGCGCACCGGCGGCATTGGTCGTCACCGGGATGTTCAGCGCCACCGGCCCTGCCGGTGCGGTGGGCGCGCCGCCGCTGGACGGGAAGACCATCGTCGTCACCGGCTGCGGCACGCCGGCCCCGTCCACCAGCAGCGAGGTGCCGTTGGCCGTGGCGTAGACGTTCCAGGTGTCGGTGGCCGTCTTCTGGAAGTAGTAGGTCAGCGCGACGTCCTGGCCCTTGACGTCGTAGACGGTCAGCGAGGTCGAGTTGTTGTAGGTGTTCGGGTTGGCGAAATCGACCTGCGGGCCGACCGCCGGCAGGGTGACGGCCGCGCGCGAGTCGAGGTTGAACTCCAGGTCGATGCGCGAGGTGGCCGCCGGGTCGATGCCGGCGGTGGGCAGCTGCAGCGCCTGCGCGGCGCCGGGCATGATGGTGCCGGTGCCGTCGGCCGGATAGCCCATCAGGCGCAGGCCTTCGTTGTTGACGATGTAACCGGTGCGATCGACCTTGAACTGGCCGTTGCGCGTGTACATCGGCGGGCTCATGTCGTCGGTGAGCTGGAAGAAGCCGGAGCCGTTGATGGCCAGGTCCATCGGATTGTCGGTGGTGGTGATGTTGCCCTGCGTGAACTGCTGGGCGACGGCCGCCATCGACACGCCGATGCCGATCGGGTTGGTGCCCGCCCCGTTGAGCGCGTTCGCGTAGACATCGGCGAACTCGGCCTTCGAGGCCTTGGCGCCGAAGGTGTTGGCATTGGCGATGTTGTTGCCGATGACCTCGAGGTTCTTGCTCGTCGCGTTGAGGCCCGACAGGCCTTGCTGGAAGCTCATGGGTGTCCTTGGGGTTGGGTGATCAGTTGAAGGCGCGGATGTCGTCCCACGCCACGGTGCCCGTGCGCTCGAGGTCGACCTCGAGGCGATCGCCGGTGGTGGAGACGGACTCGACGCGGTCGCGCGTCAGCGTCGTCACTGCCAGCGCCCTGGCGCCGCTGGTGGCGCTGACGCGAAAGCGCAGCGCGGCATCGGCCGGCACGCCGGCAGGCAGCGCCCATTCGAATCCGTGGCGGCCGCTGCCTTCGGCACCGAGGTTGAGCGTGTCGATCACGGCGCCCGAGGGGCCGAGGACCTCGACCTTCACCGCGTCGGCGGCCGACGCCAGCTCGAAGCCGCCGAGGGCCACGCCGCCGCGCACCGACAGCGCGCTGCCGGGCACCGTGACGTCGCGCCCGACCAGCGACGCGCCCTGCAGCGCCTGCAAGGCCGTGAACTGCGAGCCCAGCGCGGCCACCGTGCGATCGAGCTTGGCGATGCCGTTGACAGTCTGGATCTGCGCCATCTGGCTGGTCACCTGCGCGTTGTCCATCGGGTTGAGTGGGTCCTGGTTGCGCATCTGCGCCACCAGCAGCTTGAGGAAGCGGTCCTCGCTGGCGCCGTCGGTGTTGTTGGCCGACGTGGCGCTGCCGACGCTGGTGCTGGTGTAGGTGGGGTCGAGTGAAGTCAGGCTCATGGCGGGTGCGACTCAGTCAGGATCAGGACTGGCCCATCTGCAGCGTCTTGAGCAGCAGGCTCTTGGCGGTGGTCATAACCTCGACGTTGCTCTGGTACGAACGCGAGGCCGAGATCATGTTGACCATCTCCTCGACCGCGTTGACGTTGCTGTAGGTGACGTAGCCGTCGGCGTCGGCCGCGGGGTGCTTGGGGTCGTGCACGCGCCGGCCGGGCGTGTGGTCCTCGGTCACGGTGCTCACGGTCACGCCAGCGGCCTTGGGGTCGGGCGTGCCGCCCGGGCCGGCCTGACCCATCAGGACGGTCTGGAACACCACCTGCCGGGCCTTGTAGGCCTTGCCGTCGGGCCCCGCCACGGTGTCGGCGTTGGCCAGGTTCGAGGCCACGACGTTGAGCCGCTGGCTCTGCGCGCTGACCGCGCTGCCCGAGACGTTGAAGATGTGGAGCATGCTCATGGTTCAGTGCCTCAGCCCTGGGTGTGGCTCTTCATGGCCTCGAGCATGGTGCGCACGCTGCCGTTGATGAAGCGCAGCGTCGCCTCGTACTTCACGCTGTTGTCGGCGAACGAGGCGCGCTCGCGGTCCATGTCGACGGTGTTGCGGTCGACCTGGGGCTGGCTCGCCCTCGCATACAGCAGGTTCGCTTCGGCCGTGGCACCCGCGCGCGGCGCGATGTGGCGCGCGTGCGTCGCGGCCGCTGCGCCCGCGGTGGGCACCGCACCGACAGCCTCGCGCAAGGCGTGCGCGAAGTCGAAGTCGCGGGCCTGGTAGCCGGGCGTGTCGGCATTGGCGATGTTGCTCGCGATCAGGCGCTGGCGTTCGGCGCGCAGCACCAGCGCGCGCGATTGGAAGTCCAGCGATTCGGTCAGGCGGTTGAGCATGGGTGGATGCCTCCATGCGGGTCGATACGGGCCATTGTGGGCAGGCGCCAGCGAAACATGAGCGCGAACAACTCGGCCATCCACGGTCAATTCCGGTCACTGCAGGCGCGTGGCGGCTCCTAGAGTGCTCGGTGTGATCCCGACGCCCGCCATCGCCCCGCTGGCTTGCCGCCTGGCCGTGCTTTTCGCACGCGCCTGGGTGTGGCTGGTGCTCGCGGCAGGCGGCGCCGCAACGGCCCAGCCTGTCGACGATGACGCGGCCGCCGTGGCCGGCGCAGTGCGCGAACTTGCGCTGCGCACCTTGGCGACGGACACGTCGGTCAGACCACCGTCGACGGCGACGCCCGCGCGAGCGGAGGTCGAGGTCGGTGCGCTCGATCCTCGACTGCGCCTGGCGCCGTGCCACCGCGTCGAGCCGTACCTGCCCGCGGGCACGCGGCTGTGGGGACGCACGCGCGTGGGCCTGCGCTGCGTCGAAGGCACCGTGCGCTGGAATGTGTACCTGCCGTTGCAGGTCAGGGTGTGGACCCCGTCGCTGGTGGCCGCCGCGGCCTTGCCGGCGGGCACCGTCCTGTCGGCCGCCGACCTCCGGATCGCCGAAGTCGACGCGGCGCGCGAACCCGCGCCGGCCTTGGCCGACCCGGCGCTGGCCCTGGGTCGCGCCCTGGCGCGACCCTTGGCCGCGGGCGAGGCGCTGCGCCGCACCCACCTGCGCTCGCGCGAGTGGTTCGCGGCGGGCGACACCGTCAAGCTGCGTGTGGCCGGAGCGGGCTACGCCATTGCGGCCGAAGGCACGGCACTGGCCCCGGGTGTCGAGGGCCGCACCGTGAAAATCCGCACGGATGGCGGCCGCGTCGTGACGGCTATGCCGGTGGCCGTGCGTCAGGCGGAGGTGAGCTTGTGAACAAACCGCCCAGCCGCCACGGCCACCCGCCCTTCACGACCGCGCCGCCACCTGCGCAAGAGTCGACAGAAAATAGTCCTCAAGTCCGGCGCGGGCGCGCCGATACACCGTCCATCTTGATGGGCACGCCACTGTCAGACGTGCCGAGGAGTCCCTCATGAAGATCGGCAATCCGGACAACAAGGCCACCCTGAATCCGCTGGCGGGCGACCGCCGTGCCGAGGTGGCGCAGCAGGCCAAGTCGCCGAAGGGTGCCGCCACGGGCGAGGCCAGCGCCCAGGTGGCGCTGTCGCGCGAGGCTGCCGAGCTCGCTGCCAAGGATCCGAGCGCCGACTTCGACGCCGCCAAGGTCGAGCGCATCGCCCAGGCGATCGCGGAGGGCAAGTTCAAGGTCAATCCCGAGGTGATCGCCGACAAGCTGATCGCCAGCACGCAGGAACTGCTGGGACACAAGACCCATTGACACACGATACGAGCGCCATGGGTGTGATCGACTCGCGCGCCGCCGGCGGCGCGCGCACCGACCGCGACGCCGCCCCCCTCCTCGGTGACGACACCCTGGAGCCGGCCGTCTGCGCCGTGGAATCGGGCCTGGCCGCGCTGGGCGACGCGCTGCACGCGCGCGACAGCGCCGCCATCGAACAACACGCCACCGAACTGCATCGTGCCCTGGCCGTGGCGGTCGCCCGCTTCGGCCATGCCGCACGCGGCGGCCGCGTGCCGCCGGCGCTTCGCCACCGGCTCGCGCAGGCGAGCGGCGAAGTGGCTGCGCAGCGCGAGTCACTGGCCCGCGCCACGGCGGCGCTCGACCGCGCCATCGACGTGCTGCTGCCCGCCCCGGGTTCGGTCTATGGCGCCGCAGGTTCGCTGACCCGCGGCATCGCCTCGAGCGGGTCGCTGTCGGCTTGATGACACGGCGGCCTGTGGGCCGCCTGGCAGCTACCAATCACTGGCGCCTTCGCCAAGACGGCAATCCTGCCGTTCAACGGCGAAATTGAGGGTGCGCCTCTAACGTTCGTCGAACTTGAGCTGCGTTCAGGACGCGACGCCGGGTCGCGCGCGATCCTTTGCGCTGGGAGAGCAGCAGAGGGATCAAGCCCCGCTGCATCGCAGTTCACGGCAGTCGACGTATCAATTGGAGGTTAACGATGAAGTTTTCGCGAGTCCTTGTTCCGGGCGCGGCTGTGGCCGCATTGTTGGGGTGCGCAGCCGTACAGGAAGCGCCCAAGTACCCGACGCGGCCGGTCACGGTCGTCATTCCATACCCTGCAGGCAACGCCGCCGACCTCGTGGGGCGCGCGGTGGCGGAGAAGCTGGCGCAGGTGTGGGCCCAGCCCGTGAACGTGGAGAACCGTCCGGGCCCGACCACGGTGCCCGGGGCGGACGCCGTCGCCAAGGCCAAGCCCGACGGCCACACGTTGTTGTTGCATTCGATCTCGTTTGCCACGGACGCCGGCCTGTTTACGCAGTTGCCGTACGACGCGCAGAAGGATTTCGTGGCTGTCTCGGGCATCGCCAAGCAGCCTTTCGTGCTGGTGACCGCACCGAGCCTGGGTATCACGAAGGTCAGCGAGCTCGTCGAGAAGTCCAGGGGTGCACCGCTGAAGTACGCCTCGCTGGGGCCGACCACGCAGATCACGTTCGTGACCGAGCAATTCAAGAAGCTCACCGGCGCCGCCGCGACGAACGCGCCGTACCGTTCAGCCGCTGACGCCAACGGCGCGGTTGCCAAGGGCGAGGCCGCGTTCTGGTTCGCGCCCGTAGCGGCCGCGGTGCCGCTGATTCGCGACGGAAAGGTGACGGCGCTGGCCGTGACGGGCGATGCACGCTCGGGCGCGCTCCCGGCCGTGCCGACCATGGCCGAGGCCGGGGTACGTGATCTCGTCAGTCACGCCTGGTTCGGTCTGTGGGCACCCGCCAGCGCACCGAAAAGCGTGGTCAACAAGATCGCGACCGATGTGGATCAGGCGCTGCAGTCTGTCGACTTGCTCGACAAGCTGGGCAAACTCGGGGCCGCGCCAATGCGCATGGGGCCCGGTGCGTTCGCAGGGTTCGTTCGCAGCGAGACGGACGCCAGCCGCCGGCTCGTAGGCGACTTGGGCATCCGGCCCCAGGTCTACACGCCGCCTGCCAAACCCTGAGCGCGGCCTTCCGATCCGAGCCCGCCGCACCTGCGGTGGGCCGCGCTGCAGGCCGTCGGTATCGATCGTGGGACGAGCCGCTTCAATGCGCCTCGTCCCAGTTCGCGCCCACGCCCACGTCGGCCACCAGCGGCACCGACAGTGAGGCCACGCCGGCCATCAGCGCCGGCACTTCGCTGCGCACCCACGCCAGCTCGGCTTCGGGCACCTCGAACACGAGTTCGTCGTGCACCTGCAGGATCATGCGGGTGGCGCGGTCATGCAGGGCTTTGTCGACCGCGATCATGGCCAGCTTGACGAGGTCGGCCGCGGTGCCCTGCATCGGCGCGTTGATGGCCTGGCGCTCGGCGGCGCTGCGGCGCGGTCCGCTGCCGCCCCTGATCTCGGGCAGCACGATGCGCCGTCCGAAGAGGGTCTCGACCCAACCTTGCTCGGCAGCGCGCGCCTTGGTCTCGTCCATGTAGCGCTTGACGCCGGCAAAGCGCTGGAAGTAGCGGTCGATGTAGGCGGTGGCGGCGCCGCGCTCGATGCCCAGGCTCTGCGCCAGCCCGAAGGCGCCCATGCCGTAGATGAGCCCGAAGTTGATGGTCTTGGCGTAACGGCGCTGTTCGGCGCTGACCATGTCCGCATCGACGCCGAACACCTCGGCGGCAGTGGCGCGGTGCACGTCCAGCCCCTGCGCGAACGCGCGCCGCAGCGCTTCGTCGCCCGACAGGTGGGCCATGATGCGCAATTCGATCTGCGAGTAGTCGCAGCTCACGATCACGTGGCCCGGCGGGGCGATGAACGCTTCGCGGATGCGCCGCCCTTCGGGGGTGCGGATCGGGATGTTCTGCAGGTTGGGCTCGTTGCTCGACAGCCGCCCCGTGACGGCCACGGCCTGCGCGTAGTTGGTGTGCACGCGACCGGTGGCGGGGTTGACCATCAGCGGCAGCTTGTCGGTGTACGTGCCCTTGAGCTTGGCGAGGCTGCGGTGTTCGAGCAGCCTGGCCGGCAGCGGATAGTCGGCCGCCAGTTCGGCCAGCACCTCCTCGTCGGTGGAGGGGGCGCCGGTCGCGGTCTTCTTCTTTACCGGCAGGCCGAGCTTGCCGAAGAGGACCTCGCCGATCTGCTTGGGGCTGCCCAGGTTGAACGGCTGGCCGGCCAGTTCGTAGGCCTCGCGCTCGAGCGCCACCATGCGCTCGGCCATCTCCCGGCTCTGGCGGGACAACCGGGCCGCGTCGATCAGCACGCCGTGGCGCTCGATGCGGCCGAGCACGGCACTGATGGGCATCTCGATGTCGGCGTACAGATGCGCCAGCCTGGGCTCGGCCTGCAGCCGCGGCCACAGCACCTGATGCACGTGCAGGGTCATCTCGCTGTCTTCGCACGAGTATTCGGCGGCGCGGGCGACGTCGACCTGCGCGAACGGGATCTGATGGGCGCCCTTGCCGCACACGTCTTCATAGCTCAGACCGTGGCGGCCGAGATGACGGTCGGCCAGGCTTTCGAGGCTGTGCGGCTTGTGCGCCTCGAGCACGTAGCTCTGCAGCAGCGTGTCGTGCACGTACCCACGCACCTCGATGCCGTGGTTGGCCAGGACATGGGTGTCGTACTTGATGTGCTGGCCGAGCTTGGGCCTCGAGGCGTCTTCGAGCCAGGGCCGCAGCGCCTGCAGCACCACCTCGAGCGGCAACTGCTCGGGCACGTCGGGGCCGGCGTGCGCCAGGGGGATATAGGCCGCCTGCCCCGGCGCGGTGGACAGCGACAGGCCCACCAGCCGCGCGCGCAGCGGGTCGAGCGAATCGGTTTCGGTGTCGAGCGCCGTCAGCGGCGCGGCCTGGATGCGGTCGACCCAGCGCGCGAGCGCCTCCTGGGTCAGCACCGTCTCGTAATGGCGCTCGATGGCGGCGGCGGGGACCGCCGCCTCATCGGTTGCATGGCCGGTCTCACGCAGCGCCGAGGCGGACTCGACAGCCGTGGCGGGCGACACGCCCAGCGCCTCCTCCAGCTCGCGCCGCCAGGTGCGAAAGCCGTAACGCTGGTAGAACTCGAGCAGGCGGCTGCGGTCGACCTCGCGCAGGGCCAGCGCGTCGAGCGCGGGCCAGCTGCTCACGTGGGCGGAGAGGTCGCAGTCGGTCACCACCGTCACCAGCTTGCGCGCCGTGGGCAGCCATGGCAGCGCGCGGCGCAGGTTCTCGCCGGCCACGCCCTTGATCGAGTCGGCTGCGGCCACCACGCCGTCCAGGCTGCCGTGCTCGGCAATCCATTTAGCGGCCGTCTTGGGCCCGACCTTGTCGACACCGGGGACGTTGTCCACCGCATCGCCGATCAGCGTCAGGTAGTCGACGATGCGATCGGGCGGCACGCCGAACTTGGCGCTCACCCCGGCGGCGTCGAGCGTCTCGTTGCTCATCGTGTTGATGAGCGTGACCCGATCATCGACCAGCTGCGCCAGGTCCTTGTCGCCCGTGGAGATGACCACGCGGTGGCCCGTGCGCGCCGCCAAGCGGGCGATGGTGCCGATGACGTCGTCCGCCTCGATCCCCGGCACCTCCAGCACCGGCCAGCCGAGCAGGCGCACGACCTCGTGGATGGGCTCGATCTGCTGCGCCAGCGGCTCGGGCATGGGCGGGCGGTGTGCCTTGTAGTCGGGATACCAGTCGTCGCGGAAGGTCTTGCCCTTGGCGTCGAACACGCAGGCCGCGTGCTCGGCCGCGATGTCGGCGCGCAGCCGCTTCATCATCGCCACCAGGCCGTGGATGGCGCCGGTGGGGAATCCGTCGGGCCCGCGCAGGTCGGGCATGGCGTGGTAGGCGCGATAGAGGTAGCTCGAGCCGTCGACCAGCAGCACGGTGCCGGCGCGCGGGTCGTGGGCCGCGTGGTCGGTGTCAGGACTCATCGGGGCATTGTCGGGCAAAGGCTGCGGGCCGGCCGCCGCCCTAGAATGCGCGCATGGTTCCTCGCCTTCCCGCCATCGCCTGGCTGGCCACCGCCGTCGTGCCGCTGGCCGCACAGCCGGCCGCCGACGCGAGTTCCGGCGCCGCCGTGAAGGGCACGGGCGATGCGCGCATCGAGCGACTGGTGTTCGAGGACGATCGCGCCCGCATCGACGAGTTGCGCGTGCGCGGACAGGCGCAGCGCATCGTCGTGCAGCCGAAGAATTCCCGGCTGCGCGCCTACGAGGTGATCACCGGCGACGGCTCTCGCGATCTGTCGCCCGGGCACGGCTCGTCGCGGGCCGCTGCGGGTCAGCGGGTGTGGCCCGTGCTGGCGTTCTAGGGTCTGTTCACGGCATGGCCGTCTTCACCGAAGTGCCGCTCGCAGATGCCGAGCGCCTTGTCGCACGGCTGAATCTGGGACGGCTGCAGGCGCTGCGTGGCATCACCGCCGGCATCGAGAACAGCAACTTCTTCCTGACCTGCGAGCGTGACGGGCACGAGCGCGAGTTCGTGCTGACCCTGTTCGAGCGGTTGACCTTCGAGCAGCTGCCTTTCTACCTGCACCTGATGAAGCACCTGGCGCGCAAAGGCATCTCGGTGCCCGAGCCGCAGGCCGACGACCGCGGTGAGTTGCTGCACCGCGTGTGCGGCAAGCCGGCCGCGGTGGTCGACAAGCTCGCCGGCGGCCACGAGATGGCGCCCGACGTCCAACACTGCGAGCAGGTCGGCGCCGCGCTGGCCCGCATGCACGGTGCCGCCGTCGACTTCCCGCTCTTCCAGCCCAATCTGCGTGGCATCGACTGGTGGCGCGAGACGGTGCCGCAGGTGTTGCCGCATGTCGACGCGTCGCAGCGCCGCTTGCTCGAATCCGAATTGGCCTTCCAGATCGCGCTGGCCGCGTCACCCGCCCACGCGGCGCTGCCGCGCGGGCCGATCCACGCCGACCTGTTCCGCGACAACGTCATGTTCGACGGCGGGAAGCTCGCCGGATTCTTCGACTTCTACTTCGCCGGCGTGGACACCTGGTTGTTCGACATCGCCGTGTGCCTGAACGACTGGTGCATCGACATCGACAGCGGCCGCCTCGACGACACGCGGGCCGCAGCCTTCGTCGCCGCCTACGAGGCGGTGCGCCCGCTGACGGCTGGCGAACACCGGCTGCTGCCGGCGGTGTTGCGCTCGGCAGCATTTCGCTTCTGGCTGTCGCGGCTGTGGGACCTGCACCTGCCGCGGCAGGCGTCGCTGCTCCAGGCGCACGACCCGGCGCATTTCGAGCGCGTGCTGCGCGAACGCATTGAACGGGCCTGGCATGGCGTGTGAAACAAGAACCCTTCGTGCGGTCCGGTTGCGCCGCAACCGTGGAGCGCCGCCATGGCACTGAGGCTGCGTGCCGTTGCTGCGCCACGTGGCTTGCAGTGGCTACGCGAGGGCTGGCGCGTGTTCGCGCGCAAGCCGCTGGCCTTCACCGGCTTGTTCGCGGTGTTCCTGTTCGGCGCCATGGTACTGATGCTGGTGCCCTGGATCGGACCGCTGCTGTTGCTGGCCAGCATGCCGCTGCTGAGCCTGGGATTCATGCTCGCCACCCGCGAGGCGCAGCAGGACCGCTTCCCGGCACCCGGTGTCTTCATCGTGCCGCTGCGCAGCGCGGGGCCGCGAAGGCGCGCCCTGCTGCAGCTGGGTGCCATCTACGCCGGCGTGACCCTGCTGATCATGGTGCTGGCCGACTGGGTCGACGGCGGCGTGTTCGCCGAGCTCCAGGAGCAGATGGCGCGGCGCGAACAGGACGGTGCACGCGTCGACGCACTGCTGGACGACCCACGCCTGCAGACCGGGTTGCTGATGCGGTTCGGCCTGGCCACGCTGTTGTCCATCCCGTTCTGGCACGCGCCTGCGCTGGTGTACTGGGGCGGCCAGCCCGCGGCGCAGTCGCTGTTCTCGAGCACCATCGCCGTCTGGCGCTGCCGCGGCGCGTTCGTCGCATACGCGCTCGGCTGGTTGGGCGCCGCGCTGGCGTTCGCGCTGGTGGCCGGCATGCTGATGGGCTGGTTGGGCTTGCGCCAGGCGGTGATGGTGCTCGCGCTGCCGGCGGGCCTGACGTTCTCGGCCGCGTTCTACGCGTCGCTGTGGTTCACGTTCGAGGACAGCTTCTCGGACGACATGGCCGAGCAGGCGCCGGCGGGTTGAACAACCCGATACAGGCCCTCGTCGCCTGCGCGGGATAATCCGCGCAGGAGAACACCGCATGCGCAAGCTCACACCCTACCCGGCGCGAGTCGCAGGGGCCGCCCTGCTGCTGGCCACCTTGTCGGGCTGCGCCGTCGTCGACGTGGCCGGGGCTGCGGCGGGCGCGGCGATCCGTGTCACCGGCGCGGTGGTCAGCACCGGCGTCGAATTGACCGGCAAGGCCATCGGCGCCGGCGTCGATGCCGCCAGGGCTTCGCCCGAAGAGGGCGAAGCGACACAGAAGAAGTAGCAGTGGCGCGAGCCCTTCAGCTCACCGGCGTGAGCTTGGCGATCGCGAGTGCCAGCCACTTCATGCCGTGGCGACCGAAGTTGACCTGGGCCCGGGCTTCGGCTCCGCTACCCTCGAGCGTGACGATCACGCCCTCGCCGAACTTGGTGTGAAACACCGCCTGGCCGACGCGCCACGTGGCGCCGCTGGCGTCTGAACGCTGCGCGACGCGGGCGGGTGGCGCAGGCTCGATGCGCCCGGCACCGACGATGGACCCCAGCCCCGAGCCGCGTTGCCAGGCCTGCGCGTAGTCGCGCGCGAAGCCCGAGCCGAAGCCCTGCACGCGCGGCGTCAGCCACTTCAGCGTGCCCTCGGGCAGTTCGTCGAAGAAGCGGCTGCGGATGTTGTAGCGCGTCTGCCCGTGCAGCAGGCGCGTCTGGCTGTAGCTGAGGTACAGCCGCCGGCGCGCCCGCGTGATGGCGACGTACATCAGGCGCCGCTCCTCCTCGAGTCCGTCGGCGTCGGACAGCGAGTTCTCGTGCGGGAACAGGCCCTCCTCGAGGCCGGTGATGAAGACGTGGTCGAACTCCAGCCCCTTGGCGGAGTGCACCGTCATCAACTGGATCGCGTCCTGGCCCGCCTGGGCCTGGTTGTCGCCGGCCTCCAGCGCAGCATGCGTCAGGAAGGCGGCCAGCGGGCTGACGATCTCGCCGGTTTGTGCGTCCGCAGGCGGGTTCGCATCGGCCACGGCCAGTGGTGCGCCGTCAGCGAGCTCGCCCGGGCGCTGTTCGTCGACCGGCAACGCGACGGCGTCCTTGCCGAAGCCCTCCTGCGTGACGAAGGCCTCGGCGGCGTTGACCAGTTCGTCGAGGTTCTCCAGGCGTTCCTGCCCTTCGCGCTCGGCGCGGTAGTGGTCGAGCAGGCCCGAGGCGTGCACCACATGCTCGATGATCTCGCGCAGCGTGAGCCCGCGCGTCGCGTCGCGCATGGCGTCGACTCGCGCCACGAAGGCGGCCAGGTTCGCGCCGCCCTTGCCGCCGACCAAGGGCACGCTGCGCGCCAGGCTCGTCCCTGCGGCGCGGGCTGCGTCCTGCAGCTGCTCGACCGTGCGCGCACCGATGCCGCGCGCGGGGAAGTTCACCACGCGCAGGAAGCTGGTGTCGTCGTCGGGGTTCTCGATCAGGCGCAGGTAGGCCAGTGCATGCTTGATCTCGGCACGCTCGAAGAAGCGCAGTCCGCCATAGACCCGATAAGGCATGCCGGCGTTGAACAGCGCGCTTTCGAGCACGCGCGATTGCGCATTGCTGCGGTACAGCAGCGCGATCTCGTGCAACGCGGCGCCCTCGCGCGCCAACTGGCGGATCTCCTCCAGCAGCCACTGCGCCTCGGCGTAGTCACTGGTGGCCTCGTACACGCGCACCGGCTCGCCGGCGCCCGCGTCGGTGCGCAGGTTCTTGCCCAGGCGTCGCGCGTTGTGGCTAATCAGGGCGTTGGCGGTGTCCAGGATGTTGCCGAAGCTGCGGTAGTTGCGCTCGAGCTTGACCACCTCCTGCACGCGGTACTCGCGCTCGAAGTCGGCCATGTTTCCCACCTGCGCGCCGCGGAAGGCGTAGATGCTCTGGTCGTCGTCGCCGACGGCGAAGACACCCTGCACCGGCACGTCGGCATCGCGCGCTGCGGGCGGCGGAGCAAACATCTTCAGCCATGCGTACTGCAGGCGGTTGGTGTCCTGGAACTCGTCGACCAGGACGTGGCGGAAGCGCCGTCGGTAATGCTCGCGCAGCGCGTCGTTGTCGCGCATCAGCTCGTAGGTGCGCAGCATCAGCTCGGCGAAGTCGACCACGCCCTCGCGCTGGCACTGGTCTTCGTAGGCCTGATAGATCTCCACCAGCCTGGTGGTGTGCGCGTCGCGCACGTCGACATCGCGCGGCCGCAGCCCTTCCTCCTTCGAGCCGGCAATGAACCAGGCCACCTGCTTGGGCACGTAGCGTTCCTCGTCGAGGTTCATTGCCTTGATCACGCGCTTGACGGCCGCCAGCGAGTCCTGCGCGTCGAGAATCTGGAACGACTGCGGCAGCGCGGCCAGCTTCCCGTGCGCGCGCAGGAATCGGTTGCACAGGCCGTGGAAGGTGCCGATCCACATGCCGCGCACGTTCACCGGCAGCATGACGGACAGGCGCGTGAGCATCTCCTTGGCCGCCTTGTTGGTGAAGGTCACGGCCATCACGCCGCCGGGCGACACCTGTCCCGTGGACAGCAACCACGCGATGCGCGTCGTCAGCACACGCGTCTTGCCCGAGCCCGCACCAGCCAGCACCAGCGCCGGGCGCGCGGGCAGCGTGACCGCGGCGAGCTGTTCGGGGTTGAGTCCGCGCAGCAGGGAATCCCCTCTCGCCGGCTCGCTTGAGCTTCCATGAAAATCCACATGCATGTCGGGATTCTAGGAGTGAGGTTGTGGGGTCGCTCTGGCGCGCACTGTGCGCTTTGGCCACCGGTGCCGCGTGCCTGCCTGTTGTAGCGGCAGGCTGCGTGGATGAGCCTCTTCGGTTCCTGCTCGAGCGATTCATACCTGCCGATTGCGCTGCGTGCTGGCGTTCCGCCCCACCACCGGTCAAGGGAGCCGATCAGCAACCCGTCATGGCCATCGACTGGCTTGTAGCCAGTGGAGCGAACAGCAGCACCCCGGCCCCTGCTGCCCTGCCCGAAGCGGCAACGCGTGCCAAGCGCGCGGGGGGGCTCAGGTCCGACGAGGTGCTGTCGGTTGGTCACCCATTGACTTTGCGTAACGCCTTGTCGCTGCGCGTGGTGGATGGGGCAGCCTGGAATGGCTATATCGGCATCAGCCTGCACGTCGCCCGCTCGGCCCGCACCGCAACGCAGATGCCGGATCTGTCTGCCTACGTTGCGCTCGTGGAGAAGGTTCCGGCGTGCGAGGAAGGCACCCTCGTCGAGCGGCGGCTGGTGCGCTCACTCATAGGGCCGCTCACGCTGGCGACGCTCACGACCACGCAGCCCGTGGAGCACCGCCTGGCCACGCGCTTGCCCGACATGCGCCAGCCCGAGCGCCTGACGGCGGTGGCCTGGGTCGAGAACACGCGCGGGCAGATCGTCGCCGCAGGGACGAGCCCCGGCGAACAGTGCGCGGCACCATTGCTGGTCAGCAAGCAGCCGCCCGTGCCGTGCGACCAATCGCCAGCGCGCTGAGCGGTCCCCGCTTCGCCGGTCTATCGACCGACATTCGAGACTCTGGATGCGGCGTCCCATGGTCCCTGAGTTGGTTTGCGCGACGTCAATTCGGCTTAGGGCCGGTGCGCTCGAACACCCCCGAGGGAGAACCCTCGAATGCCGCCCGACACCCCTGAACGCGGGGGGCCATACCCCCTTGGCACTCAACGCTATCGGAAACAATTGATCACTTCATGTTTCAGGGTGCGGTCGACGGCGGGAACCGCCTCGCACTCCTAGAAAGCACGAGCAGGCAGGACGATGCAACTCTTTCCCCTTCGACACGGTTTCTGGTTGGGGGCGCTGACCGCGCTCGTTGCGGGATGCGGAGGTGGCGGTGACGCCGCGGTCGGCACGAACCGGGAAGCGGCGAAGGCGATTGCGCAGCCGTCGCAGTCCGTCTGGTCTCCTGTGCAGCAGTTGCCGCTGGTGCCCACGGCGCTGGCCAACCTGCCCGACGGCAAGGTACTCATGTGGTCCGCGGGCGAGAAGTTCTCGTTCGAATGGGGCAACCAGATGGGTCGCACCTACAGCGTTGTCTTCGACCCGGCCACTGGCACCGTGACCGAGCGCGCGGTGACCGAAACCGGCCACGACATGTTCTGTCCGGGAACCACGAACCTGGAAGACGGCAGACTGCTGGTCAACGGCGGCATCAGTACGACCGAAACGAGCATCTACGACCCCGCCAGTGGCACCTGGTCGTCCGCCGCAAAGATGAACATTGCTCGCGGCTATCAGGCGAACACGCTGCTGCGCGATGGATCGGTCTTGACGCTGGGCGGCTCCTGGAGCGGTGGCTGGGGGGGCAAGCACGGCGAAGTCTGGAATGCATCGTCGGGTTGGCGCAGGCTGCCTGGCGTGCCTATCGATCCGTTCTTCACGCCCGAGGCCATCAACTACTTTGGCGGAGACAGCCATTTCTGGTTGATCCCGGCCGGAAACGGACGCGTGCTCCACGCGGGCCCGGGCCCCAACATGCATTGGATTGACACCCGCGCCGACGGCAGGACGATTCCCGTTGGGCCGCGAGGTGACGACGAGTTCAGCATCAGCGGCACGACCGTCATGTTCAATGAGGGCCGCGTCCTAAAGGCGGGGGGATCGCCCGGCTATGCAGGCTATGACGCGAACACCAATGCCTTCGTCATCGACGTTCGAGGCGGTGGCGTATCGACACGCCGCACGGCTCCGATGGCCTATCGCCGCGGCTACCACAACAGCGTGGTCCTGCCGAATGGGCAGGTCCTGCTCATCGGTGGGCAGACATACCTTGTTGGCTTCAACGACAACAACTCGGTGCTCGCGCCAGAACTCTGGGATCCTGCGACGGAGACGTTCACGCCCCTGCCCCCCATCGCGGTCCCGCGCAACTACCACAGCGTGGCCATTCTGTTGCCCGATGCACGAGTGCTTTCTGCGGGGGGCGGGTTGTGTGGCGCGGGCTGTTCGGCCAACCATCCTGATCTGCAGGTCTTGACCCCGCACTACTTGCTGAACCCCGACGGGTCACCCGCCCAGCGCCCGTCGATCGCCAGCGCCCCGGCGTCAGCCCGGTACGGCGAGACGATTCAAGTCGAAACGAGCAGCCCTGTCGCATCGTTCGCGATCGTGCGCATGTCTTCAACGACACATACCGTCAACAACGATCAACGGCGGCTGGAGCTTGGCTTTCGATCCACAGGCTCCAATCGCTACGAAGTCGATGTCCCAACCAACCCCGGGTGGGCGTTGCCGGGTGACTGGATGCTCTTCGCGCTCAACGCCGAAGGCGTGCCCTCTATCGCCAAGCTGGTCCGCATCTCCCGGCAGGGCGTTCCCGTGTACCGGCCAGTCGACGCTGACGCTGCCGTGGTGGGAACGCCTGTCACCGTTCAACCCGTTGTCGACGCGTTCGGTGCGGTTGGACTGACTCATGAAGCTGTCGGCTTACCTCCGGGCATCTCGATCGATCCTCTCACCGGGCGCTTGTCGGGTACACCGACCGCGGCAGGCCGCTATCCCGTGAGGCTGGTGGTACGCGCAGGCGCTGTGGCCAGTTCCGTCGAGTTTCTGTGGGAGGTCGTCGGAAGCAGCGCGGTTGCACCGGGCTTGCAGAGCGAGTACTACGCCGGTACGGCTCTCAGCGGAAGCCCCATTCGCACAGGCAACGAAGCTGTGGACTTCAATTGGGGGGCGAACTCGCCGGCGGCCGGCCTGCCCGTCGACGGATTTTCGGTGCGTTGGACGGGTTGGATTGATCCCCCGGAATCCGGCGAGTATGTCTTGCAGACGCTCGCCAGCGACGGCGTGCGCGTATGGGTCAACGACGCGTTGGTCATCGATCGTTGGTCCTACAGCGACTGGGGTGTGGACTCGAGCCCGAGCCTGCCGATGACTGCGGGGCAACGAGTCCCGATCCGCCTCGAGTACTTCGAAGGTTCGGGCAATGCGTCGATCAGTTTGCGCTGGATTCGTCCAGGTACCTCGGTGTCCGAACCCATCCCGATCTCGAACCTTCGTGGACGAACCGGGCAGACGAACAGGGCGCCCATCGCCTCGACGCCTGCCATGCCTCCACTCATCCAGGGGCAGGCCGTCTCCTTCCTGGTACCCGCGAGCGATCCTGACGGCGATGCACTCAGGTATTCGGCGTTTGGCCTCCCGGCCGGCCTGGGTGTCGATGCGAATAGCGGCGTGGTCTCGGGCGCTCCCAGTGCGGCAGGCACCTATTCCGCCGTCATCTCGGTGAGCGACGGGCGAGGCGCAAGCACGATCGTTTCATTCCCCATCACGGTGCAGCCAGGCGGGCCCGCGGTCCTACCCATCCCTGCGTCACCGGTGGGAACGGGCGCCGCCGCGAGCTTCGTGGCCACCATGGAGGCACCCGGCTCCTACACCTATCAATGGGACTTCGGCGATGGCACTCCCGTGACGACATGGTCAGAGTCGCCGTCCGTCACCCACACCTTCGCGTCACCCGGCGTCTTCCTGGTTACCATCACGGCGCGCACGCCGGACGGGCGGATCGGGGTGCGCAGCTTCTGGCAGTCCGTTGAAGGTCCCAAAGGCCCGGCAGGTCGGTCGTCATCGGCGATTGCGTTCGAGCCGCGATCCGCCGGCTCGGGCCGCGTGTGGGCTGTCAATCCCGACAACGATTCCGTCTCCGTGTTCGATGCGTCCACCAACAGCCGCGTCGCGGAGATCCCGGTCGGCACGCGGCCTCGCACGCTGGCGGTGGCACCGGACGGTCGCGTCTGGGTGGTCAACCAGGACAGTGCGACCATCAGCATCGTGTCGCCGGCATCGATGTCGGTCACCCAAACTCTGTCGCTTGCGCGAGCCTCCCAGCCCTATGGTGTGGTGATCGACGCCGCCGGACAGGTCTATGTCACGCACGAAGCCACGGGTCTGGTCGTGCGCATGAGCGGCTCCGGCGCGGTCAACGCGAGTGTCACTCTCGCAAGCGGCATACGTCACCTGGCGCTGAACGGCAGCGGCAGCCAGTTACTGATCACGCGCTTCATCACGCCACCAATGCCTGGCGAGAGCACAGCCGCTGTGTCCACCACGAGCGGCGGTGCGCCGCGAGGAGGCGAGATGATCGTCATCGACACCACGAACGGTGCGATGCGGACGATCGTCCTGCAACACAGCGAGCGGGCCGACTCGACGGTGCAGGGACGCGGCGTTCCGAATTACCTCGGTGCGCCGGTGGTGTCACCCGACGGCGCGACGGCCTGGGTGCCGAGCAAGCAGGACAACGTCAAGCGCGGCAAGCTTCGCGATGGGCAGGACCTGACCTTCGAGAACACAGTGCGCGCTGTCACGTCGCGCGTCGTCCTCTCGGAGTCGGCCGACGACCTGGCCGGTCGCATCGATCACGACAACGCCAGCCTCGCCAGCGCCGCCACGTTCCACCCCGGTGGTGCCTACCTGTTCGTGGCCCTTGAAACGAGCCGCCAGGTTGCCGTGGTCGACGCTGCGCGGCAGCGTGAGTTGTTTCGTGTCGACACCGGTCGCGCTCCTCAGGGGGTGGTCGTGTCTCCCGACGGGCTGACGCTTTACGTCCACAACTTCATGGATCGCAGCGTCACCGCTTTCGATCTCACCCGCCTGGTGCAGTTCGGTGAGCCACAGCTGAACGTCAAGGCCACGATGTCGTCGGTGACAACCGACAAGCTGGCGGCCCAGGTGCTCAAGGGCAAGCAGCTTTTCTACGACGCCCGAGACGTGCGTCTGGCGCGCGATGCTTACATGAGCTGCGCCACCTGTCACAACGACGGCGGGCACGATGGTCGGACCTGGGACCTCACTG
>Ga0114939_10001298_pt1 | contig 19816 bp, 16 predicted proteins | sample AshMeaCrysSpring_FD_87196 | JGI IMG/M metagenome (GOLD analysis project Ga0114939, IMG submission 87196) | Groundwater microbial communities from Big Spring, Nevada to study Microbial Dark Matter (Phase II) - Ash Meadows Crystal Spring | ecosystem: Environmental > Aquatic > Deep subsurface >...
CGGCATCCGCCACAGCCTCACCCCCCTTGTGGCGATAGTGGCTTTCTACTTGTTTTGGCGGGCGATGGAAACGACCGCCGATCGCCGGTTGTTCGCGCGGTTTGCCGGTGCCGGTGTCTTTCTCGGCCTGGGGTTCCACAGTTATTTCGCCTCTCGCGGCGCGCCGCTGATCCCGGCGGCATTCCTGGTCTACCTGATGATATTCGCCCCGGCCAAAATCAAACAACACTGGCGCGGCATCCTCACCATGTTCGCCGTCACGGCCCTGGTGGCGTTGCCATTGGCATTGGCCATAACCGCGCAACCGGAAGCGGAAGGACGCGTGAATGAATTGGCATTGCCGGTAATTGAAGCGCAGCGAGGCAATTTTGAATTAATCGTCCAGCACGTCATCTCGGCACTGAGTATGCCCCACAAAGGGGGCGACCCGGAGTGGTTGTATAATATCCCCGGCCGGCCGGTCTTTGGCCTGATCGGCGCGGCTTTCTTTTGGGCCGGGGTAGGCCTGGCAACATGGCGAATTATCCAACCGCTACAGGACCGCCTTTCCAGCCGAAAAGGGCAATTCGTTCGCCTGACACGATCGGCCCAAGCCTCTGCATTCGTCCTGATCTGGTGGCTGGTTGGTATAACGCCGGCCTTTCTCAGCGTGCCACCGGCCAGCCTGGGGCATGTTATTTTGGCCCAACCGGCATTCTACATTCTGGCCGCGTTGCCGATCGGCGCACTGGCCGGCTGCGAGAAGTTAACGCCTCGGCGACGAACCATTGCGGCCGCCATCGCGGCGATGGCGCTCATCAGCCTGACCGGCGCGCGGGATATCAAGGCTTACTTCGTCGAGTGGCCACAACGCGGCATGGTCCGATTTTTATACCACGCGGATGTGGAGGATGTCGCTTCTTTCGTCCTTCGCCCGAATGACTCTCATTCACCAATCGATTTCGGCATCACCGGGTTGCTGGCCGGGCCGTGGAATCGCGTCGCGCTTGACCTGGCGCTCGAAGGAAACCCGCAAATTAAGCCCCGCTGGTACAACCCGGACCGCGCCTTGTTGCTCCGGCCGGACATCAGTTTCAGCGGTTACCCGACTGCCGAATCACCCTACAACAAGTTCTTTCGCCCGCTGCTGGAGGACGATCAGCTGTCGGGGGGCTATCAATTAACCCAAGTTGTCGCTCCGGTAACGCCGACATTGGATGAAGGCGTTAGCCTATTCATGGAAGCGCCGGTCTGCTTCACCAATCACTTATGCTGGACGGCCGCCGCTTATGACGGAACCGACGGCTGGCTGGAGGTTCAATGGCAGGTAAATGAAGAGTTAGAGTTACCGCCCATGCCCTTGATCAGCAACCCGCCGCCGCCGGGTGTCTATGCCGGCCCGCGACTTTACGTATTTGCCCATTTGATCGATGAGAACGGCGTTTTTTTGGCCGGCGACGATGGTCTATGGGTAGATCCCCTGACACTTCAACCGGGCGATGTATTTCTACAACGCCATCGCCTGACCGCCCCGGCGGGTTCGCAACCGGCGGCCGTCGTTTTCGGCCTTTATGATCCCCTGACCGGCGAGCGCATACCGGCGACCGATGGGCAGGCTATGATGCGACTGGAGCTGACACACCGGTGACATCGGTCCGAAAATCCCCCACCGCCACCGGTTCGCGCTCAGCCTTGCGAGCGATTGGCGGCGCGCTGCGCGTGAATTGGATGATCGTCGCCATCCTCGCAGTTTTTCTTTTGCTCGGATTCGGTTATAGTGCCATCAATCCGCTGCATGAAGCGACGGATGAGTTGCGCCACTATCGCTTTATCCGCCATCTGATTCAAATGGACGCCCTGCCCGTCCAGGGCGAATTGCCCTGTAGTACACAGGGCCATCATCCACCGCTTTTCTATGCGACCGCGGCCCTGGTCACCGCCGGGATCGATACCGGACGGGATGTTTGCTATGAGCCGCCGCAGAATCCGTTCTGGGCCTATCGCTATTGGGAAGTCGGCCGCGACAATAAAAATCAATACCTTCACGGGTTGGATGAGTCTTTCCCGTGGCGCGGCGAGGCGCTTGCCGCGCATCTCTCGCGGCTGGTCAACCTGCTATTCGGCGCGGCGACAGTCTGGTTAACCTGGGCCACAGCACGATTGATATGGCCATCCCGGCCAAAACTGGCCGCCGGTTCAGCCGCGTTCGTCGCTTTCAATCCCATGTTTCTCTACATGGCGGCGGCGATCAACAACGATGTCATGGCGGCCCTGGCCGGAGCGGCGATCACCTTCGCCTGCATCCGGCTGCTATACGATCAGCGTGGTTTGGTCTGGCCCTGGGGTTTGTGGTTCGGCTTTCTCTACGGAATCGCCCTTTTGAGTAAGTTCAACCTGGCGGCCATTATCGTGGTCATCGAAGCCGCGGTGACGTGGGTCGCCTGGCAACGGAAACAATGGCGGCAGTGGCTTGCGGTGAACATTCTCATCGTGATTGTGGCGGCCATTCTGGCCGGCTGGTGGTTTGCGCGCAATCAGATCCTTTATGGCGAGCCAACCGGCTTCGAACGGCTGACCGAACTATGGGGTGTGCGCGATCCGCGCGAGAGTTTTCTCTTGGCTATCTCCGAACTGCCTTATGCCTGGACCAGCTTATGGGGACGATTCGGCTACGGCCAGATTCCGCTGCCGAACACCGTCTATGCCGGTTTGTTCATCGTAACCATATTGGCCGCGGCCGGTTACATCTATGCGGCCATCCGCTCACGCACCACTCGCAAGAAATCATCCCTCGATCCGAGGTATAACCCGATCGTTCCGGCTTTAACCCTCCTTGCCTTGAATGTGGCTGTCTTCTTCGCCGTGCTATTTAATTATTTGCTCGTCAGCCCGGCCGGACCCATGGGGCGTTTCTTCTTCCCGGCGCTACCTTCGCTGGCTATTCTGATGTTTTATGGTTTGAGTCTCTGGGGATGGGGCGGACGATCCACGGGCGACGATAGGCAGGTCAAAGATAGCTCTTGGTTGGTTTGGACGGTGAATCTGGGGATGGTAGCCCTTTCGCTTATAGCATTGTTAGGTTACCTGGCACCGGCTTACGCCCACCCGCCGACATGGGTGGCCGATCGATCGCTACCGAACCCGGTCGATATCCGCTTCGATACCCTGGCAAGCCTGCGGGGATATGCCGTTAAGCAAGATGCGGTCCGGGCCGGGGAAGCGATCGATATTGAGCTATACTGGGAAGTAACTGCCCAACCACCTGGTGACTACCTGCTCTTTGTCCATCTTATAGATAACGAAACCGGCGCGCTGATCGCCCAACGGGATACTCACCCCGGACAGGGTAATTTCCCCAGCAGCCAGTGGCGGTCAGGCGACCGTTTTGTTGAGCGTTTAAGCATCTTTGTGCCGGAGACAGCCTATGTTCCGGCCGCAGCCCAACTGAAAGTAGGGTTATACGCGCCAGAGGCCTATCGTCTCGGTATCACGGATAGCGCAACCGGTGAGGGGTTGGGCGACGCTTTTACGCTCGGGAATTTATCGATCGAACCGGCCGCACCGGACAGTGCGATAACGCTGCCCAATCCGGGTCGTTATAATTTTGAGAACCGGATCAGCCTGCTTGGTTATGAGTTCAACCAGCGCGTGCTCGATCCGGACTCACTACTGGAGTTGACGATCTTTGCTGAGGCTGCGCAAACCGAACCGGGCGATTACGAGTTTCAGGTACGTATCCTCGATGAGGACGGGAACCTCGTCACCGAACATCAATCCCGGCCCGCGGGCGGTCGACGTCCGACCACGACCTGGCGGGCGGAAGATGTCGTTGCCGAGACGATTTCGCTTCCGCTAAACACAACCAGTCCGGGACAAGTGCTAACTGTCGAGGTGGCGCTCGTCGACGCGGTAACCGGCCGGCGATTGAATTTGGTCCATCCCGACGGTCGCTGGATCGATGATGTATTGCGCTTGTCACCGGTTGTTATCGGTGAGGGAGAAAACCCGTAATGCCCCAAAAATGCCACCTGGATCATAGGTAAATCGTTAGGTTAAGCGATTGACACCGGGCTAACTCTCGCTATACTTGGGGTATGGTGCTGAAAACAATGACAGCAGCCAACAATCGAATAAGTACGTAGACGCACGCCTAGCCGCGTGCGTTTTTTATTTATCGGCGGGTCAGTTCGTCAGTCTATATAGAGAGGAGATTCACAATGGACTATGGTATGATCGGCAAGATTGAAAAAGCGAAGTTCTACGCAGAAGAGCGAGACGAACGTATTCAGTTTCAATCTCTCCATGTGAGCATTTTGGGTGATAACGACGTCACCCATGATGTGAAGTATAACCACGGGCAATGGTACTGCGATTGCAACTACTTCATCTCACATCAGGTTTGCAGCCATACCATGGCGATGGAGCGTATTCTGGGCAATATGGTTGAGATGGGCGTACCCGCGTCCTGAGCCGCCAGTATAGGCCTCACACGCTTCCAGGCGTCAACAATGTGCCCTGTTGCTGCGAGAACAGGGCACTTTTTATTCCTTGAATAATTGGGAGAGACCCATGTCTTATGTGACCCGCTTGCTTGATCACACCGGGACAAGTTCGGCTAAATTTTATAAGACCACGCTCTTTCGTGGTGATGCCTTGTTGCTCGGCGTCAATTGTCTGGAGCCGGGGCAACAGCAAGCCGCCCACGACCATGCCGATCAGGATAAGTTCTATTATGTCGTGGAAGGAAACGGCTATTTTCATGTTGGCGATGATTGGTTCGACGCCGGGCCGGGTGAGGTTATCTGGGCTCCCGCCGGATTCATCCATGGGGTCACGAATCGCGGCGACGTCCGGTTGACCCTCCTCGTGGGGATCGCCCCCGCGCCATGAAACTCATCCGGCGCGAAAACGGCCGGCTGGTCGTTCTGGGAGTCGAGTTCGATATCCGGCTGACGTTGCTCATCATTTTCAGCACTGTCGTGCCCATGCTCGATTATTATGGCCATCGCCTCACCGGAACCAGAGCTTTCGACCGGTTCCTGTTTTACTTTGCCGGATCGGTCCTTTTCATCAAGCTGATATACCGCGAACCTCTCTCTAACTTTGGTTTTCGTCTTGGTGATTGGCGGCAAGGGATTCGATGGACTCTCATCGGCGGCGGCGTCATGGCGGCGATATTGTGGTTCGTGGCCCGAACACCAGCCATGCAAGCGTTCTATGAAGCCAAAGCGACCGGCAGTCTATTCCGGATCACGATCCTGAACGGCATTGAGCTTTTTGGCTGGGAGTTCATCTGGCGCGGGTTGCTGTTGTTCGGCTTCGCTCGCTACTTTGGACCAGGGCCAGCCATCTTCTTGCAGGCTGTGCCGTTTGCCTTCATGCACTTGGGAAAGCCGGAGCTCGAAACGCTGAGCACCATCTTCGGCGGCGCGGCTTTTGGATTCATCGCCTGGAAGACTCAATCGTTCGTCTACCCGTGGCTTATCCATTGGTTTATCGTGACATTTACAATCCTCATCGCCGTTGGATTCATTTGATCACAAAGCGCTTTCAAAACGGTTAAATCCACGGATAATTGCACCATGACCGAGTTGACGATCCGCCTGACCGGTATGGCTCATGGTGGCCTGGCGATAGGGCGTGATAAGGACGGCCGGGCGATATTCGTCCCCTTCGCGCTCCCAGGCGAAACGGTGCGAGTCCGGATGACCCAGGATCGACAGCGTTTCGCCCGGGCGGAGTTAATCGAAGTGGTCAAACCCGCCGGCGATCGGACACCGCCCCGCTGCCGCCACTTTGGTATTTGTGGCCTCTGTCACTTTCAGCACATGACCTATGAAGCCCAATTACGAACCAAGGAGACCGTCGCCCGCGACCAGCTGACGCGCGTGGGCGGCATTCAAAACCCGGCTTTGCGGCCGATCGTTCCCCATCCTCAAACCTATGAATATCGGGGCGATTGCACTTTATTTATCGTCGAGACCGGGGGTCTGGGCTATTGGTCCCCCGGCCAGCGGCGTATTTTTCCGGTGGAAGCCTGCCCGATTTTGCGTCCTCGGCTACAGGAATTATTGACCGATCTCGATATCGACCTGCCAGAATTGCGCAAGCTCACCATGCGCTTGGGAGACGATGACGAAGTTCTGGTCGCGCTGGAAATCGAGGATGTTGAACCGCCGGAACTGGCCGTCGATTTTCCCGTCTCGGTCGCGATCGTTCTGCCGGATCGGACCGCAGCCGCCCTGATCGGCGATCCGTTTCTATCGGTCGCGATCAAGAACCGCCATTTTCAAATCTCGCCCGGTGTCGCCTTTCCATCGAGTTCGACCGCCGCCGAGATGATCACCGATGCCGTCATCGAATTGGCCGGATTGAAGCAGCAAGACACAATTCTGGAGGTTAATGGCGAATCCGGCTGGCTGACGGCCGCCCTGTCCGAAAATTGCGACGCAGTCCTCGCGCTCGAGCCAAATCCCGATGCCGTGGCTGATCTGGTCAGGAATCTAGATGACATGGCCAATATCTCGGTATTTGAAGGTACGGAAGAAAGCGTGCTGGCCGAACTGGAGCAGCGACCGGATGCCGCCATTTTCCACCACGGGCGTAACCTCTCGCCAGCCGCCCTGAATTGGCTTTCCCGTCAACGGCCTGAGCGACTCATCCTGTGCAGCGAGGTTGGCATCCAGGCTAAAGATGCAAAACGATTGGCCATGCTGGGTTACGGTTTACAGACGGCAATACCGCTGGATACCCAGCCGCAGACCTATCAGATCGAGCTTGTTTCCGTGTGGATTTACAGACGCTAGAAATTACCGGACCGGTTGTTTGGCCTGTATGGGGATATCGAGGGCCAGCATCCGCTCCAGGTTCCGCCCCTTGACCCCAACAAAATAAGACTGGATCAACGGCAGATCGGTATCGTAATCCCCACTGGGAATGAACGTTGGCCCAATGCGCATCTGGCGATTTTCATAATCGAAAATCACCATGACAAGGGGAACCCCAGCGCCCAGGGCGATATAGTAAAAACCACTTTTCCAACCTTCAACAACGCTGCGCGTTCCCTCGGGCATGATGGCCAGCAACAAGCTCTGTCGCTCTTCAAACGTATCGACCATTTGCGAGACAAAATCACGCGATCGATCGCGATCCAGAGGGATGCCCCCAAACCAGCGCAGGAACCAGCCGACCGGCCCCTTGAATGGGGTGTGCTTCATGACAAAATTCAGGTCAACCCCCAATACAAGCATGGTCAAGGCAGTCATGAAGAAGTCGAGATTGGAAGTATGCGGCGCGCCGACGAAAACTAATTTCGATGTATTTGGGACTTCACCCAATACTTGCCAGCCGAACAAGCGGGCGATGAGGCGGCCAAAGGCTCTCGAGAGCGCATTGCCGCGCCGCGGAACTTCAGAACCCACCTCCGGTAGGATGGTTGTAGGAAAAGTCAGAGCGGGATCAACGGGTGGCTCCATTGGTTACGTTCTCCGATTGCGGTGCCTGGAAATGAAAGGTCTCTGTCCTTATTTATCTAATTAACTATAACACCGGTCAGTTGTGTTAGTTTCCACGCCACCGAATCCCCGCTGTCAGCCCTCAGCTTCCCAAAACTCCGGATTATAAGCCGGTAACTCGCAACGCATGGACCGGGTCTGGCGGTTGCCCAAGGCATAATCAGCTTGCATGAGGGTATGGATTTGGGATGTTCCTTCATAAATAACCGCGCTCTTTGTGTTCCGTAGATGGCGTTCGACATTGTACTCATCCGAGTACCCGTAGGCACCATGAATCTGAACAGCGTCATCGGCGGCTCGCTTGGCGGCTTCGGTGCAATACCATTTGGCCATGCTCGTCTCGCGGGTGTTGCGTATGCCCTGATTCTTAAGCCAGCCCGCTTTCCAAACCAGCAATTGGCCGATATCGATACTCTGTTGCATATGGGCCAGCATTTGTTGTACCAACTGGTATTCGACGATGGGTTTCCCGAATGTCCTTCGCTGGCGGCCGTATGCAATTGACGCCTCCAGGCAGTATTTCATAATACCGACCGCCCCGGCGGCCACGCCGTACCGCGCATTGTCGAGCGCACTCATGGCGATCTTAAATCCCTCACCCTCTTCCCCCAGCCGATGGCTGGCCGGCACACGCACATCGGCCATATTGATCCAGCCTGTATTGCTGGCCCGAACGCCCATCTTGCCTTCAATGGTGCCGGTCGTCAAACCGGGCCAGCCGCGTTCGAGGATGAAAGCCGAAATGCCGCGAGTGCCCTTGTCGGGATCCGTTTTGGCGAAGACCAGGAAACGATTGGCGACATCGGCCAGCGTAATCCACATCTTTTCACCGTTCAGGATGTAATCACTGCCATCGCGACGCGCCCGGCTGGACATGGCCGCAACATCGGAACCGGCTCCGGGTTCCGTCAGACCGAAACAGGCGATATTTTCACCCGAAGCCAACGGCGGCAAAAAGGCTTCCTTTTGTTCGGCTGTGCCCCATTGGAAGATAGGCAACGCATGCAGTCCCAGGTGGACGGCGATCGTCTCGCGGACGGAAGAATCGGCATATTCCAGGCCCTCTGATACGATCCCCAAAGAGATATAATCCATGCCCGCCCCACCGTACCGCGCCGGCAAGCAGATACCCATGAAGCCCAGCGCGGCCATTTTGGGCAGGAGTTCGCGCGGAAAGGTGTGGTGGCGATCGTGTTCCTTGATGACAGGCATGATCTCATTGCGGGCAAAGTTATATACGGTCCGTTCGACCATTTTGTGATTCTCGGAGAAAGAGAAATCCATTTGAGGCTCCTCATTAACTTTATAAACTGTGTTCTATAATTGCAGATGATAGCACGTGCCCGCGGGAGGCAGAAATAAAAAAACTCCCCGCCTTATACAGTTATCGGTATACTGGTGCTAACGCCTTTGCACCTCAGGAGACACACCTTGATTGAAATAACAGATCAACCAGCCGCGCAATTAGTCGCCATTATGAACCGGATCTACCAGGGCGGGATGACAACACTATCCGGCGGCAACCTGTCGCTCAAGGATGGGGACGGGAACATTTGGATCACTCCAGCGGGAATCGACAAAGGCAAACTCTCGCCAGATGACATGATCTGTGTCCGGGTTGATGGCGGGGTTGAGGGGTCGCATCGACCATCATCGGAATTACCGTTCCACCAAGCCATTTACCGTGCCCGGCCAGATGTGCAAGCCATCGCCCATGCCCATCCGCCGGCAACGGTCGCCTTCAGCATCAGCCGGATTCCGCCCGACACCGATCTTTGGCCGACGATCCGGCAAATCTGCGGCTCTGTCGGTTATGCGCCTTACGCGTTAACCGGCAGCCAAGCCCTGGGTCAGGTTATCGCCGCAACCTTCGCGGATGGTCATGATACCGTCATGCTGGAAAACCACGGCGCGGTGGCGGCCGGGAACACTCTCTTTGAAGCCTTTCGTCGCTTGGAGGCTCTGGACTTTTTCGCGCGGGCGTACGTTGGCGCGCGATCGCTCGCTTCGACGATGACATCGCCCGGCATGATCGTTATGGATTCCGGAAAAAGCGCGAGCGTTATTCAAGAATCCACTCCTGATCACTGGAGCGACCGCGAGCTGGCGCTCAGCCGGCAACTGGTCGATATCGCCCGCCGGGCTTATGACCGGCAATTACTCCTGAGTGCAAATGGGGATTTGTCCGTCAGGATCGATTCGATTGGTTTTCTCATCACCCCCCACGGGGTAGATCGACGTCATCTGACGCCGGAAGGGCTGATGTTGATCCCTGACGCCCGGTTCGATAAAACCGCTTACCCTAGCGATTCAATTGCAATGCATCATGCTATCTATGCGCGACATCCCGAAATCGGGGCTATTATGCTTGCCCATCCCCCCAATGCTACCGCCTTTTCGTTGGCGGACGTGGCGTTTGACACGCGAACAATTCCAGAGAGCTATTTTATGTTACGCGATATCATAAAACTTCCTTACGGCCTGCAATTCGGAGATGGCGAGCAATTGGCGGATACCATTAGCCTGCAATCACCGGTTATCCTGATCCAGAATGAGGGCATTTTGGTCACAGGTAAAGATTTGCTCCAGGCTTTGGACCGCCTCGAAGTGGCTGAGTATAGCGCCCGATCGTTGATCAGCACAACGGCGATCGGACCGGTGCGACCAATTGGCGATATGGAGCTAGAAGAGCTGCGCGCCGCTCTCGGATTGGTCTAGACCAAACTCGGCTCCAATCAATCATCGGGCAGTCCCATCTCGTTCATATCCTGTTGGCGTACCATTTCACCGCTAGCGGTGTAGAAATCGCGAAGAATCTGATCCAACCGGGGCAGTTTGTGTTCCGTCCGGTTATTCATCTGGTACGGATCCCGTTTGACTTTATAGAGTTCAACCGCGATGGTGGTTTCGGGGCTATTGGCATCGTGATAGTATTGGGTGTACAAGTTGTTGACCGTACTGGTCGAGGATTCGGAAATCTCGCGCAAACCCAAATAATCTGATAGACCAAAACGCCAGTCAGTCGGACTGAAGACTTTGTCGCGCGGCTTATGGAATTCGACCAATATCGACCGTCGCCAATCGGTAACGGTTCCACCGGATAGGATTGGGCGCAGGGAACGGCCATCAACATTATAAGCCGCACTATTCCAGACCTTGCCGGCGTAATCCAGGATTGTGGGCGCCAGGTCAATATTGACGGCCAGATGAGACACCGCTTGTCGCTGACCTCCCGGCACCTTGATGTACAACGGCACGCGTATAGACTCATCCTGCGGGGTTAATTTGTTGCTAAGCCGCTGCTCGCCATGAATGTGACCATTATCAGAGGTGAAGATTATGATCGTGTTGGATCCGGCTGCATCGATCACATCGCCGACCATTCGGTCGATAGAAAGCAGCTGCTCCAGGCGATCCAGATAAAGACGTCGCAGATAGTCTTGCTGCGTTTTACCGCCCTGAACCTTGTCGTCTAAATCCGGCCAGGTTGCCTTACTGTAGAATGGTATTGACACCGGTCTTTGCTGATTGAAAGACTCTTTGCCATACGGTAAATCATAATCCGGCGATGAGGCCTGAAATCCGTGCGGAGCGCGATTCTGGCGAAAGCGGCCAGCCGGAGGGTTGCTGCCCCAGCTGTACGTTTGTCCGGGGTGAACCGGCGACCAAGAACCTTCAGCAAACGCCCGTGTGATGAAGTAAGGGTGGACCTGTGAAATAGACGAGGAACGGTCTTCAATCCCGGCTAACTCTAATCCTTCAACGCTCGGTTTATATTTTCTGTTTGAACCCTTCATGAACGGATAACTGAGCATCTTCCCTTCATCGCCGATTCGCGCAGCGGCCGGCGTCCGCGACCGGCCGGGATCATTGCCCATTAACGATAATTCCTGGAAATCGATAAATTCCGGGCTCTGCCACCACTCAAAGGTGGTAGTTCCCGGCGGTTGAAGGATAAATTGGACGATGTAACCTGCTCCGGTGGTGGGGATCAAGTTTAGGCCGCGCACCCTGCCAAACGCAACAGCCTCGCCCCAATCCGGGTCCAATTGCCATTCAGTGATTCCGCTGCCGGCGGGCAACAAATGACGGTAATAGGCTGTATATCCACCCGTGTCCGTACCTCGAACGACCTCCTGGCGAATCAAACCGCTTCGGAAGACAATGGCCGACCATCCGGCAACCGGCGCCGAGCCGGTTCCCGCGAGGATGGATTGGTCGCCGGTATAAACCCATGGCTGCGGTGGTTGGCCGTCAACCAGATCGCGGGTGTAGAAGGCGATGTTTGTTCCGCGGTTCTTGACCAATTGCTGTCGCCGCGTATTGGCGACTGGTTGAAACACATTCCAGCCGCAGACAGACCAGTCGCCGGTACCCGGCGTCACCACTGTCTCATTGCCGGTAAAGGTCCACCGCCCCCAGCCACTGTCACGGGCTTTGCTATCGCGCTCAAACCAACGGTATATTGGTCCGTTTGGCCCTGACCCAACTGTCACGAGGTGTTGTCGCCAGTTGCTGGTCGACTCGTTTCGAAATTGAGCGAAACCTACAGGATAGCCTGTGTAGCTATTATTCTGATAACTTTCCATGTTGCGCCAGTTGGCGACATTGACATGAGTCAAGTTCGGGGCGACCACGACGAAGAACGGTTTGTTGCCGGCGGTGCGAATAGCCTGCTTGGCCGAATCACCGATGTATTTCGTCTGGTAAACGGGTGGCATCACCTCAACGCCATTCTCAGTGGCCTTGTACATGGCGGGCCGGGGGTCGTAGCCGTCGACCGGTCGGTAAAAGTTCCAATTAGGATTATGCCGGCCCAGGTGAACCTTGCCGATAAACGCGCGATAGTAATCATTTCCCAACCAGGTCGGCAGATATGCGTTGCCCGTCGAGCGTAAATAGGTATCAAAGGCTTCCGGCCCTTCGCTGCCGATGACCTGCCAGGCTCCGTGGTTGTGGGCAAATCTGCCGGTCAGGAAGGAAGCGCGAGACGCCGTGCACATGCTCGTGGAGACAACGGCGTTCTGGAAATAGGTGGCTCCATCAACGATCTTGCTCTTTATGTTCGGCAATTGATTCGCAGCCAAAAGGCGCTGCATCGTCTCCACATCCAGATCATCCAGGATGAAGACTAGAAAATTGGGATCATTGGAAAAGCTCGGGTTTACCGGGGAACCACCCCCGTTGCCGGACGCCGGATTGCGCTTGATGGCTGAGAATAACGCGCCGAACAAAAAACCAATTACCAAGAGGAACAAGCGGCCGATTGCCTTGCGTACTGACGACATAAAACACCACCTTTGATATCTGCGGCCGGTTCTGTGGTGGGGACCGGCAGACCAACGAGTTAACGGAGTATAACCGCGATACCCGAAGACATCACTATAAATGATGGATCACGCTGGCATCGGATCTAACGATGAGGTTTTATTCCCACACCAGGTCGCCAAATAAAACCACGTCCTGTCCCATCGCTTGATAGCGGGGCTTGGCCAGGCGAGGAAAACCTTGGCCATTGAGTGGGCCCAGATTGGTCACGGCATTCAAACCACCCAGAAGCAATGGCGCGATGGTCAGTACCAGACGGTCGGCCAAATACCCGGCAAGAAAATTGCTAATCACGGTCGCGCCGCCCTCAACCATAACGCTACGAATATGAGCGCTACTGCCGGCGAGAAAATCGAGTAACACCGGCAAGCTGACCAACCCATCTGGTCCAGCCGGCAACCGAATAATTCGGGCCCCAGCCGCTTCCAGTTTGCTCTGGCGACCGCGGTCGGCCGCCTCGGTCGTGACGATCCACGGCCGCCGCCCCGGCTCGCGGAGCAATCGCGACCAGGAAGGAAAACGCAAGCGACTGTCAACGACAACAGGCTGCGGGTCCGGTCCGCGAACGAGGCGGACATTCAACCGCGGGTCATCGGCGATGACGGTGCCAATGCCCACCAGAATCGCGTCATGTTGAGCGCGAAGTTGGTGGGTCAATCGTAGCGCTTCCGGACCGCTGATAGCCGTCGTTTCGCCGCGGCGAGCGGCAATCGATCCGTCAAGGCTTTGGGCATAGCTGAGCGTGACAAAAGGGCGGCCGCCCCGGCCCGGAGGCAAAACCAACAATTCCCGCAGAGCTTCGCTCGGTCGGATCGCCTCGGTCAGGGCGGCACCAAATTGGCCGTTTGCTGCCATCTCCGGTCGTTTGGACAGCAATTGATCCACCTCTTGCTTGTCGAGTTGCAACAAATGTCGCATCCGGCGCACTTTGGTGTCAAGGTAGTAGGCATTCTCAGCGTTGACGCTGGTTTCAATCGGCACGCGCTCGACCACGGGAATTCCGGCACGCTCCAAGCCGACGATTTTGTCGGGATTGTTGGTCAACAGGCGCACTGTCTGCACGCCCAGATCGCCAAGCATCAAGGCAGCCACGCTATAATCGCGCAGGTCGGCCTGATGGCCCAAGAGCAGGTTGGCATCGACCGTGTCATAACCGATATCCTGGAGGTTGTAAGACCGCAGCTTCTCCAGCAGGCCGATTCCTCGTCCTTCCTGGCGCAAGTAGAGAATGATACCGCGCCCTTCGCGCGCAATGAGGCGCATCGCTGCCACCAGCTGCGGACCACAATCACAGCGCAGAGAGCCAAGCACATCGCCTGTAAAGCACTCCGAATGAACGCGCACCAAGACATCGACCCCATCCCCCAAATCACCGGCGATGAGAGCCAGATGTTCTTTCCCGTCCAGACTATTGTGATAGAGGCAAAGGGAAAATTCGCCCGCATCGGTAGGAATGCGAGCGCAGGCCATACGGGTTACGGATGGACCCTCAGTCATGTCAGGCCAAGCGGTTAAAACCTCGTGACTGCCAGGCGGCGTAGAGTAAAATCGACCCGGCCACCGCCGCGTTCAATGATTCTACTTGACCGCGCATTGGCAGTCGAATCAGAAAATCGCAGGTGTCGCGTACCAACCGGCGTAAGCCTTCGCCTTCGTGACCGACAACGATAGCCAGCGGGCGATCGAGATCAACCTGCCCAAGTTCAACGGCCGTTTCATCGAGGTCCAAACCCGCCAGCCAGACATCGGCTTCCTTCAGGACATGCATCGTCTGGACCAGATTGGTCACTTTGGCGATTAGAAGATGCTCGGCCGCTCCGGCTGAAAACTGGACGACGGTCGGCGTGATCTCCGGCGCGCGCCGATCCTGAAGAATGACGCCATGCGCGCCACATGCTTCGGCCGTGCGCAGCAAAGCGCCGATATTCTGGGGACCGTGAAGCAAGTCGAGCAAGAGGAGAAGCGGCGATTCCCCCCGAGTATTGGCCAGCACCAGCATTTCTTCCGGTTCGGCGTAGGGGTACGGTCCAACTTCCAGCACCACGCCCTGATGCTTGGGGTCGGCGTTATGGCGCTGAACGAGACGATCAAGGTCACGTTTTTCGGCCGGGATAGCTGTCACGCCGGCCGCGCGCGCCGCGGCCAGGATGGGCTGGGCGTCTCGCGATGGTTCGTAATGCAGGCGGTAGATAGCTCGGCGTCCATTTCGCAGGGCTTCGAGAACCGGGTGGCGGCGAACCAGGACTTCAGCCGTGTTTCCAGACGGTGCCATCCACCCTGTCTTCCAGGACAATGCCCAGGTCCTTGAGCCGGTTGCGAATGGTATCGGCCATGGCCCAGTCTTTGTTGGTTCGTGCCTGGGCACGCAAATCGATCAGCAAGCGGACCAGGCCATCTTCCCGCTCGGCGTCCGCGCCGCCCTCTTCCCGATCCGGCACGATACCCAAGACATCGCCGCCAAGCTCGCGATAGAGCGAATCGATGGCTGCCAGTGTCCCTCGTGTTTGTGGTCCGGACTCATTAATCAACGTGTTGACCTGCCGGGTTAGCTCTTGCATAACCGCCAGCGCGCCGGGAGCATTGAAGTCGTCATCCATGCGCTCAATGAACTGTTGCCGGATGGCAGCCAGCAAAGACTGCGCCTCCGCGCTCGCATCGCCCGGCTCGGCCCGGCGCAACTGCTCGCGCACGAGTGTCACCGCGCCCCAAATCCGTTGCCAGCCTTTATGCGCGGCCTCGATCGCCTCATCGGAGAAATCGATCGGATTGCTATACTGGCTGGAGAGGATGAAATAGCGAATGGCTTCGGCCCGCCAGCGAGCTAACGCTTCCTTAACGGTCAGCGTGTTGCCCAGGCTTTTGCTCATCTTGATGCTGTCGAGGGTCAGCGATCCGGTCAGCATCCAATATCGGGCAAATGGTGCGTCATGAGCCGCCTCGCTCTGGGCCACTTCGCATTCGTTATGGGGGAAGATGTTGTCAATGCCACCGCCATGAATATCAAAGGTCTCACCCAAGTACTTGGCCGACATGGCTGAGCACTCGATATGCCAGCCAGGAAAGCCTTCACTCCAGGGGCTAGGCCAGCGCAGGATATGCTCCGGCTCGGCCTGCTTCCAAAGGGCGAAGTCGGCCGGGTGACGTTTTTCTTCCCGAATGGAGACGCGCGCCCCTTCTTCCAGGTCTTCGATGACGCGGCCACTAAGTTTGCCGTATTGAGGATAAGAACTAACGTCGAAATAGACCGATCCGTCTACGACATACGCATGGCCTTTCTCGATGAGCCGTTCGATCATGGCGATTTGCTCAGGAATATGGCCACTGGCCCGCGGGCTGATGTCCGGGCGGCGCACGCCTAAGGCGTCCATATCCTCAAAGTATTCGCGGGCATAGGTCTCAACAATCTGCATCGGTTTAGCCGATACCTGGCGGGCTTTTTTCAAGATGCGGTCCTCGCCCGTATCCAGCATGTGGCCGACATCGGTGATGTTCTGAACATAGAGGACGTCATAACCCAGGAAACGCAAATAGCGCACAACGACATCGAAACTGATGTAAGTCTTGGCATGGCCGATGTGGGAATAGTCGTAGACAGTCGGGCCGCAGACATAGATATTGACCTTACCTGGGGTAAGCGGCTCGAATTCTTCTTTACGCCGTGTCATGACATTATAAATTTTCAGGGTCATGGACCTCTCCAACAAAATAAACCACTGACCTCACTCGCCGGTCAGGTACGGTGAGTGTACCCAACCCCTACGGCTTCGCAAATATCATTCGCCCGGCGGTTGTCTGCAGGACCTTAGTCACGACGACATTCTGAGTTTGATTCAACAACCGGTAACCATCTTCAACCACAACCATGGTCCCGTCATCCAGATAGGCAACACCCTGACCATATTCCTTGCCCTCCTGAATAACGGTCACCGTGAGCTCCTCACCAGGCAGGAACGACGCCTTAACGGCATTTGCCAGATCGTTGATGTTCAGAACCGTTATCCCTTGCAACTCGGCGACTTTATTCAGATTGTAGTCGTTGGTCATGATTGGACACTCTAAGCGCCGGGCTAACAGGACCAGTTTACTGTCGGCATCACGAGCCTGGGTCGCGTCCATATCGGTGATCTTGACCGGGACAGGCGACTCATTCTGTAACATGCTTAGGATGTCCAGACCGCGCCGGCCACGATTGCGACGCAGGGCATCCGCGCTGTCAGCGATATGCTGTAATTCTTTCAACACAAAATTAGGCGCTAACAAGGTGTGGCGGATGAAGCCGGTACGGGCAATGTCAAGAATACGCCCGTCTATAATGACGCTGGTGTCGAGCAGGATCACATCCGATTTATCAGCGATTTCGACTTCGGCCTTGGCCTGCCCGCGAGAAGGGCGTAACCCGCCCAGCCAATCACGCAGGTCCCGGTAACGGTTCATCATCAGCACGGCTCCCAGGTAACAGAAGCCCAGTGCGGAAGCCAACGGCAGTATTTCTTTGAGCGGCGAAGGGAGTTGGGAGAGTGGGATCGAGAACAAGGCAGCGGCTATCAAGCCCAGGAAAACGCCGATCATGAGCGCCACCAACCGTTCCAGAGGCATGGCCGATAACGCCTGGCGAATGGCGTTGATCGGCCGGACGGTCAAATAGGGGGTGAATAGAAAGCCAAATACCGCCCCCAAGACCCCGCCTCCGACCCCGAAGGCTACCGCGTAAGGGATCGGCTCAAGGTTAAACATGCCGGCGATTTGAACGCCGATGATGGCCAAGGCGCTGGCAGCCACGAGCGCGCCGATGATCCGCGAAATGAATTCGATGCGTGTCCCCATGATGATAAATAACTCCGAAAAATCAAACCCATTCGAACAAGATGATAATAAAAAGCAAAAATGGTGAACGCTGGCAGCGCATTCACCATTTCGGGTCTGGCAAAGGTCAGGAAGGAAAACTTCCTCACCCGATAATCATGCAGGCGATCGAATGACCTGTCGAAATTACATTACGGCACCTAATAAGCCGTTTACAGCTTCCGGTGCCGCTTTGGTTCCTTCAGTAGGGATAAATTCAACACGATATAAGAACGCTTCCAAACCCGAATGAATGATGAATAAATAAGTATGATGGCTCCATCCTAGCACAGCCCTCGATGGTCGGCAACTTCGTAGCAGAGGAGCAATGCCTCCTTCATGAAATACCCTCCCGAGACTCATGGCGCTTAAAGATTAACAAGCCATAAGATGCAGCCACAGCGGCTGACGCAAATCAATGAATTAGGTAAGGAACGTCGCCGTTAAAATCGTCTCGACGTTGCGCCGAAAAAATCGATCATTTGTGGATCGATAGACACAACAACCAATACGATATAGGAGAAATATGATGAAATATTTTCTGGTGTTATTTTCGTTCATACTGTTGACCATGACGGTCGCTTGCGCCGAGCCGGTAGCTTCGACCAACGAAGCCGCGACCGATACCTCGCCAACTGCTGTCGTTGAGTCCGTGATCGGTGATGAATCGATGGCCACCGAGGAATCGATGGAATCGACCCAAGATATGACTGAGGAAACTACGACGGAAACGACCGATCATGCCATGAGCGAGGAGGACCAGACAAACGACACCGGCAGCGGATCGATGGCGGTGGAGGGTACGGATATTTCCAGCGCCCAGGCCGCCTGGCAAATGTTGCCATTGACAAATGCCCGTACCGGTGAATCATTCACCTTGGGTGATTTCGCCGGGCAGACCGTCTTCATCGAACCGATGGCAACCTGGTGCAGCAACTGTCGCCAACAGTTGTTGAGTGTTCAGCAAGCCCGAGCTACATTGAATGATAGTGACGTCATCTTTATCGCCCTAAGCGTCGAAACCAACATCAGCGATGCCGATCTGGCAAACTATGCGGACGGGCAGGGTTTTGATTGGACATTCGCCGTCATGTCACCGGAAATCTTGCAAGAATTGGCCGATACCTTCGGCCGCACGGTGGCTAATCCACCCTCTACCCCCCATTTCATCATTCGCCCGGATGGAACGGCGTCCGAACTCTTCACCGGTCTCCAATCGCCTGAGGAAATCGTCAGCCTCGTCAGCGGCTAACCGACGCAGGCAATACCGGACCGGGAGCGCGAACTCCCTTTCGTGCTCCCGGCCGGCGTATCAAGAGAAAGGAAACATGAACGAACTCTTACAGGCCTTCATCCTCGGCAATACCGCCATCCTGACCAATGTCTGCGTTCTGCCACTATATCCGGGCTTGGTAGCTTATTTGGCCGGAAACGCCCACAACGAAAGGGCGCAACGTGCGACCAAATGGCTGGGATTCCTCGTCCTGGCCGGCGTATTGACCTTGATGATCGCGATTGGGGGTATTCTCTACGTGCTGCAACAATCTTTTGGCAATATCCTGCCGGTCTTGTTGCCGTCGATCTATGGGATCGTCATCCTCCTGGGCTTGTTGATGCTAACCGGTCGCAACCCCTTCAATCGCATAAGTTCGGTTGATATCCCATTACTCAAGAATCCCTACATCGGGGCATACGTATACGGCTTGCTCTTGGGTCCGATGACTTTGCCTTGTGCCGGGCCAATCGTGGTCAGCGCCTTTTTGTTGGGCGCGGGTAGTTTCTCCGGTCTAGCCGACGGTTTGTTATACTTTTTGGCATTCGGCCTGGGATTCGGCTGGCCGTTGGTCGTTATTCCGCTAATGGCCGCGCCTTTCCAGCGCCAGTTCACCCGCTGGACAACCCACAATTATCTGACACTCACCCGCGTCTCCGGTTTGCTGCTCGTCGCCATCGGCCTTTTCGGCATCGCCACCGAGGTGGTGCCAAACTTGTAGGCAACGGCAATTCCCGGCCGTTTTTAATCGATTGGAGCTAATAGATAAATCAATTAAACATGGCACATAGCGTGCTGTGATCGTACTTTTCCAACAACGAATACTGAAACGTAGTGCTGGTTAAATAGTCGGCGAAACGTTCGGCCAGACGTGTCAACC
>Ga0114939_10001299_pt1 | contig 19804 bp, 16 predicted proteins | sample AshMeaCrysSpring_FD_87196 | JGI IMG/M metagenome (GOLD analysis project Ga0114939, IMG submission 87196) | Groundwater microbial communities from Big Spring, Nevada to study Microbial Dark Matter (Phase II) - Ash Meadows Crystal Spring | ecosystem: Environmental > Aquatic > Deep subsurface >...
CACGGCATGCGGGGGGGTGGAGGGCAGCGGCCCCATCTCCGCCGCGCGCCAGTCGTTCTGCTCGCTCTGGCTGAGCGCACTCACGTCGAAGAGTGCGACCGGCGTGCCGTGCTGCTCGAGCGCGCGGATGTTGCCGCGCGCCGCCTCACCCAGGCCCAGCTCGGAGCGCAGGTAGCCGACGTAGTTGACCGCGCTCCAGTCGCGCGCGGCGACGGTCGGGGCCGGTGGCGAGAAGGCGCAGAGCGCCTCGTTCACGCCGAGCTGGGCGTAACCGCCGTTTGCAAGCCACGCCCGGAAGTGCTCGTAGTCGCTACCGAAGAGGTCGGGAAAGGCGCGCAGGAGATCCTGCCTGCGACGATAGCCCGCGTGCACGTAGCGGCTGAGCGAGTGGCGTCCGCTGCCCGGCTTCACGCCGTTTACCGGCTCGAGCATCCAGGCGTAGAACGACCCCTTGCCGGTCGCAAGCGGTTGCCGGAAGGGCATGTCCTGCTCGACGGTCTCACGATAGAGCGCCCGGCACAGGTCGTCCCACGGCACGCCGTTGTCGAACGTCATCGGCGCCTGCACGACCCGCCGCCATTCGCGATGGCCGTTCGCGAACAGGCGCTCGGCGTACTGCGCGAGCAGCTTCGCGAGCGGCGAACCCGGTACGACGTTCACGCGATCCTGATGCTTCGACAGCGAGCGCGGGTCGTCGGGACTGAAGCCGCTGAAGTGGAAGAAGGTGAGCGGCCGGCCGTTGACCTCCCAGCCGCCCGGCCCGAGCGCGAGCCGGCGCTCCGAGAGGTTCCAGTAGGCGACGTTGCAGGTGTCGTCGCGCAAGGTCTGCATTCCGGGCCAGAACACCGGACCGAAATTGAGCCACTTCTGGTCGGTGAACGTGCCGGTGCCCTTGTCCTCGAAGCAGTGGGTCCGCAGCCAGCCCGCCCACCACTTGAGCAGGTCGCGGGCGGCGGGGGTGTCGTTGAGGGCGAGGAAGCCGAGGTTGAACACGCCCGACATGAGCAGCTCGTGGTCGTTCGGCTTCCGCCCGTCGCGCGGCAGCGGACGCAGAGCGTGGGGCGTGAGCAGACCTTCTGCGCCCTGGTCGAGCTGGGCGAGCGCCGCGTCGAGCGGCGCGAATATCTGGATATCGGGGTCGAGATAGACCGCCGCACTTGCACCTTCCGCCAGCAACGCCGCCATGCAGGTCGGCTTCACCGCCGTGGCGAGCTCGCGCAGGTTGTACGAGGCGCGCAGGTGGTCGAGCTCGTGGGGCGGGAAGACCTCGCGAATGTGGCGCAGCCGGAGCCCTTGGACCTCCCGCGCGGGAAGCTCGTCGATGAGCCATACGACGAGCGTCTGCTCCGGATGGTGCTGACGCAGCGACTCGCCGAGCGTAGATGCGAAGGCGAGATAGTTTCGCGCGCAGATGGTGAAGAAGGAGCGCATAGGTCTCGGGACGGCAGGAGCGGCGAACGCCGGGGCCTCGCGGCTGCCGTCTCCATGGGGACGGAGGCCCTTCGGGAGAGCGACGTCGGACGGCAAGCCCCGTCCCGCTGCCGTGCGTGCAAGGGACGACTCGTCCGACGACGGCGCAAGCCGTGCAGGCGCGCGGGGCCACGACGACTGTATGGATTATCGCAGATGACGGTGCGCGCGCCCCGAGGGATGTGGGCGAAGGGCGAGGACGTGGCCAAGCCGGAAGCGGTCGACGTCGTGCAGGAGCCGCAGGGCCGCGACTACTACCGCTACCTGATGGCGCTGCCGATGGCGCCGCTCTGCGTCCAGGGCCACGGCAGCGCCGAGGCGGTCCCTGCAGGCGCGAAGGCCCAGCTTGCGTCGCGCTATCGGAAGGACACAGCGACCGGCTATGCGCCTGACCAGGTGCGTGGGGCGATCACGATCAAGGGGCCGTCGTAGCCCCTGCAGCACCATCCGCCGGGCAACGGCCGCGGTTCACCACGGAGCACAAGCGCCACGCCGAGCCAGCAAGCCGACGCTCGCCCGCCGCTCCTTATTTCGGCAACGCCCCGGCCGGCGAGGGCGGGGCGGCCGGATCGGCCGCCGGCGCAGGATAGGACGACGCAGGCGCGCTACCAGGGGGATTCGCCGGCGCGACGTTCGGCGGCGGTGCGGGCTGGACGTTCGGTGTCGCGTTCGGCGGAGATGCGGCGGCAGGCGGCGTCGCGGGTGTCGTCACCGACCCCGGCGCGCCCGGCGCCTCGGTCGTGGGTGCAGGCAGAGCGGGCGCCGGAGCAGCGGGGACCGGAGCAGAAGGCGCGGCGGGTGCAGAGGGCGTCGGCATCGCGGGCGCCGTGGGGGTGGCAGGCGGCGGCGCCCCCTCCCCGGCGGGCCGGTTCGGCACCACGATGCCGGGCGCGAGCGGGATGTCCTCCACCGCGCGCACCTCGTTGACGTAGTGGCGCGTCTCGCCGAAGCAGCTCGTCGGGATGCCGACCTTCTCGACGTAGTGGAGCGACACGCGCTTGCCCATGGCGCGGTTGATCTGTTCCGCGACGTCATCGTTGAGCACGGTGAAGTAGAACTTCTCCTGCGCCGTGCCGGGCATAGTGACGAGCGCGAGCTCGCCCTCCCAGGTCTTGCAGAGCCAGCCCTTCTTCGAGAACTTCTGCACCCAGCCGGCACGCTCGCCCGAGGAATAGTTGTAGTACCAGACGAACAGCGCGTAAAGCACCGCGAGCGCGAGCAGCAGGAACAGCATGGTCCAGAAGAACTTGCGCGCACCGGAGCGCACGCCGGCATAGCGGTCGGGAGGGACGTTCACGGGCTTGGCGCCTCTGGGTCGTTCGCGCGCGGGTTGCGCGTTTTCAGGGGATGGCGGACGCGGCGGCCGTCAGCGCGTCTTGGGATTGAGCGAGCCGCGGTTGTAGTCGGGGTCGCCCTCGGGCACGCGACGCCCGAAGAGCCAGCCGCCCTGCGTCGCGCCAGTCGCCGGCGGTGCGGGCATTGTGGACGCCCCCGTCGGCTTCTCGGGCGCCGTGCCGGGGCTGGCCGCGGTTGCACCGGCGCTGGGAGGGCGCGAGGCAGGTGTCGCGGAAGAAGGCGGGGCGCCCTGCGCGGGTGCTGCGGGAGGAAGAGCCGGCTTGGGCGTCGTTGCGCGCTTCGCCGGGTCCGCGTACTCCCAGCGCCCGTCCGGGTAGAGAAGGATCTTGTCGCCCGCGGGGTTGGTCGCCTCGATCGGCGTGCCGGACTGTGCGGGCGCTGCGGCGGGCGCGAGCAGCGCGGCAGCGGCGAGCATGGGCGCGAGCGATCGGAGGACGAGGCGCGGCATCGAGGGCGGGTCCTGAGGCGGGCCCGTATGGTAGCCGAAGACCCTAACGGCCGATGCAGCGCGGCAACCTCGGCCCTCGTCGAGCGGAGCCCGGGCCCCGCGACGCTTCCCAGCGGGTCCGCCGCTCAGGCTGGTCGGTACTCCTCGACCGCCACCTCGGAGCCGTCGGAGTCGACGACTTCGAGCCGCACCGGAAAGCCCCAGAGCCGCGCGACGTAGCGCATGACGCGATCGCTCTCTTCGGAGAGCGGGCGGTAGCGGTGGCGGCGGTGGGTGAGCGCGAGCGAGCGGTCGCCCTGCCGCTCGTAGCGCGTTACCTGGATGTCCGGCAGCAGGTGGTCGCGGTTGTACTGCGCGGCGAGTAGCTGGCGCACGCGGCGGTAGCCCTCGTCGTTGTGGATGCTGTCGACCTCGAAGTAGTCGTTGTCCTCGTGGTCGGCGATCGCGAACAGGCGGAACTCGCGGATCAGACGCGGCGACAGGAACTGGCCGACGAACGACTCGTCCTTGTAGTTGCGCATCGCGAAGTCGAGCACCTTGTGCCAGTCGCCGCCGGCGATCTCGGGGAACCAGCGGCGGTCCTCCTCGTCGGGCGACTCGCAGACGCGCTTGATGTCGCGGAACATCGCGAAGCCGAGCGCGTAAGGGTTCATGCCGCCGTAACCCTGCTCGTCGAAGCCGCGCTGTGTGACCACGTTGGTGTGGTGGTGCAGGAACTCGAGCATGAAGCCCGAGGTCACGCGTCCCTCGTCGAACAGGCGGTTGAGCAGCGTGTGGTGCCAGAACGTCGCCCAGCCCTCGTTCATGAGCTTGGTCTGGCCCTGCGGATAGAAGTACTGCGCGAGCTTGCGCACGATCCGCACGACCTCCCGCTCCCAGGGCTCGAGGTTGGGCGAGTGCTTCTCGATGAAGTAGAGCAGGTTCTCCTGCGGCTCCTCCGGGTAGTTCGCCGACTTCTCGTCCCGCTTGCCGCGCACCTTCGCCGGCACGGTGCGCCAGAGGTCGTCGTAGCGGCTCCAGGCGTGCGCCTCGCGTTCCCGCAGGCGCGCCATCTCGGCGTCCGCCGAGAGCGGGCGCGGCCGGCGGTAACGATCGATCCCGTAGTCGGAGAGGGCGTGGCATGCGTCGAGCAGGGTCTCCGTGCGCTCGATGCCGAAGCGCTGCTCGCACTGCGCCACGAACTGCCGCGCGAACACGAGGTAATCGATGATCGCGTCCGCCGAGGTCCACTGGCGGAAGAGGTAGTTCCCCTTGAAGAACGAGTTGTGGCCGTAGCAGGCGTGCGCGATCACCAGCGCCTGCATCGCCATCGTGTTGTCCTCCATGAGGTAGGCGATGCAGGGGTTGGAGTTGATCACGAGCTCGTAGGCGAGCCCGCGCAGGCCGCGACGGTACGCGGCCTCGTGGCGTAGGAACTCCTTGCCGAAGCTCCAGTGCGAGTAGCCGATCGGCATGCCGGTCGAGGCATACGCGTCGAGCATCTGCTCGGAGCTGATGATCTCGATCTGGTTCGGGTAGCAGTCGAGCTTGTACTCGTCGAGCGCGATCTTGCCGACCGCCTCGTCGTAGCGTTGCAAGAGCTCGAACGTCCAGTCGCACCCGGTGGAGATCGGGTTCGTGCGCACGGCCGTCATGGCCCTTTCCTCGTGCGGGCGCCGGTCAGGCGCTGATCCCGGCTTCGCGCTTGAAGAGCTCGCGGAAGACCGGGTAGATGTCGGCGCGGCTCGCGACGCGCTTGAGCGCGAAGTGCGGCTGCGTGATGCGCTGGTAGGACTGCCACAGCGGGCTCGTGGTCGGGAAGCCGCCGCTCGGAATGTCGATGTACGCGTAGTACCGCGACACGGTGAGCAGTTCCTTCTCCAGATAGCCGCGGCTCTTCTCGGGGTCCGCCCCGAACGCGTCACCGTCGGAGGCCTGCGCGCCGTAGATGTTCCACTGCGTCGGCGAGTAGCGGTCGTCGATGATCTTCTTCATCAGCTGCAGCGCCGAGAGCACGACGGTGCCGCCGGTGTGCTGGCCGCCGAAGAACTCCTCCTCGTTCACTTCCTGTGCGTCGTCGGTGTGGCGGACGAACACCACGTCCACCTTCTCGTACTTGCGTGTGAGGAAGAGGTAGAGCAGCGCGAAGAAGCGCTTGGCGAGATCCTTCTTGTCCTCGCCCATCGAGCCCGAGACGTCCATCAGGCAGAACATGACCGCCTGCGATACAGGCTGCGGGACCTTGATCCGGTGCCGGTAGCGCAGGTCGACCTCGTCGATGAAGGGCACGCGGCCGCGGCGGCCCGGCCGGGGCGCGTCGAGCGCGTCGAGCGCGGCCTTGCCGGCGCCCTTCGCCGCCATCCGTCGCGCGAGCGACTGCTTGAGCGAGCGGACGATGTGCAGGTTGCGCGGCGAGCCGGTCCGCGTGTAGCCGGCGTGCTGGGTCTTGATCTGGCGCACGTCGCCGAACACGGTGCGCGCAAGACGGGGCAGCTCCAGGTCGTCGAGGAACAGCTCCATGAACTCCTCGCGCGACAGGGTGAAGACGAAGCCGTCCATGGCCTCGCCTTGGCCCGCCTGGTTGCCCTGCCCCTTGCCGCTGCCGTCCTCCTCCGGCCGCGGGATGCGGTCCCCCGGCGCGAAGGTCCGGTTGCCGGGGTGAACCATCTCGCGATCCCCCCCGACGCCGTGCCGGAAGGCGGGCTCGGCGATGTCCTTGATCGGGATCTTGACGTCGCCGCCCCGCTCCAGATCGCGGATCGACCGGCCGCCGACGATGTCGCTCACCGCCCGCCGCAGGTGCTCCTTGTAGCGGTGCATGAAGCGCTGCCGGTTCACCGCGCTCTTGCGGCGATCGTTCAGCCGGCGATCGATGAAGATCGACATCGGAAACCGTCCCCGGTTGCTGCCCCGGCCGTCAGCTCGACTTGCGCACGCGCAGGTACCACTCGCAGAGCAGCCGGACCTGCTTCTCCGTATAGCCCTTCTGCACCATCCGCGCAACGAAATTGTCGTGCTTGCTCTTGTCCTCCGCCGAGCCCTTGGCGTTGAACGAGATCACCGGCAGCAGCTCCTCGGTGTTCGAGAACATCTTGCGCTCGATCACCTCGCGCAGCTTCTCGTAGCTCGTCCACGCAGGATTCTTGCCGCCGCCGGCGGCGCGCGCGCGCAGCACGAAATTCACGATCTCGTTGCGGAAGTCCTTCGGGTTGGCGATGCCGGCCGGCTTCTCGATCTTTTCCAGCTCGGAGTTGAGCGCCGCCCGGTCGAACGACTCGCCGGTCTCCGGGTCGCGGTAGTCCTCGTCCTGGATCCAGTAGTCGGCGAACGTGACGTAGCGGTCGAAGATGTTCTGGCCGTACTCCGAGTACGACTCGAGGTAGGCGGTCTGGATCTCCTTGCCGATGAACTCCGCGTAGCGCGGCGCGAGATACTCCTTGATGAACGCGATCTGGCGGCGCTTAACTTCCTCGGGCAGGTCCTCGCGCAGCAGGCGCTGCTCGAGCACGTACATGAGGTGCACCGGGTTCGCGGCGATCTCGGTCTGGTCGTAGTTGAAGACGGCGGACAGCACCTTGTAGGCGAAGCGCGTCGAGGTGCCGTTCATGCCCTCGTCGATGCCGGCGACGTCGCGGTACTCCTGATAGGTCTTCGCGTTCGGGTCGATATCCTTGAGGTTCTCGCCGTCGTAAATCCGCATCTTCGAGTAGATGCTCGAGTTTTGCGGCTCCTTGAGGCGGGTGAGCACCGAGAACTGCGCCATCATGTCGAGCGTGCCCGGCGCGCAGGGGGCGTTGGCGAGCGAGCTCGAGCGCAGCAGCTTGCGGTAGATCTCGACCTCTTCCGTGACCTGCAGACAGTACGGGACCTTGACGATGTACACGCGGTCGAGGAAGGCCTCGTTGTGCTTGTTGTTGCGGAAGGTCTGCCACTCGGATTCGTTCGAGTGCGCGAGGATCACCCCCTGGAACGGGATCGCGCCGAAGCCCTCGGTGCCCTTGAAGTTGCCTTCCTGCGTCGCGGTGAGCAGCGGGTGCAGCATCTTGATGGGCGCCTTGAACATCTCGACGAACTCGAGCAGGCCTTGGTTGGCGAGGCAGAGGCCGCCCGAGAAGCTGTAGGCGTCCGGGTCGTCCTGCGCGAAGTGCTCGAGCTTGCGGATGTCGACCTTGCCGACCAGCGAGGAGATGTCCTGGTTGTTCTCGTCGCCGGGCTCGGTCTTGGTGATCGCAACCTGCTTCAGCACCGATGGCGAAACGCGCACCACGCGGAACTTGCTGATGTCACCGTCGAACTCCTGCAGGCGCTTCACCGCCCACGGCGACGTGATTCCCGAAAGGTAGCGGCGCGGAATGCCGTACTCGCTCTCGAGCGATGGGCCGTCACGGTCCGGCACGAAGAGCCCAAGGGGCGACTCGTGCACCGGAGAGCCCTTGAGAGCATAGATCGGATAGCGCTCCATCAGCGTCTTCAGCCGCTCGGCGAGCGACGACTTGCCGCCGCCCACCGGGCCAAGAAGATAGAGCACCTGCTTGCGCTCCTCGAGCCCCTGCGCGGCGTGCTTGAAGAACGCGACGATCTGCGCCACCACGTCCTCGAGCCCGTAGAACTCGCGAAACGCCGGATAGCGCCGGATGATCCGGTTGGAAAAGATCCGCGACAGGCGCGGGTCGGTGCGGGTGTCGACGACCTCGGGCTCGCCGATGGCCGCGAGCATGCGCTCGGCTGCGGTCGCGTAGGCCATCGGATCGGACTTGCAGAGATCGAGATACTCCCCAAGGGACATCTCCACGCCCCGCGTACGCGCGTAGTTGGCCGAGTACTGTTCCAGAACACCCATGGTTTGAGAAACCTCCTTCCTCTACGGACGCGCCCCGATGGCTTTCGTCCCGCTATTCGATCGTCATGCGACCCTCGTTTCTTCTTCTACCCGTAACGCGCACCGTCAGCTTCACGCGCGACACGACATGACTCGTGCGTCAACGCCTTGTGAGCAAGAACTTCATGCGGCGTCCCACTTCTAGCAGGTTCTATGCCCAACCGTCTCGAGATTTCGACACCGAACCGACGAAAAAATAACGCATCGGAAGCCACTGCGCTGACATCTCGACGCGGCGAAAAATGGCCGTGTTTCGCTTGTGCCGCGCAGCAGCACCGCGCAGTACGTCACACCGCGCGTGATCGGTCATTGGACAAGCGCGCGGAGAGCGAATTCGCCGAGCCCTGGCACTCCGCTATCGAGACCGCTAGCAGACCCGACCCGCACCAAAACCGAGGATTGCACGCGAAACCTGCACCGCGATGGCCCGCGCAAGAGCGCACTGGGCCAAGAAGTTCGACGTTCGGGGGTCAGGGCGGCGCAAACGACGGTCAGCGTGAGTGTTGTCTTACGCAAAGCATACGCGGCTCGGGGACCCACGGATGCGTCCCCGTGCCCGTTAGCCCCCCGTCGTCCTCGACTCCCCTTGCGGCGCGACGCCCTTCGGCGCGTCGTCACGACACGAGGGGCAGGCGAACGAAGTGGGTGGGGGCACCCGCGGCGGGCCGTCGAATGCCGAGGCGGCGGCGCTGGGCAGGTGAGACCACCTCGATCCCGGGTCCACGGTTCCGCCTACCGTGGCGGCCACGTCCCCCTGCGGGCGCGGGGCTGCAGGGTGGGTTGCAGTGCGGCAGGTCCCGTCGGCTTCGCCCCGGCGCGGGAGCGCCCGTCGACCCCGATTCAGGAAACGATCGTGGTCGTCTTCGGCGCTGACCCCAACCCGTCGAGGTTGCGCCGCGAGGACGAGCCGGCGCTCAGGGCCTGGCGGACGAACCGCCTGACCGCTTCGTCCTCGATGAAGCTCGCCGCGGATTTCGCCAGCAGGATCTTGCCGGGCGGCTGCGGGCGGCCCACGACGAACCCTTGCAAGTAGTCGACTCCGATGCGCGCGAGTACCTCCACCGTAGCGCTGTCCTCGACCCACTCGGCGACGCTCTTCATCCCCAGGTTGCGAGCAAGGTCGGTGATCGCCTCCACGATCGCGAGGTTCGCCGGGTGCCTCGTCGCGCCCTGCACAAAGGTCCCAGCGATCTTGATCGCATCGGCGGGGAGCTCCCTGAGGTAGGAAAACGAGGTGTAGCCGGCGCCGAAGTCATCGAGCGCGACCCGGGTGCCGAAGCCCCGCAGCCGGTCGATGAACCGGCGCGTGTTGGATAGATCGTGCAGCGCGACGCTCTCGGTAATCTCGATGCAAAGCCGCTGCGACAGGCGGCCGGCACCGGCGAGCATGGCGAACGCGTCCTGCACGAACCGCTCGTCGTTGAGCGATCCCGCGCTGAGATTGACGCACACGAACCGCGTCTTGGCGAGCTCGCGGTCGTGCGCCGCCAGCCACTCGAGCAATTGATCAAGCACCCACCGGTCGATCATGCTGACCCGGCCGTTGCTCTCCGCGGCGGCGATGATGCGCTCGGCCGTGGTCACCGAGCCATCGTGCTCGCGCATGCGCAGCAGCACCTCGAAATCGAGCGCCTCCTCGGGGGCACGCAGGCACATGATCGGCTGCATCGCGAGGAAGAGCCCCTCTGGGACCACCTGCGCCCCGAGTCGCTCCACCAGCCGGAGCTCATCCGTCTGCTCGCGGAACACTGCGGCATCCCGGCGGTAGACGGCGGGATTCGGCTGGCGGCCGTTCTTCACTTCCCGGCAGGCGCGGTCCGCCACCGCTAGCAAATCCTTCAAGGCCACCCCGCCGGGCACCTCGACAAGCCCGATCGACACCCGCACCTGGAAAGCCCGCTGCTCCAGGCTGTAGGGCGCTGCCCCGACCTCCTCGATGATCGTCCGGCAGATATCGGCGGCAAGACCCACCGGCGTGTCGGCGAAGACGATGACGAACTCGTCGCCTCCCACGCGTCCGAGCTGAGGGTCGGATCCGGCCGCCTGCCGAACGCGATCACAGACCTGCCGCAGGATCTGGTCACCCGCCCTGTGCCCGTAGAGGTCGTTAATGAGCTTGAAACGGTCGAGATCGAGGTAGGCGAGGGCAAGCGGCTGCCCCGGGCGAGCGGTCATAACCTGCTCGAGAGCCTGCTCGATCCCGCGGCGGTTCAGGATTCCTGTGAGCGGATCATGATCGGCGAAGAAGCGCAGCCGCTCGGTCGCACGAACGGTCGTCGTGATGTCTTGCAGCGAACCCTCGATCCGCCGGCCCGCAAGCGCTGCCTTTACCAGGAACACCTTCGGTTCGCTCCCCGCCAGGTGCGTACTGCGCAACTCCATCTCGTGCCTGTTGGAGTCGGCCGCGATCAGGGCCTGCAGACGCTCCCAGGCGCCGGGCTCGAAGTAGTCGCGCCACGGCGCAAGCTCCGAGCCCTGCACGCCGAGCATGGAGCGCAGTGCCGGATTGCTAAGCGCGAAGCGGCCATCGTGATCGAGCGTGAACAGGCCGATCGGGATCGCCTCGTAGGCATGCCTGAGCTCGGCCTGGGCGCGCAGACGTTGGCGACGCTCCTGACGAATCTGCTCGGCAATGGCGAGTGCGGCGAGGAGGCTGGACGCCAGCGCGGCGGTGACGCTGTTCACCGCCCCGATCAGCGCCTTGTGCCCCAGCGATGCCGCGACGATCTCGTAGAGGCCGACGGCGAGGGCGAGGCCGATAGAAGCGCCGTACCACATGGCTACCGCCGAGGGTGCGAGCAGCAGGATCCGCCCGAGGAGCACTGCCAGCGCCCCGATGCTGACGGTCGCGAGCATCCACATCCACGGCAAGAACGTGGAGAACGGCAGCGCGATCGCGAGCGCCACCATCGCGAGGCACGACCATTGCGCGAAGCGCAAGACCGGTGTCCAGCCGACGCGCGCCAGCTCGTCCTTCAACAGGCGGCTGAAGAGGATGAACGTGAGGCTGTAATAGGCGGCGATGGTGTACTTGCGCATCGGCAGCAGCCAGTGATCGGGCACGGTGCGCTCGAGCCAATGCGTATCCCACCCTGCGGAGAGGGCTGCCATGCGAAGGTTGGCCACGAGCCACGCGGCGAAGAACACGTACAGCGGCTCGCGATTGATGATGGCCGTGGTGAGGACGAACAGCGCGAGTACCAGCAGGCCGCCGTCGAGCAGGCCCGAGTCGCGGTGGAACTTGTCGCGGGAGGTCTCGAGCTGCGGCGCCGTCCAGGCCAGGGCACTGATGCGGGCGGGACCGGCGTGCGAGGCCTTGCACAGGATTGACTGTGGCTGCTCGAGGCGCCCGAGCTCCACCACCGTGCCCGCCTTGGCGAGCCGCATCGACCCGGAAGACGGTCCGGCGCGACTGGAGAGGCCGAGCGGCTCCAGGTTGGGCAGCCTCCAGCACGCGGTCTCGAGTGCGTGCCGTGAAGGCAGTTCCACAGCGACGGATGGACCCACCGCCGGCACGGTGAAGCTGAACCAGAAGGGCCGCTGGGAGAGCCGGGTGTCCTTGAAGGGTACCGTGAACGGCGCCGTCTGCAGCCGCGCCCACGCCTCTGCCGGAGTTGATAGCGGCACCGTCTCCTCCACGACGACCAGCGGCAGCGAGACCGCGGGGGCGGTTTGGAACTCGCGGTCCCATGTGAGCAGCGCAAGGCAGGACGCGAGCGCAATCAGTGCCGGAATGGCGAGCAGGAGCGGCCGGTCAAGAAGGCGCCGCACGTCAGGCCGCAATCCGAAAAGGGGTGAGAGCACGAATCGCCGTCAGCTATGACGAAAACATGAACCGGATTCGGCGAGCAGGTTTCCGGAACGTTGGGCAGACGCCGAGCAGTGGCGAATGGGCGAGATCGCCGCAGGCCGCTTTCCTCTTTCAATGCGTTCGCTTGACTCGACGCCGGACGCACACTGCCGAATCTAGCGTGAAGTGTAAGTGTGCCCGGAACGATAGCGCGCAGTCTCTCGGCGGGCAAATGCGGACTAATGCCAGCCGCTCCGCGCACCCCTCGCCCCGGGGACCAGCCGTGAGCCAGCTCGCGCGACGAACCGGATCGCGGACTCCTGCGCCAGCCTTCCGGCGGTCTTCTCCGCCAGGGCGATCGTCCGCGTTGGCACGGCAGTTCCCAGCGGGCTTCCGGTGGTCCTGCTGGTGAGCCCCCGGCAGAGCGAGGCGGCGCCCTGCGGGGGCTGCGCGGCGAGGCGCCCTACGCTGCTTGTCTGAACGGCCTCGAAACGCGCATTGCACTCCCCGGATACGCCTCGGACGGCCGCTGCGCAGCGCGTTCGCCGTGCTGGTCGAGCGGCGGCGAGATCGCGAGGTCGGGGTGGTGGGTGCGGACGATGAAATCGTAAAGCGGGTGCTGGGCCTCGGCCCATCGCGCTTCGGCAGTACGCACCTCGAACGCGAGCACGTGGTGAGCAATGCCCCCCGCATGGTGCATCGGTACTGGTCGATGGTCTTCGAAGAGGTCGTGGAAGAGCAAAGAGCGGTATTGCCTGTCGAGCGGCGGGCGTGCGGCGATCACGAGCCAGTCGATGCCGGCGAGCAAGCAATAGCTGAAATACGCCTTGAACAGGACGTGCTTCACCACCCTGCCGACCCCTGCGTCGATCACGCCGAGCCGCGTCGCCTCGGCCCGCGACTGTGACTTCAGCCACTGTGGGAGATCCACCGATTGCTCGAGAGGTAAGCGCCCCGACCGGGCGGAATGGACGCGTATGGTGCCGAGCGGGCTACCGTCGAGCCGCGATTCGGCGAGGAACACGACACAAGAAGGATCCTGGTCGTAGGCCTCGGGCTCCTTCAGCTTGTAGGCGAGTCGGGGAAGGTGCCTACTGTAGGCAGAGTGGCGGATCGACACCGCCTTGGCCAGATCCTCATCGCTTCGGGCAATCCTGACGGTGAACGGCAGTCGCTCCGTCACGCATGTCGCGTCGAGGAAACGCAGATGTTCACTTTCGCTGTGGTCCAAGTTTCACCCCTGGGTTTGGTTTTGGTTGTCCACCCGACACCGAGAGGCGCCAGGCTATGTGAAAGATTATGGTTTTCGCCGGCGGGCGGGCGAAAGCATCGCACTGCGTTCGTTAGCTTTTTCCGTATCGGCCGCGTCGAACCCCACACATATCGCCGCTTCCACCAAGCCACATGGCGAACGTTCCAAAACGCTGGCAGCGTGTGCTCGCACAATGCGCGATGGGTCAAGGAGAGCACGCGAAAACCCCAACGAACGACGGGTCGATCCGCGAGCATCGACTAGCTTGCGAAGCAGCGAGACGCCCCCGACCGTGCCGCTCTAATGCAGAATCCCGTCACCGTTGCGTACGACGCCGCGCAGCGTTTTGCTCACCAGGAAACGACTCGTATGACCGCCTACTACCGCGAGCAGCACCTTGCTGACTTCTCGAAGATCGCCGAGGGCAGTCCCGATCTCGGGAAGAGATTCTTCGACTACTACGGTGCCGTCTTCGCCGACGGCGCGCTCAGCGCGCGCGAGAAAAGCCTCATCGCCCTGGCGGTGGCGCATGCGGTGCAATGCCCCTACTGCATCGATGCCTACACCCAGGACTGCCAGCAGAAGGGGGCCGACTTCGAGCAGATGACGGAGGCATTGCACGTCGCGGTTGCGATCCGCGGCGGCGCCTCACTCGTACACGGGATGCAAATGCGCGAGCGCGCGAAGCAACAGGGGATGTGAGGATGGACGGGAGCCCGGCGGGACTCGCAGAGGTCGAGGAGCTCCTGGCGCGCGACGACGCCACGCCGCACGCCACCCTCACGCTGCACCGACGCCACGCGCCCCTCGAAGCCCCGGCGGCGCAGCTCAACCGGCTCGCGGCGGTGCCGCTCGAACGCGACGGCGAGCGGATCGAGTTCGACGGGTTCGTGCGCGACCGGCTCACGCCGGCACGCCTCGAGATCTTCCAGGTGAACCTGGGCAAGCTCTGCAACATGACCTGCCGCCACTGCCATGTCGATGCCGGCCCCGACCGCACCGACGCGATGATGGCGGACGACGTGTTCGAGCAGGTCGTGACGGTGATGCACACGAGCGGTGCGCACACCGTGGACATCACCGGCGGCGCGCCGGAGCTGCACCCGCGTTTCCGCGATCTCGTGCAGGTGGCAGTCGACGCCGGCAAGCACGTGATGGACCGCTGCAACCTGACCGTGCTGCTGCTCGGACGCAATGCCGGACTCGTCGACTGGCTCGGCGAGCGCGGCGTCGAGGTGGTCGCCTCGCTACCCCACTACCGCCGCCCGAACACCGACGCTCAGCGCGGCGAGGGCGTGTTCGACAGATCGCTTCGCGCGCTGCGCCTCCTGAACGATGCCGGCTACGGACGCGGCGACCCGCAGCGGCGCCTGACGCTCGTGTCCAATCCTGCGGGCGCGTTCCTCGGCGCATCCCAGGCGACGCTCGAGCGCGAATGGAAGCGGGCGATGCGCGAGCAGCACGGCATCGAGTTCGACCGCCTGTTCGTGCTCAACAACATGCCGATCTCGCGATTCCTCGAGTGGCTGGAGGCGACCGGCAACCTCGAGGCGTACATGCAGCGGCTGGTGGCGGCATTCAACCCGGCCGCCGTGGACGGCGTCATGTGCCGCAACACGCTTTCCGTCGGTTGGGATGGTCGCCTCTACGACTGCGACTTCAACCAAATGCTCGACCTGGAGATCGCGCTGCCGCGCGGACCGCACATCGCGGTCTTCGACAAGTCCGTCTGGCGTTCCCGGCGCATCGTCACCGCACGCCACTGCTTCGGCTGCACTGCGGGGGGTGGCAGTTCCTGCGGTGGTCAGACCGCCTGACGCGGCGGTGGCGACCCGCGGCGCTGCCGCTCGCTACTCGAAAACGAAAGGCTCAACTCGGAGCGACGCTGCCGTCCGATGACAGTCGCGGGTGCGACCCGACCTCCTTCGGCTGGCGCGCGGTGTCCTCAACGCACCATGGGACGTATGGCGGTGAAGCCGCCATCCACAGCCCACACCTGCCCCGTGACCCGCGCCGCGGCGGAAGACAGCAGCCACGCCGCGAGCCGGGCGACCTCCTCGGGCTCGCCGACGCCCTGCAGCGGGTACTGCTTGGCCGCACCTTCGCGTCCGGCTTCGCTGGCGAGGATGGACGCCGTCATCGGCGTGCGCATGATTCCCGGCGAGATGGCGTTCACTCGGATCCGGCTCGGCGCGTAGGTCGCCGCCGCCGAGCGCGCGAGCGCGGCGACCGCGGCTTTCGCGGCCGACACTGCCTCGTGGCTCGCGACGCCGATCTGGCCGACGACCGAGGAGATGAGCACGGCGGCAGCCGGCTGCTGTGCGGCCCGCACTGCGTCGACGAAGGCGGCAAGCGAGAAGAAGGCGGTGTCGAGATTCGCCGCCAGGCAAGCGCGATAGGCCGCCTCGGACGTGCGATGCAAGGGCGCAATGAGCGATCCGCCGGCGCAGTTCACGAGCGCGCTGGGCGGGCCGAGCGCCGCGACGCAGGCGCGCACCGCTTCGAGCGCGCCGGTCGCGGTCGACACGTCGCCCTCGATGCGCACGCATTCGGGCGCCGTAGCCGCTCCGAGCGACTGCATATCGCGCGAGACCAGGGCGAGACGATAGCCTTCGCCCGCGAGCACGCGCGCGACCGCTTGGCCGAGGCCGCCACGCGCACCGGTGACGATGGCAACAGGAGTAGTCATCGAGGCAAATCCTGCGAGCGTCGCTCGGCTCACGCAGCCTTCTTCACCCACGCGCTGCACCAGCCTTTCGCGTTCACCAACTTGCCGGCGAAGGCGCTGCAGGGCGCCCACTCCTCACTCGGCTTGCCCTGGTAGAGCTGGCAGTTGCTGCAGATCTGTCCCGCGGCAAAGCGCGGAAACTTCTTCGCATCGACCTTGGTGGCGTCGTGCTTATAGCCCAGCGCGATCGCCTGCGGGTCGTTCTCCGCAAGCCGGGCCGCCTGCGCGGATGTGACGCGCGCGGCGACGGCAAGCGCCGTAGCCGGCAGAAGGGTGAGGACGAAGCGGCGTCGGGTGGTCATGAGCACGACTCCTGAGCGAGGGAAAGAAACGCGAGAACGCGTCTCGCCACCGGAAAAATACGTAACAAACATTCCGTCGTCAAACTTTCCGCAGTGTTGTCGCGTTTCTGTATCGTTTCTTGCGATCGCGACACGCCGCCGTTAGACTCCACGCCCGGATCGTGTCCGATAGGGAAGCTTGACGATGCCCAACGCCGGCAATCGACAGTCAGCGACGCCAGCCCGGTTTCGTGCCGGCGCGGCTGCGCGGCTCGCGGGGATCCGCGCCGACACCCTGCGCGCGTGGGAACGCCGGTACGGGGTGGTCGGCCCCGAGACCAGCGGGGGCGGACATCGCCTGTACTCGGGGGAGGACGTGGCCCGAATCACGCTGCTCAAGCAGCTCGTGGATCTGGGTCACGCGATCGGCTCGATCGCTAGGCTGCCGCTCGCCGAGCTTCGCGCCTTGCGCGAACGCGAGGCAGGGCTCGCGGAGCCCGCATCGGAGGTGGTGCGCATCGCGGCCGTCGGCCCGTCCCTTGCCGTGCAGCTCGGCGCCACGACGCGACCGCTCGCCGGCCTCGACGTGGTCGCCGCCTGTGCCCATGCGGAATCCGCGCGGGTGGCGTTGCGCGGACGCGCCGTCGACACGGCCGTGGTCGACATGCCGACCCTCGGCGCCGACGCTTGCGAACGGTCCGATCGCCTCGCCGCGGAGCTGGGTGCGCGGCGTCTGGTGGTGCTTTACCGCTTCGGTCCCGAGGCGGTGGTGCGGGCGCTGCGCGTCCGCGGCCATCTCGTGGCGCGCGCGCCACTCGACAACGCCGAACTGGCGCGGCTGTGCCGGGCAGCGGTACCCGGGCGTCCCGCTGCGGCGGCCCGCGCGCCGCTCGACGACCCGCCGCCGCCGCGCTTCGAAGCGGCCGCGCTCGCGCAGCTCGCGCAGACTACGCCGGCGATGCTCTGCGAATGCCCGCGTCATGTGAGCGAGCTGCTCGCGAGCCTCAGCGCATTCGAGGCCTACAGCGCGCAATGCCAGTCGCGAAGCCCGGCCGACGCAGACGTGCACGACTATCTGCGGCGTGCCGCCGGATCCGCGCGCGTGATGCTCGAGGATGCGCTGGTGCGGCTTGCGGCGGTCGAAGGGATAGCGGTACCGGCGGCTGCGCCGACGCAGGGGGCGGTCGCGTCCGGACGAAGCAGTCCCTGAGCGCGACGCGACTCTCGCGGCGGGCAGAAAGCGCGCCTCCTCCGACGCTTCCGGGGGCGCCCACGACCGGGAGTGTCGTTTCGACTTTCATGGCCCTGACGCGCGTGCGCATCGGCGGCGCGCGGCGAAGCGACGCGGTGCTACGATCCTCCGCCCCGTGAAGCGCCACCACCGCCGATGTATGCCGTCAAGGAAGCCTTCCTGACCCTCCAGGGCGAGGGTGCGAACGCGGGCCGCGCAGCGGTCTTCTGCCGCTTCGCCGGCTGCAACCTGTGGAGCGGACGCGAGGCGGACCGGGCGAACGCGGTGTGCCGGTTCTGCGATACCGATTTCGTCGGCATCGACGGCAGCGGCGGCGGGCGCTTCGCCACTGCCGCCACCCTGGCCGATCACCTCGCCGCGCTCTGGCGCGAGCCGGGCGCGGACGACCGGTTCGTCGTATGCACTGGCGGCGAGCCGCTGCTGCAACTGGACGCGGCCCTCATCGACGCGTTGCATGCGCGCCGCTTCCGCATCGCCGTCGAGACCAACGGCACGTTGCCCGTGCCGCCGGGGCTCGACTGGATCTGCGTCAGCCCGAAGGCGGCGAGCGAGATCGTGCAGTGCCGCGGCGACGAGCTCAAGCTCGTCTTCCCGCAGGAGGAGGCGATGCCGGAGCGCTTCGCCGCCTTGGATTTCCGCCACTTCTTCCTGCAGCCGATGGACGGTCCCGAGCGGCAACGCAACACCGAGCGGGCGGTGGCCTACTGCCTCTCGCATCCCCGCTGGCGTCTTAGCCTGCAGACGCACAAGCTGATCGGCATCCCGTGACCGACCTCGCAGCGCGCGCGCCCGAGCGCCTCCGGTTCATGGCCGCCACGCGCTTCGAGGCGGCGCGCCGTCTCGAGCGAGCGTCCGGGGACGATCGCGCGCGCCGTCGTCACGGACACGGCTTCCTTGCCACCGTCCACGCCGACGCCATCGGCGCGGAGTTTCCCGGCGCTGAGGTCGATGCACTCGGCCGTCGGCTCGAGGCCGCGGTCGCGCCGCTCGACTACACGGATCTGAACGCACTCGTCCCGGATCCGTCCGATGCGGAGCTGGCGCGCTGGATCGCCGAACGGCTCGCTACGGACGGCATCGCGAGCGTCGGCGTCGCGAGCACGCCGATGCGCGGCGTGCTCCTTGGCCGCCGCGGCGCGCTTCGAACCTGGCATCGCTTCCGTTTCGAGGCCGCGCATCGGCTGCCGCATGTCGCCGCTGAGCACAAGTGCGGCCGCATGCACGGGCACGGCTTCGAGGTCATCCTCCTCGCGGCTCCCGCGCCGGCCGACCCGCCGCACGCGAGCGTCGCTTACGAGCGCCTGCAGGAAGCGTGGCGACCGCTGCACGCGACGCTCGACCACGCGTGCCTCAACGACGTTCCGGGGCTCGAGAACCCGACGAGCGAAGTGCTCGCCGCGTGGCTGTGGCAGCAGTTCGCGCCGGGATATCCGGAGCTCGTGCGGGTCACCGTGTTCGAGACCGCAAGCTGCGGGGCGCACTTCGACGGCCGCGGCTTCCGCATCTGGAAGGAGGCGACGCTCGACAGCGCGGTCCGGCTGGAGCGGGCGCCCGCGGGCGATCGGCGCCGACGCCTGCACGGCCACACCTATCGTCTGCGCCTGCATCTCGACGGGACGCTCGACGCGGTGCTCGGCTGGGCCATCGACTTCGGTGACGTCAAGGAGCGCTTCCGGCCGCTGTTCGAGCGGCTCGACCACCGGCCGTTGTTCGCGCTGCCGGGGCTCGCGCACGCGGACTGCGTGTCGCTCGCCCGCTGGATCCGCAGCGAGGCAGAACCCTTGCTGCCGCAGCTTTGCCGCATCGACCTCGAGCAGACGCCCGGTCACGGGGTGATGCTCGCCTGGCGGGGGTGACCTCGTTCGGGCAGGCGCTCGGCAGCACCCGCCGGTTCCCGGGACCATGCCGGTCCTTCTCCGGGCGGCTCGCGAGCGAGAGCAGGGTCAGTCGCCACGACTCGTCGGAGTCGTCTCGCCCTAACGACCTCACCGTCGCTGCGCCTGCCGTACCGTTCAGTCAGCATCCCGGCGGCTGTTCGCTGACGCCACTGTTCGCGCCCGGCCGGACCCCGTTCTTCGTCGGCACCTGCTTTCCCAGGGCGCCCCATCCTCGACACCGGCCGGGGCCACTGTGCGGATGCTCCGCTACAGCCGGCAGGTCTTGCGCGGCCTTCTGAGCATGCCCCATCGAAACCGCGCCTTGCAGGCGCCGAACATCGCCTGCAATGCAACCGCGCCGGCGAATCGATCCGCCGGGCGCGGCGCGACTGTGCTACCTGCCCAGAAACCTCGGCTTGCGCTTGTCACGGAACGCGGCAAGTCCCTCGGCATAGTCGGCGCTGTCGTACACGATACGGCGCAGGCCCTGGA
>Ga0114939_10001300_pt1 | contig 19790 bp, 21 predicted proteins | sample AshMeaCrysSpring_FD_87196 | JGI IMG/M metagenome (GOLD analysis project Ga0114939, IMG submission 87196) | Groundwater microbial communities from Big Spring, Nevada to study Microbial Dark Matter (Phase II) - Ash Meadows Crystal Spring | ecosystem: Environmental > Aquatic > Deep subsurface >...
GAGTTCGAGGTGCGTGGCCTGACGACGGTCGAAATTCGCCGCCACATGTCCGAGACGCTCTCTCATAGTCAGGCAGTCCTGGCGCGACTATCGCCTGACGTGCTGGACCAAAAGCGTACCCCAACTATCTACGGTCGCGAAGTCACCGTGGCTTTCGCCCTGGCCCACGCCCTGGAACACACTGCCCTCCATACTGGCCATATCGAAATTACCCGCCAGCTGTGGGACCAATACCACGGTTAAAAGTATAGTGCCTATTAACTCCATTTCTTCCTGTTTGGCACAATAAAAGTATGGACAACGAACGGGATAAGAAAGACCAAGCCAATAAAACCACCCGCGCCGCCTGGGAGGCCAACGCCGCCCACTGGGACGCGCGCATGGGCACTACAGGCAATGACTTCGTCAACCAGCTCATCTGGCCGCTGACCAAGCGGCTGCTCGCCGTCCGGCCTCGCGAGCGGGTCCTGGATATCGGCTGCGGCAACGGGCTGTACGCGCTACGCCTGGCCGAGCTGGCGGCGCGGGTGACGGCGTTCGACTTCTCGGCCGGACTGATCGACCATGCCCGGCAGCACGCAGTGGAGGCCGGTCTGACCATCGATTTTCACGTTACTGATGCCACCGATGAGGCCGCGTTACTGGCGCTGGGCGAGGGGCAGTATGACGCGGCGATGTGCAACATGGCCCTCTTTGACATGGCCGACATCGCCCCGCTGGCACGAGCCTTGCCGCGGCTTCTGGTGCCCAGCGGCCGGTTCGTCTTCTCGGTCATGCACCCCGCCTTTAACGGCATGCACGCCGCTTTCCTGGCCGAGTCCTTTGACAACGGCCACGATATCGTGACCGGCTATTACCTGAAGCTGTCCGGCTATCTTACGCCTTTCACCGCCCATGGTATCGCCCTGCGCGGCCAGCCGGAGCCGCAGCTTTACTTCCATCGGCCGCTGAACGAACTGCTGCAGCCGTTTCTGGCAGCCGGGTTTACTCTCGACGCGCTGGAAGAACCGGCTTTCCCGGCTGACTATGAGAAGGAGAGGATCGACAACTGGAGCGGCAACTACAGCGAATTCCCGCCGGTGCTCATCGCGCGGCTACGTCGGGGGGAATAGATCGTCTTAGAAACCGGGTTTTTCCGAAAAACCCGGTTTCTACTCGGTTTCTTCTACTCCGTTTTCTTATCGATAGATATCTCGCCGGTGGCCGACACGAATGATTTGAACCAGCAGAATGTCGGTTTCAATCGTATACACAACCCGGTAATCGCCGACGCGAATGCGGTAACTCTGGTCAGAGCCAGCTAGTTTTCGACTGCCCTCGGGAAGAGGGTCTTCAGCTAAGCTTTCGACAGCGTCGAGGATGCGAAGGATGGTAGTCTGAGGCAGCTTTTTGAGTTCTTTGGCGGCTGAGCGCTTCTATTCAATCCGGTAGAAGGCCATCGGCTTTCAACTCGGCCAACAATTCTTCATGCGAGAGAGCGGGTTCGTCCCGGCGTTCGGCGATGACGGCTAAATCATCCAGGTCTTCGAGTAGGGCAGCGAATTGGTCGAGTGTCAGGATAACCCCACTTCGCTCGCCCGAAGCATCGGTGATGTATTGAACCTGTTCTAAATAGTCGCTACGAATCATGGTTAATGCCTTTTGGGTGCGCCATGCACCGTGATTGATCCAGTATATAGCGATCACGGGTTCGGTTCAATACACGGTAACCGAAATAATCGAAACCGGTTCGTAGTGGGCATTTGATTGCCACCTCTTAACGATCCGAAAAGTCCCGGTTTCCAGTCGCGGTTGTTTGGTGGTATATTACGTGTCTTGCCGGTGGCAGAGCACCCGGCCGACAACAAAACTGCGGCGGTCGCAGCACCCGCCTCAACAAAACAAAGGAGCAAGCGCATGTCACAACTGAATAGCACGGCCGTGGCCACGCGGGCGGCGGCCGTTTCGTTTGGCCGGGCGGCGGTCTTGGTTACCGCCGCCTACATCGGCGCGCAGATGGTGGCCGACATCGCCAGCCTCAAGATCGGCGTCGTCCTCGGCCTGGCCGTCGATATGGGCACCTTCATCTACCCCATCACGTTCACCCTGCGCGACATGGCTCACAAGGTGCTTGGCAAGCGCAGCACCCAGACGCTCATCCTGGCTGCGGCGGGCATCAATCTGGCCATGGCCGCGTACCTGGCCTGGGCGGCCTCGGTCCCAAGCGACCCAACCTGGGGATTAGGCGAAGCCTTCAGCACGATCCTCGGCCCCATCTGGCGCATCGTCATCGCCTCGATCATCGCCGAGGTGGTTAGCGAGCTGATCGACACCGAGGTTTATCACTGGTTTGTCACCCGCGTCACCACCCGCTACCAGTGGGGCCGCGTGCTGGCCAGCAATAGCGTCAGCATTCCCATCGACAATTTGATCTTCGCCGTTCTGGCCTTCGCCCCGTTGCCCGGCCTGGAAGACAGCCCGCTGAGCCTGCCTTGGGCAACAGTCTGGCAAATCTTTCTCTTTAACCTGGTCGTCAAGTTCGCCGTGACCCTTATCAGCTTGCCGTTGATTTACGCGACCAAAGACCCGGATTGGAGCCAGCGGGAAGAGAGCGACCGTTAGGCACCGGCCGTCGCCAGTTGCCCGCAACCCGCGGCCACGTCGATGCCCCGCCGCTGGCGGACGGTGCTGGGCAAGCCGTAATCCTTGAGGATAGCCTGGAAAGCTTTGACTGTGGGGGTGGCCGCGGGTCGGCCTTCGTAGCCTGGCGTCGGGTTGAGGGGGATGAGATTGACGTGGGCGGCCATGCCGTTCATGAGCCGGCCGAGGGCGTGGGCCTGATCCGGGCCGTCGTTTTGGCCGTCGATCAGTGTCCATTCGAAGAAGATGTGGCGGCGCAGGGCGGCGGTGTAATCGCGGCAGGCCTCCATCAACTCGGCCAACGGCCAGCGACGGGCGGGCGGAACCAGGCGCTGGCGTTCCTCGTCGGTCGCCCCGTGCAGGCTGACGGCCAGGCGCACCGGCCGCCGCTCAGCAGTCAGGCGCCGGATGCCGGGCACGACGCCGACCGTGCTGAGGGTGACAAAGCGCGGGCCGATGGCCAGGCCCTTGTGGTCCATGAGCGTATCCAGTGCGGCCATCGTCGCCTCGTAGTTGTGCAGTGGTTCGCCCATGCCCATCAGGACGATGTTGCGCAAGGTCTCGCCGCGCCCACGCAGAAAACGGGCGACATGGATGACCTGGGCGACGATCTCGCCCGGCGTTAGATGACGACGGAAGCCCATCTGGCCCGTGGCACAGAAGACACAGCCCATAGCGCAACCGGCCTGGGTGCTGACGCAGGCCGTGGCCCGGCCACGAAAATACATCAACACCGTCTCGATGGCCTCGCCGTCCGTCAGGCCCAAGAGGAACTTGCGGGTGTGGCCGTCGGCGCTGTCGATGAACGAGAGGACGGGAAGTGTGCCAACAACCGACTCCTTTTGCAAGCGCTGGCGCAGGTCAGCGCGCAGACCGGCTATCGCTTCGGGGCCGGTCGCCAGTCCGCGATAGAGATTGGACCAGACCAGCCCGGCGTGGTGGTCGGAGTAGCCCCACCCGGCCAGCAGTCCGGCCAACCCGGCGCGGCTCAGGTCGTAAAGATTGATCGGATTAATCGCTTTATCCCGCATTAAGGCTGAAATGAAAGTGGGAACCGTTCCGGCTCGGCGAGAGCATGGAGATCGATATCGATGTCAAGTTCCGACCAATATACTTGATCCGGGGTGTGGTGATCGAATTGATAGATCTGGGCAACCGTGCCGTCGCGAAATGCGGGGTAGTCGGCAAAGGGAACAAAGTATTCGCGATCCTCCACCAACAGCCAGAAGCCGAGGGCGCTGATCGCGGTTATTTCAGCCGCCGAAGTGGCGGCGCCAGGCGTCGATAAAGTCATCTTGTCTATCCCTCACAATCGCTTCAAGGCGGCTCAGTTCCTTCGGGTTAAGCCGGTAGTGATCCGCCAAGGCAACGATAGGTTCCAACCAGAATTTTGCAGTGCCGTCCGGAGTCATCACATGGACGCATCCTGGTTTCTTCGCGGCTATTGAAGAAGAATCGATACGGACCATGTCTGAGTATCGTAGGTGACATCCTCACTTTAATTATACAGCAGGAGATAGCTATTAGCAGAGCCGATCGTGGAGAGTAACCCGATCCGTCAGCCTCGATTTTTATCAATCCCCAATCCTGCTACAATCCGCCTCATGCTGAGCCTTTACAGCTGGAACGTTAACGGCCTGCGCGCTGTCCATCGCAAGGGGATTTTCCTCGACTGGCTCGTCGCCACCCAACCCGACATCCTCGGCCTGCAGGAGACCAAGTGCCGGCCGGAACAACTTGACGGCGACCTGCTCGCGCCGCCCGGCTACCACACCTTCTGGGCCGTGGCCGAGCGCGGCGGCTACAGCGGCGTGGCCCTCTACAGCAAGCGCCGGCCGTTGTCGGTCGAGACAAGCCTGGGCATTGACGCCTACGACCGCGAGGGCCGGACGATCCTAGCCGACTTCGGCGATTTCGTTTTCATCACCGCCTACTTTCCTAACGGCAGCCGCGACCACAGCCGTGTGCCCTTCAAGATGCAGTACAAAGCAGATTTTTTGGCCCTTTGTGATCGCCTGCGGGCGGGCGGGCGACCGGTGGTTTTTTGTGGCGACATCAACACCGCCCACCAGCCCATCGACCTGGCCCGCCCCAGGCAAAACGAAAAAACGACCGGCTTCCTGCCCGAAGAACGCGCCTGGCTGGACGAGGTCGTGGCCCAGGGCTACATTGACACCTTCCGCAGCCGCAACCCCGACCTGGCCGGAGCCTACACCTGGTGGGCGCAGGTCACCTTCTCGCGCGAGAAAAACGTCGGCTGGCGGCTCGACTACTTCTTCATCACCCCCGACCTGCAAGCGCGGGTGATCGACGCCCGCATTCACCCGGAGGTTTTGGGTTCCGACCATTGCCCGGTGAGCCTGACCCTGGACTTCAATTGAGATGATCAAACGGGAGCCGTTCGGCCGGTGGGAACTCGTCGCCCTCCTGGGGCTGCTGGCGCTGGCAGCCGTCACGCGCATGGGCTGGCCGGGGCTGACGGAGTTCAAGGCCGACGAAGGCCGCCTGCTGACCGTCGCTCTGGCGATGAGCCGCGGCGAGTTGGCCATGCGCGGCATCAGCAGCTCGGTCGGCTTTCCCAACTTCCCCATGAGCGTCTGGCTCTACTCGTTGCCGCTGTTACTCTGGCGTCACCCCATCGCGGCGACGCTATTCACCGGCCTGCTGGCGACGCTGGCCGTCGGCGGGACCTACTGGCTGGCCCGGCGCTACTGGGGAGTGCACGCGGCCGTGGCGGCGACGCTGATGTACGCCGTCGCGCCGTGGGCGATCATCTTCTCGCGCAAAATCTGGGCCCAGAATTTGTTGCCGTTGTTCGTCGTCGGCTGGGCCATCGCCGCGGCGCTGGCCTTCGTCGAGGGCCGCCGCGGCTGGATCGTCGCCCACCTGATCTGCCTGGCCGTGGCCATCCAGCTCCATTTCGCGGCCATCGGCCTCATCCCGGTCACGCTCCTGGGCCTGGTCTTTTTTCGCCGGCGCGTTGATTGGCGCTTCGTCTTGCTGGGCGGGGGGCTGGCGCTGCTGACCACCGCGCCTTTCTTCGCCTACCTCTGGAATCGCTGGCGCGCCGAGGGCGGCCTGCCTTTAACCAACGGTGGGGCTGGGGCCGGGTTCTCGCTCGATTCCTTGCGCTATACGCTGACCATCACCCTGGGCGACGGGGTGCAGGCGTTGGCCGGGGCGGCTTTCGCCGAGGGGGTCTGGTGGCGACCGGTGCTCATCGCCGTCTACCTGGTGTGGGGGTTGCTCGTGGTTGGCGGCATCGTTTGGCTGGCGGTCGAGATCGGCCGCCGCCGGTCCGAACCGCCCGTCCAGGCCGGCTTCCTCTGGCTGGCCTGGTTGTTTCTGCCGCCGCTGGTTTTCCTGTGGTTTCCCACGCCGGTCTATATCCACTATTTTATCGCCGTTCTGCCCGCGCCCTATCTCGTCGCCGGGGTCTTCTTCGGCCGGCTAACGGCCTGGGCGAGGCCGGGCCTACGATCGGTCGCCTGGCTGGGCTTGTCGCTGACGGCCGCCCTACAGCTGGCCATGCTGGCAGCGACGCTGGGTTATGTGGCCTCCCAGCCGCTGGCCGGGGGCTTCGGCGTGCCACTGGCGACCAAGCTGGCCGCTGCCGACGCCGCCCGCGAGCAAATGCGCCGCACCGGCGCGGCCGAGGTGCTGATCGCCGGAGACGGATCGTTGCCCGGCCGGAATGACTTCGCCGCCGAATTCGAAGCGCTGCTGCATGATGTGCCCCGGCGCTATGTCGACCTCAACCGCGAGGCGCTCTTTCCTGCGGCGGCGAGCGTCGTCGTGCTGGACCTGCCGCGTCACGACGAGCCTACCTCGACTCGCGATGTGCTCGCGGCCGCCGCGAGCGACGTGACGACATTCGTCGTGGCCGGCAGCGACCAGGTCTACACCGTCCTGTCCCTGCCACCGGCGGCAGCACCCGATCCGACCGTTTCTCTGACCGAACCGGCGCTGCTGGCCAATTTCGTCCACATTCTCGGCCATAACCGGCTGGGCGAGGGCGATGCGGAGGTGTGGGACCTTCTGTGGCGGACCGCTGACAACCCCGACCCGGCCGATTATCACTTCTTCAACCACCTGCTCGACAGCGACGGGTCACGTGTGGCGCAGGACGACGCCGCTGCCTTTCGAGGCGATCAGTGGCGCGCGGGCGATACGGTCCTGAGCCGTTTTCGGCTGCCGGTAACGGGCGAATTGCCGGATGCCTGGGGCGTGCGGGTGGGGATGTATCGCTATCCATCGATGGAGGCTGTGCCGGTGCTGGACGAGGCGGCTAACCCGGCGGGGGATTATCTGGAGTTCAAATAAGCCCCCAGGTCAATATCCGGCCGGGGCGAGATCGCCGGCTCATCTTCCTCGCGGGAGCCCAATTCCAGCCGGGCGGCGACGGCGGCCAGCGGCTCGCCGGTCTCCGGGTGGGCCATGTCCGGCAGCAGGTCGGCGACGGGCAGGGCGCAATGGGCGAAGCGCAGCAGGTCGCGGTCGGGGATGTGGCGCGGACGGCCGTCGGCCGGGGTGTAGTCGAAGACCCGGTCATCATAGAGGGCGATGTCGAGATCGATGGTCCGCGGCGCGTTCTTGTCGGCCTGGCGTACACGCTTGAGCCGCGTTTCTATCTCCCGCAGCAAACCATCTTTTAATTCGGCCGGCGATTCGTCCGTTTCCAGCAAGACGGCAGCGTTGAAGAAGTTGGGCTGGTCCAGCAAGCCGGTGGGCCTGGTCTCGTAAACCGATGACACGGCTATCAGTCGCGCCCGCTCGGCCAGCAGGCGCACCGCCGCCGGCAAATTGCGCTCCTTGTCGATATTGGAGCCAAGCGTCAGGACGACCCGCGCCATCGATGACCAATACGCCGCGTGTATGGCTGAACCAGTGGCTAATCGAGGTCGAAATCCTCGCGCCGCCGGTCGATCTCGATGCCGACCGACTTGGCGAAGCGCAGCGCGCCCGGTTTTTCGACCCGCACCTTCACCCGCCGGATAGGGTACTCGGTCAGGATGATGCGAGCGATGTCGGTCACCAGCTTCTCGACCAGGAAGTCAGAGGACGCCTCAACGTGGTCGATGACACGCTTGCTGATGGCCTTGTAGTTGGCGGCGTCGACGATGTCATCGGTCTCGGCCGCGCGGCGAATATCCGTGTAGAGGACCATATTCAGTAAGATATCCTGACGCTTGACGCGTTCGTCGGGGTTGATGCCGATAATGCCGCGCAGCAGCAGGTCGCGAACGATGATTTTGTCCATATGATCATTCCTGATGTTTTGGTCTGGGTTTCTCCTCTATCACTGTAGCGCAGTTAGACCGCTTCGGCAATCTCGAAAGGCAAAAAATGAAACGCGGCTGCTATCGGGCGATAGAAGCCGCATTTCATTACAAAGGAGAGGAGGAGGAAAAATGAACCCTAAAATAAAGTTGTTTGCTAATCTTGGTCTTTCTAATATATTAAAATTGTAAAGGATATGTATAGATATTGCAAGGGTTTATTGGGCGAATTGGGCGAAATTAAACTTCCTCACATCTAGGAAACTGGACAAAAACGCGAACAATCAACAGCCAGCCAACGACCACGACCGGATAGCCGGTCCGGGCGGCCCGGCGCGCCTTCAATTGTTGGGCTTGGCAAAGATTATGGCGGGGTTTTGCCGCTAATCGTGCCCTCAAGGTCCACAAGGCGGGCAAATTCATCTAGGCTTGTCGTGTTACGGATGCGCACCCGCCGCCACTCGAAGCGGTCGTCAAAGCCATGCCAGCTGCCGTTCTGCGTCGTCGTCGCCCCCCAAAAATTCAATTCCTGGAGCATTTGGATCGTCGCCTCGTCATACCAACCGCCGGGGTGGCAGAAATAGCGCGGTATGTAACCGATATGAGCAGCCAATGTCTCCTGCGAGCCGAGAATCTCCCAGATCAGCCGTTCGCGCGATATACCGCGCAAGTCGGGATGGGTACGCGAATGCGACTCCATGCGCATGCCGCTGCGGGCCATCTCCTCGACCATCGCCCAGGTCATATAACCTTCTCGTTGTTTGTCGATGAACTCGGTGACGACGAAAAACGTACCCTCATAGCCAAACTCCTGGAGAACCGGAAAGGCGTTCTCATAGTTGTCAAGATAGCCGTCATCAAAAGTCAGGATGATCGGCTTTTCCGGCAATTCGATCTGGCTGACGATAGCCTGGCTGAGATCGTAGAGATCAATGGTGGTGTAACCGTTGTCTTTCAGGTAGGACAATTGTTCGCGGAATTGATCCGGAGTTACTGATAAGTCAGTGCGGTACTCATCAGCATCTTCCGGCGGCTTACTGATGTAATGGTACATCAGGATAGGCACTTTAAGGGTCCAGCTATAGACACCCATCGGCGTAGGCATGAGCTCAGCCGGTGGACTGACGGCCGGCTCTGTCGCCGGCAGCCCTGTGACTTCTGGTGTCGGTGGCGAGGCGGCCGCCGTCCGGGTGGCAATGAGGGCTTCCTGCCCAGCGACAATGGCCGGGTCCGAAGTGGTTGTAGGTGGCGGCGTAGGCGAGGGAGGCGCAACCGTCGTGGACGAAGGTCCGGTCGTTGGCAACTGGCTTGGGCTTTCCACCAGCGGAGGAACCGGCTGGGTGAGTTCCGGCAGCGCCGCCACGACTTCAAGTGGATCGGCCACTGGTTCGCCCGGAGTGCAACCGATAACAAGGATGGCCAGCAACAGAGTGGCTGCCAAGCCCAAGCAGGTTCGATAGTAGTCAAAAATCGTATTCCGTCTCATCTGGAGCCGCAGCATAGCGAAGGAGGCGCCGCCCGTCAATGACCGGATGCAGATGCTCAGGCTTCTTTCTAAATCGTTCGCCGCCGGGCTGCTGCTCCCGCTGAACCTCGCCAGGGCATGACCTCCGGTGGGGCGAGCACGTAATGTAGCCGAACAGCGACGATGGCGGTGGAAGGCAAAAGTTGTACTTCTGTCATCGACGTCATTTCTCAAACCATGATGAAATTTTCATGCACCGCTGTCGTTCGCTTCGGTTATACTAACTGGAAGCGTCGACCACCCTCATTGTGCTACACGAGTATATGTTTCAAGGAGAAATAATGAACACGGAAATGATGCCAAGGGAACAAACCAAGCAGAAAATGAATCTCAACATCCAGAACAATTCACCCGACGCAGTCTATGGTCTGGGATTGATCGGTGCCTGGGTCTTCTACATCGGTCGGGCAACAAACTTTCGCGAAGGCGTCGCCGGGTTTTTCAAGGGTTTCGTCTGGCCGGCATTCGTGGTCTACGATCTGTTGAAATTTCTGAACAGCAAGTAGGCCGGTCAGCACAGGGATACTATCTTTGAACCGGCCCGTCGTGGCGGGGAGGCGGTCCGGTCTGGCTCTGCGGGTGGAGCGATCGACCGGGCGGAATCTTGGCCAGCTATCGCCTAAATCGCCTTGCTGGCTGAAGCGATTAATAACTGCGCCGGCTACGAGTTGTGTTGGAGATGCCTCGTAACCGGCGCGGGAAAAACCAGATCAATGCCTTCTCTGACTAGTCGTCTTCATCATCGTCATCCGGTGCGACCGAGCCGCAATCGTTTTTGATCAACTCAGCCTGAAAAGGCGGCTGCCTCTGAGCAGAAGCTTGCAGGGCAGCCTCGGCATCCAGCAGACCGTAGCCGAGTTTACCCTGGAAATCCGGGTTCTCGATATCGATCACCCGAGCCGTCGCGCCCAGGTATTCAGCCGTTGTATAGGCGGTCAAAGCGGGATCGGCGCTGCGCAAAAGCGCCGCCGTCCCGGACACAAACGGGGCTGCCATCGAGGTTCCGCTCCACCAGGCATAGCCATCGATCGGGAAGGGGCTATAGATCGACTCACCGGGCGCGACCAAATCAATCCACGAGCCGAAGTTTGAAAACGGAGATCTGATCGCCGCTGGACCTATCGCGCTGACAGCCAGCGCGCATTCATCTGCCGCCGGGTATTGCGGTACGTCACTGTTCAGGTTCCCGGCCGCGGCGACAACCAGGACATCACGCGCCGCGGCGCTGCGAATCGCCTCCTGGAGAATTTCCGATTCGGCCGGGGTGCCCAAGCTCATATTCACGATCGCTGCTCCCTGGTCCACAGCGAAGAGAACAGCCTCGGCGATGGCAAAGATATTCCCCCGCCCATCTGAATCCAAGGCTCGGATCGGCAGGAGATGCGCCCCCGGGGCGATCAGGTGAACGATACCAGCAACGTGCGTGCCGTGTCCCACGCCTTCGTCGATTTCGCCGTCGCCATCGTCATCGATGCCGTTTGCGTCATCTCCGGGCAGGGTATCGCCGTCGATGAGATCGAGACCCGTCGACACCAGGCTGCCAGCAAGCGCAGGATGATCGAGCTGGATACCGGTATCGATGACGGCCACGGTGACACCGGCCCCCAAGCTCAGAGCATGAGCACCGGCTATCCGGATCAAATCGCGAGCGTAGTGGTCGCTATAGGGTTTGGATTCTAATCCACCCCATCCCCAGGCTGAACGCCGGTCTATCTCTGGTTGTTCCAGATAGTAGTTCGGTTCGGCATACTTTACGCGGCGATCCTTTTCCATACGCTCCGCCAACCGTTCGATGTCCGCGCCATTTTGCGTGGCCAACAAGTAGATCGAACTGCCGGACACCAATGTGGCCAGTGTCGTCGTCTGGTAATCGCGGTTGAATCGCGCCAGATCGACCTTCGGCATTAACTTGACGACGATTTGGTAAGGAACCGCTTCTAACATGTCGTCGTCATCATCAGCCTGTGTCGGGCTGACGACGACGAGCATTAACAGGCCCAAGATCACAAGGAAGGCGAACCGGCCGATTACGCGGTCTTTCAAGATCAGTTGTCTCATCAAACTACCTCCGTCTAGTGCCCCCCTTGTGAAGCTAAGGTGGGCAGGATTTCAATCGAATTTTGCTTCAGTCATTGATCAGTGATGGGAATCGCCGAAAAGTAACGGGTGATAAGTGTGCATTTTAATAACCTAGGCCCGACCGACGAAGATGAACGGGGCCCAGTAATACGGGTGCGGGTAGCGTTCTTTAATCGCCAGTTGCGCATCACGTAACGCGGTATCATACCGGGGGTTCGGATCGTCGCTTGCCCTGCCAGGTATCCAAGGTTTGGAATTGGGACTAACGTTTTGGTAAAAGGAAGTCATCAATTCGGCCGTCGTTTCATCTTCTACCAGCCACAGGCTAACCACCAGACCGACCGCGCCCGCTCTCAGGAAGGCGCGGATGAGGCCGATGGTCTCATCGCCGCCAGTGACCTCGCTGCGTCCCGATTCACAGGCACTGAGGGTAACGAAGGCACCGGAAAAGCTTAACCGGCCTACATCTGCGGCTGTTAGCCAGCCATCGGAAAGCTTCAGTGCCGAAAATTGCGGGTTGTCAGCCCGAAATAAGCCGTGGCAAGCCAAATGCAAGAGACGGCAGCTGGCCGAATGTTGCTCCAGCGCGGAAACCGTCGCCGCTTCGCCCAGCAATAAGTCGGTCGCAGGGAGTGATTCGGCCACGGCTTGCGCTTCGCGGGTCACGTGCGGTATCAACGCATCGGCGACGCCCATGACGATTGCCCGGCCATCCCGCCGAAGCGGCCGCCGCCGGTTGAGTGCCAACACGGTCGCACTCGGCGCGTAGCCGATTTGGAACCGCTCGAGTAAATAGCGCTGGCCGTCGTATAGCGCGTGGAACGGCACTTGGTGCAGCAAGTCATGTGGCACGATTGCCAGGCGCGGCGTCTCCTGGCTTTGTCCGACACTCAGATTAGCCTCCAGCGGGGCGATCAAAACCTTGTACAGGCGCTGTAATAGCCCCGCGGCGGAGCGTTCCATACGGGAAAGATGCCGCTTGACAAAATCCGGGTCGGCTCGGAACCGATCCCACTCGATCGCCAACTCGCCGAGAAGGGTCGCGACCTCAGAGCGCGTCGTCAGTTTTCGCCGCGCGAGGAGCCGTCCATCCCGGTAGATAAAGGCCAGAACTTCCTCACCCAGGAGATGATAGGCCAGCAGGGTCATCCCACCCGGCAGGTCCTCAGGCTGATGGAACGAGGAGTCCAGGCCAGTCGGCGAATCCAATGTGGCCATTTCTGTCAGCGGCGCGGCCATCGTCAGATGAATTTTTGCAATTTCACTCTCTACGGCTCGGATTCGCCGGCTGACATCGCTAACCACGGCCGTGCGCTCGCCGTCTAGGCTACCTCCAAGTAACTCGTTATAAGCCGCGTTCAAATCAGCTTGCAACGACTCGAGGCGAGCGACCAGCTCCGGGTCATCAGGGTGGACGTCAAGTGTTGCGTCGACGACGTTGGCCAGCCAGTCGACGAGGGCGCGCGATTTGGCTTGTTCGGCCAGCTGGAATGCCTGCCGCAATCCCGCTTCATCACCACGATTCAGATAGATCTGGATCAAATCCTCGTAAACAGTCGTCTTATCACGGAGAAAAGAGACTCGCATCGCTTCGCGGGCCAGCGTGCCCCGAACCTGTTCCGTCTCGCGCACAGCCTGGGCCAGGGCAACCTCCGCTTCTTGCTCGCGCCCTTGGGCCAAATACAAACGCCCAGTTCGTTGCAACCAGCGGAAACGCAAGTGCGGCATCGGCAAACCGGCCACAAGCTCGCCGGCCTCACCCAACAGCGCCTCGGCGACGGCGGTATCGTCGTGCATGATCAGGTCGGCCTGGCGCAACAAAGCGAAGAAGCGCTGTACCGGCCACTCCTGGTCGCCAACCAATTCCAGTGCCCGGCGCGTTTGGACCAGTGCGTCATTCTGCTCTCCCCGCGCCGCCAGGAGAGCCGCTTGTTCCAGAAGCACGGCAGCTAGGAGGTGTCGGTTATCCAGACTCTTGAACAGGGCTGCGGCCTCGGCCAGCGTCACGTCGGCTTGGCTGTACTGGCCCATAGCCGACAAAGCTGCGCCTAACCCTAACAGAACCCAGGCCAGTTCGTAAACCATGTCGGCCGCCCGCAATCCGGCTTCCGCTTGCCGATAAGCGGTGACTGCTTCCGGATAGAGATTGAGAGCCAGATAAGCATCGGCGGTAATTCCGGCCAGAACAAACTGTTCGATCGTCGCGCCAACCTCTGCCAGTACACGGTCCGATTGTTCCAGCGCGGCCAGGCTGCGATTGAAATCTCCCAGCATCAAGTAGATATTGCCTGAATTCTCCAGCGCCTGGGCCAGACGAAGGCGATTGCCCGTCCGATTAAAGGTTTCGGCCGCAGCCAAACAAAGGTCCAGGGCTTCGTTGCCGCGCCCCAAATGAAGAAGCGCGATGGCCCGATTCATCATCACCTCGGCGCCGGGCTCAATCATATCCAGCGCGGCAAAGTTCGCCTCAGCGATGGCGTAAACCTCCAGTGCCGCTTCATAGCGCCCGAGGTGTTTCAGGCAGGTCGCCAGGTTCTGCGATATCTTGGCTTCCAACAGGTCCAGTGATTCGTTTTCTGATCCGGCCGTCTCAAACCGCAGGGTCTCCAAAGAAGCCAGGGTTGATCCGGCAATTTCCAGAGCCTCTTCATAGCGGCCCATCTCACCCAAGATGCTCATCAAGCCCGCATTGGTTCGCAAGGCCTCCGGCCGCAAATCCAGTGCCAGATAGCCGTCACGCGCGGTTTCGAGGAACGATCGCGCCGCTTCGAACTCACCCGCCATCGCATATGTCTGCGCCTGGAGATAGTTTGCGGGCGGCATTAAAGTTGGATGGTCAATGGCTTCCGCAGCGGCGGCGACGATCTCGGCCAGGTCCCGCGCCCGGATCGGGTTGCGACCAGTCCAATCGCCGGCTTCACCCAGCAATGCCCACAACCCATCTTCATCGAGGAGTGAGGCTTCACGAAGGATGGTCAACCTGGTAGCGAATTCTGGTTCGGACAGGAGGCGTTCAATCAGTTCTGGAGACATCACGGGACGTATTCGCTTGCAGGGGACTCATTCAATTGCTCTCCATGTCATTTCCAGCGGACCGACCTCAATCTCGTAGCTGTCGGCAGTTAACACCAGGTTGTATTGACCTTCGGCTAGGGCAGCGAAGTTGAACTTGCCCAGTGTGTCGGTCGCGGTCAAGGCCTGGGATCGATCAGCCTGGGTCAACTGGACCGTAAATTTGGTTTCTTCATCGCCGGTAGGAAAGACCTGTCCGTACAGGTGGAGGTGTTCATCGTAGCCCTGGACATTCAGGGCGATATCGGCCAACGGGGTCGAGTAGATGAGTTGGCGAGGTGCACTCTGCAGCGTTACCTGACGCGCACCGGCCAGCGAGAGTCGCTGCCAGCTATCGGATGTCAACAAGGCGCGCAACGTCTGACGCGGGTCACTCCGGCGCTTGCCGCGGGCATACGCCTCGAAGCGTTCGGTGGCCGCTTGGTGGATGACGGGGTCTGGTGTAGCTAATTGCGCCGCAGCACTAAGGTTTAGGAATTCACGCAGCCAGTCCGCATTCGCTTTCAACACCGGGTCTGTTTCGACTGCCCGCGCGATGGCGCTCGCCATGGCGGGATCCAGCTTGCCTTCCAACCAATCCATGAGTTCAGAATTATCAATCTTGTTTTTCTTGACCACGAGTTGCCTTCCCGTTGATACTTTTACCAGTCACTTAGCCTAACAATAAAAAGGTCGAATCGGTCTCTAAAAATACACCAATTCACAAATTGATCATTTTTATGAGGGGTGTATTTTTTATCCCCCCTAACGTATTTAATCTAATGTCAGCCCGCCGTCTGACCCGGAACGGATTAGGTCCGCAGCGCTGAATGGATGATTGGCCACCATCCGACCGGCTGCGCGGAATAACAACCGGCAGCGATTGGGCTGGGCAAATAAAAGACGACAAATAAAATTTTAAGGAGTATCACAATGAATTTCACGATGAAAAATCAGGGATTTGTACTGGTTGCCTTTGTATTGGCAATGGCTGCGATGCTGGCCGGCAACGGCGCCGTCCACGCGGAAGAGATAAGTTGTACGGGAAGCCTGGGAGCGATAACCGTTGACAACGTGCGGGTACCCGAAGGGCGCTCCTGCACAATGACGAACACCCGCGTCCAGGGAACGATCACGGTCGAGAAAAACGCGACGCTCAGCGCCTCCAATGTCCAGGTAGTCGGCAACATCCAGGCTGAAGGGGCCAAGAATGTCAAGGTTAATGCCAAATCGAGGATTGGCGGCAGCATTCAAATCGTTCAGGGCCAGGCAGCGGCGATCGATCGCGCCTTCGTCAACGGTGATATCCTGTTTGATGAGAACCGCGGTTATCTGTCAGCTACCCGGAACGCCGTAGGTGGAGATGTCCAGGCTTTCCAGAATAGCGGTGGCGTCAAGATCGCCAGCAATACCATCGATGGTAATCTGCAATGCAAAGAGAACACGCCTCGTCCAACCGGCGGCAGTAATATCGTTCAGGGCAGCAAAGAAGATCAGTGCTCCCGACTCTAACCCGCGTACCGGTAAGCAAGACCTAGTGTAACGGAAACACCGGATAAATTGAAGGCAGGAGAGACCCTCCTGCCTTCTTCCTTTGTCGTAGGCTCACTGCGCCTGGCTTATTTCATCCAGGATTTTGCGAAGGCGTCCCAGACAGCGACCGCGCAACGGGCCAATGCTGCCGACACTCAGATCGAGTTGGCGGGCAACCTCCTCATAAGATGGCTCAGTCGGTCCAAAGTAGAGCGCTAGCAGAATCTCGCGACACCGGCTGTCGAGGCGGCTTAAACCCTCGTTCAACCACTCGATACGCTCCCAATAAACGTTAACTTCCGGGTCGGTCATATTCAACAGGAATGGCGTCTCTGAGATGTCGGCTTCCTCCCCCGGCCGCTCGCGCTTTTGTTTGTGAATCAGATGGAAGCTATGCCGCCGGGCTACCGTACAGAGCCAGGCACCAAGGCGGCTATCAGCCCTCAGGCGATCCAGGTTGTCGACGAGGGCGATGAATGTCTGTTGGGAAATATCTGCCGCGTCTTCGCGGGTCAGGCCGTAATTTAACGGCACCGAGAAAACCAGGCGTTCGTATTTGCTCAAGACCTGCGACCAAGCCTTGGCGTCACCTTCTCGACAGCGGCGGATGAGTTCTTCGTCAGAGGGAAACATAGCCGTGATGTAGCCGGTCCGCTTTGCCAATTTATACCAAGCGATTCCGGTGTTATGGTGTCGGATCATACGACGGCTGGCGCATTGTGCCAACAATGGGCCAAAACTCATCCGTAGTGACGTTGTCCGGGGAGACTTCCTTTCGTTCGGGCAGCCTTCTCCAACCCGCACCTGAATCGTTGAGCCGGACACTCTGAGGGATAGTGGTCTCGCCATCGGCTTCGGATCATGATTAGCGATATAATGGCATCGACGTTCATTCGACGCCGGACCTCGAACCTGATCACAATAGTCCATGCCCGATCTCACCAACCTAACCCCGGATGTCTACGACCTGGGAAGGACCTTCGCCAGCGGTCTCGCGACCATTTTCGGTCTAAAACTCTACGGCATCTATCTTTACGGCGCGGCCGTTTTCCACGATGGCGGCCCGGGCGGAGATTTCGACGCCCATGTTATCTTGACCGGCGCGCCGTCCGCCACCGAGCGTGAGGGCATCGCCGACCTGTATTGCCGCCTGGCTGTGGCCTTCCCGCCTTTGGGCACCGACATCGATGCCTACTTCATCCTCCTGGCAGCCGCACACGAGGCTGTCCCCCCGCACCACCTGCTCGATCCGGCCATCTGCGACCAAGCTTGGCCCCTCCACTGCGCCCACGTGCGGGCCGGTCGCGTGGTCACCCTTTATGGGCCGGACCCGGTAGACATTTTTCCCCAACCGGAATGGCCGGCCATCGTTCTGGCGCTCGACCACGAACTTGACTTCGTCCGGGCCAGCCTGGAATACCCGGCTTATTGCATTCTCAATCTGTGTCGCATCCTCTACAGCTTCCGGACGGGCGAAGTGGTCGTCTCCAAGCGATTCAGTGGCCGGTGGGCCGCCGACCTATTCCCAGAATGGGCGCCGGTCATCGCCGCAGCTCAGCGATATTATGACGGCGCGGCTGTCGAGGCGGATGTGACCATCATGACCGCCGAAATGGACCGCTTCCTAGCCTGCATCGAGGATCAGATTCGGGCGGCACGTGAGGATTCGCGACGTTTCGGATGACAAACCAGTTCATTCCGGGTAATCTGCCGGTAGTGAGGTAATCGAATCTATGACTCCGGAACCCGACCCGGCGGCCGTTGATCTGGCCCGGACCCTTGCCGCTGACATCGCCACTCGCGCTGATGAAGCGGACCGTCTCGGTTGCCTGCCGCTCGCTGATGTCGCCTTGCTGAAATCGTCCGGTTATTTGGCGCTGGCTGTACCCGCGGAATACGGTGGCCAGGGATTGTCCTTATTAGACTGCGTCGCCGCCGAGGTAGATCTGGCCAAAGGCAGCGCGTCCACCGCGTTGGTCGCGGCTATGCAACACCAGGTCGTCGGCCACCAGCGGGAGGTTCGCTCCTGGCGGCCCGACGCCTATGAACGAATCATGCGCGAAGCGGCAGGCGGCGGCTTACTGAACTCGCTGGCTAGCGAACCGGCCTTGGGTAGCCCATCCCGCGGTGGCCTGCCGGAGACGAACGCCAAGGTTACCGCCGGAGGCGATCAGCTGATCATCAATGGCCGCAAGACCTGGTCAACCGGCGGCCACCACCTGACCCACCTATTGGTGCGCGTACGCATTGACGGAGAAGCCGGCGTCGTTCTGGTGCGGCAGGGCACGCCCGGCGTCGAGTGGATCGAAACCTGGAGCGACACCCTCAGCCTGCGGGCCAGTGAAAGCCACGACGCCGTATTTCACGATGTCGTCGTGCCAGGCGAGAATCTGATCGAGACTGGTGAAATCAAGTCCCGGCCAAATGTCTGGTTTCCAATGATGCTCTCGGCTGTTTACCTGGGAGCAAGCCTTGCCGCCCGCGACGCGGTGATCCGCTATGCCCTGGAACGCGAGCCGACCGCCCTCGGCCGGGCTATCGCCACACTGCCCAAGATTCAACGGCAGATCGGCGAGATCGATGTCATCTTGCAGTCCGCTCAGACTTTCCTGTTGGCCGTCGCCGGTGACTGGCACGGCGTGGAAGGCGACCGTGATGCCTACCAGCCGCGTATCGCCGCGGCGAAGATGACGGTGATGAACGCGGCGACTACGGCGACTGACAAAGCCCTGGAGGTTGCCGGTGGTGCGGCTATCACCCGTGCTCTGCCGCTGGAGCGCTACTTCCGCGACGTGCGCGCCGGGCTGATGCAGCCCCCGGCGGGCGACACCGCGCTGGAGATGGTGGGACGAGCGGCGTTAGGTCTATAAAACAGCAGCCATAGTTCAATGCCCGATGCTATAATGATGGCCATGATCCTAGACGGCCTTCTCCAGCCTGATATCGAGGCGGAGATCGAACAGGCGGCGGCGTTCGAACCACCGTATAAAGTGTTCATCCACAACGACGACGTTACCCCTTATGATTTCGTCGTCGTCGTTTTGCAGCGCTTCTTTGAGCTTGACTTGATCCAGGCCGAGCAGGTCACTTACACTGCCCATGTGTCGGGTGTGGCTTACGTGACGACGCTCCCCAAGACCGAAGCCGAGAAGCGCGTCGGACAAGCCCACTTCGCCGCCGGACTGGAAGGCTATCCGTTAACCTTCTCCATCGAGCCGGAATAGGACGGGCTGGAGGCAGGTTAGCCTAATCAAAGGCCAGCCCCAACTGCCGTCCACTCCCTTCTTCCAGGCTCGTCGCCCCGACGCCCAATAGACGCACCGGCCGGCCGGGCGGCCAATTCTCTCGCCATAATGCGTGAGCCAGACGGAAGATCGTCCCAGGATCATCTGTCGGAATCTGGAGCGAGCGCTGGCGGGTGAATGTTGTGAAATCATCCCAGCGAAACTTAACCCGGACCGTATACGCCACAAGGTTGCGCTTTTGAAGTGACGCAGCCACCTCATCGGTCATGGCCCGCAGTCGTTCCGCCAGAATAGCCGGATCGGTGACATCCCGGTTAAAGGTCCACTCCTGGCTGATGCTCTTGGCCGGACCGTGCTCGGTCACGACGGCGCGATTGTCAATACCCGCCGCGCGCCGGACCAGGTTCTCCGATTCGCGGCCGAAGATAGGCCGCAGCATGCCTGGCTCGGCGGCAGCTA
>Ga0114939_10001302_pt1 | contig 19780 bp, 15 predicted proteins | sample AshMeaCrysSpring_FD_87196 | JGI IMG/M metagenome (GOLD analysis project Ga0114939, IMG submission 87196) | Groundwater microbial communities from Big Spring, Nevada to study Microbial Dark Matter (Phase II) - Ash Meadows Crystal Spring | ecosystem: Environmental > Aquatic > Deep subsurface >...
ATCGACGCTGCGCAGCATCGTGATGGCGACGCGGCGCGGACCTTTCTGGGCCAGCAACGCAGAGGCGTCGCCCGCCTTTTGCGGCACGTACAGCCCGGCCACGTAGACCTTGAAGAACGCACGCGTGCGCACCCCGGCACCGTTGAGCTGCAGGGCCGCCGTACCCACCTGCGCGGACGGCTCGAGTTTCACACCCTCCAACTCGGCCGGCTGCGCGCCGGCTCCGAAGGCGGCAAGCGCCAGCGCGAGGCTGGCGATCCGGCGAACCGTCACTCTGTCCATGTCATGTCTCCTTGAACGAAACGCTGTTGCACCCCACGCGCATCATGCCCCGGGGTCAGCCCACCGTGCGGTCGGGCGAACACCAAGGGCTGCGCGCTGATCCGGCCCCATCCTCGAGACGCCCAGGCATGGCCACGAGGATGGACGTCAGGCCGCCATTGTCCACCGTGCTGGGCAGGCGGTCTCGGCGTTTGCGGGATGGCGAGCCTCGTGGCATGCGGCTCGCTCGGCGCAGTCGGGGTGACCATCTGATCGACCGAATCCATCTCGGGCTGCTTCACCCGGTCCAGGCCAACCTGGAGCGCCTGCGACCCGGCTTCACACCGGTGCGCGCCGCCGCACGTCAGGAAGCGCCGGGCTTGCCGATGCGTGTCCAGGATCGGATGCGCGCGCTGGACCGGACACCAGTCTGTCCGCGAGTGGGCCGAGGCTGTGCGCCGCGGGCTGCCCTCAGGACTGAAGGTACTCCTTCAGCCGGCGGTCGGCGTCGTTGCCGAACAGGATCCGGGCGACCTCCTCGAGGCCGGCGCAGGAGCGGATGTCCTCGTCGCGCACGACCTGTTCGATCTTCGAGCGACGCCGCATGAAGTCCTCGAGGCGGGTGATCAACTCGGTCGTGGCCGCCTGGTGCAGCTCGACGCGAAGGTAGTCGGCGTTCTCCATGATGTCCTGCCCCATGCGCGGGTCGTCACGGATGGCCTCGAGCATCGTGAACGCACGACGTCCGTATCGGCGCCACAGCCGATCGCTGAGCGGCTCGACGTCGGGCTTGGCGCGCAGCGAGTCGAGTCGGATCAGCTTGGCCTGCCGGTAGAACTCGGCGCGGGTGGCCGGCGCCGGTTCGCCGTACCAGTTCTGCAAGTCGCGCTCGAGCGGCACGCCCAGCTTCTCGACCTCGGCCGCGACCTCCTCGCCCACGTTCAGACAGTCGGTGAGCTTGCCGCCGAACACCGTCACCAGACGCATGCGCTCGTTCGCTTCCACCGCGTGCTTGCGGCTCAGCGACGTCCAGTCGACGTTCTTCTGATCGCCCTCGCTCGCTTTCACCACCAGCGGACGCACCCCGCACCGCTCGGCGATCACGTCGTCGCGGGTGAGCGGGCGCTGCAGATTGAGCCGGTTGTTGATCTGTTCGAGCAGAAAACCACGGTCGGCGTCGTCGACCTCGGTGCAGGGCTCGTCGACGCGCGTGTCGGTGGTTCCGATCACCGACCGCGCCCCCATCGGGATCACGTAAAACAGGCGCTGGGTGTCGTCGAAGAAGGCGAGCACTCGCCGGTGGTCGTTGGTGGTGAGCCGCGGAACCACGAGGTGGATGCCCTTGGATAACACGATGCGGTGTTGGGTCGACACACCCCACGAGCGGTTGAGCCCGTCGACGAACGGGCCGGCGGCGTTGACGATGACCTTGGCCGAGGTGGTGAACGCCTCGCCGGTGTCGACGTCGCGCAGCCGCGCCACCCACCGGTCGCCCACGCGGTCGGCGCTGACGAGCTCGACGTAGTTGGCCGCCGTCGCGCCGCTCTCGAGCGCCGACCGCACGAACGAGAACACGAACCGCGAGTCATTGTCGACCAGGTACGCATCGCGGTATTCGATGCCGCCACGCACGTGGGTGGTGTCGATCACCGGTTCCTCGTCGCGGATCTTCCGTGCGCTCAACAGGCGCGGGTGCCGGGTGCCGAACTGGCCGATTCCCCAGTAGCCGGCTGCGCCGAGCGCGGCGAACCACGGCGGAAACGGCGACGAGCGGTCGAGGCTCGCGAGGAAACTGATCTCCTTGATGTTGTCCGGATAGGCCTTCATCAACCGGTTGCGCGACCGGCACAGCTTGAACACGAGCAGGAACTCGTAGTTCTCGAGGTACTTGAACCCGCCCCAGACCAGGTTGGACGACGCCTGGCTGGTGAAGTTGCCGAAGTCCCCGCGGTCGATCAGCGCCACCGATGCGCCACGGCCGGCCAGCGCCGCCAAGGTGACGGCGCCGTTGATGCCGCCGCCGACCACGAGGACGTCGAAGCTGCCCCCGCGCAGCCGGTCGAGCTGGGATGATCGAATTGCCACGCATCGATTGTGCCCGCCGCGTCCTGCGTATGCGTGCCCGCGCGGCCGCGCCGACGTCCTCCCGAAGGCCCATCCTGCGTGCGCCGGCCCCTGTGCGCGCCCGCCGCGCATCGCAGCCCTCCAAGCCCTGGGACTCTCGTCGCCGTGAGGCGGGAGACAACCCTGTCATGGGTGAGCCGCGCAGCTGGATGAATGTCCAGTAAAGTGAGGGCCCGGCCCAACGTCCATGCCCGTGTCATCCGCCGCCGCACCGCCTCTCAGCGCGCCCACCGCGTCGGCGCCGCCTGACGCCAGCCCTTGGGCCAAGCTCACCGACGAACAGCGTGCGGCCGTCGAGCACGGCGGTGCCCGGACATCACAGCCCCTGCTGATCATTGCAGGCGCCGGCAGCGGCAAGACGCTGACCCTGGCCGCGCGAGTGGCCCGCCTCATCGCCGAGGGCGCCGACCCGCAGCGCGTGCTGCTGCTGACGTTTTCCAGGCGCGCGGCCGCCGAGATGACACGCCGCGCCGGCCGCCTGCTGCATCAGGCCCTCGGCTGGGCCGCCACCCGCGAGCCGCCCCAGCTGCCGTGGGCCGGGACCTTCCATGCCGTCGGCGCGCGCCTGATCCGCGACTACGCCGGCGCCATCGGCCTGCCCGAAGGCTTCACCATCCTCGACCGCGGCGACGCCGAAGACCTGATGGCGCTGGCCCGGCACGAACAGGGCTTTGCGTCGACCGACAAGCGCTTCCCGGGCAAGGGCACGGCGCTGGCCATCTACTCGCGGCGGGTCAACACCTGCCTGGCGCTCGAGCCGCTCCTGGCCGAGCACTATCCCTGGTGCCTGGGCTGGCAGACGCAGTTGCGCCAGCTCTTCGGCGCCTATGTCGATGCCAAGCAGCGCCTGAACGTGCTCGACTACGACGACCTGCTGCTGTACTGGCTGCGCATGCTCGAGGTGCCTCAGGTGGCCGAGCACCTGCGCCAGCGCTTCGACCACGTCCTGGTCGACGAGTACCAGGACACCAACCGCCTGCAATCGGCCATCCTCGGCGCCCTCTGCCCGCAGGGTCAGGGTCTGACCGTGGTCGGCGACGACGCCCAGGCGATCTACTCTTTTCGTGCCGCCGAGGTGCGCAACATCCTCGACTTCCCGCAGCAGTTCCAGCCGGCCGCGCGGGTGGTCACGCTGACGCGTAACTACCGTTCCAGCCGGCAGATCCTCGCCGCTGCCAACGCCGTCATCGGCGAGGCCGCCGAGCGATTCACCAAGCACCTGTGGAGCGACACCGACGGCCCGCGTCCGCGTCTGGTGCACGTCGACGACGAGATGGCGCAGGCGCAGTGGGTCGGCGACGACGTGCTGCGGCTGCGCGAGGAAGGCCTGGCGCTCAAGCAGCAGGCCGTGCTGTTTCGCGCCGGGCACCACAGCGCCGCGCTCGAGCTCGAACTCACGCGCCGGCGCATCCCCTTCGTCAAGTTCGGAGGCCTCAAGTTCCTGGAAGCGGCCCACGTCAAGGACGTGCTTGGCATCCTGCGCTGGCTGCGCAATCCGCGCAACCGCCTGGCCGGATTCCGGGTGGCCACGCTGGTGCCGGGCCTGGGGCCGGCGAGCGCGCGGCGCGTGCTCGACCACATGGACGCCGCCGCCGATCCGCGGGCCGCCATGACCCAGGTGGCCGTGCCGCCTTCGGCCCGGCCGGCGTGGCAGGACTGGCTGGACCTGGCCACCACCATCGACCTGCAGGCCTGGCCGCAGGCCATCGAGCAGGCCGCGCAGTGGTACCGGCCGCACCTGCACCGCATCCACGAAGACGCCGAGGTGCGTTGGCTCGATGTCGAGCAGCTCACCCGCATGGCCGCCGCACACGCTGGCTGCGAGCGCTTCCTGGCCGAGATCACGCTCGACCCGCCCGAGGCGACCAGCGACGAGGCCGGCGCGCCGCACCGCGACGAGGACTACCTGGTCCTGTCGACCATGCACTCGGCCAAGGGACAGGAATGGTCGGCCGTGTCCATCCTCAACGTCGTCGACGGTTGCATCCCGAGCGACCTCGGCACCGGATCGGCGGCCGAGATCGACGAGGAGCGGCGGCTGCTGTACGTGGCCATGACGCGGGCCAAGCGGCACCTGTCGCTGCTCGTACCGCAGCGGTTTCACGTCACGCAGCAGCGCCAGTGGGGCGACCGGCACGTCTACGCCGGGCGTTCGCGCTTCATCCGCGAATCGCATCTCGGGCACTTCGATGAAGTGGGGCCGCCTCCGGCCACGCAGCCGGCTGCCGCAGCGGCGATGCCGTGTGCCACGCCGGTGGCGGACGTGCGGGCGATGGTCAGGGCAGGGTTCTAACAGCCCGGCGCATCCCTCTTGAAGGGTCATCGGCGGGGCGAGCGGACTGCTTCTTTCACGCTGCCTTGGGATTCCCACATGCGGACGGCCAAGGACCGGTCCTCCGCCGTGATCGAGCGACCACCGCCGAGGATCTCGATCTCGCCGCACCGGTGCTGGCAGTGATCGCTGCCGCGGTACGTGGACTGCGCCGCTCGCCGTTCATCCGCCGCAAGGCCGACGACGACCCGTTGCGGCGTGAGTTGCTCATTCCCTTCGGCCGCAGCGGCCATGGGACCCAACTCAGCGCGGACAACGGCCCAGGCACAGCAGCGCGCGCCCGCCAGCGGTCGAATGGCGCGACGGGTCGCACCCACAAGCGCTTGAGCGGCTCGACGAGGCGACCGAGTGCGCAGCTCAGCTCGTCGCGCAACGTCGCCCGCGCCGTTTCCCCCATGACCGGCGTCTGCGCCTGGCTCGAGCATCTCGCCAGTTCGTCGGTGAGTCGGGCAACGTGACCAACGGTGACGGTCCCCAGGTGCAGCGCCGCGACGCATGCATCGAGTTCCGGCAGCACGCGACCGGCCCGCCGGCAGGTGGCCAGCGTCTGCGCCTGCAACAAAGACTCGGCGGTAACCGCTGCCGTCGCGATCAACGCCTCGCAGCCGGTGCCGTCTCGCACCGGTGCAGCGACGTCCATGCCCGTGGACTTCAGCCGCGGCCGACAAAGGGCATCTTGGTGGCCATCACGGTGGTGAAAAGGACGTTCGCACTGAGGGGAAGGCGCACCATGGCCATGAAAGTGTCGACTACCCCTTGCATGTCCATGCGGGGTTCGGGCTTGATGCTGCCGTCTGCCTGCGGGACGCCACTGGCCATGCGCGAGGTCATGTCGCTTGCGACGTTGCCGATGTCGATCTGTCCGACCGCGATGTCGAAGGGACGACCATCGAGCGCGGCGGTCTTGGTCATGCCAGCGACAGCGTGCTTGCTCGCCGTGTAGGCTATCGAGCCGGGTCGCGGCGTGTGTGCCGATATGCTGCCGTTGTTGATGATGCGACCGCCCTGGGGCGACTGCGCGCGCATCAGCCGGAAGGCGTTGGACAGGCAGTAGAAGGCCCCCGACAGGTTCACGGCAATGCCGGCGTCCCACTCCCGGGCCGACAGGTCGTCGGGCGTGGTCGCGCGCGGGCTGACGCCGGCGTTGTTGAACAACAGGTCGAGTCGGCCGAAACGCTGCTGCACGGCATCGAACAGCGCGCGCACCGCCTGGGCGTCGGCGACGTCACACGGCATCGCGACGGCACCAGACGATGCAACACCGCTGGCCGCAATGGCTTGCTCGATCAGTTCAGCGCGGCGACCCACGAAGATCACCTGCCATCCTTCGTGCAGCAAGGCCGTGGCGCAGGCCTTGCCGATGCCTGAACTGGCGCCAGTCACGAGTGCGATCTTGTTCACGGATATTCAGCGTCGGTTGTGTTTCAGAAATGGCCGCAGGCAAGCCCTGTTTGCAACGGCTGGCCACGGCCCGCAAGGGCGACGCACGGCTGGATCTCGACGGCAGCCGCGCCACTGAGCGCGCACATGCCCGGAACGCCGGAGTACGCGCGGCTTGCCAAGCACCCGCCATGGCGTCGGGGCGACCCACACCGCCAAGGCCTGGCAGACCGACTCAATTCCGGCGCCATTGCGCAAGCCAACCGAGCCCGGACTCCGTCGTGGGTCCGCGCGGACGGTACTCGGCTCCAAGGTGTCCGTTCCAGCCCAAGCCCTCGACCGTCGCGAAGACGTGGGGGTAATTCACTTCGCCATCGTCGGGTTCCTGCCGCCTCGGCACACCGGCAAACTGGATGTGGCCGAGCCAAGGGAACGCCGCCTCCAGTCGGCGCGTGAGGTCGCCCTGCATGATCTGCGTGTGGTAGCAGTCGAACATCAACTTGAGGTTCGGCGCACCGACGGCCATGATCGTGTCGATGGCCTTCTCGACATGGCTCACGTGGTATCCCGGTGCATCGCGCTGATTGACAGGCTCGAGGACGACCGTGATGCCGCAGGGCGCCGCCTTGTCGCAGGCGTAGGCCAGGTTGCCGCGCAACACCGCCTCGGCCTGCGGCGTGCCGCCGGACTTGCCCGCCGCGGCGTTGATGTTCAGGCATCCGATGGCGGCGGCGTAGGCCACGGCCTCGTCGATGTATTTCCGGGCTTCGGCTTCGCGCCCCGGCAGCGCGTTCACACCGAAGTCCTTCGGGCCGTTGACGCCCATTCGCGTGTTGATGCTGATCATCGGCAGGCCCGTCTCCCGCAGGGCCGCGGCGACGATCTCGGCCGGTGTCTCGTAGGGCCAATGACACTCCACCGCGTCGAAGCCGGCCCTGTGGGCGGCACGGATGGCTTCAGGCAAGGGGAGTCCAGCCCAAAGGAACCCCAGATTGGCGGAAAAACGAAGCATGGCCAAGACCAGCTACCGCCCCACGAACCGGATGTAGTTGGGCGCAGGCACCTCGTGGATGACATCGGTCATCGTCAGAGACCCGCTATCGATGTCGCGCGAGAACACGCGGATATGACCCGAATCCTGGTTGGCGACGATGAGGGCCCGGCCGTCAGGCGTGATCGCGAAGTGGCGCGGGAACTTGCCTCCCGTGGGAACGACGTCTGTCCGCTCGAGTCGTCCGTCGGGCAACACCTTGAAGATGGCCAGCGAGTTTTCGCCGCGGTTGGAGACATACAGGAAGCGTGCATCGGGCGAGAGCTTGATCTCGGAGACATAGCTGACGCCGCCGCGCGTGCGCAGCGTCGATTCGTATTGCAGCGGAACCAGCCGTTTCTTCAAGGCGCCGGGATCCGAGGCATCGAGACGGGCCACGCAGACGGTATTGAACAGCTCGTTCGATACGTAGCAGATGTCCAGCTCGGGATGCATGGCCATGTGCCGTGGCCCCGATCCGGGCTCGAACGGGATGTGACCTTCGGGCCGCAACTTGCGTTGTTCGCCGTCCCAGCGGTATTGGAAGACGGCGTTCTCGCCGAGATCGGGAATGAACACCCACTCATGCCAGAAGTGGGCGCAGTGGGCATGCGGCCCGACCTGGCGGTTGCCCCAATGGTCTTCCCGGTGAGTCACCTGGCGCCAGGACCCTTCGGGACGATGGACCTGTCTGAAGCTCTGGGTGATGGCGAGGAGCCTGCCATCCGAGTCGACGTCGGCGACGTCGATGATGGCATCCCAGTAGTTGACGATGATGGCGGCATCCTTGGCGGGAGACAACGCCAGGTAACAGGTGGACTTGCCGCTGGCGCCGAAGTCGTCCAGCGGGCGCAGCGTGCCGTCGGCAAGGATTTCGTAGCGCCGGATGGAACCCGTCTCCCGTATGGTCTCGACGATGGCGTAGAGCCGGGTGCCGTTCGGGTGGGGAATCAGCACCGCGGGGTTGAGCACCTCGCTCACGGCCGTGAGTCGCAACGCGCCGCTGCGCGCAAGGGTCATCGAATAGATGCCCTTTCCCGGGATGGGCGCGTAGGGTTGATGTGCCAGCGCGTCGAGATCGGTGTAGGTCCCGACAAGGAATGAGTAGTCTTTGCTCAACATGGTGAACGTATGGGTCGGAGAAGAGGAGGCCGTGGTTGCGGAGCGGGCTGCGGTTGCGAGGGCTTGCGCCTCGACTAGCCCTTGACCGCGCCCGCGGTCAATCCGGTGATGATTTGCCGGGCAGCGACAAACGTGAAGATGAGCGGTGGAATGGCGATCAAGCTTCCCATGGCCATGACGCGTCCCCAGTCCACGCCGATGTCGGTAATGAACAGCGACGCGGCCACCGGCAGTGTCCGGGTCTGCCGGTCCGTCAGTACGAGCGCGAGGATGAACTCGTTCCAGGCGATGCGGAACGTGAAGATCGATGCGGCCGCGATGCCTGGCGCCATCAACGGCAGAAGCACCTCGCTGAACACCCGCAGCGGCCCGCAGCCATCGATGGCCGCGGCCTCCTCCAACTCCGCGGGCACCTGCTGCACGAACCCGTACAACAGCCAGATCGTGAACGGCAGGTTCACCGCCACATATAGCAGCACGAGGCCCCAAAGGCTGTTGACGAGTTGCCATTCACTCCAGATCAGGAAGACCGGGATCGCCAGTACCGCGAGCGGCACGGTGCGCAGCAGCAGGGTGGTGTAGGCGATGGCCCGGCGACCCGGGAAACTGAAGCGCGCCAGGCCGTAGGCCGCCATACCGCCCAGCAGCAGCGTGATGACGGTGGAGACGAGGCCGACGAACAGGCTGTTGCCGAGATAGCGGTCGAACTTGTCTTCCTCGAGCACGGCGCGGTAGTTCTCCAGCGTGGGCGTGAAGAGGAAGTTCAGCGGCTCGGCGAAGATGTCGACCTGCTGGCGCAGGCTGGTGGCGAAGATCACGAGGATCGGCGCCACGCACAGGAAGGCAAGCACCAGCAGCATCGCGTAATGCCCGGCGACGAGCCAAGCCGGCCGCCTCATCGGGTTTCTCCCTTCATCGGGTTGGACAGGCGCAGCGCGCCCCAGCTCAAGGCGGCCACGACCACCAGCAGCAGCACGCTGATGGCCGCCGCCACCCCGAGTTCCTGGCCGACGAAGGCCGTCTTGTAGATATGCAACGAGAGGATCTCGGTGCTGTCACCGGGCCCGCCGAAGGTCAGGACGTAGATTACCTCGAGCACGCGGAAAGCGTCGATGAGGCGCATCATCAGCGTGATCGCGATGACGTTCATCACCATCGGCAGCTTGACCAGGAAGGTCTGCTGCCACCAGCGTGCGCCGTCGATGCGCGCAGCCTCGAGGATCGACCCGTCCACGCTCGCCAGCGCCGCGATCATCATGATGAACACAAACGGGGTCCATTGCCAGATATCGGCCACGACGATGGCGACGAATGCCAGCGTCGGGTCGGCCAGCCAGGTCTTCGCGCTCAACCCCAGAAACTGAAGCACTGCATTGATGAGCCCGAACTGCGCGTCGAAAAGGTAGCGCCAGCCGAGGCCCACGGCGATCGGCGCGATCATCATCGGCAGGATGAACAAGGTGCGGAAGACCGACATGCCGCGAACAGGACGCTCCAGTGCCAGCGCCAGCGCGATGCCCAGCACCATCTCGGCGCCCACGCAAACGGCGGCGAACAGCAGCGTCGTCCACAGGCTGCTCCATACGCGGGGGTTGGAGAAGGCCGTGACGAAGTTGCCCCAGCCCACCCAGCGCGCGCTGCCCCATTGAGTACCCATGTTCCAGTCGAAGCCGGCCAGTTGAAAGGCCGACAGCACCGGATAAAGGCAGGCCGCGGCCATGACCAGCACCGCGGGGCCCAGGTACAGCGCCGGCACCCAGGCCGGTGTGCGCACGCTCATCGCCGTCGCGGCATCAGATCTTGTAGCCGCCCTCGCGCATGATCGCCATGACCTGCGGCACCATGTCGTCCAGCGCCTGCTGCGCGCTCTTCTTGCCCGTGAGCGCCTCGCTCAACCCGACGCCGAGAGCCTGGACATTGATCTTGTCCCAGACCGGAATGATGGGCCGCCAGTCGGGGTTGCTGTACTTGAGCGCCTCGACGAAGGTGATGAACTCTGGGTACTTGCGCACCGCGTCGGCGTCGCGCAACGTGCTGTTGCGCATGGGCGCGCCGCCGGCCATCGTCACCGCCTTGTCCTGTACCTTGCTCGTGAGCCACTGCATCAGCAGGAATCCGGCATCGGCGTGCTTGGCATTCTTCGGGATCGCCAGGCCCAGGCCACCGCTTTGCGATGCGCGGCGCACACCTTTGGGATGCAGCGCCCAGCTCACGTTGCCGACGATCTTGCTCTTGGAGGGATCGTTGACGAGTCCCGCGATCAATGTGGAGTCGAGGTACATCGCCGCCTGCCCCTGCAGAAAGGCCGTATTGCTCTCGCCCTGGCCGTAGCCCGGGATGCCGGCGGGGCCGGTGGCCACGACGTCCTGCAGGAACTTCAGTGCCGCCAAGCCGATCTTGTCGTTGAAGCGCGGCTGCCACTTGTCGTCGAAGACGCTGCCGCCCAGCGGGTTGAGGTGCAGCAGCCAGGCATGGACGACCTGGTGGCCGGCCTGGCCCCGGCTGGCCAGTGCGCCGATGCCCTCCTTTTCCTTGATCACGTGCAGCAGCTTGCCGAAGTCTTCGTAGTTCTCAGGCGGCTTCAGGTTGTGCTTGGCGAAGATGTCGCGACGGTACGCCAGCACACTGGTCTCGGCGCCGTAGGGGATGCCATAGAGCTTGGCGCCCGGGCCGGCGAGGTAGCCCTTGGGGCCGCCCACCAGGCCGAGATTCTCGAGGTAGATGGGGACGATGTCCTTCATGTCGTAGGCAGGGTCCGCGAGCGCAGGGTTCGCGAAGAACGGCTCCAGCGGATGGATCAGGTTCTTCGCGACATATTCGCCCTTCCACATCACCACGTAGCAGCCGAGGTCGAAGTCGCCGCTGGGCTTGGCCATTTCCAGCAGCTGCTTCTCCTTCATGCGACCCATGGCCAGCTTGTCCACCTCGACCTTGATGCCGGTCTCGCGCGTGAAGGTCGGCAGAATCTTCATCATGGCGTCGTACTGCGGGTGCGCCGGGATGCTGAAGACCACGGTCTGGCCCGCGTACTTGGCGTAGCGGTTCTGCGCGCGCACGCCGCTGTACGGCAGTCCGGCCCCGAAGACGGAGATGGCAGCAAGCTTGAGAGAGTCGCGTCGGTTCATGGATGGGCCTCCTTTGAAGGTGAGGGTTGAAACCGCGGCAGCGTCGTCATGGCTTGAGTGAACGCCCGCTGTCGGCATCGAAGACGTGCAGAGACTCGGGATCGACGGCCAGACCGAGATCCTGGTGCAACAAGGCCTTCGCGTCGCCGGGCACGATGGCCGAGATGTGCTGGGCGCCGACGCCCTTCAGGTGGCCTACCAGCTGGCTCTCGGTACCCAGGTACTCGACGACGTTGACATGGATCGTCAGCTGTGCCCCGGCCGCAGCCGGTGCGAGCGCCTGCGGGCGCACGCCCACCTCCAGCGCCTGGTCGGGGGTGCGCAGGCGGTCGGCCAGCCAAGCGGGTGCGGGCAGCGCGAAGCCGCTGCCCTGCAAGACCAGCCGGCCACCGACGTCGGCCGGCCTTGCGTGGAAGAGGTTCATGGTCGGCGTACCGATGAAGCCCGCCACGAAGAGATTCGCCGGGCGGACGAATACCTCGGCCGGCGTGCCCACCTGCTGGATGTGGCCCTTGTCGAAGATCACGATGCGCTGGGCCAGGGTCATGGCTTCGACCTGGTCGTGGGTCACGTACAGCGTGGTCTTGCCCAGGCGCTCGTGGAGCTGCGCAAGCTCGGCGCGCATGTGGCCGCGCAGCTTCGCGTCCAGGTTGGACAGCGGCTCGTCGAACAGGAAGACCTGCGGCTCTCGCACGATGGCCCGCCCAATCGCCACACGCTGGCGCTGCCCGCCCGACAGTTCCTTGGGCTTGCGCGCGAGCAGGGCCTCGATGTTCAGCACCTTGGCGGCCGCGGCCACCTTGGCCTCGATCTCCGACTTCGGTCGCCCCGCCATGCGCAAGGCGAAGGACAGGTTGTGAGCCACGTCCATGTGCGGATAAAGCGCATAGTTCTGGAACACCATCGCGATGTCGCGCGCCATTGGGTGCGCGTGGGTGACGTCACGCCCACCGATGAGGATCTGTCCCTCGGTCACCTCTTCCAGGCCGGCCACCATGCGCAAGACGGTGCTCTTGCCGCAACCCGACTCGCCCAGCAGCACGATGAACTCGCCGCTGGCCACGTTGAGGTCGAGCTGCTGCACGACGGTCACGTCGCCGAAACGCTTGACGAGGTTACGCAGATGGAGGTCGGCCATGTCAATACCGCCCGGGCGTTGCGAGCGTGCTGGCATCCTTGGGCGCGGCCGACGAGCGTGAGGACAGGCGCTGGGGCGGCTGAAGCCCGTCAGCGACATCAGACCCATCGCTTGCCGCCACGCATCGGCACAGGGGGACGTCGCGGAGGCTCCCAGTGACGTTTCGGGCGCGGTGGTGGGATGAGCCAGTACCCGTTCCTTGCGGCGAAAGTGCGCCAAGGCCCGCTCTTGCGAGGCGAGGGACGAGATCGGCGGCAGCCAACACGGCGACAGTGTCACGCAGAAGTCGTTACCGGTAACCGGTATTTACCCGTGCCCATCAACCCGGCTGGCCCTCGTTATGATCGGGCGCATCCAGAAGGATGTCTCCCGGTCCCCGGGGCCCTGAACTGACACCGGTATCGCTTCCTCGTCCGACCGCCTCCGGAGCTTTGACCTTGCCTGCACGCAGCAAGCTCGCGGCGCGCCCCGCAGGCCGCACACAGGCGCGGCCGCCTCGACCCGCATGCACACCCAGCACCCACGTCACGATGGCCGACGTGGCTGCCCGACTGGGTGTCTCGAAAATGACGATTTCGCGGGCCCTCAACCGGGAAGGCAGCAGCAGGCGCAGCTCGAGCGAGGCACTCAGGCTGCGCATCCTGCAGACCTGCAGGGAAATGGGGTACGTGATCGATCAGACCGCGCGGACTTTCTCGTCCAAGCGGTCTGGCTTCGTGGCGGCGTTGGTGCCTGCTCTGAACAACTCCAACTTTTCCGACACGGCCCATGGGCTGACGGCCGCACTGGAGGGCAGTGGCCTTCAGGTGCTGCTGGGCTACACGGACTACAACAGCGCCACCGAGGAGCGATTGCTGCGTGCCATGCTCAGCCGACGCCCTGAGGCCATCGTGGTGACCGGCGGCACCCACACGCAGGCCGCACGCAAGCTGCTGAAGGCTGCGGGCATTCCCGTCATCGAGACTTGGGACCTCCCGGCACAGCCCATCGAGCATTGCGTGGGCTTCTCCAACGCCGAGGCGGTGGCGCAGTTGGTACGCAGGCTTCATGCGCAGGGCTACAGGCGCCTCGCCTTCCTGGGGGGCGTCGCGGCCAGCGACGCCCGCGGTGCCGATCGTCGCCGCGGCTTCGAGACGGCGATGCACGAGTTGGGGCTGGATGCGACGCGTCAGTTCAGCGTCGGCGAGGCGCCGGTGTCGATGGAGCACGGGGCGCAGGGCGTGGTACAGCTGCTGGCCCGTTGGCCCGACACGCAGGTCCTCGTGTGTGTGTCGGACCCTCCGGCTTTCGGCGCGCTGGCCGAGTGCCAGCGGCGCGGCATCGCGGTTCCCCAGCAGCTGGCCATTGCAGGCTTCGGTGGCTTCGAGGTGGGGACCAGCTGCCACCCGCGGCTGAGCACCGTGGCGGTCGACTGTACCGGTATCGGCCGCGCCGCCGGCGAACTGCTGCTGCGCGCGATCACGGCAGCCCGTGACGGCCGGCGACTGCCGCCGGAAACCGTGCTGATCCCCTTCCGCGTCGAGATGCGCGGCAGCACCTGAAAGCCGCGAGCAGCCGCAGGCTGCCCGCGTCCCGGTCGTTCAGTCGATCACTTCGGGCCAGGTGGTGTGGAACGACTGGCCCTCGGGCCGATCAACACGCTCGTAGGTGTGCGCGCCGAAATAGTCGCGTTGCGCCTGCAGCAGGTTGGCCGGCAAACGGGCGCTTCGCAGGCCGTCGTGGTAGGCCAGGGCAGCAGCGAAAGCCGGCACCGGCTGCCCGCCGAGCATCGCGTCGGCCACGGTCTCGCGCCATGCGTCCTGGCAGCGTGCAAGCGCCTCGCGGAACCGGTCGGCCAGCAGCAGGTTCTCCAGGCCGGGATCGCTGCGAAAGGCCTCGGTGATCAGGCCCAGGAAGCGCGCGCGGATGATGCAGCCGCCGCGCCACAGGGCGGCGATGGTGCCGAGGTCGAGGTTCCAGCCGTGGGTACGGCTGGCTTCGCTCAGTAGGTCCAGCCCCTGCGCGTAGCTGACCACCTTGGAGGCGTACAACGCGTCGTGCAGCCGTGCCAGCAGCACGTCGCGAGTCACCTTCGGGCCTGTCCGTGGGCCGGGCAGCAGGCCCGCTGCCCGCAGGCGCAGGCCGCGCCGCGCAGAGAGGATGCGCGCTTCGACCGCCGCCTGGATCACGCTGACCGGCACCGCCATCTCCGCCGCGGCCGCCAGGGTCCAGCGCCCGGTGCCCTTCTGGCCGGCCTTGTCCAGGATGAGATCCACCAGCGGTGCCCCAGTGTCGGCGTCGCGCTGCTCGAGCGCCCGCGCGGTGATCTCGATCAGGTAGCTCTGCAGCGGCCCTTCGTTCCAGCGCGAGAAGACCTCGGCCATCTCGGGCGCCGTCATCCCCGATGCGCGCATCAGCTGATAGGCCTCGCCGATCAGCTGCATGTCGCCGTACTCGATGCCGTTGTGAACCATCTTGACGAAGTGGCCCGCGCCGCCCGGACCGATATGCGCGACGCAGGGCTCCCCTTCCACCCGCGCGGCGATGGCCTCCAGCATGGGGCGAAGTGCGTCCCACCCTTGCAGGGGTCCACCGGGCATGATGCTGGGGCCTTTGCGCGCGCCTTCCTCGCCTCCCGAAACACCGATGCCCATGTAGATCAGCCCGGCGGCGGATAGGCGCTGTTCACGACGTGCGGTGTCGGTGAACAAGCTGTTGCCGCAGTCGGCAACGATGTCTCCAGGCTCGAGCAGCGGCAGCAATTCGTCGAGCACGGCATCGACAGCTGCGCCAGCCTTGACCATGACCAGGATGCGTCGCGGTCGGGCGAGCAGGGCGACGAACTCGCGCAACGACGTAGAGCCGACCAGCCGACGCTGCGGATTCGCAGCCACGAAGCCAAGCGTGGTGGCCGGCGTTCGGTTGTAGACGCCCACTCGAAAGCCCCGGCTCTCGAGGTTGAGCACCAGGTTCTGGCCCATGACGGCCAGGCCGATCAGCCCGACGTCGCAATGGACCGGTGCCGTACTGGGCGTACTCATGAGGATCAGTCCTCCAGGGCGGCAAAGTCCAACAAGACCTTCATGGCCCGCTTGCGGTCGCTGGCAAGCTCGAAGGCTTCGCGCGCCCGCTCCAGCGGATACGCGCCCGTGATCATGGGCCGCAGATCGACTCGCCCCTCGTTGATCAGCCGAACGGCCAACGCAAACTCGGCATGGAAGCGGAAGCTGCCGCGCAGCACCAGCTCCTTGGCAACGATCAGGTTCTGCGGCACCGAGACATCGCCGCCCAACCCCATCTGTACCACCACACCGCGCGGACGCAGTGTCTCCAGTCCGGCGCGCAGCGCACGCTCGCTCCCGCTGCACTCGAACATCACGTCGAAGATGCCCTTGTCGGCATTGAAGCGTTGTGTCCAGTCCGCTTCGCGGGCCACGTTGATCGTCGTGTGTGCTCCCATGGCACGCGCCACAGCCAGTGTTTCGTCGGTGAGGTCCACCGCGGTGATCTCCGCAGCCCCATGGATGCGTGCCGCCGCCACCGCGAGAGTACCGATCGGTCCGCAGCCGGACACCAGCGCGCGCTTGCCCAACAGGGAGCCCGCATGGAGGACGCCATGAAGCGCCACCGAGAATGGCTCGGCCAGTGCGGCGTGCTGCAACGGCACGTGCATGGCCACCGGTTCGCACTGCACGGCATCGCAGACCAGCAGGTTGCGGAACGCGCCTTCGACATGGGGGTCCCGCATTGCGCTGCCGTAAAAGCGCATGTCCAGGCATTGGTTGGGCAAGCCCTCGAGACAGTACCTGCAACCGCCACAGGGCCGGCTGGGATTCACCGCGACCTTGTCGCCCACCTTCAAGCGCGCCACGCCAGGGCCCAGGGCGACGACAGTCCCCGCCACCTCGTGGCCCAGGATCATCGGCCGCTTGATGCGCACCGTGCCGAAGCCGCCGGCATGGAAGTAATGCAGGTCCGATCCACAGATGCCGCCATAGCCGACCCGCACTACCACCTGCCCTGGCCCGAGCTCGCCGGCATCCTGCTCCATGACACGCAGATCATCGGGCGCGTGGATGACCAAGCAGGTGCAACGCAGTCGCGCCGGCACGCCTTCCTCTGAGGGGTCGACAGCCATCGAAGTCATGCTCGTCTCCAATCGGTCTTCAGATCGCGCGGCAGTTTCGGCCGGCGTATGCCCTGCCGGGGCTATGGGGCAGGCCAAGCCAGAAGACCGCAGTCTCACCCCCGGTTCAGGCATTCCGCGCCGGCCCCGTCGGCTCACCGTGCCAGGCCGGATGGGCCCACGCGAAAGCCATCGGGGCATCGGGTGGGCAAGCGTGGCCATGACGGGAGCCAAATATGTGACCGGTAACGATCCATGTCAACCGTGATTGTTTGGGGAGGGTAACCGAAGTGCCTTAGGATGCGCGTCAAAGGTACCGGTAACTTAGATTGCCGGCCGCTTCGCCCTGTCGTGCGCCGGCTCGACAGATGTCGCCCCCACATTCTCCGAGGCCGCCTTGAACGCATCTCTCTTCGATCTTTCGGGTCGGCTCGCTTTGGTCACCGGTTCGAGCAAAGGCATCGGACTCGCGCTGGCAGGAGCATTGGCATCGGCCGGTGCACGGGTGGTGCTCAACGCACGCGACGTGGCTCGATTGGAGGCGGCGCGCTCCCAGTTGACCAGCGCAGGCTTTCAGATCGAGGCAATGCCTTTCGACGTCACCGACGCGGATTCGGTGCATGCGGGTATCGCTGCCATCGAGTCCGGATTCGGTCCGATCGACATTCTGGTCAACAACGCAGGCATGCAACACCGCGGTCCCTTTGCCGAGTTTCCGCTGGACGCCTGGAGGCGGCTGTCTGCCACCAACATCGACAGCGTCTTCTTGACCGGGCGGGAGGTGGCACAGCGCATGATCCCCCGCGGACGGGGCAAGATCATCAATATCTGTTCGGTGCAAAGCGAACTGGCGCGCCCGGGCATTGCGCCTTACACGGCCACCAAGGGGGCCGTGAAGATGCTGACCAAGGGCATGGCAGTGGATCTGGGCCGCTACGGCATCCAGGTCAACGGCCTCGGCCCCGGCTACTTCAAGACAGAGCTGACGCAGGCGTTGGTCAAGGACGAGAGCTTCACCGCCTGGCTTTCGACGCGCACGCCGGCGGGACGCTGGGGCGAGGTTCATGAGTTGGCTGGCGCCGTGATCTTCCTGGCCAGCCCAGCCTCGAGCTTCGTCAACGGACACATCCTGTACGTCGACGGCGGTATCACGGCCGGACTCTGAGATGTCGAAGGCCGTCGTGGTGATGGGCGTGAGCGGTTGCGGCAAGACCGCCGTGGCCCGCGGCCTTGCTGCTCGGCTAGGCTGGCGTGCGGTGGACGCCGATGACCTGCACGCGCCGCAGGCTGTAGCCAAGATGCGCGCCGGCCAGGCCCTGACCGATGCCGACCGGTGGCCCTGGTTGGATCGCGTCGGCGCCGAGTTGGCCGAGGGCGCCGCGAGTCCGCAGGGCGTCGTGGTGGCCTGCTCTGCGCTTCGCCGTGTCTACCGCAATCGCCTGCGCGCGGCGTGCCCTGGAGTGAGCTTCATCTTCCTGGACGGCAGCCGGGAAATCATTGCCGAGCGCATGGCCCGAAGACACGACCACTACATGCCCCTGTCCTTGCTCGAGAGCCAGTTGCAGACCCTCGAACGCCCCGACGCCGACGAACCCGATGTCCTGCGCGTCGAAATCGACCAGCCCCTGAGCGGCGTGCTGGAGCTGGCCAGCTCCCTGCTCCAGAAGGGCGGCTAGGAGTGTGGGCGGCAGAAATCTGCCGAGCCCGGGTGCTTGATTGATTGCCTGGGCAACGCAGGCGTTTCGTCGGCTCGGTGGCCTCGTGCAGCTGTGGCGGCGCCCAGAGAGCTTTGCGAGCGCGCCTGGGACGTGCTGTTGGAGTCGGTTTCGCTCATCTTGCTGCCCTCACGCGGCCTTCAGGCTGCCCATGCGCCTGAGGTTCAACGCCAAGCACACGAGCTTGAACTCGGCTTGCACGCGGTGCAGTCCTCGCAGGCTGAATTGCCGGAACCCGAGCACGCTCTTGATCCAGCCGTTGGGCGGCTCGGCGATCCATTTGCGTCGGCGGTAGGCCGCCTTGCCTTGGGCTGTCTGCAGCTTCTCAGCCATGCTCGCCGTGTGCGGACTGTGCTCGGCGTCGATCTGTGCGCAGCGCTTGCCTTCGCGCCCCATGGCCACCACCGCGGCGATGCCTGAGCCAGCCAGGTCTTCGAGGTTCTTCTCGCTGCGGTAGCCCGCATCGGCCAGCAACTGCTTCGGTGCTTGGCCGGTATTGTCCTTGACGGCCTTGAGCATCGGCAGCAACTGCCCCACGTCGGCCGCGTTGTTGCCCACCTCAGCAGCCACGATGATGTGCGCCGTGTCATCCACGGCCGTCTGGGCGTTGTAGCTCGGGTCGAAGCCGCCACCGGCGCGCTTCATGATGCGGCTGGCAGGGTCGGTGAAGTTGTCCTGTGCCTTGGGCTCGGGTACGCCGAACTCGCGCTTGTAGCGTCCGCCCTTGGGGTTGCCGTCCTCGTCACGCGGCTTGCACTCGTCGTCGTCACTGCGGCCGCGCTCGATGTCTGCATCGCGCTGACGCTGCTCCAGGCGCTCGCGGGCTTCGGCAATGGCCTTGAGCCGCGTCTCGCGTCGTTCGATCTCGGCCGGGATGTCCAGCTCGGGCTCGTTGGCCTCGGCCGCGTCGGTGGTCTTCGCGCGCTCCAGCAGGGCGTCGATCTGTGCCTTCAACTCGGCTTCGGCCTGCTGCATGCGCTCGTAGCTCATCGCCTTGTGGCGGCCCGCGTTGGCCTTGATCTTGGTGCCGTCGATGGCCACCGTGCCCAGCTTGACCAGACCCATCTCTCGGGCCAGCTTGACCACCTGCACGAACAGGTCGCTCAGTTCCTTGAGGTGCAGCGCGCGGAAGTCGCGGATCGTGCGGTGCTTGGGGAAGTTGCCTGCGCCCAGCATCCGAAACGCCAGGTCCTCATGCAGACGGCGCTCGATCTTGCGCGAACTGAACACTCCCGTGGCGTAACCGTAGACCAGCACCTTGACCATCATCGCCGGGTGGAACGGCTGGTTGCGGGCACCACCGCCGGCATAGCGGGCGTAGAACGCCTTGAGGTCCAGGGCATCGACCGTGTCGCTGATGAAGTACGCCAGGTGCCCCTTGGGCAGCCAGTCCTGCAGCGATGCGGGCAGCAGCATCTCCTGCTGCGGTTCGTAGGGGCGGTAGCTGA
>Ga0114939_10001304_pt1 | contig 19763 bp, 12 predicted proteins | sample AshMeaCrysSpring_FD_87196 | JGI IMG/M metagenome (GOLD analysis project Ga0114939, IMG submission 87196) | Groundwater microbial communities from Big Spring, Nevada to study Microbial Dark Matter (Phase II) - Ash Meadows Crystal Spring | ecosystem: Environmental > Aquatic > Deep subsurface >...
CGCCGAGCGAAGACGAGCTGCAGCGGCTGCCTTTGCCGGTGAGGCCCGAGCGAGCGTGACGCTCCATCGACTCACCCATCACCATTTACACCCACAGATTCCGCGGAAGAGCCAATAATCGAGCACGGGCAACCGTGTGGTGTTGGAGTGCGGATACGCGGCGTCTAAGTGGAGGCAAAATGGCCCACCCTGAAGGACACTGGGTGGGCCGTCGCAATCGTGCATCGTGGTTTACGAAATCCGAAGTAACTACTGGAATCGCTCCAGCAGTTGCTTAGTCTTCATGATCCCGGTTTCTTCGTCCAGTCGATTTCCTTCGTACTCGATTCCCACGAATCCGTGGTAGTTGTGTGCCAGGACGATGTCCATCATTCGCTTGAAGTCGATCGTCGTTTCATCGCCGGCGTCGTTGAAGTCATAACTCTTCGCGCTGACGGCTTTCGCTCGAGGCATCAGCTCCTCAACACCCTGGTAGCGATCGTACTGCTCGCTGTCGCTGATCCGGAAGTTGCCGAAGTCAGGCAGCGTCCCGCAGTTGTCCATGCCCGTGGCGGCGATCGTGTCGGCCAGCCATCGCGCATTACTGCTCAAGCCGCCGTGATTCTCCACAATCACGTTCAAGCCCAGGGGCTTCGCAAATTCCGACAGCTTCCGCAGTCCGTCGGCAGCGAGCTTCATCTGTTCTTCGTAACTTCCCTGGCTGCCCGCGTTGACGCGGATGCTGTGGCAGCCGAGCGTCTTCGCGGCGTCCACCCAGCGGTGGTGGTTCGCCACGGCTTGATTCCGCTTTGATTCGTCGGGATCCCCCAACTGGCCTTCGCCGTCGATCATGATCAGCAGCTGGCTTACCCCGTGGTCTTTCGCTCGTTCGTTGAGCTGAGCCAGGTACTTGGCGTCCTGGGCCTTATCCTTGAAGAACTGATTGACATACTCAATCGCGGAGATTCCGAACTTCTCTTTCGTGATTTGTGCGAAATCCAGGTTGTCCAGTTTCCCACCGAACAGCGCTTTATGGAGCGACCATTCCGCCAGGGAGATTTCAAACTTCGGTTTCGCGTCCGCTGCCAGACTGTTCAATGCGGGAAGTCCGGCAATCGCGGCGGTGCCAGCCGCCAGTTGTCCCAGAAATACTCGACGATCGCTCCGCAAGTTCATGTCATTCGCCTGTCAGGAGGGGAGGGGTGGAAAGGGGAGGCTGAGGAGGGGCCGCCCTGGGGCCACGACTAAACATGGTCCGCCACGTCGGCGATTGTAGTTGCCAGAACCGATCGCGCGGGGCTCGTAATCAATTGCCCCCTACGCAACATCAGCAGGCCAGGGTTCATTAGCGGGCCAAGGTTCGTTCCGCGGGCAAACCAGCGGGAGCACCGGGGTGCGGGATTCAGGTGTCAATCACGTCTTCTGGATCCAACAGGGGCGCCTTGTTTTCTTCGACTGCCTGCTCTTCCCGCCAGGGCTTGTTGTTGCGGTAGCTTTCGAGTTCTGCCTCGAGCTGCTCTTGCTGCTCGTTGACCTCCTGGCGCCCCAGCTCTACCGCCTTTTCGGACCATTCGATTGCTTTCGCAAAATCTCCGGACTCCGCGTGGGCTGCGGCAAGTGTGCTGACGATGTGAGCTTCCTTGTACTCCGTCAGTTCGCAAGCTTTCTTGGCATATTCCAAAGCCAACTTGCCATCGCGCACCGCATCCTGCGGCGAGGTGGAAAGGACCCAGGCCAGGTTGTTCAGCACGCCGCTTTCGCCAACGGGAGTTTCAGGGCCGATTTCCAGGGCCTTTTTGTAGTCTTCGATTGCCTCTTTATGCTCTCCGATGCTCAATCGCGAGTCGCCACGGACGCGGTATGCCTGCCAGCTTCGGGGATCGCGATCGATCAAGGATGTCGCCAGTTCGATTGCTTGCCGGGGACGCTCATCCATCTGGTAAAGATTTGCCAACTGTAGCGCCCAGTTCGTATTCTCTGGAAACGACTTGATCAGCAATTGCATATCGCTGATCGCATCCGCATACCGCTTCTGGTCGATTGCAACAAAGCTTCGTAGCAGCAAGGCCTGGACACTGCCGGGAACTTCGTTGAGCACTTTCTCAACGTCATCTTTGGCCCCTGCGGCATCTTCAAGTTCCAATCTCAGTTGCGCGCGTTGCAGCCGGGCTTCCATATCATCCGCATCGAGCTCGACTGCCTCATTCAACGCAGCCAGCGCTTCCTGCAACATGTCTTTTTCCTGGAGGATGCCGGCACGCAGACGATAAAGTCCGCCCGCCTTAGGCGCTGACTTCAGTGCCTCATCCACCAATTCCAAGGCCTCGTCGGGCTTCTGCAGTTCCACCAGAGCGGCCACTGCAGCGGCCGCTACTTCTACGTTGCCAGGGTCTTTCTGGATCACCGCCTGCAAATCGCTGACAGCACCATTCAAGTCCTGCTTCTGCAGACGAAAAACGGCTCGCGCCTGAAGCGCCTCGATGCTGTCGGGCGCCGCCTCGACCGCCGCATTCATGTCGGCCAGTCGGTCATCGTCGTTCTCACGTAACAGCGCACGAAGCAAGAGGGCTTCGGATCGCTTCTTAGGGTCGTCCGTGATCAAACCAATTGCCCGATCAAGTGCCTTCACGGCGCGCTCGCGATCGCCATTTGGCAAACCTGCATTCAAACGAGCAATCAGCAGGTGTGCATCGACGAGGTTGTCATCCAGTTCGACCGCACTCTCCAGGCTCCGCAGAGCCTCCTCACGGAGTCGTTGAACCGATGGGCTGAGCGTTCTGGCCTGCTTGATCCGTTCTGCCAGCGCCTGCCCTCGCTGTAAGTTCACACTGGCCAACATTGTCTTGGCCAAGGATTCGTTGTCGCGGTCGAGCCCCTTAGCGATGGCGCTCTTGAGCAGTCCAGCGACTTCTTCCAGGTCGCCCAAGTTTTGAGCCTCCAACCGCTTGACGACCGCCTGATCCAAATCGCCTTGACCTTCTCCTTCGGCTCGAACGCTGCCTAGCGGCAGAGCCAAAAACAGTCCGCAAACCACCGTGCGCAGCAAAGCTCCCTTATGGTGGCGGGGCGATCCTCCCCGATCAAGCGATGGCATGGCCGACTCCTTCCAAGATGACTCAGGATGACTTTGGGGCTCTTCCGGCCGGCACATCGGCAGAAGCCGCAGGTGGGACTTTGAACAACCGGCAGACCAATTGCATTATGGGGGGATGACCCCTTGTTTCACAACGCCGCACTGATTGTCCGGGCTAAGGTCAAGCCCACCGGGATGAGCATCGGTCGCCTGCCTTCCCGCCGTTGCGGACAGGATTTCCGGCAGCCGGTACGATTCCCATCATGGGCCCGCCGACGATGAAAGGTCGGCGCCCCATTGGTCTGGCGAATTGTCAGCCGCGAGCCTGAAGCTGCCGCATTCCGTCAAGAAAGATCACCGTTGGGTCACCGCGGGCAGCCATCGTCGTTGTTCGTAAACGGCCAGCCCGTGCAAACCGTGGTACAGTGCGCCGCATTCGATGTCGACCTCCGACATCGCCTCCAGCAGATCGCACAAGCGACTGACCCCGCGCTCCATCCAGGGCTCAGATAAACGCTCCTCGGGAACCGCCATGGCCAGGAATTCGACGACATGGGCGGTGGTCGTGAGTTGTTCCCCCAGATCGCGCGAGCGGCCAGGGCTGTAAAAATAGTCGGGCGTAAATGTCCCGTCGGGATTCTGATTGGCACGCGCTAGCTCAATGCACTCCTCCAAGCGCTGCGCGACTTCGCGCCAGATCCCATCGATCGGCAAACCATCGCGCCGGCGTGCGTCCAGCACCATCGCCAGTCCCTGGAGACGATGGGTTCCGCCGCAGGCAGCGGTCGGCAAGTCTTGCTCCAGTTCCGCGGCGAGCAATTCCTCGACGTGCCACTGCCGGCCATCCCGCGCTTTCCATGTGAAGTTGCTTGGCCGATAGCGGGCAATGCCCATCAGCGTCCAACTGTACTCGCGCAAGAAATTCCGCGGGACATCCCACAACGCCTGGCCCATCAGCGAGTCAAGGCTGTACCGTCCACCATCGAACAGCACGGGCATGTCGGAAGGGACACCCGCCATCGCCAGATAACCCAGAAACTGGTCCGTATGCCCCTGGCCCAGTTTCGTTCCCGCCATCACGGGAACGCGCAAGCCTCTCGCATCGCCGTCCTGCCAGTCGCCCGTCGAAAGTTCCCAGCCCCGCATGGAGCCGCCGTTGAACAGGTATTCGACGCCGGGCCGCTGTCCTACAGGAGTTTCGAGCGGAAAGGCGGTCCCATAAGCCGCTGCGGCGTGGAACAACTGCCAAGCCGCTTGCCGATCACTGTGCAACGAGTGGGAAGTCAGGCCCTTCGTCACATTTGCCAACACGCGCTGATGGAGCGGATCGGTGGCCTGGGTGGATTCACTTGGCTCCCCAGATTCGCCCGCCAAACTAACCGTCGAAATCGCCAAAGCGATCCCTAAAGAAAAGAGCCCGCTCAGCGAGATACGGGACGAAAAGACTCCTCCACGATCGGAATCCCGGTCAGAACCTTCAGCCTTCCTGTCGTGCATCGCTCGCTTCCCGCTCAGATCGTTCCTCGGTGTGCGTCCTTCAAGAAGGCGACCGACGTTGGCCTGTCACAGCTTATGCAGCTGCCATGCATTGTGTGCGTGGTGTGCGTGGTTGTCCCCCGTCTGGGGAGGGCTGCGGAGCACTTTTGGAACGCACGGAAGGGTCAGGATACTTGGCAGCCGTGATCTGACTAGGGTGATGCGGCAGTTTGGGACCACTTTGCCGGGGTGCGCACGGGGGGCCCAAATTTCCAGGCGGCTCGACGGGCAACGTGGAGCAGCGTTGGGCGGCTGTTCGCAAGTCGCAAAAGGGACGGAGTCTGAGAATTTTTTTTCGGACCGGGTGGCGGCGGGCGAGCCGCCTTTTTTTGAGGAATTCACGAACCTGGACAGGTTGCAAATGGTACTAAAATTGCACTGCCATCCCGGACGTGCGTCGAGCGTCTTGCCGGCTGACATGTTGGCAGGCGGAGAGGCTCGCAGTGTCGTTCAACCAATAGGTGGTCTTCCGTGTTGTATGGGTTCATCGGGTTTGACCCGCTGTATTTCCTGTTTGTGGCACCGGCGTTCCTGTTGGCACTCGGAGCGCAGTGGTGGCTGCGGAGTGCGTACAGCCGAAGCAGCCAGGAACCGGCGCGGATGAGCGGCTATCAGGCAGCTCGCAGGATGCTTGATTCGGCGGGGCTGGTGGATGTCGGAATCGAGCAGGTGCCCGGGCATCTGTCGGATCACTATGATCCGCGGGAGAAGGTGCTCCGGTTGAGCCCGGAGGTCTTCCATGGCCATTCGATGGCAGCGGTTGGAATCGCCTGCCACGAGGCGGGCCATGCGATCCAGGATGCGCGGAATTACCTGCCGCTGGTGGTTCGCAACTTCGCAGTCCCGATCGCCAACTTCGGCGGTTCCATCAGCGAGCTGGCGTTGATGTTTGGGATCGGAGCCATGTTTGCCGGCGCGGCAAGTTTGGGGAAGGGGTTGCTGCTATTGGGGATTTTGGGCTTCACCGCGGTCGTGTTTTTTCAGGTGGTCAACCTGCCCGTGGAGTTTGACGCAAGTTCGCGAGCCAAGCGGCAGTTGGTTGCCGAAGGCATTATCACGGACATGGAGCTTCCTGCGGTAAATCGTGTCCTGAATGCGGCCGCCATGACCTATGTGGCGGCGACGGTCCAGGCAATGCTCACGCTGGCGTACTATCTGTTTCGCTTTTCGCAGTCGAACGACTAACCAGCGTTCCCAAGGCGCTGGGGGTCAAAGGGGGGACAGACCCGTCCGCTGGCGCTGCCGCGGGCGGGTCTGCCTGTTTAATGGTTCCACCCAATTGCATTCGGAAAGACGGACGACGACAACGCATTTGGGGGCGAAGAGCGCTGACGCGGGGCCTCATCTCTGGTTCATTAACGTTCCATCGCCTTTCCTCGATGGATGGCGGGTTCCTCGGCGAGACACCCCATGTGCCCGGACGAAAACCGTATGTCACTGTCACAGACCTCGTCGGCATTTTCATTGGACCGATGGCTTGAAGAACAGGACGGCGTATCGGTATTGACGAAGGGACCCGGACCAGGAGGCAAGCTACCGCTGACCGACGAAATGTTGCGCACCTGGTCCAGCGGCGACCTGTTTGGCTTGACGCAAAACGCAGGGATGGGTTGGGATCCGCGTCGTGCGGCCGGGGCGGATTATTTGATTCTCAGCACGCAGGGCGGCATTCGACGTGAGGACGGCACGCCCGTTGCGCTCGGTTATCACACAGGCCACTGGGAAGTTGGTTTGCTGACGCGGGCGGCCGCCGAGACGTTTGAGGCACATGGGGGAGTTCCATTCGCCGCATTTGTCAGCGATCCATGCGACGGCCGAACGCAGGGCACCGTCGGAATGTTTGACAGCCTGCCCTATCGCAATGACGCGGCGATCGTGATGCGGCGACTGATCCGTTCGCTGCCGAGGCGGAAGGGTATCGTGGGGATTGCCACCTGTGACAAAGGTTTGCCGGCGATGATGCAGACGCTGTGCGGCGCCGGTGACCGACCTGCTGGACTCGTCCCGGGTGGCGTCACATTGCCTCCCGAACACGGCGAAGATGCTGGGAAGGTTCAGACGATCGGAGTCCGTTATTCGCAAGGCGAGATCTCGCTCGAGCACGCGCAGGAAGCCGGTTGTCGAGCCTGTGGATCTCCGGGCGGAGGATGCCAGTTCCTTGGGACGGCTGCCACCAGCCAGGTGATCGCCGAAGCGCTTGGTTTGACGGTTCCGCATGCCGCTCTGGCGCCCAGCGGCCAGCCGATCTGGCTGGAAATGGCTCGGCAGACGGCGCGAGCAGTAATGGGGCTGGAACAACGTGGATGGAAGCTGCGCGACATCCTCACCGACGATTCCGTGTACAACGCGCTGCTGGCTCATGCTGCGTGCGGGGGATCGACAAATCTGCTGATCCATGTTCCGGCGATTGCGCATGCAGCGGGGCTGCGTCGCCCGACTGTGGAAGATTGGCAGCGCGTGAACGAACTGGTTCCACGATTCTGCGATGTCTTGCCCAATGGACCTGTGGGACATCCGACGGTTCGATTCTTCCTGGCCGGTGGTGTGCCTGAAGTGATGTGGCACCTTCGCGAGTTGGGATTGCTTCGCAGCCAGGCACGGACGATCACCGGTCACACCTGGGATGAAATCCTCGATCAGTGGGCCGTCAGTTCACGGCGAGCTGTGTTGCGCGAAAGATTACGGACAGCTGATGGTGTCGATCCCGATGATGTGATCATGCCGTCCGCATTGGCGAAGTCTCGCGGTCTGACCAGTACGCTTTGCTTTCCCATGGGGAACCTTTGCCCTGAAGGATCGGTGATCAAGGCAACGGCAATTGACCCATCCGTTGTCGACGCCGATGGCGTTTATCGAAAACTTGGGCCAGCGCGCGTTTTCACCTCCGAACGAGCTGCGATCCGTGCGGTGAAGGGCCAAGACGGGAAGCAGATTGCTCCGGGAGATGTCATGGTCCTGATCGGCCGCGGCCCACTAGGGTGCGGGATGGAGGAGACATATCAGATCACTTCCGCGCTGAAGTACCTGCGGTGGGGCAAAGACGTGGCGCTGATCACGGACGCACGGTTTTCCGGCGTCAGTACGGGAGCCTGCATCGGGCATATCGGTCCCGAGGCACTTGCCGGTGGACCGCTGGCAAAGGTTCGCGATGGAGATTTGATCGAGATCGTCGTGGATCGTCGGCAGCTTTCCGGAACCGTCAACCTGGTTGGCTGCGAAGGCCAAAGAATCAGTGCTGACGACGCAAATCACTTGCTACGATCGCGTCCGGCTCATCCCGATCTGCGGCCCGACCCGGAACTGCCGGATGATACGCGGCTGTGGGCCGCGCTTCAGCAGGTCGGGGGAGGCACCTGGGGTGGTTGCATCTACGACGTGGATCGCATCATCGAAGTGCTCAAAGCCGGTGCCGAAGCGCTGGATGCAAAAGCACACGCCGATCAATCGGACAGTTCATCGCAACCAGATCAGCCGGCGGAACCACAGGCTCGCTAACGGGCCGCGGGCAAGGGAGTGCTGTTCGGCCGGTTTCGGCTGGACATTCCCTTCGCGAAATAGAGTGGTTGCCAGCCACTGACGGGATGCGGATCGAAGGGACCTGACCCGATCAGCTGCAGCCGGGCGTTCCAGCGTTGATCCGAGAGCGGTAGGGACTGCGCGTCCTCGCGGTCCCAAAGATCGCTCATCCGAATCGCCAGCTCGACGCGCCAGTGATCGCCCGGTTGCTGCATCGCGACGAACCAGACCGGTTGCCAGCCACGATGGCCGCAGCACCGGTCATGAGTTTCTCCGCCAAGCGTCAGTTCAAATCGATAGTTCGTGGAGACATCGCCATCCAGGTCCAGTTCCAGGACGGCACGCGGTGTGTTCTCGACGTCGGCGTCGCGGACGCGCGTCGTCGAGCGACGCTGCGCCGTGGTCTGTGTCGGATCGACGTGAACAGTCCATGCCACATACAAGTACTCTTCATCGTGTGCGACACGCCATCGATCGTCGCCGCTCAACAGCCCGTTCCATAGCGGCTCTGTCAGCTCCCCGTCCAGACGCGGAGGATCAATCGCATAAACCGACTCCATGCCACCGAGTTCGGGAATCAACAACCGCGACGCGCTGCCCGTCTGAGCGCCGTCCGGACCTTCGTCGCTGCGTATCCGCAGTACATGCTTGGCAAACATCGCCCAAGGTCCGGCAGACCGACTGACAGCGAGCCGCTCGAGCAGGTCCAACGCGGGCCCTGTGGCTGGTGGTTCGTGAATCGACCAGTGATCGCGAACCAACGTCCTGAGTTGCAGACGGTCTGCGTTGTATCGTTCGGCGCGAACCGGAGCATCCGCCGCGGGCTCAGGCTGGGGCGGATCCGCCGCGAGCGGCTCGGTCGGGGATTTCGTCGGGCTGAGTTCTTCGTTCGCGCCAGACTCGGTCAACTTTGGGAGTTCCGGCTCTCGCTGGTCGAATGGCGAGCGTTGGATGGGGGTTGGCGGCGGCAGATTCACTGTTGGCGCAGCCGTTCGATAACTGGCTTGTTGGACGGTCGCATCGCCTGATTGCCAATGCTTCCATTCACGACTGGCGGCCAAGCTGTCTAGTTGACGCTTTGCCCAGTCGCCCAGCGGCGAAGCTCGCCTCGCGGACTCACGGACCGCAATTGTCCAGGCATCGATCCGGTCCGATCCTGCAGCCCGTCGCAGGAGTCCCGCAAGAAATGGGTCAGCCTGCTCCGAGGGTAATTGCTGCATCAGCCATCGCAGAGATTGGGTGGGGTCGGCCTCGGACTTCGGCGCACTCCATTCATCAATCAACGTCCGTTGCCAATGATCGTGACGCGCCCAGACCTGGAGCACCGCCAGGTTTCGATTCCGAGACACATGCATGCGGCGGGCCGGACCACCGGGAACGATGCTCGCTTGATCGACCAGTTGCTTAAGCGGTTGTCCGCCGTCGGGAATCCAGACTTGAGCCAATCGAGTTACCGGAGCTGGTTCCGAGAGAGGAGCCAAATGCGCGAAGGCTTGAGCTTGAAACGCATCGACGGTCTGTCCGGCATCTGCAAGCACCGCGTTACCATGAATCTCAACATCCGCGCGTTCCGAGTCCACGACGCGCCAAGCGCTCCGCAGTTCGGCCACACCACTCGTGGCAAGAGCCTGAAGCCATACGGCGGTCGTTGAGTTCGCGACATCGCCCGCGAAGACTACGGCGCTGGGCTTGAGCGTATGGAGAAGCACCTCGGCCGCACGCTGCTGAGTGACGGATTCCTGAGCAGAGGAACTCCAGATCACTCCGTCGCCTCCAGCCGCCCGAATCGCCCTACTGGTCTGCTGCAGAAGCGGGGCGAGCATCGGGTCGCTGTCGCGCTTCGGTCGAGGCATCGTCACCACCGCCCGACAACCTTGCCCCCCGCCATAGCTGGCCAATACCGACCAAGGAATCCGCCTCGGGTCGTTGCCGACGATCAGAATCGCGGCACGCAACTGGCCATGTCGCTGCCATTGCCACGATTGGCCGGCATCGCGACTGGCGCAGATCGTGCCCCATGGTCCGACCAGCCAAAGATGCTGCTCATCGAGCACATGCCAGTCGACGACTTGTGTCGGAACGGTCATCGTCACCAGTTGCCATGTCCGACCAAAATCGCCGGACTTCCAGAGCGGACCGGCCGGACCTGCCAAGGTCCACGCGATGCCATTTGCAATCGCCACATGTTGCAAATCAGCGCGATGATTCACACCGAGTTCAAATACCAGTTCATGCCGATTGCCATCCGGTTCGATCGCGACGCATTTCCCGCCGTCCAACGCGGCAAGCAGCAATCCTCCCTCCGCGACCAAATCGATACAGTCGGGAAGACTTTCGTCCTTTTGCCACTGTCCAGCGAACGTTGCCCGCCACACCTGCCCGTCGCGATCCAAGGCCACCGGTTGACCATCGAGCAACACAAGCTTGCGAATGGGAGGAAGGTCGCTCGATGCTTCTGCGGCCCACGACTTTCCATCATCGATGGATCGAAACAGACTCGTCGCATCTCGCGACGACCAATCGCCTCCGGCCAGCACCACGCCCGAAGGCGTCGTCAGCAATGCTTCCGTCCGTGCTTCGGGTCCCGCGACGGCTTCACGCCACGTTCGCCCGGAGTCATTGGTCCATAGCGCAACCGGCCGGGCGTTCCCCGTATAAGGTTCGTAACCACCGCCTCCAATCACGCCACGCGCTGCATCGAAAAATCGAATCGACGAAAGATCTTCACGCGTTTCCAGCGACTGCCGCTCCCAAGTCCGGCCGCCATCGCGGGTCGAAAGCAACAGACCATGATCGCCGACGGCCCAACCGTGACGGACATCCTGGAAGTAGATCTCATGGACCCAACGATCGTCCTCAGCCGCTTCCGCACGAGCTCGCTCGGCAGCCGCGGCTAGTGACGCACGGGTGGGCGCGTCTTCCGGTGGCAGGGGGGATTGCGCCCAACCAGCAGGTCCGCAAAGCAACGCGACCCAAATCAACACGCTGAATTTCCAGCAATGACACGCGGGCTGCCCCACCCCCGAGAAGGCACGCGCTCCGCTGGACGAGCCCCTGCTCAAAGCGAGCCGCGCGACGGCCGACATCACAACCCCCAGTGGATCAAGATCACGCTACTGTGTATTACGTAGTAGTTGAGCTCATCGTGGCTCAGTGGCACCGCGTGAATCTTCGCATTGGGAGGGGGTATTGGTTGGGGCCTGGGGCGGTCAAGGGCAATCCAGTTTTGAAGGGCCTCTTCAGCCGCGGGCCCAGCCCGTCAGGGGGCGGGCAATCGCCACTCCGAGGCCCAGGGCGAGCATGCCGAGCGCCAAGTGGGCGAGCAGATAGATGGCCGCGGCGCTCCAGGAACCTTGTCGCTGCAGCCCATGCAGATCCGCGGCAAAGGCGGAATAGGTGGTCAGGCCGCCCAGGAAACCGGTTCGAATCAGGAGTTCCTGGCGCGGAGACATGGAGCCATCGGCATCGAAAAAGCCGATCAGCAGTCCGATGCAACCACAACCCAAGAGGTTGACCGTGAGCGTTGCCGCAGGCGCCCCCCCCCAAACTCTCGGGAACCAGTGGATCACAGCGTAACGGGCCATGGCGCCGACAGCGCCCCCGAAGCCGACTGCCAGAAAGTCGAGGGCTGGTTGAACCCGCATGGGCTTGTTCCTGTCTGAGGACCGAAGAAGGGGGTCTCCAAGAGTAGCGAATCCACGGCGGTTGTATACGATCGGACGCGTCCCTAGACTCAAGGCCGGATTGACTGCCCTTCTGTGAAAACGGCCAGTCGGGTCGCGCGAGGGCGGCATGTCGCCTTCGAGCGGCCTTTCCGTCCTCGCTGAAGCGGTCAAACTGAGGTCCTGTCCGGTTCCCATCGGCAGGGGTTGCTCAGGGCGGTTCGGCACGAGCGATCCGAACTCGTTCGGATTGGACGGTTTAGGACATCTGTTGACTTGGACGGGAATCAGAGGATGAGCGCAGCGCGAAGCTCGGCGAATGTGGCGAAACAGAGCCAAGTGATGACGGGGGCTGACATCCTGGTCAAGTCATTGGTCGATCACGGGGTAGAGGTTCTGTTTGCCTACCCGGGTGGTGCCAGCATGCCGCTGCACCAAGCGTTGACGCGGTACGGGAATCGCTTGAGGACGATCTTGCCGCGGCATGAACAGGGCGGGGCGTTTGCGGCGCAAGGCTACGCGCGGAGCACGGGAAAGATCGGCGTCGTGATGGCCACCAGCGGGCCGGGTGCCACGAATCTGGTGACCGCGATTGCCGACGCGAAGCTGGACAGCGTCCCCCTGCTGGTGATCACCGGACAGGTGCCTACTCGCGTGATTGGCACGGACGCATTTCAAGAAACGCCGATTGTCGAGGTGTGTCGCGGGATCACCAAACATCATTATCTGGTGACCGACATCAGCGATCTGCCGCGCGTGATGAAAGAGGCCTTCTACGTCGCCACGACAGGTCGACCCGGTCCTGTTTTGGTTGACATGCCGAAAGACGTTCAGCTCGATTCAATGGTTGTCGACTGGGACGTTCCGATGAATCTGCCCGGCTATCGGCCCGATTTGCCCGGCAAGGTTCCGCCGGAACAGATCCGGCAAGTGGCTGCGGCGATCAAGCGTGCCAAGAGACCGATCCTCTATTGCGGCGGTGGCATCATCAATGCCGAGGCCAGTGGGCAGTTGAGAGAACTGGTGCGTCGCACGGGGATTCCCGTCACGATGACGGTCATGGGCCTGGGGTGTTTCCCGAATGACGATCCACTGTCCATGGACATGTTAGGGATGCATGGCAGTGCCTACGCGAACTACTGCGTCCGCGATTGTGACTTGTTGATCGCTCTGGGAGTTCGCTTCGACGACCGAGTCACGGGGAAGCTTGAAGCGTTTGCGAAAGACGCCAAGATCATTCATATCGATGTCGATGCGGCAGAGCTCAACAAGAACAAGATCGCCCACATTCCGATTCATGCGGATGTCGGCGAGGCGCTCCACGAATTGAACAAGATCGTCGAGCCGCCGGAGGATATTTCTGAATGGGTGTCGCATTGTCAGGCTATCAAGCGCAAGCACCCTTTTAAGTACGACGAGTCTTTCGACGGGATTCTTCAGCAACATGCCATCCATGAATTGTGGAGGCAGACAAGTGACCGTGAGACCTACGTCACCGTGGGAGTCGGTCAGCATCAGATGTGGGCCGCACAGTTTTACAAGTTCCAGCGGCCGCGCACCTGGCTTAGCAGCTCGGGCCTGGGAACGATGGGTTTCGGGTTGCCGTCGGCAATGGGCGTGCAGGCGGCGCACCCCAATGCTTTGGTGGTTGATATCGACGGCGATGGCAGTTTCCAGATGAACATTCAGGAACTGGCCACCTGTCACTGCGAGAAGCTGCCGGTCAAGGTCCTGTTGCTGAACAACCAGCACTTAGGCATGGTTGTGCAATGGGAAGACCGTTTCATGTCGCGGAATCGAGCCCATACCTATCTGGGGCCGATCGATCACAAGGAAGCGCGGGGCGAAAGTCAGGCAGAACGCTTTGCGTATGCCGAGGATCGTTATCCGGACTTCGTGATGATTGCCCGTGGCTATGGTTGCGGGGCGTCGACGGTCCGCAATAAGGCGGATCTGGGAGCCGCGATCGCCGAAATGATCGAGTATCCCGGAGCCTATGTCCTGGATGTGCAGGTCCCCTATCAGGAACATGTGCTGCCGATGATCCCGTCAGGGATGACGGTGGACGACATGATCTTGGATTAGGTCGAGTCCACCGAGTCCCCTGCCGGTCTCTGCTTTTAGCGTTTGAGGAAGGGCCGCGTGACGGTCTTCGGCAAGGTCTATTTGTCGCTTCCGCTTGAGGGGTGTCACTTCCGATCCGGCGGATGGTTGTGATCGCATTGTCTGGCGATCGGATGGCGTGTCTCCGTTTGGCCCCTGCCAAGAGGTGCGGGTCGGGCTGCACTGCTTTCAATTTCCCGGTTCGCTGGATCGGCTTCCTGCGGAAAGAAAACGTCGCTCCAGGTTCGAGCCGGGCAGTTCACCGCCCGACGACCGGACCTTCGGGACGGCATCGATCGACCGGTCCAAGGCCGTAGCGCCATGAGGGCTGGCTCCGCAGCCATCGAGCAGACCTTACAATCGGAGGCTGTTGAACCGAACAAGCAGGTTCGAGCCCCATTTCCTCGCTGCGATGAGAACGACTCGATGCGAACGCTGGCTTGGTCCCTGACGACGGTGTGTATGCTGAGCTTCTGGGGGATGGCACCTATGGCGAATGCTCAAGCGCCAAAGACGCTCGGGCGGATCGAACGACTCGATCCGGGGCTCGATGCCTTGTTGCCGAGCGATGCGAAGATCGAAATTCTGGCGAGTGGCTTCACCTGGAGCGAAGGTCCGCTGTGGATCGCAGGAGAGGGACCGGGTGAGGGGCATCTGTTGTTCACGGATATTCCGCGAAACAGCATTTTTCGCTGGCACCCCAGCGCGGGCATTTCCCTGTTCATGTGCCCGTCGGGTTACACGGGCGTGACTTTCTATGGCTTGGAGCCCGGAGCGAATGGCTTGGCATTGGATCGCCAAGGCAACTTGATCATGTGTGAGCATGGCGATCGACGCGTCAGTGTGCTCACAAAACAGGGTGGCAAGCGAACGCTGGCGGATAACTATCAGGGTGGACGGCTCAACAGCCCCAATGACCTGATCGCACACTCCAGTGGCGCGATCTATTTCACTGATCCGCCCTACGGGCTCCCTGAGCGGGAGAAAGATGCTCGTCGCGAGTTGGACTTCTTCGGGGTCTACAGGCTGCGGACCAACGGGACGCTGGATCTGCTGACAAAAGAGTTGGCACGGCCCAACGGGATCGCATTTTCGCCCGACGAAAAGCTGCTGTACGTCGCGCAAAGCGATCCGACCAACGCGATCTGGATGGCTTTCCCGGTGCGCGACGATGGGTTGCTTGAACAGGGACGTGTGCTGTTCTCTGCTCAAGCAGACATCGGCAAGATGCCTGGCCTGCCTGATGGCCTGGATGTTGATCAACAAGGAAACCTCTGGGCCTCAGGGCCTGGAGGCATCTACGTGATCTCTCCGGCCGGCAAGCTGCTGGGCCGGATCATCACCGAGCAAGCCACGAGCAACTGCTGCCTGGGTGGCCCGGCTGGCGATGAACTGTTTATCACGGCCGACAGTTACCTTTGCCGCGTGAAGACGAAGACTCGCGCGCTGCAGTAGGGTTTCTGCCGGCGGTGGGCGGAAAGAACGTCGCGATACAGCCTCTGTCCGAATGGCGAGGTCTCCATGAACGCCAAGGGAATGGCGCTGCACTGGCAGATCCTGTGGGGCATGCTGCTGGGAGTGCTGATCGGCAGCGTGTTGCAGCGCGGCTGGGGGCAGCGTGTCGTGTCTTTGACGGCAGGCTTGCCAGCCGGCATCAGTGAGTTTCAAAGCACCGATTCGCCGGGCCGCATTGAGATCAGCTATCGATCAGGCGTCGATGGGTTGCGGCGTTGGACCGTGGACCCCGTAGGCGGATCGCCAGAGTCCGTCAGCACGCTCGATGCGTTGCGAAGCGCCGATCGGCAGGCATACGAACTGTTCATGGCCCATGGCCAAAGCGGGGCCCGCCGCTGGGCGGCGACCTGTCAGCGACTGGGCAATCTGTTCTTGAACGGATTGCGGATGGTCTCTGTCCCTCTGATTGTCTGCTCGTTGATCAGTGGGGTACTGAGTATTGGCAATCTGCTTGCTCTCCAGCGGATGTTCTGGAGGACCGTCGCCTACTACTCAGTGACGACGATGCTGGCGATCCTTACGGGCCAGATTCTGGTCAATCTGATTCGGCCCGGCATGCAAGGGAGACCGCTGAACCTCAGTGGCTCAAGCGATGCGCCAGCTGCGGTACCGATCAGTGAAATCCTGTTTCAGCAGGTCGAAAACCTCGTTCCTGCCAATCCGCTGGCGGCGCTGACTGAGCCCAACTTTCTGGCCGTGATTGCATTTTCGTTGTTCGTCGCAGCATCGGCTCTTGCCGTCGGTGGGCGGCCGCTGCAGTCCCTGCAGCAGTTGGCCGACGACGGGCTGGAGATCATGATGCGGCTGACGATGGCGATCATTCGCTTTGCGCCCCTGGGCGTGCTGATGCTGATGACCTATGTTGTCGCGACCCAAGGCTTTGGAGTATTTCGCGCGTTGGGTTGGTATTTCGTAACAGTAGCCCTTGCCCTGGTCATTCATGCGTTCATCACACTGCCACTGATTGTATGGCTTGTTGCAAAACGAAGTCCGTGGACGTACTACCGACAGATCAGTCCTGCGCTGTTGACTGCGTTCAGCACCGCCAGCAGCAATGCCACCTTACCGCTGACCATGGAGTGTGTTGAGCAGAACGCGGGGATTCCCAACCGCGTTGCATCGTTTGTTCTGCCTTTGGGGGCGACCGTCAACATGGACGGGACGGCACTCTATGAAGCGGTGGCCGTTCTGTTTATCGCGCAGATGCATTACGGCGAGGTCTTGCCGTTGAGCCAGCAGATGGTCGTCGCTTTGACCGCACTAGTGGCCAGCGTAGGCGCTGCGGGCATTCCGCACGCGGGCCTGGTAATGATGTCGATCGTGTTGCAGGCGGTTGGCTTGCCGCTTGAACTTCAGGGAATGATCCTCGCGGTGGACCGGCTGCTGGATATGGGCCGGACGGCCGTGAATGTTTTGAGTGACGCGTGCGGTGCAGCCGTGATCGACCGGTTTGAAGTGCCCGTTCGCTGACGGAATTCGGCGATTGTTGCCGGGGGCCTGTCAGCGTGTCATCACCATGGCAGCCCGGGGGGCGGGGAGGCCGGACGAGCTGACAACAAACCGCGGAGACACATCCACTGCCTCGTTCCGACACCGCAGGAAGTCCCCTTGGCGAGTGACGAGGTCGGTCGTACCGTGGCTCGACACTTGGTCCACCGAACGACTTTGGGCGAGACACGACCGTGCGGATTGTCATTTGTTATCCGGTTACCAGCCAGCATTTGCGACAGCTGCTAGAAGCAGCACCTGGAGCCGAAATTGTTGACGCAGGCCAAGAACGGATCGCCGAGGAGTTGCTCGAGGCGGATATCTTCATCGGCCATGCAAAGGTTCCCGTGGATTGGGATCGCATCGTGCGGCGTGGTCGATTGCGCTGGATTCAGTCCTCTGCGGCAGGGCTGGATCATTGTCTTGTGCCGAGCGTGATTGAATCCTCGATTCTGGTCAGTAGTGCATCGGGCCTATTCGCGCCGCAGGTCGCCGAGCAGACGATGGCGCTGCTACTGGGGTTGGTCCGCGGGTTGCCGACCTTTTTTCGCCAGCAGCAATCGCGAACGTACGTCCGTCAACCGACGTTGGACCTGCGCGGTCGGGTTGTGGGAATCGTCGGGCTGGGCGGCAACGGGCGGCAGATCGCGCGCGTCCTCAAGCCGTTCGGCGTGCGAATCCTGGCGACCGATTATTTTCCTGAATGCCAGCCACCTGAAGTCGAGTCACTCTGGCCGGCCGATCGGCTGGATGAGTTGCTGCCCTTGGTCGAGGTGCTGATTCTGACCGTGCCGCTGAATCGTCAGACCGAGGGCATGATCGATGCTCGCAGGTTGAACCTGTTGCCGCGCGGCCGAGCGATTTTGATCAATGTGGCGCGTGGCCCGGTGGTGCGGGAAACGGATTTGATCGCCGCGCTGGAGGACCGCCATTTGCAAGGCGTCGGGCTTGATGTCGCAGAAGTAGAGCCGTTGCCCGAACACAGTCCCTTGTGGCAACGCGAGGATGTGATCATTACGCCCCACGTAGGGGCTCAGAGCGGACGACGCTATGATGACGCGACGCGATTGGCCGTCGCCAATCTGAAACGCTACGTGTCTGGTGAATCGTTGTATAATCTAGTCGACAAGCGGCTTGGATTCCCGCATCCAAGTGCAGTCTGGCCTGAGACGGAAAGGCTGGTCTGGGACCTGAATCATTGAACATCGGTTCGTGCAGCGGGGATATCTCCCGATCGTAAAGCGTGCTGAACGATGGTCCGAGTTAGAAGATTCTGATGCATTCGACGACTCGACAAGATCCCCAGCTGACGCAAGGGCTCGACCGCGAAGCGGGATTGCGCGCCTGTCAGGAACTGCAGACGCGCTATGAGCAGCTGATCGAACAGCAACGCCTTCATTGGACCGGCCATTTCACGCTCGGTCGACTGCTGGGAAGCGGTGGGCAAGGCAGCGTGTTTCTGTCATCCACCAATGGTGCCGACGGTTTTACGCTTCCCGTAGCGATGAAGGTCTTCTCTCCGCTGCGTTACAGCGACGTCCGGCAGTACGATGAGGCGATGGCCCGAATTGCCCAGGCTGCGTCACGGATCGCGCAGATTCAACACGACAATCTGCTGGATGTTCATAACTTCATTGACCGTGACCGGATTCGAGTCATGGTCATGGAATGGATCGACGGCTACGATCTTCGGCGGCTGTTGGCCAGTGATTTTCTGGCACGGCTGGAGGCACGCACGTCGCCTCGTCGCTGGCGGTATATCAATGAGGTGATCGTCACCGAGGGGCCGGTCCACTGTCGTTTCAAGCCGGGAGTTGCCGTGGCGATCGTGCGTGAGTGTCTGGCTGCGCTTGCGGCTCTGCACCGCGCAGGCATCGTGCACGGCGATCTGAAACCCTCGAACATCATGCTCAAACGGTCGGGGCACGCCAAGCTCGTCGATATTGGCTCGGCGTTTCCATACAACGAGCCGATCCGCGATCGTACATGCACTCCGTTCTATGCGGCTCCGGAAGTTCTGGAGGTGAATGTTTGCACGCCACGCAGCGATTTGGCGAGCCTTGGATATGTGCTGATTGAACTGCTGGCAGGTCGTCCGGCATTGCCAGAAACAATGACATTCCGCGAGTTGCTGGAAGCGAAACGGCACCTTCCTCAGCGGCTGCATGAGTTACTTCCGGATGAAGTGATGTGCAATGGATTGCTGATGAACTTCATTCGCGGCTTGATCGCTCCAGATCCGAATCGTCGGTTTGTAGATGCGGAATCCGCGGAGCATGTGGATCAGGGAGCGGCGGCTTTTCACCGCCAGCTGGTGCGCGGGGATCTGGCCAGTGAGTATGCCAACGATCTGCGCGTTTGGCTTGAGGAACTGCTGCAAGTTGAGGAGCGGGCCGCGGATCACTGAAGCAACTTGGTGGCCTGGGCTGGCATTGCGAGCTGCGGAGGCTTCCCGATCACTGCCATTGCCCGAGTTTCTTCAAGGGCAATGCTCGGTTGCACGCAGCAGTCTGTGGACGGCTTCCACAAGGGTCGCGGCCGCCGTTGATTCGCGTTCCGTGCGGTCGACCAAGACGGCCTGCCACCCCGCATGTTGCGCGCCGATGACATCGTGTAACCGATCGTCGCCAATCATTCCCAGGATTGGCGTCTCTCCTTCACCCAGATGCCGTGCAACGGCCTCATAAAATCTCCGATCCGGTTTGCACCATCCCAGGCTGGACGAAATGCAGACCCTTCGAACGGCTGCCAGTTCTGGCAGCCCCGCGACAATGCGGTCGAGCCGTTGATCAAAGTTGCTGGCATTGGCGATCTGCAATTGGGCCCGGGCCGCCAAGTCGAAAGCGGGCAAGACATCGGGCAAGACCGTCCATGCTGCGGGATCCGCAAAA
>Ga0114939_10001305_pt1 | contig 19762 bp, 15 predicted proteins | sample AshMeaCrysSpring_FD_87196 | JGI IMG/M metagenome (GOLD analysis project Ga0114939, IMG submission 87196) | Groundwater microbial communities from Big Spring, Nevada to study Microbial Dark Matter (Phase II) - Ash Meadows Crystal Spring | ecosystem: Environmental > Aquatic > Deep subsurface >...
AACTGACACATATATTTTAATTTGAAGCTAATGTTTGTAAGTATTGATTTATTAACGTTAGAGCCAAATAAATTTAATGTGACAGTTTTATATAAATGTGCCAGTTGCGTAAGTCCTGTAATTCTTTAATCCGCAATTAGCGAATAGACTCCAAACCCTTAATCTCCTTATCAAATAAATCTGTCAAAATGCTGATGACAGAACGCTTTCTAACTAAAATGCTACAACTAACAGCCATACCCGATTGTAAGGGAAGATTTTTACCATTGGCAACAAAAAATTGCCTGTCTAATCTTATTTTTGCGGGGAAGCTGTAAAAAGGACGCTCTTGAGTTGGTGCTAAAGCATCGGAACCCACTGAGATAATTTCACCTTTGACACTGCCAAATTCAGTTGATGGAAAACTGTCTATTCTAATATCTACTTTCATCCCTTCTCTAACAAAACCGATATCCCGGTTTGTTAAATAAACTGAAGCAATTAAGTTTTCGTTGGGTACTATTTTTAAAAGGGTTTGAGTATCTCCAACTACAAACCCTTTGGCATCTGGTTTCAGGTCAAAGACAATGCCGTTAACTGGAGATTTTAAAATACGATATCCCAGGGCTTGCTGTGCTTTACTTATTTGCCCGTCTAATTCTGAGATTTTCTTTTTATTTTCTAATTTTGCTTGGGAAAGTCCTGTATCAATTTGTGATATTTTTTTGTGATTTTCAGCTATTTTACTATGTATATCTTTAGCTGAAAGGGCAATGATATTTTCTAAATTTTGCTTTGTTCGGGATATGGTAATTGCTAGACGTTGGATTTCTCCGCCTAAGCGTTCGACTTCTGCTTGACGGTTTAAGACTTCTTGCTGTTGGCGCTCGTATTGTAGTTGAGGTATTTTGTGCTTATTCCTTCAAGAATAATCAATATAAAATTACGGAATAAACTTGATTTTGCGGGCAGCATGGAGACACATCTGCAATAAAACTAAACCCTCACGAAAATGAGCAATATTTGATTGCCCATAAGTTCTGGCTTGGTATCTAACAGGTACTTCCACAATATGTAAATTTAACTTCGCTGCACCAAATAATAAATCAAAATCACCAAAGGGATCAAAATTACCAAAATAGCTACGGTTTTCAGCAATTCGTAAATAATTTTTTCTACTTATAACCTTAGTCCCGCAAAGAGTATCTTTAATATTTTGCCCTAATAAGAAAGAAAAAAGTAAAGCAAAAAATTTATTAGCTATAGTATTTAACCAAGGCATAGCTTGATAAGAATAAGGATAAATTAAACGAGAACCATTAATAAATTCACCGTAATTTTTGGCAATAACATCAACAAATTTGATTAATTCTTCTGGTTGTACTGTTAAATCGGCATCAAGAATAATTAAAATATCTCCAGTCGCATGTTGAAAGCCTAATCTAACAGCATCACCTTTACCTTTACCTGTTTGTTGAAATGATTTTAATATCAAATTTCCCTGATATTTGTTTACTGTTTCTTGAATTTGCTGCCAAGTATCGTCTTTTGAATGCCCTTCAATAAATATAACTTCTGTTTTTTGACCTAATTTTGGCAAGCGAGTTATGGCAGAAGTAATATTTCCTGCTTCATTTCTAGCTGGAATTATAACACTTATACTATAATCTTCTATTTGTTTGTTATTTTTAAACCAAGTTGGACGGGCAACTATATAATTCGTTAAATTTAAATGATTAATTATTGGTAGCTGACTAATATAACGATTAATAAAATTAGAGACAATTGGTATTTTTTTTGGAATTAAAAACCGTCTACCTATTTTTACTGACTCATAGCCAGTAATTGAAAGTAAATTAATAACATCATTCATTGATAACCAGTTTTGGGCTAATTGAGGACGACGTTGATTAATTTTCTCTGCAAAATTTAATATAGGTTGCCATAAAAAATTATGAAATGTAAGTATAATTCTGGTATGAGGCTGACAAAAACTTTGCAATAGATTTAAAACAATTTGAATGTCAGATATAGAACTTAAATTTCCAGAAATAATAATAAAGTCAAATTGTAATTGTGACAGTTGTAATTCAACTAGTAAATTTGGATAAATATCTTCAAATTCAGAACAATAAAAATTCAAATGTGGATGCTTATTCTTAGCACATTGAATGATTTGTTGAGAGTAATCTATTCCAACACCTACTTGAGGTTGTAAATATGCGAGTAAATCTCCTGTACCACAACCAATTTCCAAAATATTACTTGTAGGTGTTACCAGAAAATGATGTAGATTATATATATCTTGATAATAATATTTATTTCGACTAACCCAAGTATCTAAATCCAGATTAATTTCACCAACATTAGTTTCATCAAGATTATTTTTATTACTATTAATTGCACTAAAATTATTATCAGTTTTACTGCTAATTATTTTTCTATTCATTTTGTTAATTCTATATGTGTTTATTTTCTGTCTATTTTTTGTAAACTAAATCCCAACCTTCAACGCTACCTAAAACCTGATGTTGAGTTTTATATTGATTTTTATTTTGACTAAGCAAAAACTTTTTAACTTTAGGACTTACCCAAGCATAATTATTTTTCTTTAGCTTATTTATTTGAATCTTTTGACCCAATTTAGGCGTGTAGTAAGTCAAAGATATGAGTTGTTTAGATAAATTCTCATCATAATTATTATTGAGTATATTCTGATTGATATTTTTCGTGTTTTCTGGAAAGTCTACAACAAAATTAATTGGATGAGATTTAATAACTTGAATAATATTGGGTTGCTGGATAGATTTTTTAAATTCTGGAATTTTATCACTCCATACTCCCATCAAACCAACCATTAATATTGTTAACCACGGAGAAATTAACCAACTATTTAACCATGATTGTTTGGGCAGATTATTTCGTTTTTTCCAAGTCAAATTAATTGTTGACCAACCGATACCTAAAATAATAGCTGAAAAACCATAAATTTTAATTTCTGGAGTTATCTTTAGTCCAAATAAATTGTTTTGATAAATTACTATTACGCCTGCGAAAAAGAGTAGTATTCCTAAAACAGTAAAGAAATAAAAGGTAAAAGAGATAGTCTGGCGTAATCGTAAATAGTAGGATTGAGCAATGTATTCAACATTTTCAAAGAAAATAGCCACTAATATTGCTACAAATGGTAGCATTTGCACGGGATAGTAGTGAGTTCTTGTACGAAAAAAACTTAAAAGAATAAATAAAACTACTGGATATCCAATGAGTAAGGTCAATCTTTTATTATTTCTTAGGTTTGGTACTTTCCAAATAAATATAACTCCTAAAATACTCAAAAATACCCAAGGGAAACTATTAACTGGTATATTCCAAAAATAATATAAAGGTCCTGGATTCCAAGTGTCTATTGATGATAGTAATAAAATTTTGCCAAATAAATCTTGTAGAGGTAATAGCCCATATTTTAAACAACTTAATCCAAGCCAAAGAATAACTGGTATGCTTCCAATAATTAAACCTATATATATCCCTGGATTAAGTAAGTGTTTATGACGTTTATTTTGTAGTAGTAAATAAGGAGCGATCGCGACTATCGGCAAAGCTATCATAAATCCTTTCATCAAAAAGCCGAAACCCACTGTAATACCAGCAATCAGAGCCAAATATATTTTATTCTTTGCATATCCATTTGATACTTCTTCTGCTTTCAATAAAGCATAAATACCAATTAGTTCTATAGCAACTAATGAAATATTTTGCTGTACTAATCTCGATTCTGATATCCATTTAGCCATTAATAAAAGGATAAAAGCAGCTAACCATCCGACTTGCTTATTAACCGTTATTTTCCCAATTTCATAGGTAAGTAAAATACAAATAATACAACTAATTAGGCTTGGTAAACGAGAACTAAATTCACTGATTCCAAATAGGTGATAAGATATTGCAATTAACCATTGCAAACCAATTGTTCTGTCGTAAATAGGTGTACCCCAAAATTGAGGTGCTAACCAATTCTTGGTTTCTAATATCCAACGTGCTTGAATAGCATAATAACCTTCATCATGAGGTAGTAAGCTATCATGACCATTTCCAGTTAATAAAAGTGGTAATGTCAGTAGTAGTAGGCTTAAATGTGGATACTGATTTAAGAAACTAACGAAAAATAATTGTGCCGTTACAATGTAGTTCATTGATTTACTTACCATATTTAACAGCATCAGTAAATTATTAGTAAATTATTAGTTAATAATTAGTGAATAATTGACATTTTAATCAAGCATTAAATCAATTCAAAATCAGATTTATCACCAACTAATTTCCGATGATTTTTCTCCTATTAAAATTAATATGAAAAATATCAACAAACAAAAAAAATGATAACCATGACTTGTAAGCTTATATTTTTTCTAGATTTATATACAAGATTTAAATGCTACAAATCTTTGTAATTATGATTTATATGAATCATCATATTGACGACTATTTTGTTTGATAGATTACAAAAACAGGACTTACGATAGCGGAGCGCGTCATTATTGTCACATTATTTTTGTTTGTAGTTGGGCTAAGCGCCCATATTTTTGGAGGGCGCTTAGCAACAACTACGAACCTTTCATTATGCCAGTTGCGGCTATCCCTGAAAAAAACTTATTATTCTAGTTTAATTGATGCTTAATATATAATTATGACTTACGCAAAGGATAAATAGTCATTTTCAGTAAAAACTAGGGAAATCAAGCATATCGGAAGATTCTTCTCTTCAATTCCTTCGCTTCACTTTGTTAAGCGACTAATGACATAAATTCGTTGTTTTGTCTAAGTCATAATAATAATTTACTACTAGAAATATAGCTGATTATATACATGTAGAACTGTTAGTGAAATTTAGAAAAGTTTGAAAAAAGTTAGTTCAATAAATTAAGGCTCTGAGGAATTATTTATTTATTCCTAAGGGACTTACCCATTCATATTGATTGTTATCACCTGTTATAACCTCTAAATAAAGGAAACGGGCGTATCGACAGATTTAGTGACTGAGTTCTGACCCCCCCAGGGACTGAAAGTCCCTGTCTAATAGCTAAAAGTCCTCTAAAAGAGGACTCAAAAATCATGCTTTTAGTGTAATGTTTTTACATATTTATATTCTTCCAGGTCTTTTTGCGTAAAGCTGCAAGATATGAGTTAAGCATAAGTAGAGATTCTTCTCTCCTGTTCCTTGGCTGTTTCCCTGTGGTCAGAATGAGAGAAAATTTTTGTTTTGGGGCTATTCCTGTTGTAGAGACTCTGGACAATTTGTCAGAAAAAATTTTGTGCTATTTGATACTAAATGTATCAAATGATTCTATTTTATTTAGTAATGAAAGCTAAAATATTGATATCTACGTTAAGAAAAGGTTAAAAAAAGAGAAAATTGTCACAAAATATTCTTCAACCTAATTTTCAACCTAATTTTCCAGGTAATGTACTTAAATTAGATAGTGGTTTAACTCTTATTCACCAAGAATTACCGAACACAAACGTTGTTGTGGCAGATGTTTGGGTTCGTGCGGGTGCCAGTTATGAACCAGAGTCGTGGAATGGAATGGCTCATTTTTTAGAGCATATGATTTTTAAAGGTTCGGAAAATATTGCACCAGGTGTTTTTGATTTTCATGTAGAAAATAGGGGCGGAGTTAGTAGCGCTGCAACAAGTCATGATTATGCCCATTTTTCTTTAACTACAGCTTCCCAATATTTAGGTGAAACTCTTCCTTATTTAGGAGAAATTTTATTAAACCCCGCACTTTCTGAAAATGAATTTATTCGAGAAAGGCATGTTGTTTTAGAAGAAATTCGCGGTTGCGGGGATGACCCGGATTGGGTTGGATCTCAAGCTTTAAATAAAATAATTTATCAACTTCATCCCTATGGGCGTCCCATACTAGGAAGTAAAAGGCTGTTGATGGGATATTCAACTGACCAGATGCGTTGTTTTCATAGCGCTTATTACCAACCAGAGAATATGACAGTGGTAATAGTTGGAGGTCTGGGTCGAGAAGAAGCCTCTAATATTGTTAGTCGCTCTTTTGGTAATTTTCCAATTCGTTGTTTGGATGTACCTTTTTCACCTATTCCAGCACAACCAACCATAGCAGGTATTCGTCGTCAAGAAATAAAGCTACCATTATTAGAACAACCTAGATTAATAATGGGGTGGACGGCACCAGGAGTAGAAAATTTACGAGTTGGCTATGGTTTAGACATATTATCTGTATTATTAGCAGAAGGGCGCACCTCCCGTTTAGATAGAGATTTACGAGAAGAAAGGCAACTTGTACAAACTATTTACAGTAGTTTCTCTTTGCAAAGGTCATCTAGCCTATTTACGATTTCAGCAATTTTAGAACCGGAAAATTTAGAAAGGGTAGAGTTATTGATTCGCTTGCATCTGGAAGATTTACAAAAGAATGGAATTACAGAAGAAGAACTAAAACGTTGTCAAAGAGTATTATGTAATGATTATGCTTTTGGTACAGAAACCCCAAGTCAGTTAAGCGGCTTATATGGATATTATCAAACAATAGCCCATGCTGAATTGGCTGTTACTTATCCCCAAGAAATTCAATCTTTTAATGTGAAAGAATTACAGGATATAGCACAGTCATTTTTATTGCCCCATAGCTATGCAGTAACAGTACTTAAAAGTCAACCCTAAAAACTAATGACCTTTGACTAAGGATTAAACAAGTAATGACAACCTCTCTTCATAAAACTACCCATCGTACCGTCCTCAACAATGGCATCGTATTGTTGGTAACGGAAAATCCCACTGCGGATATTATTGCAGGTCGTATGTTTCTCCGGGCTGGTAGTTCTTATGAAAGAAGAGACAAAGCTGGATTAGCATATTTATTATCAGCATTGTTAACTAAAGGATGTGATGGACTTTCTAGTTTAGAAATTGCTGAAGAAGTTGAGTCTACAGGGGCCAGTTTGGGGGCAGATGCAGCCTATGACTATTTCTTAATCTCTCTCAAAACTGTGACTTCTGATTTTGCGAATATTTTTAGGTTAGCGGCGAAAATACTAAGATGGCCAACTTTCCCCGAAATGGAAGTTGAATTAGAAAAACGTCTGGCTTTACAAGATATTCGCTCCCAAAAAGAACAGCCTTTTAACATAGCTTACGAGCAATTACGTCAAGCGGTATATACTAATCACCCCTATGGATTATCAGCATTGGGGGATGAAACAACTATGAGTAGTATTACTAGGGATGATTTAATTGAGTTTCATCAGACCCATTTTCGTCCAGATAATCTAGTTATTAGCATTGCGGGAAATATTAGAGTAGAGGATGTGGTCAGTTTAATAGAAGAGATGTATGGTGATTGGCGATCGCCAGATAGATTATTCCCAATACTAGATTATCCCTATCCCCAAATAAATCCACAAAAATTAGTCAAAGTACAGCAAACTCAGCAGTCTATTATAATGCTGGGCTATTTAGGAACATCTGTAAAAGATGAAGGCTATGGCGCTCTAAAATTAATTTCTAGTTACTTAGGAAATGGTCTCTCTAGTCGTTTATTCGTAGAATTACGGGAAAAACGTGGTTTAGCCTATGATGTCTCTGCCTTATATGCCACTCGTTTATTCCCAGCAACATTTATTGTCTATATAGGTACAGCCCCAGAGAATACTCAAATAGCCATGAATGGATTGCGCGCAGAAGTTGATAGACTCTCCACAACAAAGCTAGGAGAATACGAACTTCAAACAGCCAAAAATAAAATACTGGGACAATATGCCCTTGGAAAGCAAACAAATGCTCAAATAGCTCAAATCTATGGTTGGTATGAAATTTTAGGTTTGTCTATCGATTTTGATAAACAATTTGAAGAAAAAATAGCTGCTGTTACAAGTCAAGACACCATTTCTGTAGCTTCTAAGTACTTAGGGGAACCTTATGTGTCACTAGTAGGTCAAGAAGGTTTTGTAAACAGTACATTCTCTTAATCTTCTTTTTTCCAGATGCCTTTTATTGGCTGGGAGATGTAAGATGAACAACAGATTGACAAGGGGCAACTTCAATGATTGGCAGTATCAAAACAAGTATTATAAAACACCTCAAGACTCAATATAAATTAAATTTATTTTCAGTAAATAAGTTGTCTTGGGTAGTAATTTTATCTTCAGCACCTTTGCTTGTATCCTCTTTTTCCGTTGCTTCTGAAGCATCACCGCAAAAAATAGCACAGACAAGTAACAGTACTAACATTAATCGTCCTAACTTAAAAGTAGGTAGTAAAGGAGACGCAGTAGTCGAATTGCAAGCGGCTTTAAAAATCTTAGGTTTTTATAGTGGAACCGTCGATGGAAATTATAATGAGCTTACAACTGTAGCCGTATCTAGATTCCAACAGGCAGCTGGTTTAAATCCTGATGGTCTTGTAGGGGCCAGCACTTGGCAAAAACTTTTTCCCAGTGGGTCAACAGTAGCTTCATCTCCCACTGCTACTGGCACATCAGTGCCAATAACCAATTCTTCTGCTCCCAAACCTAGAACAGTAGCTGCCTCTGCCGAACCCAAACCTTCAACTCCAGCTAATACTCAAAAAAAAGCTGAACCTGAAGCTACCCCTACCCGTAGAAGACAAGAGTCAAGGGACAATGAAACTGCGACTCGTAGGGAAACAACAACTCGTAGCGATGCACCAAAGACCTCTAGCTCAGGGAATCGTGGTTCTCGTCGTAGCGAAACTACAGCAGCAACCCAGCGTCCCAGAAATAATCAACCAAGAGTTCAAGCAACCGCCACAGAGGAACAAAAGCCCAATATCCAATATACGGCAGAGGGCTATCCTATTTTGCGTTTAGGAATGAGGGGCCCAGAAGTTGTTAAATTACAAGAAAGGCTATCTAATATGGGTTTTCTCAAAGCCGGTGTTGATGGGGACTTTGGTGCAGAAACAGAAGTTGCTGTAAAAGCTATGCAAGAGCGCTTTGGTTTGGAAGCTGATGGCATAGTTGGAGGTGCTAGTTGGGATATTTTAAATAGAAGACCCAGACGCCAAGCTCAATAATATAAGTTTGTAATTGCGCTTAAATGCAAGTACGAAACGAAGAATTTACCCTGCAAAGTTGATATGACATCAACTCTGCGGGGTATTTGAATAGAGGGGAAAGCTTATTTATTTGGGAATGATTTTTTTAGGTACAGGCGGGACGCCCGTACCACAGAATGAAATATAGAATTTTCAGTGTAATCATAAATATAAGTATGCATCACCTGACCTCACATCTTGCACCTTTACGCAAAAAAACTTAGAAGAATAGAAATACGTAATAAATAACACTAAAATCATTATTTTTTAGTCCTCTTGAGCGAGGACTTTTAGCTATTAGACAGGGACTTCCAGTCCCTGGCAGGTCAAAACTTAACTTCCTTTATTTAGAGTTTATAACAGGTGCAAGATGTGAGTGACGGGAAGATAGAAAATATTGACTTGGTTGGATTTATCAGATAATCTGAAATCGAGTCAATTAATTAAAAAAAAATAAAGAGATATTTAAGAAAAATACTTGCTTGTTAACTTAAATAACAAAAAAAATATATATATTTACATCTCAGTTGTATTGTATTGATAATTAAAGAATTGGGTAAATTTTGATGTATTTACATCGTAATCTTCCTGAAATCTTGCTATCGTTGAAAGACGAAATTATGTTTGATTTTTGACGTGAACATTGTGTTTAAATTTCTTAATAAAGCTTAACAAGTAGCAATCTTGTTAAGCTTTATTGACTAATAATTGACTAATTGTAAACTGAATAGCCATCGCTGATTTTGGCGATGGCATTAATTTCGAGCCAATTGATAGCCCTTTATCATAGACATGAATCCAATGAAAAACATCAAATCCTACATTGTAAAATCTGACATTGATGAATTAATTATGAAACACTACAAGCAAGAGTGGATTGAAGAGTGGTGTCAAGAAAATGGTTGGACTGATTTATATATAGAAAAATATAAGTTTTATTGGGCATTTCCTCCGGGGGCTGTAATGCCGGAACCAATACCATCCCAGATAATGCAAAAAATTAAAGCAGAAAAAGGGTTCACGCCAGAAGAAAAGTTTTGGTCTATTTCGGCTGTAATTTTTACTATACTAGCGATTCTATCTGCATATTTATTAAAATGTCCTATCCCCTTAATTTTAGCCTTTGCTTTTGATGCAGCCACAGTAGCACAACTTGAAATGGAAGATTTCTAATTAGGTAATGTTATATGTTTAATAATCAAGAAAGCAGGCTTCTAGAAGGAGCCTGCTTTCTTTTATATTTTGACAAAAAATTAGATATCACTTGTTAATATAAACTTCCAATCGCTATTATCCATACCATGACTAACAACACTAGCACTGGCACATGGATAAATACCCATTTTTGATAAGGCTTTTGCTAATTCATCATCAGTGGGTACACAAAACATATGCTTATATCCAGCCATTGGTGATGGGATATCTTTTTTGGAAGTGCTTCCCCACTGAAGGTGAAGAAGTGGTATTGTTTGGGCTTTACTTTCTAATGTTAAATCCTTAATCCCTTGGAGAGAAAGGTAGGATATTGGGCCGCGATGTTCAATTAATAAAGGTTCAATACTGTACATAGTTGCTGCATCTAGAGTATAAATCTCTAAAATTGTTGAGCAGCGAAATTTGACCAGGGGAAATCTTTGTAATAGACGTACAAAACGGTTAGGTTTACCATCTCCTGGATTCATGGAAATTCCATAACCATTTGTGCAACGTAAAATATTAGGATAAATCCCTTGACGTATCATCCGTAGAGAAAGTCGTCTGCGTAGAAAATCTGGATGAACTTTTAAATCACATAAATACCAAGCTGGAGATGGGATTTCTCCCTGACGGTAGGGTATTTGACGTAATATTCCAGCGCCAGTGGCTGCCAAAACATCATCTTCTAGGGCGAGATAATAGTAAACTTCTCCTAAACGGTCAAAGAAAGCAAAATAATCAATTCCGTGGTCTAGTTTAAAAAAGTCATCCCCAAAAGGATAGGTGACGGTTTTTTCAATAGCCACAATTCCCGGTTGGAAATCCGATCTTTGATTTTTACTCAGTTGGATAAATTTCATAATTTTTTAGATTTTAGATTTTAGATTTTAGATTTTAGATTTTAGATTTTAGATTTTAGATTTTGTGGTTTATTATTTGGAGTTTGTAATATATCCAGTGGAAGACCACTGGATGAAATAAATTTGTAGTTAATTATTTATAGTTAGGAGTTTTTAATTACTATTGAATTACCATGCAGTCCCCGAACCTTTAACAACTAGTTTCCCTCCAAGGATTTGGGCACTATCAACTTCCATTGGTAGAAAATTGAGTTCTGATTCTATATGTTTTAGTAAAGTTTCTTCAGGGATACCGAGACGTTGAGAAATTTCTTTAGGTGTAAGACTGATATTTCCTACTTTGATACGGGTTGTTTTATCTAAGCTAATTTGACGTTTATTAACTTGAGGTTTACCTTCAAATCCTATGTATACAGGACGTTCAGCAATACTCGGTACTTGTTTGATAATTTTTGCAATTGTTGCGCGTTCTCCTGCTTGTAGTTGTTCGTTGGGAAGATTGGAGAAATCAATAATAGCACCCATTTCAATTTTATCATCTTGGATTTTAGTATTAGTAGCCTTCACAGCCGAGGCTAATTTACTACCATCAGTTTTGTCTGTAATTTCTGCAAGAAATAAAGTATTTATTTCTTGCTCATCTAGTTTTACTTCTTGTTTTTTGGTTGGTTCTCGCAATTGATTAGTAACTTTATGCCAAACTAGTTCCTTTGCCTGTTGGATTTCTTTTGTTTTATTAGATACAAGTTGATTGTTAGGAGTGCTAGACTCCGAATACCAACTAGGTAGTTGAGTAGCTTGTTGCCAAAAGAAAAACGCCACAGCGGCGATACCACCACTAATTAATAAGAAAATAAAAAAGAGACGTTTTAGCATGGAAATAGTTAGAGGTTAAGGGTCAGTAACTATAACTTTAACTAACTTTAGCTTTGAAGCTGGTATTTTTTACTCCTACCACTACTTCTTGATAAAAAAATGAGCGGTCAGTTTCCTTTAATAGGGAACTAAGTTCTTTATTAATAGGAAGATGTTTTGCCATAATATCGGCTAATATATGGTCGCCATTAAGGCGACGCCCAACTAAAAGACCTCCTGGTTTTAAATATTCAACAGCCTTTGATAGCATTCCGTGTAAATTCGGAATTGGCATCCAATCAGAAATATTAGAAAATTGAATCAGGTCGTATCCTTTTTGTGGGCCAAGTTCTAACATTTTTTGAGCGAAGGCTCCATGATGGAGTTTTAATCTATCGACTCCCAGGCAACGAATCATAGACTGGGTAGTTGGTTGTAAATAAATTGGCATTCCGTCAATACTATTACTGTAGGAATCAGCCCATACCTGTGTTAGGAAGTAGTTATTTTCCGGTGTAAAACGCTGTAATGATGAAGCAAAAACATCAGCAAAATGCTTACCAAAGCTTCTATCCATTGAGTAATTAACAGCTTCTTCTCCAAAAAATCTGACTAATTTATCCCTTTGAAAGACTTTTTCAAAAATCTGATTCCATTGAGGATGAGAAGTCGCGATCGCTCCCATGTTTAAAGGATATATACCAAGATTGGCAAACTCACTCTTCAGTTCCCTGAATAATGCTTCAAACCTTCCCACTCTATTGAGACCAAAAGCTATTTCCTCTTGTTTGCCATCCCAGTAACTTTGGGTATCTATAGGTAAGTAAGGTCGTATTTTTTGGTAAAGGGCTAATCTATTATTCGCTAAGTTATTTTCTGTTTGTCTCTCTACATCTCCATAGATAAAGGCACCAACTAATAACAGTTGCTCATCTAAAGGTAAATTTACTAGTGCTTGACGGCGTAACTCAACTAAATGTAGTTGTGCCCGGTTGAGGTCAACAGCATCAATCACCTCCACATTGGCATCAGCAAGTAAGGATAATACTGTACAACCACCAGAAGCAACTATTAATACTCGCAAAGGATGGTTTTGTCTCTCAGCTAATTGCTTGATAAGGCTAAGTTCAATAGCTGGGTCTTCCCTGACTTGGGAAAATGCTAAATCAGATAGAGGGAAGTAAACCATTGTATAAACTCCAAAAATAATGAGCGCCTAAAACTAAAGCCTGGGAGACTTGCCTGCGCGATCGCAATTCGTCCCACACAGGAGCCGCTAACATCAGTAAATCTCTAGCATGTTCTGTATCAAGTTTTTCATGACTCGCATAATGAGATTGACTTCCAGGAAGCACCCAATGTCTTCGCTCAATGGTTTTCGCTATGGTTCCACTGATTTCTACATACATATGTTCTATAATTCCCAACATAGCCGCTCCTACTTCTGGAGGTTGGGAAAGGCAGTAGTTTAATATTGATTGGTTAAATGCCAATACAGGAATGCTGCAGGGAGCATCAAGTTCGTCATAATTAGCTCCTAAAGCTTGAAGATATTCAATAAAAGTAAATTTATGGGAACGTGAGGTAATACCATTACCATGTTCTTCTGCTACGTTTTGAAATATAGGTAATCGCTGTTCTAAAAAAACAATTCTTGCCAAAACTGCAGACAGAGGTTGTGAAAAACATTCCACAGCATAGCGAAAGGGTAATTGACTGCGGCGAAAAGATTCGCGGTTTGTAGAAGAGGCTTGCATCCAAAGAATATAGGGATGGCGAGAAAAATCAAATACCTCGGCGACTCGATTAATAGCACCAGAGAAAGTTGGTATATGGGCTACGTCTTCCCAAACTAATTGGGGATTGGTTAAAGTTTTATGTGTGGGGGTTAATAACTGCATAAGAAAATAAATTTTGGACTAGCAATGTTTGATTTTAGATTTGATAAATAGTTAATAAATAATCAATCATTATTTATCAATTATTCTCTATGGTTCTTGATTATGAATTGCGATACTACCCACTGTTTTATTTCCCAGACTTGCAAAAACAAAATCTGTCACAAAGGAAGTATAGGAGGGGATATAAGGAGCATTTTGAGATATTAACTGCTCTTTTATTTCTTGGTGTAGTCTATTCAATTTATACCAGGGAACTGCGAGGTAAAGATGGTGTTCTAAGTGATAATTTTCATTACACATAAAAAACCTCGTAATCGGATTAGTAAGTATAGTCCTAGTACCCCGTATTAAGTCATTTTCATGTTCTAATAAAGTATGTTGACTCATCCCACGAATATTTACCATTGTGTTGATAAATAACATAGGAATTACCCAACCATGAATTAAGAAAGAGTTGGGGATTGGCCAATATAGCAGCGTGGTAATTAATAAACCCATTAAAATCACTTCAATAGTTATCCAAACTTTGTCTTTGGTATTTCCTTGACGAAATCCGAGGATAGGAATAGCAATAAGATAAAATGGATAACCAATTAATAAACGACCCCAATACATAGTAAAAACCAGCCAATTCCACTTGGTATAGTTTTTATAATGGTCGGGGTCGCCTGAATCGCCAAGATTCTTATGATGTTGTAGATGAAGAACTTTATAAGCAGAGTAATTTTGCAATACAGGTAAAGCGCAAACAATACTTAAAATTCGATTCCATTGGGGATTCGTTGACAGTACACTATGTACTCCCTCATGGGTAAATAGGCTTATACCATGTAAAGAAGCTGCGGCAATAATATACAAAGGTAGATTTATCGCATAGCACCAAGGGTTATCTACTGCCTTTGCAGTGGCGATCGCCATATAAGTAGCAAAGGCATAAATCAATACAAAAATAATAATGCGATTGTAGTGAAATTCCTCAATATAATGCAAATCCTTCAGAAGGTCAGGATTGATTTTTGGTTTTTCTGAGTGACAAGTGGAACACACCATTAGTGCTATGTACAGTTGATTTCAAAAATTCACTGCTGTAGCCCTATGATGTCATTTCCAAGATTTTTGCAGTCACATCTATGTGCAGCTTTTTTAACTGGTTGATAATCCCTTCGGTAGTAATTATGTGTAGCTTTTTCAACTGGTTGCTTTGATGAAATAAAAAACGACTCATTTGACTGATTTATTTATTTCTTCTCTAAATACTTTCTACTGGATTAGGGCTTTTTCTGAGACTGACAAGATGATTAGGCGATTTGACAACAAATAGGACTCATATCAAATCCGGTTAATTGCACCTAATAAAATAAGCCTAGGGATTGTCCCTATATCCTTTCCACCCAGACCCTACCCAGATTTGATATTAAGCAACAGTTACTTCTGAGTTTGATTTTTGAGTTTGATTTTTAACCGCCGACTGTGCCACGGCTACGCTGTTGTCATAGAGTGCCATACGGCCCATAGCAAGCCAAGATTTATGAGATTTTGTATAAGTCCAAAGAAAAAAGTTATGTACCAGTTTGACAACTGTCACATCATTTACGAAACGATTACCCCCTCAAGACGATTTTCTCCTTCTCAGCGTTCCCAAACATGAGTGAAATTTTCACCTTTTTGGTTCATACAGTTTTTCCGATTCTAGGCTTTGCCTGGGATTTTTTTTTAATCACCCAAAGTCACATAACAACGATTGGCGCTTTTGCAGGGAGCCTCATTAGATTATAAAAGTGTACTTATATACATCCTCAATAAATGTTTTCCTGGAAAATTCCTCTATATAAATACGCAAAAATAAGATTTTCAGTCACAAATAGTACTGAAAAAAATTTGAATTTATAACCACAGCGATTTATCTAGCTAGTAATGACCCTAGATTTTTCTTGACTATCAATGTATTGGGGTAATTTTCCTATCCTATAACCTCGATGATGTCCAAGGGGCTAAGCAAGAGTACCCCTACTATATTTTGCATAAATTTTTGTTAGGTCTACTCCCTTACTCCCCTACTCCCCCTGGGGAAAGTCTTGCCATAGAGTGGTGATTTCTCTAAGACTTTGATGATTTCCGTTACCCAAAATTAAATGGTCTAGTACAGGAATTCCCAGTAATTGGGCAGCAGATAATAACTGTTTTGTTAATTCCATATCCTCGCGACTGGGTTCCATGTTACCAGAAGGATGGTTATGAGCGATTATTGCTCTGATTGCACCTTGGCGTATTACTTCTCTAAATATTTCTCGCGGAGATGCAAGGGTTTCTGTTGCTGTCCCCATACTAATAATTTGGGTTCCTAATAAACAGTTTTTGACATCCAAGAGTAAAACGGCAAAATGTTCTTTACTTTTCCACATCAGGTGTTGACTTAAAGCTGCTGCCGCTGCCACTGGACTATCAATAAGTGTTCGCTCATTTGGTGCTGTTAGGAAAGCGCGTTTACCTAACTCCAACGCTGCGAGGATAGCTGTTGCTTTAGCTGGGCCGACTCCTGAAATTTGCATTAACTCCAAAGGAGTTGCATCTCGTAATACAGATAACGGGTCACGTTCATGTTTTCCTAACTCAGACAAAATATAATGCCCCAAGCCAACAGCGGAAAGTTTACCTGCTCCTTGACCTGTACCTAGAAGAATTGCGATTAGTTCTGCCGTGCCCAATGTTTTTGAACCGTGGCTCATGAGGCGTTCCCGTGGGCGTTCGCTCTCTGGCATATCGGTAATCCTGACACTATATAAGGTCATATAAAAACCAAGATACTAAAATAAAAAATAACTAATTACTTTATCTTGGCGATTGCGACTAAATCCTGTTAGTTTGATTAAACTTTTGGTAAAGAATTATCCTTGACTTTATATTTGCTTTGTGTATAGAGAGGTTGATGGGCAATTCAGATATTTAAACAACATTAAGAATTATGTGTCTGAGCTAGAAGATTACTTTATTTCAATTGTTACACTATCTTTGTCTATGTAACAAAAACAGGCAAGATGCCTGTTCCACAAATACCTAACAAAGATAGTTTAACAGACGACTACACTTTAATAGCAGTTTCTTTTTGATGCATATGAGTAGCTTTTAACATGTGATAGGTAATTAATAATTGAGTTAAAGCCAAGGGATAACTTTGAATTATCTCCCCTGTTGTTCCAGCAACTTTACCTAATTCGGGATTCCCATCCGTATCACAAATATTTCGTAAATTAGGCATATCAGAACAAATAATATGCTCTAATTTATTCACCTGTTCTTTTGTTGCATGACCATCCACTTCTAATACATCTACAGGTTTTCCCATATCTCTATCTAACCCTAAACGAATCGCGGTAGGATAACTACCATTTCCAAGTTTAATAATTTGGCTTAAATCAGGGTGAGGAATAGTAGGACGTAAAACTAAACGAACATTTAAATTTCCACTAGTACCATCAGAATCATCATCAGAAGGATAAAAACTAACAACAATATCAGACCATTGTCTTTGGGGGCGAATAAATTGTTCTGAATCAGGTTCTCGTTTTTGCATTTCCTCTATAACTTGGTTTGCCGTATACCCTCGCTTTTGAGTATCTCTTTTAACTTTCCATTGTGTTCTTAATTCTTCTGGTGGTGCTAAGTAAACCTTTACATCATAACAATCACGGGCTGTACGGGTAGAATAGCCTAATAACCCCTCGATAATCACAAATTTTTGAGGTTTTATATATATTGGCGCTTCAAAAGAACCTGTTTTGTGGCTATATACAGGTTTTAGGATTGATTGTCCCATACGTAAAAGTGACAGATGCTGTTGCATTATATCTAGGTGATTACAGTCTGGGTGCAAAGCTGTAATACCAATTTCTGCCCTTTGTTTGCGGTCGTAGCGGTGATAATCGTCAGTACATATAGTAGTAACATTTTCCGGACCTAGTACCTGAGCAATCCCTTTGGTAAGAGTTGTTTTTCCCGCAGCACTATCACCAACAATCCCTAATATAATTGGACGGCTCATGATACCCCCTCTAAGAAAATAAATATACTTATCTTTCTCCATTGGCTATTTATTTTAAGGAGGAATGGAGAGGAACTCAATAACTAAATAGTATTTGCGATAGAAGCATAACAACTTAACACTGACAGAGTTGTCTTACATTCCGTATTTCAGCTTTTTGATACATTACTTGTATTAAAATTATTTTTTGTAAATATTTTTTTCATAAGCTTTTATAAACACCCGATTTTTTGGTAATTCGTAAAAGCAGAGGATAGTTTATAAAAAGTGGAAACAGGCCGGAAAGCCTGTTTTGTTGTGCATCTTGCCTGTTTGTCGGGCATCTTGCCTGTTTGTTTAAATCATTCCAAAGCCTTCAATAACATATCTTTGAGTCTTCTTTAAGGCTAAATATCTGAAATATTCTCAATAAAAGCCTTAAAATACGTCATTATTGACACAAAGGAACAAGCGATCGCTTGAAAATGGCCTTAAAACCCTATGGATAACCAAAACAATTTGCCTCAACCGGGCAAATTGCGAATCGTCACTCCTTAATACATATCTAGAAATTTTTGATAAAGTTTTCGATAGGTAATAACTAAATTATCCGCAATAGCATGACTTTCGGAAGCCAAATCATAGTTAATTTCCTTTGGCTGTTGAGATTCAATTACTCGCCTATCTTCCAAGAAGATTCTTTGAGTTTGCTTTTTAAACAGAAAATCAGCCCAGGAATAAGTTAAAAAATTTCGATAGATAATATATTTAGAAATAGTTTTATTTTCATTTACTGGAACTTGAATGACTATAAAAATAAGCCTGCTATTATCTACATTTGTATAAATAAAATTTGGTAGATAAAAACTACGCTCAGTTTTGATTTCACGACTTTCTTTTTTATGCATATACTTCCAGAAAAAGCCTTGAGGTAAATGCTGTTTATAATATAGACAAGCAGTTGCACCGAAGTTTTTGGTAATAATCTCATATTCGGGAATCTGTGGTTGTTGAGCCATTCCACTACCCAAAGATTTACTATGGACAAAGGCTGAATGGGCAGGGTCAATATTATTTTCCAATGCACGTCTATAGGGCGCATCCAATATAAATTCTTGCTCAAAAGCTCGCAATTTTGGATTTTTAATTTCTGGTAAAGATGGCAATGGGGGGCGATTTTTCTCTGGCATGTTTCCCCAAAATAGCCATATAAAACCATATTTCTCCTGAATTGGATAGCTATTTAAACAAGCTTTTTGAGGTATAGATACACCAGGTTGATTGCTAGGGATTTCAATACAATTACCTTCTGAATTAAATTTCCAACCATGATAAGGACAGCGAATTGAATCACCTTCAACCCAACCCAAGGAAATAGCTGCACCGCGATGGGGACATTGGTCTTTAAAAGCTAATACTTCTCCTCTGGAATTTCGATACATTACAAATTCTTGATTTAATAAACTCACTCGTTTCGGTTTATTAGTAATTTGAGAACTAAACTCACAGGCATACCAAAATTTTTGTAACATACAATTATTGAGTAATTATTGATTTTTGTTAGTCAGTGTTAGAAAATAAATTCCCGAAAACTAAAAAACGTTACTTTAGCCTAGTTCAAAAAAATTATTTATTTAACAGTTACAAGATATGATTGAAGCCAAAAAATATAGATTCAGGACTTACGATAGCGGAGCGCGTCATTATTGTCACATTGTTTTTGTTTGTAGTTGGGCTAAAGCTAGGGTGTTTACTTTGTGTATAAGCCTTAGAAAAAAGTTCATGCAGTTTTTGTGTCACGTGCTGCCAGTTTAAAAAGCTTGTTTAATAAGGGTTTTGAGCTTTATGACTGAACACAAC
>Ga0114939_10001306_pt1 | contig 19746 bp, 17 predicted proteins | sample AshMeaCrysSpring_FD_87196 | JGI IMG/M metagenome (GOLD analysis project Ga0114939, IMG submission 87196) | Groundwater microbial communities from Big Spring, Nevada to study Microbial Dark Matter (Phase II) - Ash Meadows Crystal Spring | ecosystem: Environmental > Aquatic > Deep subsurface >...
GGCAACTACGTGCTGATGAGCTACGGCGACGGCGCGGTGATGGGCGTGCCGGCGCACGACGAGCGCGACTTTGCCTTCGCGAAGAAGTACGGGCTGCCGATCCGGCAGGTGACCGAGGTCGAGGGACTGCCCTTCAGCACCGGGGCCTGGGCCGAGCACTATGCCGACAAGCCGCGCGCGCGCTGCGTCAACAGCGGCGTGCTCGACGGCCTGGGCCACCAGGCCGCGGTGGACAAGGTGGCCGAGCTGCTGGCCGCGAAAGGCCTGGGCGAGAAGAGGACCACCTGGCGCCTGCGCGACTGGGGCGTCAGCCGCCAGCGCTACTGGGGCACGCCGATCCCGATCATCCACTGCGCCATCCACGGCGCAGTGCCGGTGCCCGAGCAGGACCTGCCGGTGGTGCTGCCCGAGGACCTGATCCCCGACGGCAGCGGCAACCCGCTGAACAAGTGCGAAGCTTTCCTGAACGTGCCCTGCCCGGTGTGCGGCGCGCCCTCGCGGCGCGAGACCGACACGATGGACACCTTCGTCGACAGCTCGTGGTACTTCATGCGCTACTGCGACCCGAAGCTGCCCGACGCGATGGTCGGCGCCGGCACGCAGTACTGGATGCCGATGGACCAGTACATCGGCGGCATCGAGCACGCCATCCTGCACCTGCTGTATGCGCGCTTCTGGACCAAGGTGATGCGCGACCTGAAGCTGGTGACGGTGGACGAGCCCTTCACCCGGCTGCTGACGCAGGGCATGGTGCTGAACCACATCTACAGCCGGCGCGGCGCCGCCGGCGGCATCGAGTACTTCTGGCCGCACGAGGTGGAGAACGTGTTCGACGCCGACGGCAAGGTGGTCGGCGCCAGGCTCAAGAGCGACGGCAGCGCGGTGGACTACGAGGGCGTGGGCACCATGTCCAAGTCCAAGAACAACGGCGTCGACCCGCAGCAGCTGATCGACAGGTACGGCGCCGACACCGCGCGGCTGTTCGTGATGTTCGCCAGCCCGCCGGAGCAGACGCTGGAATGGAACGACGCCGGCGTCGAGGGCGCGCACCGCTTCCTGAAGCGCGTGTGGGCCTTCGGCGCCAGGCATGCCGAGGGCTTGCGCCGTGCCACCGCCACCGACTTCAGCGCCGCCCCGCTGCGCGCCGCGGCCCAGGCACTGCGCCGCGAGGTGCACCTGGTGCTGCGCCAGATGAGCTACGACTACGAGCGCATGCAGTACAACACCGTGGTCTCGGGCTGCATGAAGCTGCTGAACGCGCTGGAAGGCTTCGCCTTCGACGGCAGCGACGGCGACCTGGCGGTGCTTTGCGAAGGCACCTCGGTGCTGCTGCGCGCGCTGTACCCGGCCTGCCCGCACATCACCCACGAGCTGTGGGTGGGCCTGGGCTTCGGCCGCGCGGTGGGCGGCCTGCTCGATGCACCCTGGCCGCAGGTGGACGAGGCGGCGCTGGTGCAGGACGAAATCGAGCTGGTGCTGCAGGTCAACGGCAAGACGCGCGGCGCGGTGCGCGTGCCGGCGCAGGCCGGGCGCGGCGCCATCGAGGCGGCGGCGGCGGCGAGCCCGGAGTTCGTGAAATTCGCCGAAGGGCGCGCGCCGAAGAAGGTCATCGTGGTGCCGGGCCGGCTGGTGAATGTCGTCGTCTGAAGTTTCCCGGCGGCGGCGCCGGCTGCTGGCGGCAGCGCCGCTGCTCGCGCTTGCCGGCTGCGGCTTCGAGCTGAAGCGTGCGGCGGAGCTGCGCTTCGACAGCATCGCGCTCACCGGCTTCGCGCCGCGCTCGCCGCTGGAGAAGGAATTGCGCGCGGCGCTGGAGCGCAGCGTCAAGGTGCTGGAGGACCAGGCCAAGGCCCAGGTGGTCTTCCAGGCCCTGACCGATCAGCGCACGCGCCGTGCCGTGGCCTTCACCGCGTCGGGGCAGGTGCGCGACATCCAGCTGCGCATGCTGCTGCGCTACCGGGCGCAGACGCCGGCGGAGCGCGAGCTGATCCCGGAATCGAAGATCGAGCAGATCCGCGAGATGACCTTCATCGAGGCCAAGGCCCTGGGCAAGCAGCAGGAGGAGCAGGATCTCTACCGCGAAATGCAGGCGGACATGGTGCTGCAGCTGATGCTGCGCCTGTCGACCATCCGGCTCTGAGGCCATGCAGGTCCGCGCCGACCAGTTGCCCGCGCTGCTGCAGCGCGGCCTGAAGCCGCTGTACCTGGTGTACGGCGACGAAGCGCTGCTGGTGCAGGAGGCCGGCGACCAGATCCGCAGCGCCGCGCGCGCGGCCGGCTTCGACGAGCGCAAGGTGTTCAACGTCAGCGGCGCGCACTTCGACTGGAGCGGCCTGATCGGCGCGTCGCAGGAGATGAGCCTGTTCGCGCAGCGCCAGATCATCGAGATCCGCATCCCCTCGGGCAAGCCCGGCAAGGAAGGCTCCGAGGCGCTGCAGCGCTACGTCGAGCACCTTTCGGAGGACGTGCTCACGCTGGTGCAGTGCCCGCGCCTGGACGGGCAGCAGACCCGGAGCGCCTGGTTCGCCGCGCTCGACGCTGCCGGGCTGGCGGTGCGCGTGGAACCGGTGGCGCGTGCGGCGCTGCCGGGCTGGATCACGCAGCGCCTGTCGCGGCAGCAGCAGCGCATGAGGGAGGGCGAAGAGGGCCAGCGCACGCTGGCCTTCTTCGCCGATTGCGTCGAGGGCAACCTGCTGGCCGCGCACCAGGAGATCCAGAAACTGGCGCTGCTGTACCCGGCCGGCGAGCTGAGCTTCGAGCAGGTCGAGGCGGCGGTGCTGAACGTGGCGCGTTACGACGTGTTCAAGCTGGGCGAGGCGGTGCTGGCCGGGCGCGTGTCGCGCGCGCTGCGCATGCTCGACGGCCTGCGTGCCGAAGGCGAGGCGCCGGTGCTCGTGCACTGGACCCTGGCCGAGGACATCCGCGCACTCAAGCGCATCCAGGAGGCGATGCGCGAGGGCAAGCCGCTGCCCCTCGCGCTGCGCGAGGCGCGCGTCTGGGGCGTGCGCGAGAAGCTGTTCGAGCGCGCGCTGCCGCTGCTGCCGCCGCTGACGCTCGACGAACTGCTGCACGCGGCCAGCGTCTGCGACGGCCTGGTCAAGGGGCTGAAGCATCCCGGCTGGCCCACCGACGCATGGGAGGGGTTGCGCACGCTGGTGCTGATGCTGCTGCAGCCGCTGGCGCGCCAAACCCCGGCCATGGCCGCGCCGAGACTGGCGTTGCGCGGCTGATCGCGGGGCGCATTCGAGCACCCGCGAACGAGCTGCTGCAGATGGCTCCAAGGTGGTCTGGCCGTGAACCCGAACCACCGCCGTGAGCTCAGGCCGCCGCGTCGCGCAGGCGCTGCAGCGCCAGCCGCAGCGTCTGCTCGCGCACCGCGGCACGGTTGCCGGGCAGATGGAGTCGCTCGGTGCGCACCTGGAGTGCGCCGTCGACTTCGCGCCGCGCCACCGCCAGCCACACGGTGCCTACCGGCTTGCCCGGCGTGGCGCCGCCCGGGCCGGCGATGCCGGTGACGGCCACCGAGAGTTCGACGCCCGCTCGCGCTATCGCGCCTTCGGCCATGGCCCGCACCACGCCCTCGCTGACGGCGCCCTGCGCCGCGATCAGTGCGGGGTCCACGCCGAGCATCTCGGTCTTTGCGGCGTTGCTGTAGGTGACGAAACCGCGCTCGAACCAGTCGCTGGAGCCGGCCAGGCTGGTGCAGGCGGCGGCGATCAGCCCGCCGGTGCAGCTCTCCGCCGTGGCCAGGTGCCAGCCGCGGCGAAGCAACGCCTCGGCCAGCGCCCGCACGTCGGCGTCGAAGGGGCTCATGTCCACAGCGCGCGGGTGGGCAGCATCACCGCCAGTGTGCAGGCTGCGGCGACCAGGTCGTCGAGAAGAATGCCGAAGCCCTGCAGCCAGCCGATCGCGCCGGCCTGGTGCGGCTTGAAGCGCCGGTCGGCCCAGCCCACCGGGCCGGGCTTGGCGGCGTCGAAGTAGCGGAACAGCGCAAAGGCCAGCAGCTGCGCCAGCCAGCCGGCCGGTGCGATCAGCCAGAGCACGGCCCAGAAGGCGAGCACCTCGTCCCAGACGATGGCCCCGGGGTCGGCCACGCCGAGATGGCGTGCGCACAGCGTGCAGGCCCAGACGCCGGCGAGCAGCCCGGCGAACAGCAGGGCGGGCCAGGGCAGCGGCCCGAACCAGCCTTCGAGCAGCACGAAGGAGGCCCACGCGGCGAGCGTCCCCGCGGTGCCGGGCGCGCGAGGCGACAGGCCGCTGCCGCCACCCAGCGCGATGACATGCGCCGGGTGCCGCAGCATGAAGCGCAGCGTGGCGCGGCGCGGCGCCGTCGCCGCCGGAGCGGGCGCGCTCAATGGTGGCCCCCGAAGGCGGTGCGACGCGCGCAGGGCGCGATGCCGCGACGCCGCGCGTTTGCCGGGGACCCAGCGGACTGCGCCGCGCGGCAATCGCCCCTGGGGCGCTGCGGCGGGCTCATGAACGGAAATGGTCGAAGCCGCCGGTCGCCACCGCCAGCGGCGCCCCGTGGCGGTCGACCACCACCAGCGCCTGGCCGGTCTCGATGCGGCCGATGCGCGTCACCGGCACGCCGGCGTCGCGCGCCGCGCCCAGCACCTCGTCGCGCCGCTGCGGCGCAGCGCTGAAGAGCAGCTCGTAGTCGTCGCCGCCGTGCAGCAGGCATTCCTGCTGCACCGCCGGCGGCAGCGCGGACAGCGCCGCACTGCGCGGCAGCGCATCCAGCTCCACGCGGGCGCCGACGCCGGAGCGCTGCAGCACGTGGGCCAGGTCGCCGAGCAGGCCGTCGCTGACGTCGATGGCGCAATGCGCCACGCCGCGCAGTCTTCGGCCGAGCCCGACCCGCGGCTCGGGCAGCTCCAGGGCCTGGCGCAGCGAGGCGAAGGCCTCGCCATCGACGCTGATCGTGCCGCGAAAGCACTCCAGCGCCGCCCGGGCATCGCCCAGCGTGCCGCTGACCCAGAGCTCGTCGCCCGGCCGCGCGCCGCTGCGCAGCAGCGCCGCGCCCGAAGGCACCTGGCCGATGACCGTGATGCAGATGTTCAGCGGCCCGGCGGTGGTGTCGCCCCCGACGAGCTCGATGTCGTGCCGCTGCGCCAGCGCCCACAGCCCGGAGGCGAAGCCTTCGAGAAAGCGCTCGTCGGCCCGCGGCAGCGCCAGCGCCAGCGTGAAGGCCAGCGGCTCGGCGCCGCTCGCCGCCAGGTCGCTCAGGTTGACCGCCAGCGCCTTGTGGCCGAGGCGCTGCGGCGGCACCGTGGCCAGGAAGTGGCGGCCCTCGACCAGCATGTCGGTGGACACGCACCACTGCTGCCCCGGCGCGCAGGCCAGCAGTGCGCAGTCGTCGCCGACGCCGAGCACGGCACGGCGTGCCGGCCGCGTGAAGTACCGCTCGATCAGCTCGAATTCGCCCAGCGCCATGACGCGGATTGTGTCCCGGCGCCGCGCGGCCTCAAGCGGGCGCGTCGCGCAGCAGGTTGGCCAGCTCGACCGCGGACTTCACCTCCATCTTGTCGAACACCCGCGCGCGGTGCACCTCGACCGTGCGCACGCTGATGCCCAGCTCGTCGGCGATGCGCTTGTTGGGATGACCTTCGACGACCAGGCGCATCACCTCGAGCTCGCGCTCGGTCAGCTCGGCCAGGCGCCGCGCGCGCGTGCGCTGCTCGCGGCGGCGCGTCAGCTCGGCCGCGCTGCGCTGCAGCGCCTCCTCGATGCGGTCGACCAGCGAATTGTTGGAGAAGGGCTTTTCGACGAAGTCGAAGGCGCCGCGCTTGACCGCGGACACCGCCGTGGGCACGTCGCCGTGGCCGGTGAGGAAGATCACCGGCATCGCCGGCAGCAGCCCGGCCTCCGCCAGGCGCTCGAACAGCTCGATGCCGCTGGTGCCGGGCATGCGCACGTCCAGCACCGCGCACACCGGCGCGCCGGGCCAGGCCGCGGCGTCGCCGCCGCGGCGCGTGACCAGGTGCTGCCAGAAGGCCTCGGCGCTGCCGAAGCCCTCGGACAACAGGCGGCGCGAACGCAGCAGCCAGGCGAGCGCGTCGCGCACCACGTCCTCGTCGTCCACCAGGTAGACCACGGGCAGGCCCAGCGTCGGGTCCAGGGTCGGGCTCATGTCACGTTGGTGGCTTGCGTGAGGGGCGGCGCGTCGGCATCGGCTCTGGCCGGCCGGGCCGCCGGCAATGTAAACCGGAACTCGGTGCCGCGGCGCGTGCCCGGCACCGGCGAATCGAAGTCCATCGCGCCGCCGTGCTGCTCGACGACGGTGCGGCACAGGCTCAGGCCCAGGCCCATGCCCTCGCGCCGGGTGGTGAAGAAGGGCGTGAACAGGCGCGCGCCGAGTTCGCGGTCGATGCCGGGCCCGGCGTCGGCGACGTAGAAGGTGACCCAGCGTTCGTGCGTCTGGCGCACGCGGATGCGCAGCACGCGCGCGGCGGGGTCGCTGCCCTGCTCCATCGCCTGGATCGCGTTGCGCGCCAGGTTCAGCAGCACCTGCTCGACCATCGTGCGATCGCAGACCACGCGCGGCACCGGCTGCCCGAGCTCGACCTCCACGGCCGTGCCGGTCTTGCGCGCCTGCAGCCGCACCAGCGGCAGCACCGCTTCGAGCAGCAGGTCCACGCCGATGGTCTCGCGCAGCTGTTCGCGCCGGCGCACGAAGTCGTGCACGCTCTTGATCACCCGCCCGGCGCGCTCGGCCTGCTCGGCAATGCGCTGCAGCGCCTCGTGCAGCATGGCCGGCGTGGCGTCGTCGGGCTGCGCCATCAGGTTCAGCGAGCCGCTGGCATAGCTGGCGATCGCCGCCAGCGGCTGGTTCAGCTCGTGGCTCAGCAGCGACGCCATCTCGCCGATGGTGGCCAGCCGCGCCGTGGCCTGCAGACGCTCCTGCTGCTGCCGCGACAGTTCCTCGACGCGACGCTGCGCGCTGACGTCGAGCACCGCGCTCATCCAGCCGGTGTGCCGGCCCTGGCCGTCCAGCAGCGGCGCCTCGTAGATCATGACCGCGAAGCGTTCGCCGCTCTTGCGCATGAACAGCGTCTCGAAGCCCTCGCGCGAGCTCGCGTCCTCGGGTCGGCGTGCGGCGAGGCGCGCCGCCTGGCGATCGCCGTACTGCGCGGCCAGTTCGGGCGGCCAGTAGGGCGGGGCCGTGCGCCCCAGCAGCTCGTCGGCAGCGAAGCCCACCATCGCGCAGAACGCCGGGTTGACGTAGGTGATGCGCCCCTGCAGGTCGCGCGCGCGCAGGCCGGTGATGAGCGAGTCCTCCATCGCCTTGCGGAAGGTCAGCGCCTCGGCCAGCGCGGCCTCGGCGCGGGCGCGCCGTCCCACGTCGCGCGCCAGCAGCAGCACCAGCGCGAACAGCGCCACCGACAGGCCCAGCACCAGCGCGGTGGCGAGGTTCGGGATCAGGCTGGGCGGGCCGGCGACGCTGTCCACGCGCAGGCGCAGCGTGGCGCCGGGCAGGTCGACCAGGCTGTCGGCGCGGTACACACCCATGCCGCGGCGCGCGCCGCTGCGCGCCAGCCGCGCGCCGTCGCCCTCGACGAAGGACAGTTCGTGCCGCCGCTGCTGGTCGGCCGGCAGGGCCTCGGCGAGCAGCCGCTGCAGCGACAGCGTCGCCACCTGGAAGCCTTCGTCCCGGCCCGCGGATTGCAGCGGCAGGCACAGGTCGATGACTTCCTGCCCCGCGCCGCCGGCCTCGGGCACGAAGTAGCTTCGCGAGAACACCGGCGAGCTGGTTCGGCGCGCCGTGGCGCAGGCGGCGGCGGCGTCGAGGTCGAGCTCGCGGCGCCCCAGCGCCGCGAACAGCGGCGGCGCGGCGGGCGAGTCGATGCTCTGCACCGCCCCCCAGGCGGCGTCGCGGCGCTCGATGCGCAGCAGCGCCCGGTGCCGCCGCAGCAGCTCGAGGGCGCCGCTGCGCCAGCCCGCGGAATCGGGCAGCTGGGCGGTCAGCGCCTGCAACTGCTGCTGGACGCCGAGCAGCGCGCTGCGCAGCTGCGCGCTGGCCTCGGCGGCGAGCGCATCGACCTGGTCCTGGGCGCGGCCCGCCTCGTGGCGTACCGTCAGCACCACCAGCAGCGTCAGCGCCACCAGCAGCAACAGGAACATCGCGCTCCACAGCAGCAGGCGGCGGCGCACGCGCGGCATGGCCGGCAGCGCGGCGACGGCGGGGCGGTGCTTCGAGGCGGCGGCGGGCATGGCGGTGCCGTGGAGGCAGCGTCGTGCAGTATGCGCGGCGCGCCGCCGGCGCCGATACGCAGTTTCGCGCATGCCCGGGCGCCGTCGCGGGCGCACACTGCCGGCGGCGCCGTCCCGGCGGCGCAAACCTAGAATCGGCCCCCCACGCGCCCGAACGCGGCAACACGGAGACGAACCACGTGCCCCAGAAATCGAACAAGGCCGCCGAGCTGCGCCAGGCGGCGCTCGAGTACCACGAGTTTCCGGTGCCGGGCAAGCTGGCCATCACCGCGACCAAGCAGATGGTCAACCAGCACGACCTGTCGCTGGCCTATTCACCGGGCGTGGCCGCGGCCTGCGAGGAGATCGCCGGCAATGCGGCCGATGCCTTCCGCTACACCGCACGCGGCAACCTGGTGGCGGTGATCACCAACGGCACCGCGGTGCTGGGTCTGGGCGACATCGGCCCGCTGGCGGCCAAGCCGGTGATGGAAGGCAAGGCGGTGCTGTTCAAGAAGTTCGCCGACATCGACGTCTTCGACATCGAGGTCAACGAGAAGGACGTGAACAGGCTGGTCGAGGTGATCGCCGCGCTCGAGCCCACCTTCGGCGGCATCAACCTCGAGGACATCAAGGCGCCGGACTGCTTCGTCGTCGAGCGCCGCTTGCGCGAGCGTCTGAAGATCCCGGTCTTCCACGACGACCAGCACGGCACGGCCATCGTCGTCGGCGCGGCGCTGCTGAATGCGCTGAAGGTGGTGGGCAAGGACATCCGCCAGGTCAAGCTGGTGGTCAGCGGCGCCGGCGCGGCGGCGCTGGCCTGCCTGGGCCTGCTGCTGAAGCTGGGCATGAAGCGCGAGAACATCTGGGTCACCGACCTGGCCGGCGTGGTCTGGCGCGGCCGCACCGAGCTGATGGACGACGACAAGGCGCAGTTCGCGCAGCCGACGGCGCTGCGCACGCTGGCCGAGGTCATGCCCGACGCCGACGTCTTCCTGGGGCTGTCGGCCGGCGGCGTGCTCAAGCCCGCCATGGTGGCGGCGATGGCGTCGCGGCCGATCGTCTTCGCGCTGGCCAACCCGGTGCCGGAGATCCTGCCCGACGAGGTGCGCGCGGTGCGCAACGACGCGGTCATCGCCACCGGCCGCAGCGACTACCCGAACCAGGTCAACAACGTGCTGTGCTTCCCGTACATCTTTCGCGGGGCGCTGGACAGCGGGGCGACCACGATCACCGATGAAATGGAGATTGCCGCGGTGCACGCCATCGCCGAGCTGGCGCAGGCCGAGCAGAGCGAGGTCGTGGCCGCAGCCTATGCCGGCGAGACGCTGGCCTTCGGCCCGGAGTACCTGATCCCGAAGCCCTTCGACCCGCGGCTGATGATCAAGATCGCGCCGGCCGTGGCACGCGCCGCGGCCGCCTCGGGCGTGGCCAGCCGGCCGGTGGCCGACTGGGAGGCCTACGTCGAGAAACTGCAGAGCTTCGTCTACGCCTCGGGCAACACGATGCGGCCGATCTTCGCGCTGGCCAAGCGCGCCAAGGCCAGGCGCGTGGCCTTTGCCGAGGGCGAGGAGGAGCGCGTGCTGCGCGCCACGCAGATCGTCGTCGACGAGGGCCTGGCCCGGCCGACGCTGATCGGCCGGCCGGCGGTGATCGCCGCGCGCATCGAGAAGTTCGGCCTGCGGCTGAAGCCGCAGACCGACTACGACGTGGTCAACGTCGAGCAGGACGAGCGCTACCGCGACTTCTTCATGACCTACCACCGCATGACCGAGCGCAAGGGCGTGACGGTGCAGGTGGCGAAGATCGAGATGCGGCGCCGCCTGACGCTGATCGGCGCGATGCTGCTGGAGAAGGGCCATGTCGACGGCATGCTCTGCGGTACCTGGGGCACCACCGCCAACCACCTGCACTACATCGACCAGGTCATCGGCACCCGGGTGGGCGGCAGCCCGAGCACGGAGCAGGACGTGCGCGTGTACGCGTGCATGAACGGGCTGCTGCTGCCCGGGCGGCAGGTGTTCCTGGTCGACACCCACGTCAACGCCGACCCCGGCGCAGCCGAGCTGTGCGAGATCACCGTCATGGCGGCCGAGGAGATGCTGCGTTTCGGCATCGCGCCGAAGGCGGCATTGCTGTCGCACAGCAACTTCGGCAGCAGCGACCACCCCAGCGCGGTCAAGATGCGACGCACGCTGGCGCTGCTGCGTGAGCAGGCGCCCTGGCTCGAGGTCGACGGCGAGATGCACGGCGATGTCGCGCTGGACGCCGAGGCGCGCCACAAGATCATGCCGCGCAGCACTCTGGCCGGCGACGCGAACCTGCTGGTCCTGCCCAACATCGACGCGGCCAACATTGCCTACAACCTGCTGAAGACGGCTGCCGGCGGCGGCATCGCGATCGGACCGGTGCTGCTCGGCGCCGCCAAGCCGGTGCACATCCTGACGCCGTCGGCCACCGTGCGGCGCATCGTCAACATGACCGCTCTGACCGTGGCCGACGCCAACGCCGCACGCTGAGCCGGCGCACCCTGTGCCGGCCACGGCAAGGCGGCCGGGCAAAGGCCGCCTGGTCTGTGGACTTACAAATGTAAGCGCACACTAGTTAGACTTGGGCAATGCCCCATTTTGAGGCTGATGCTTGAGCTTTTCGACACATTCCGGTAGCATTGATGATTCTTTGTTCAGGGTTATCCCGTGCTTCCGTGCGCTTTGCCGACGCCAAGGCAGTCAATGAGGAAGTTGGCGCTTGCAATCACGGTGGCGGGGTTGTTGGCTTCTGGCGGCAGCGCTCTGGGGCGCAGCCCGGCGGTCGAGGCATTCCATCCGACCGTGCAGTGGTCTGCGTTGCCTCCAGAGGCCAAGCGGACGGAAGAACTGATTCGCAGGGGTGGTCCGTTTGCGTACGCAAAGGATGGCAGCGTTTTCGGTAATCGCGAGAAGCTGCTCCCGGCCAGTCCCCGTGGGTATTACCGGGAATACACGGTGAAGACGCCCGGCGCCCGCGATCGCGGCGCCCGACGCATCGTCTGCGGGGGCAGTCAACCCACGAAGCCCGATGCCTGTTACTACACCGGTGATCACTACGCGAGCTTTGCGCGCATCGTGCAGTGAGAACGGCAGCCGAGATTGTGTTTTTCGAAGGAGGTAGGTGACATGCTGTTGCAAACAGTCCGTCCCAACATCGTGCAGGCGATACGGGCCTACAGGGTGGAAGACTTGATGCAGGCCGCCCAGGGGGTGGGCCAGCATTTCCTGTATGCCAACCTGGCGTCGGCGCAGACGAAGCAGGACGTCCTGGACCGCATCGCCGAGTCGTTCCTGTTCCCGGCGCACTTCGGCAAGAACCTTGACGCCCTCTACGACTGCATGACCGACCTGGTGCACAAGGCGGGCGCCCAGCCCGGCTTCGTGGTCGTCCTCGAGCAGCTGCCGGACAACCCGCGTTTCGACCGCGAGGCGCGCGAACAGCTGCTGGATGTGTTCCGCGATGCCGCCGACTTCTGGGGAGAACGACGAATACCATTCAGGTGTTTCTATTCTTTTCAGTAGCCCGCTCCCTGGAAATCGGGTCAGGGGAGCGGGCGGAGATGACCCAGGTGGTGGCCGAGAAGCCGGCGCCGAAGGTGGCGGTGTCGAAGAACGGGGTCAACCCGAACTTCGGCATGAACATGCCGCTGATGAGCAGCGCTTTCGACACCGCGATGTGGCTCACCGCCGCCTGAGCGGCGCCACGCCTTGCGGCAACAGGCGGCCCTGCGGGGCCGCCTGTTCTTTCTAGGTGCCGGCCCGTACCTGGGCCGCCAGCGCGAGGAATTCGGCCACCGGCACCTCCTCGGCGCGCCGCTGCAGATCGAAGCGGCCGCCGAAGCCGCGCGCCTCGAGCCAGCGGCCGAGCGTGTGGCGCAGCAGCTTGCGCCGCTGCGAAAAGGCCACCGTGACGATCTCGGCGAGCAGCTCGGGCTGCTGCGCTTCGGCCAGGGGCAGCGGCCGCATGCAGATCACCGTCGAGTCCACCTTCGGCGGCGGGTCGAAGGCCTGCGGCGGCACCTCCAGGACCGGGTCGATGCGGTAGCGCCACTGCAGCATCACCGACAGGCGGCCGTAGTCCTTGCTGCCCGGGGCGGCGGTCATGCGCTGCGCCACCTCCTTCTGCAGCATGAAATGCTGGTCGACGACCTGGGCGGCGGCGCCGAGCAGGTGGAACAGGATCGGGGTCGAGATGTTGTAGGGCAGGTTGCCGATCAGCCGCAGCGCCTGGCCGCGCTGTCGGGCCAGTTCGCCGAAGTCCACGGTGAGCACGTCGGCCTCGATCACCGTCAGCGGGCCGTCGTGGGCGCGCAGCCGCGCGGCCAGATCGCGGTCCAGTTCGACGACGCTGAGTGCGCCCGCGCGCTCCAGCAGCGGCCAGGTCAGGGCGCCGAGGCCGGGGCCGATCTCGACGAGCGCCTGCCCGGGGCGCGGGTCGATGGCATCGACGATGCCCCCGACCACGAAGCTGTCGGCAAGGAAGTGCTGACCGAAGCGCTTGCGCGCCGCATGCTTCATCGCGGCCTACGGCGGATCGCGCATCTCGACGTAGGCGCGCGCGCGCAGCTCCTTGGCCCATTCGAGGTAGGCCTCCTCGAACTTCTGCTCGCGCAGCGCGATGCGGGCCTGCTCGCGCAACTGCTTGGCGTCGAGCGTGGTTTCGCGGCGTTCGACGACCTCGATCAGGTGCACGCCGAAGCGCGAGCTCACCGGCTGCGAAAGGCCGCCGACGGGAAGCCGGTTCATGGCCTGCTCGAACTCCGGCACGAAGGCGCCGGGGTTGACCCAGCCGAGGTCGCCGCCCTGGGCGGCCGATCCGTCCTCCGAGTACTGCCGGGCCAGGGCCTCGAAGCTGGCGCTGCCGCGCTCGATCTGCGCGCGCATCTCGGCCAGGCGCTGCCGCGCCAGCTCGGCGCTGAGCTGCGCCGACGGCCGCAGCAGGATGTGCCGGGCGCGGGTCTGCGAGACGCGCACGCCGCTGGAGTCGCGCCGCTCGACCAGCTTCAGCACGTGGAAGCCCGCACCCGAGCGCAGCAGCGTCGGCGACACCTGCCCCGGCTGCAGGCCGCGCACCTGCTCGACGAACAGGTCCGGCAGGCGCGACACCGGCCGCAGGCCGATGGCGCCGCCGTTGGCGCGGTTGGCATCCTCGGACACCTCACGCGCCACCACGGCGAAGTCCTCGCCGCCGCGCACGCGGGCCAGCGCTGCCTCGGCGCGCGCCTGGCGCTCGGCCACCGTGGCGGCGTCGGCGCCCTCGGGCAGCGGCACCAGGATCTGCGCGATGTTCAGCTCCACGTCGCCGCCGCCCGCAGTGCGTTCGGCCAGGAACTTGTCGATCTCGGCATCGGTAACGCGGGTGCGCTGGCCGACCTCGCGTTCGCGCACCCGCTCCAGCAGGATCTGGTCGCGCAGGTTGGCGCGGAAGCGCGACATGTCCAGCCCTTCGGCCGCGAGCCGCTGGCGCAGCTGCGCCATGGTCAGCTTGTTCTGTGCGGCGATGGATTGCACGGCACGGTCGATGTCCGCATCGTCGACGCGCACGCCGCTGTCACGCGCATAGGTCAGCAGCACGCGCTCGTCGATCAGCGAATCCAGCGCCTGCTGGCGCAGCTGGTCGGTCACCGGCGGGCGCGGGCCGCCGCGCTGCGCGGTGGCGGCGCGGATGCGTTCGATGCGCTGCTCCACCTCGGCGGCGGTGACCAGCTCGGAGTTGACCACGGCCACGATGAAGTCGCCGCTGTACGACGGACCGCGGATGAGCACCTGCGGCGTCGGGTTGGCCGCGCTGCGGATCTGCAGCTGCGCGAATGCCGGCAGGGCGCACAGGCCGATGGCCAGCGCCAGTCCGGACATGCGAACGCGGCGGAGGAAGTCAGTCATAGAAGGCCGAGCCCGGCGAGGCGCTGCGGCCGTCGCGCAGCAGCTGATAACCGGGGATATTGTCCCTCAGGACGCTGATCGCATTCGAGCCCAGGCGCGACAGCCCGACCAGCTCGAGTTGCAGCAGCACCTGGGTCGAAGCTTCGCTGACGCCGGTGGACCAACGGCTGACCGCCATGCGCGCGATCCAGCAGCCCGCGTCGTACTCCAGGCCGACCACCGAATCGGTGACGCGGTCGTCGCGCGTGCTGTAGGTGACACGGCCCACGGTGTACCAGGCGCCGCCGCAGCTGCGGGCCGTGCCGTCCCACTCCTTGCGCTGCGGCGGGCCCTCCGGCTGGTAGATCGGCCACTGCCACGAGGTCTCGACCTGCGAGCTGATGTCGCGCGCGTAGCGGTAGGTCAGGTTCAGGGTGCGGAAGGGCCCCGGCGCATACTGGGCGCCGAGGATCGTGCGCACCACGCGGTCGATGCTCGGGCTGTAGCGCAGGTAGCCCTCCAGGTTGAAGGGCTGCAGCACCCGCGTCGCGCCGCGCAGCAGCAGGTCGGAATAGCCGCGCCGCTCGGGCACGCCGGTCTCGGTGACCAGCTGGTCGTTGAACAGGTAGCGCTGCACGATGCCCAGCTGCATCAGTTCGACGCCGCTGCTGGCGTCGAGCAGCCGCGTGGTCAAGCCCGCCGTCAGCGCGTTGGTGTCCGAGACGCGGTCGATGCCCGAGAACACGTTCTCCGAGTAGATCGACGCGAAGCTGTAGTCCTTCACCGCCGAGTCGAAGTTCGGGTAGTTCGACTGGTTGACGTAGGGCGTGTTGACGTACAGCAGCCGCGGCTCCAGCGTCTGCCGCAGCGAGCGGCCCAGCCACTCGGTGGAGCGCTCGAACTCGGCGCCGCCGCCCAGGCTGAAGGTGGGGATGATGCGCGACGCGCTGCTGCGGCCATCGGGCATCGGCTCGTCGGTGTAGTAGCTGGCGGCATTGAAGAGCACGCTCGGCGTGACCCACCATCCGGGTTGCCTGAACGGCCGGTTGATCCAGCCCTGCGCGTGCAGGCGCGAGCCGTTGGACGGCGCGGTCGCCGCCGGATAGCCCGGGTTCTGCGGCAGCGTGAAGCGGTTGGCTTCGGTCTCGAAGGCGTACTCCAGCCCGGCCTGCAGGTTGCCGGTGCTGCGCAGCCCGAACTGCGCGGCGCGGTCGAAGGGCGCCTCCATCGTGTTCGGCGCCTGCAGGATCTGCCAGCGCTGGGTGCGCGCATACAGCTCGGCACCGAGCGCGGGCGACCCGTAGTCCTTCTCGGCCACCACCACCAGCGGCAGCAGGCGCGGCGTCAGGGCGACGTGCCTGCGCGGGAAATCGTTCCACCATTCGTCGTCCGAGACGCGCTCCACCTGCGCGGCGTAGCGCAGGTCGTTGCTCAGCTTGCCGATGTGGTCGAAGGTGAGCCAGTAGCGCGTGTTCTCGTAGACCTGGTCGTAGGGCAGCAGGTCCAGGTTCAGCCGCCCGGCGTAGTCCGGCTCCAGGTAGCGGAACTCGCCGTTCACCGCGAAGCCGCGCCGCGTGGAGATGCCGGGTGTGATCGTCGCATCGCGGTTGGGTGCGATGTTCCAGTAGTAGGGCACGCTCAGCTCGACGCCGCTGCCGGAGGTGAAGTCCAGGTTCGGCGGCAGCCAGCCCGACTTGCGTTCGTCGCTGAGCGGGAAGCTCAGGCGCGGCAGCGACAGGATCGGCACCCCCAGGAAGCGCAGCACGGCGCCCTGGGCCACGCCCACGCCGGTATCGGTGTCCAGGTCGAGCTGCTCCGCGCTGAGCACCCAGTCCGGCTCCTCGGCGCCGTCGCGCCGGCAGCTGGTGTAGTTGCCCTGGATGACGCGCGACGTCGAGGGCCCGAGGATGTCGATGCGCTCGGCGCGGCCGCCGGCGCCGGTGATGGCGAGCGAGTACTCGGGCTCGCGCACCACGCCCTCCATGCGCTGCACCTTCAGCTGCACCTCCGGCCCGCTGAACGACGAGCCCTCGAAGCTGACGCGCACCTTGCCCTGGGCCACCGCCAGGTCCTCGGCCATGTCGTAGCGCAGCTGGTCCGCGCGCAGCACCACGCCGGCATGCCGCAGCTCGACGCGGCCCCGCGCCTGGACCTGCGTGTTCGGCTGTCCGCTGAGCTCGTCGGCGCGCAGGTAGACCGGTGTTTCGCGGCGCGTGGCGTCGTTCTGCCCCAGCGGCTTCAGCTGCGGGCTGGGCTTCAATGCCGTAGCGCCTTCCTGCGCCAGCGCTGCCTGCGTCAGCAGCACGGAGGCGGCCAGCGTCGTCAGCGCGTGGCGCGGGCGGGAGCGGAAAGGGGTGGACGCGGGGGAGGGCACGTTCTGCGTCGCTCGTGCAGCCCCGCCGCGGCGCGCGCCGGCGCTGCGTCGAACGGCCGATTTGTAGAATTCATTATCCAACGAGAGCGCCGTTGCGGCGCCTGCCTCCATGACCAGCCACGACGCGGCGACCGGCGCGCCGATCCCCTGGCCCGACGCCGGGCGACACGCGGCCTTCCTGCGCTGGCTCGACGCGGTCGGCAGCCGCCACGGGCTGCAGCCGCACACGCTCAGGCCGGCCTCGGCCGACGCCAGCTTCCGACGCTACCTGCGCATCGACTCGGCGCTGGGCAGCCGCATCATCATGGACGCGCCGCCGCCGCAGGAGGACGTGCGTCCCTTCCTGCAGGTGGCCGGCTACATCGGCGCGGCCGGGCTGCACGGCCCGCAGGTGCTGGAGGCCGACGCCGCGCAGGGCTTCGTGCTGCTCGGCGACCTGGGCACCGAGCTCTACCTGGCCGCGCTGCAGCGCGCCGACGCCGCGCGCGCCGATGCGCTGATGCGCGACGCCATCGCCGCGCTGGTGCAGTGGCAGCTGAAGGTGCCGGCGCAGGACCTGCCGCCCTACGACGAGGCGCTGCTCGCGCGCGAGCTGGCGCTGTTCCCCGAGTGGTGCGTGCAGCGCGAGTTCGGGCTGCGCTGGGGCGAGGCCGAGCACGCGCGCTGGCAGAGGGTCTGCCGCGCGCTGATCGACAGCGCGCTGGCGCAACCGACGGTGGCGGTGCACCGCGACTGGATGCCGCGCAACCTGATGGTCGCGCAACCGAACCCCGGCATCCTCGACTTCCAGGACGCGGTGCGCGGGCCGGTCAGCTACGACGTGGCCTCGCTGCTGCGCGACGCCTTCATCTCCTGGGACGAGGAGCGCGAGATCGACTGGGCCGTGCGCTACTGGAGCGAGGCCAGGCGCGCCGGCGTGCCGCTGGGCGAGGCGATGGCGGCCGACTTCGGCGAGTTCTGGCGCGCGCTGGAATGGATGGGCCTGCAGCGCCACCTGAAGGTGCTCGGCATCTTCTGCCGGCTGAAGCACCGCGACGGCAAGCCGGCCTATGCCGCCGACCTGCCGCGCTTCTTCGCCTATGCCACCAAGGTGGCCACGCGCTACGCGCCGCTGCAGCCGCTGCTGAACCTGCTCCGGCCGATGAGCGGCTTCGAGCCGACCCAGGCCTTCTCGATGCGCTGAACGCGTCGGCGCCCCGGCCCAGCCGCCGGCTGCAGCGGCCAGGCCTCAGCGGCTGCGCGGCTGCTTGCGTGGCGCCGGCGCCGGCGGGCTGCAGACCGCGCGGCCGCGCTCCACGCCCTCGGGGTCGCGCAGGATCGCCACGTCGCCGCGGTTGTTCCACACCGCCTGCCGCCGCCCCCAGTAGAGAAACCCGGGCCGCTCCTTGCCGCGCCCGGTGAACAGGCGCAGCTCGCCACCCGCGGCGAGCCGCGTCGGCGACGGGAAGCGGTAGCGGTGCACGCGCGTGGCGTTGTCCTCGACCGACCAGCCGGACAGCTCCAGCGCCACCGGCCCCGGGTTGCGCAGGCGCAGGTGCTCGGCATCGCGGTCGGGCCCGGGCGGGTCGGAGACGATCTCGATCGCCGGCGCCAGGCCGGCGTAGGCGCTGCCGCGCGCCAGCCCCCCTGGCGCAGCCAGCCGGCAATGCAACGGGCCCTCCACGCGCAGCGTCACCTGGCCGTGGTGCAGCGCCACGCCGTCGTGCACCAGGCGCTCGAAGCGCAGCGCATGGATGGCCGTGCGCGGCGCCATCAGATCCAGTCGCAGGCCTGCGTCCTCCGCGTCGGCCAGCGCGGCCGACGCCAGCCCTTCCAGCGCGCGCCACGCCGGGCCGACGCAGCGGCCGGCGAGCCATTGCGCCTGCCACGGCAGCGCCGCCAGCAGGTGCAGGTCGATCTCGATGCGCACCGGCCGGTCCTCGGCGAAGCCCGAGGCTCCGGCCGCTGCCGACCAGGGCAGCCGCGCCACGTGCGCACCCTCGGGCGTGACGCCGCCGCCATCGTCGAAGCGCGCCGCGTGCACGAACACCTGTGGCCGCGCGCCCGAGGTGGCGCCCGGCGCCAGCGGGCCGGCGACCAGCTCGATGTCGTCGGGCAGCGCCGGGCGCAGCGCGCGCAGCAGCAGCGCCTCGAACACGCCCAGGTTCATGCGCGTTCGAAGTGCTCGAACGCGATCTCCAGTTCCTCGATCAGGCTGCCCGGCTCGTCGGCCGCCAGTTCCAGGCTCTTCCAGCGGCAGGGCCAGCCTTCGTAGAAGTTGTAGCGGTAGATCTCCTGGCCGGTGTCGTCGTTGACGATGATCGAGCCGCTGCGCCGCGTGACGGTGCCATCGTAGGTCTGCTTGAACCAGTCCCACAGCGCGGTGCTGGCGGTGACGCCGCGGCGCAGCACCAGGTTCGCGACCGCCGGCCGCCCGGGGCGCTTGCGGCGGCGCAACTCGTCGCCGCTGGCGAACTCGACCACGTCGACGCGCGCCTCGAGGCCGCTGCACTGCATGAAGTGCGCAGCATTGACGCCTTCGAGTTCGATCCTGAAACGGCCGTTGAAGAGATGGTCGTCCTGGCGGCGGTTGGGCATGTCTGATCTCCGGTGGGAAAGGGCCGACGGGGTGCGGGCTCAGCGGCAGGCGGCCACCACCTGCGCCACCGCGGCGGTGAGGCGCTTGCCGTAGCCCACGTGCAGGAACTCGTTCGGCCCGTGGGCGTTGCTCTTCGGGCCGAGCACGCCGCAGACCATCATCTGCGCCGCCGGGAAGCCCTGCTGCAGCATGCTCATCAGCGGGATCGTGCCGCCCTGGCCGATGTAGGCGAGCGGTGCGCCCCAGTGCGCCTGCGAGGCCTCGTTCAGCGCGCGCCCCAGCCACGGCGACAGCGCCGGCGCGTTCCAGCCGGTGGCGGCGCTGTCGGGGTGGAAGGTGACCTTGGCGTTGTAGGGCGCGTTGTCCTCCAGCAGGGCTTTCAGCCGCTGCGTGGCCGCCGCGCCGTCCACCAGCGGCGGCAGGCGCAGGCTGAGCTTGAAGGCGGTGTGCGGCCGCAGCACGTTGCCGGCATGGGCCAGCGCCGGCAAGCCGTCGACGCCGGTGACGCTGAGCGCCGGCCGCCAGGTGCGGTTCAGCAGCACCTGCACCGGGTCGGTGGTGGTGGGCAGCACCGGGCCGCCGTCGGCGCCGCAGGCCCAGGGGAAGCGCTTGTAGACCTCGTCCTTCAGCACCGCCGCCGCGGCTTTTGCCTGCTCGATGCGCTGCACCGGGATCTCGCAGTGGAAGTCGCGCGGCAGCAGCTCGCCGCTGGCCGA
>Ga0114939_10001307_pt1 | contig 19741 bp, 20 predicted proteins | sample AshMeaCrysSpring_FD_87196 | JGI IMG/M metagenome (GOLD analysis project Ga0114939, IMG submission 87196) | Groundwater microbial communities from Big Spring, Nevada to study Microbial Dark Matter (Phase II) - Ash Meadows Crystal Spring | ecosystem: Environmental > Aquatic > Deep subsurface >...
CCAAGGGTTGGGCTGTTCGCCCATGAAAGCGGTACGCGAGCTGGGTTCAGAACGTCGTGAGACAGTTCGGTCCATATCCGGTGCAGGCGTTAGAATATTGAGAGGAGCCTTCTTTAGTACGAGAGGACCGAGAAGGACATACCTCTAGTGTACCAGTTATCGTGCCAACGGTAAACGCTGGGTAGCTATGTATGGAGAGGATAACCGCTGAAAGCATCTAAGTGGGAAGCCCACCTTAAGATGAGTATTCTCATCACGTAAGTGAATAAGGTCACGGTAAGACGAACCGTTTGATAGGCATTAAGTATAAATACAGTAATGTATGAGCTGAGATGTCCTAACAGACCGAAGACTTGAATTTTAATTTTTTCAATGGATTTACTTTTTAAAGTAAATCCATTGAAAAGAAGTAAAGTTACGATGAATTATAATTTCTTGTAACTACTTTTGCTTTGGTGTTTCTAGTGTACTAAACGGAACCACACTGATCCATTTCGAACTCAGTAGTGAAACGTTATAAATCGACGACAATACTTAGAGGGGGACCTCTTGGGAAGATAGTTCAATGCCAAAGTTTTTAATCAAAGATCCAACTATTTTAATTTTATTACGTCTTTTATTCGGAAAATTGACGTGGATGCGAATGAATTGAATTTGTGTAAAAAATCTTACTGATGTCAATAGAATGCTGGCAGCTTGGAAAGGTTATCTATCCGCTTTATATTCGCAGCCGCATTTCAGTTAGTAGCTGAGAAGTATACAAGGACAAAGAGAAATCGAACAAACCTAACAATGTCACATTTTTTTTCAAATCTTGATGATTTTCAATCATTTATCGAAGCTAAAAGTCAATTCCTCAATTCAAACCTTTGTTGATAATCTTTGAATTGAGGAATTTTTATTTTTGACGACTTAATCTAAAATCGAAGTTAGAAAAATTAGATTTCGATTAAATTTCATATATAATCTTAATATACAATAATATGTATTTAATTATTTCGAAAGGACTATCATTTATGGATACTCGTTTACTAGTAGTTGCTGTACCAATTTTAGTTGCAGCATCATGGGCGTTATATAATATAGGTCGTTTAGCTATTCAACAAATTCAACGTTTATCACGATAAAGTTACTTATCCAAAGCCATGAGAGAAAAACCTAGTCATAATTTGACTTTTAAGCTAATATGAGATAGGATAATTACAAAATCATAGTTATACATTAAAATCATGGCTGTACCTAAAAAACGAACATCAAAATCTAAGAAAAATGCTCGTAAAGCAAATTGGAAAAGAAAAGGATATCAAGCAGCTCAAAAATCTTTATCGTTAGCTAAATCTATCTTACGAGGCAAAACTACAAGTTTTATCTACAGTGTAGATATTGATGAATAAATCTTTAAATTTTATTTAAAGATTTATTTACCAAACAACAAAAATATTTTAAAACTATACAACATACAACGGATGTGGCGAAATTGGCAGACGCGCTAGATTTAGGTCCTAGTAACTTTTGTTTTGAGAGTTCGAGTCTCTCCATCCGTAGTTTATTATTTTAGTAAAAAAGTTTTTAATAATCTGAGTTATATAGAATTAAAAAAAAGAATCATGCTTCCTTTTACTTTACAGCAGTTACGCATTTTAAAAGCCATTGCTACAGAAAAGAATTTTACGAAAGCCGCAGAAGTATTATATCTATCTCAACCGTCATTAAGCAAGCAAATCAAAACGTTAGAAAAAAATCTTGATATTTTACTAATAAACCGGGAAAGTAATAAAATCTCATTAACAGAAAACGGAAAAGTTTTTTTACAATACTCTGAACGAATACTAGCATTGTGTGAAGAAAGCTGTCGAGCGTTAATTGATTTAAAAAATGGTAATCGAGGGAATTTAACAGTTGGAGCAAGTCAAACAATCGGAACTTATTTAATGCCACGAGTGTTAGCTCTTTTTGCTCAAAATCACCCTCAAATTGATTTGAAAGTTCAGGTTAATTCGACACGAATAATTGCCAAAAATGTTATAAATCGCGAAATTGATATTGCAGTCGTTGGTGGTGAAATTCCAGATGAATTAAAAAAAAATCTAACCGTTGAACACTTTGTTGAAGATGAGCTTAGTTTAATAATATCAAAATCTCATCCTTTTGCAAAAAAAAAAAAAATTAATAAAGATGATTTGTATCATCTAAATTTTATAACATTAAACTCAAATTCTACTATACGAAAATTTATTGATAATATTTTAATTCAAAATCAAATTGAAACAAAACAATTCAAAATTATTATGCAACTTAATTCTATTGAAGGTATTAAAACTGCGGTTAGTTTAGGTTTAGGTGCTGCATTTGTATCTTCATCAGCAATTGAAAAAGAGCTTGAACTTGAAACAATTGAAATACTCACAATTGAAAATATTAAAATAACTAGAACACTATCAATAATTAGTAATCCCGAGTGTTATAAATCAAAAGCTTTTGAATTTTTTTATAAGGAACTTTTTACATTAAAAAATGCAATTGAAAATTAAAAACATAGTTCTAAAAAAGTTGACGACTTAAAATTTTTTTTAGTATTATAGAATTAAATAAAAATGAATTAACTTAACTTATGAAATATGCAATTGTCGAAATAAGTGGAAGGCAATTTTGGATTGAAACAGGGAAATACTATGATTTTAATCGAATTCCAACAGAATTAGGAAAACAGATTACCTTAAATCGAGTTTTATTATTAAATAACGATGGCGAGATTTTAATAGGTAAACCATATTTAGAAAGTGTCAAAATTAAAGGAAAAATTTTAGAACACTTAAGAGGTAAAAAAACTATTGTTTACAAAATGCGACCAAAAAAGAAAACTCGAAAAAAACAAGGTCATAGACAAGAATTAACAAGAGTTCTTATTGAAGATATTATTATTAGTTAATAACAGGAGTTAAAATTTATGGCACATAAAAAAGGTGCAGGCAGTACAAAAAATGGTCGCGATTCAAATGCGCAACGTTTAGGTGTAAAAAAATTTGGTGGAGAAAAAGTTAGAGCTGGAAATATTTTAATTCGTCAACAAGGAATGAAATTTAAACCTGGTTCTAATGTAGGATGTGGGAAAGATTTTACGTTATTTGCATTAACAGATGGAACTGTTAAATTTGATTATAAAGATGGAAAGCATAAACGTATAAATATTATTGTTTAAAAAGTATTTAACTAATTTTAGAATGCTAAGAAACCCATTTAATAACAATTCAATCGTAAATAAATATAATAAATATCAAAACTTAATTAATCAAATTAACATTTTAGAAAACGATTTCAAAATATTAAGTGATAGTGAGTTAAGGTCTAAAAGCTTTAAGTTACGAAAACAATATGAAGAAAATCAAAATTTAAATTCGTTAATTGTTGAATCATTTGCACTAACAAGAGAAGCAAGTTTACGTACATTGGGTCTACGGCATTTTGATGTCCAATTAATTGGTGGACTTGTTTTAAATAATGGAAAGATTGCTGAAATGAAAACTGGAGAAGGAAAAACACTTGTAGCAACTTTACCAGCTTTTTTAAATGCAATAACAAAAAAGGGCGTTCATATAGTAACTGTAAATGATTATTTAGCAAATAGAGATCAAGTCTCAATGGGACAAATTTATCGATTTCTTGGCTTAGATACAGGATTAATTCAAGATGGGATGTCAACTCTAGAAAGAAAAGAAAATTATAATTCAGATATAACATATGTAACAAATTATGAATTAACATTTGATTTTCTGCGTGATAATATGGCATTAAATCTCACAGATGTCGTTTTACGCCCTTTTAATTACTGTATCATTGACGAAGTTGATTCAATTTTAATTGATGAAGCTCAAACGCCATTAATTATTTCAAATAATATTCAAACTCCAATTGAAAAATATATTGTAGCATCGGAGATTATTGATTATTTAGAACTGAATACGCATTACAAAGTTGACGAAAAAAATAAAAATGTTATTTTAACAGAACAGGGTAGTAAACAAATTGAAAAAATTTTAAGCATTCAAGATTTATACGATCCTCGTGATCCCTGGATACCATATATAATTAACGCATTGAAAGCTAATGCTTTGTTTTTTAATAATGTTCATTACATTGTTCAAAATAATAGAATAATTATTGTTGATGAATTTACAGGCAGAATTATGCCAGATCGTAGATGGGGTGACGGATTACATCAGGCAATCGAAGCAAAAGAAAAATTACCAATTCGTCAAAAAACTGAAACAGTAGCAGCGATAACATATCAAAATTTTTTCTTAATCTATCCAAAATTATCTGGAATGACTGGAACTGGAAAAACTGCTGAGATAGAATTTGAAAAAATATACAATTTATCAGTAGAAGAAATTCCAACAGCACGTTTAAATCAGCGAAAAGATTTACCAGATCTTATTTATAAAGATCAATTTTCAAAATGGAATGCAATTGCTCAAGCATGTAATAAAATTTCATCAACTGGTCAGCCGATTTTAATTGGGACGACAACTGTTGAAAAATCAGAAATGTTAGCGGAATTATTAAGTGAATATAAATTATCTTATCAAATTTTAAATGCTAAACCAGAGAATGTTCGAAGAGAATCAGAAATTGTTGCCCAAGCTGGAAAAAAAGGTAGTATTACAATTGCTACAAATATGGCTGGTCGAGGAACTGATATTATTTTAGGTGGAAATATTAATTTTAAAATTCAAAAAGAATTATATGATATTTTGACATTATCAAAAAATTATATACTTTCAAAACAAGTAAATATTTTACAATCTCCATTAATAAATCAATTTCAAGGAAGTTCACAAAAATTTTTAAGTGTTTTATTATCTTTATTAAATGATCAAAAATTTTTAAAATTATCAGATGTTGATATTTTGCGGATTTTAAGAGAAAATGATCGGATTTCAATTCCAAGTATTTCTTATCAATGTTCCATTAGATTTTTTATTAATGAGTTAGTTTCATATAATAAAAAGCATCAGGAACAAGAAAATAAAATTGTTAAAAATTTGGGTGGATTATACATAATTGGTACAGAGAGAAATGATTCTAGACGTATAGATAATCAATTACGTGGACGTTGTGGACGACAAGGTGATCCTGGTACTTCACGATTTTTTTTAAGTTTGGATGATAATCTGTTACGTCTTTTTGGAGGACCAAAAATTCAAAATTTCATGCAGACCCAAATAACTGATGATTCACCATTAGAATCTGACTTTATAACAAAAAGTTTAGATTCAGCCCAAGAACGTGTAGAAGAAAGAGCATATCAACAACGAAAAAATTTGTTTGATTATGACGATATTTTAAATAAACAACGAAATATTGTTTATCATGAAAGAAGACAAATTTTAGAAAGTGCATCAGTTCAAAAAAATATCTTTGCATATGGTGAACAAATTATTACAGATATATTACTCGAGTTAAAGGAAGAAAAATCTTATAACAAAAAAACAATCTCATTACTTGAAAATTTATTTGGAAGAAACCTAGGATTAAATTATTATGTTAAAGATTCGAATTCTTTTATAGATGAATTTGATCTATATGAATTAAAAATTTATTTATTTAATGAATTTTGGTTAACATATCAATCAAAAATAACAGAATTATCAGTCTATGGAGATGGTATAATAGAAAATTTAGAACGAAGTATTATTTTAATAAATACTGATCGAATCTGGCGAGAACATTTACAAAAAATGACATTACTACGAGAAGCTGTAGGGTGGCGTGGATATGGACAGAGAAATCCATTGTATGAATATAAACAAGATGCCTTCGATATGTTTGAAACTCGTGAAGAGGTGTTAAGACATTTAGTGATTTACGATTTACTACGATCTTCAATATTATAAAAAGAAATTAATTTTCAGTTAAGGATTATGACAAAACATACACTTTCTAATAAAAGTCGTTACTCAGTCTTAAAAGTCTCAGGGTTTCGAGCACGAATGGCAACTCCACAAGGGCGAAAAACCTTACGTAATCGACGTAAAAAAGGTCGAAAAAATTTAGCTATTCGTCGATAAAATTTTAATTATTAGAGTTATTTATTTTTAATTCCTCTAATAATCAATAATTTTTTATTTAAAATTAATATAATACTAATTTAGCAAACTGACTTTTTGAATAAGTGTTTTATGAAATTTAATGATGAATTAGCTCTTTTTTTAAAAGCTCGCTATCCAATAATTTATATTCATACCATTGAAGAAGATCGTGTAGAATACGTAATTCGAAAGAATGTAAAAACAAATTTAAACAGAAGTATTTATAGCTGGGATTTTGTTGATGGTTATCGAAATAATCCAAATAATGAAGGATTTGCCAAAAGAAATCCTTTACAAGCCCTAGAACTTGTTGAACGATTAAATTCTGAGACGCCAGCATTATTTTTGCTAAAAGATTTTAATCGATTTTTAACTGATCTTTCAATATCAAGAAAGTTAAGAAATATTAGTCGAATTTTAAAATTACAACCAAAAACAATAATTATTATTGGTTCGGACTTAACTATTCCAAAGGAATTACAAGATTTAATAACAGTTTTACAATTTCAACTTCCTTTAGAAGATGAAATTGCTCAAGAGTTAAACCGATTAATCAATTCTTTAAATATTAAAATTGAACCACAATTATTTGAAAATCTGACTCGAGCTTGTCAAGGTTTATCATTAGAACGAATAAGACGCGTATTATCAAAAATTATTGCAACTTATAAAACAGTTGATAATGATAGTATTTCAGTTTTACTCAGCGAAAAAAAACAAATTATAAGTCAAACTGAAATTCTTGAATATTCCTCAGTATCTGAAAAAATTACAAATCTGGGTGGTTTAGATAATTTAAAAGATTGGTTAAAGAAACGAAAAACTGCATTTAGTATTCAAGCTTCTAATTATGGATTACCTACACCACGTGGATTGTTATTAATTGGAATTCAAGGAACAGGAAAATCTTTAACTGCAAAAGCGATTGCTAATGATTGGCAATTACCATTATTAAAATTAGATGTTGGTAAATTATTTGGTGGAATTGTTGGTGAATCCGAATTTCGCCTTCGTCAAATGATTAGTGTAGCAGAAACTATTTCACCTTGTATTCTATGGATTGATGAAATTGACAAGGCGTTTAGCAATACTGAAAGTAAAGGTGATAGTGGAACAAGCAACCGAGTTTTAGCCACTTTTATAAGTTGGTTATCAGAAAAAACAAAACCAGTTTTTGTAATTGCAACAGCCAATAATATTGATTTATTACCATTAGAAATTATTCGAAAAGGAAGATTCGATGAAATCTTTTTCTTAGATTTACCAAAAAAAGAAGAACGAGAAGAAATTTTTAAAATTCATCTTCAAGAGTTTCGACCAAATAGTTGGAAATTATTTGACTATGCAAAATTAGCACAATTATCGGAATCCTTTTCAGGCGCAGAAATTCGACAAAGTATCATTGAAGGCATGTATCATGCATTTTATGAAAAACGTGAATTTACAACCGATGATATTTGTCTTGCGTTAAAAGAATTAATTCCATTAGCTCATTTAGAAAGTAATCAAATGTTAAAATTACAAAACTGGGCATCTTCAGGTCGAATTCGTCTAGCTTCTTCGAAACATATAGATTTAAATTAATATATTTGATGAAACAAAAATTTTTTCGACTGCTAGCAGATTTAAGATTTGCAATCTTTATTTTATTGTTAATCAGTTTCTGTAGTATTATTGGAACAGTAATTGAACAAGATCAACCAATCGAAACTTATAAACTTAATTATCCGTTAACAAATCAAGTTTTTGGATTTTTATCATGGGATCGGATTCTTGCATTGGGATTCGATCATGTTTATAAAACTTGGTGGTTCCTTACACTTATTTGTTTATTTGGCATAAGTTTAATCTCATGTACCTTTTTACAACAGTTTCCATCATTAAAAATTGCCAGACGATGTCAATTCTTTCGAACAACAGTACAATTTTATAGGTTAAAGATTTCAACCATATTAAATAATTTATCTTTTAATCAAATTGTATCGCGGATAAAAAAAAACCAATATTCAATATTTCAGCAAAAAAATATTGTTTATTGTTACAAAGGTTTAATAGGTCGAATTGCTCCAATCATTGTACATTTTAGTATGATTTTAATATTAATCGGAACAATTATTGGTTCTTTATTTGGTTTTAAAGCTCAAGAGATTGTTCCAAAAACAGAGAGTTTTCATATTCAAAATATTTTAAATAATGGTCAATTAACAATTGTTCCAAAAATGTCAGCACGAATTAATGATTTTTGGATTACTTATACAAAAAAGAAAACAATTTCCCAATTTTATTCAGATATTTCAATATTAGATAACCAAGGGAATGAAACAGATAGGAAAACAATTTATGTAAATTATCCATTAATTTACAAGGGCATTTATTATTATCAAACGGATTGGAACTTAATTGGATTACGATTTCAAAATGTCGATAATCAAATCATTGAATATCCATTAATAAATATATTAAATAATCAAAATAAAGTTTGGTTAACTTGGATTTCTAATAATCAAACATTAACCGATGGAATTGTCATTATTATTGATAATCTTGAAGGTTATTGTTCAATGTATAATGAATCCGGCAAGTTTTTAGGAAATATTGAACTAAATGAAAGTGTTAATTTTCAACGACCAATTACACTATTAGAAATTATCAGTTCAACTGGTTTACAAATTAAAACAGATCCTGGTATTCCAATTATTTATCTAGGATTTTTCCTTTTAATGGTTAGCACTTTAATAAGCTACATTACTTATTCACAAATTTGGATTATTCAAAAAAACCATAAAATATTTATTGGTGGAAACACCAACCGTGCAGTTTTTGAATTTGAGTTAGAATTTTTTAAATTTTTAAAATAAAACAAATAATTAATTTTAAGTGATTAAAAATATAATTTTGTTTTATAATTGTAGATAACAGGTTAACTACTTGGGAAGAATTATAATTACAAAAACTTTTTATGACAGCAACTTTAGAAAGACGCGAGAGCGTTTCATTATGGGAACGTTTCTGCGGTTGGATTACTAGTACTGAAAACCGTCTATACATCGGTTGGTTTGGTTGTATAATGTTCCCTACATTATTAACAGCTACTTCTTGCTACATTATCGCTTTCATCGCAGCACCTCCAGTAGACATCGATGGTATCCGTGAACCAGTAGCAGGTTCTTTATTATACGGTAACAACATCATCAGTGGTGCAGTTGTTCCAAGTTCAAACGCTATCGGTATTCACTTCTACCCAATTTGGGAAGCAGCTTCTATTGATGAATGGTTATACAATGGTGGTCCTTACCAACTAATTGTTTTCCACTTCTTCATTGGTGTATGTGCTTATATGGGTCGTGAGTGGGAATTAAGCTACCGTTTAGGTATGCGTCCTTGGATCTTCGTAGCATTCTCTGCTCCAGTAGCAGCAGCTGCAGCGGTATTCGTTGTTTACCCAATCGGTCAAGGTTCTTTCTCTGATGGTATGCCTTTAGGTATTTCTGGTACTTTCAACTTCATGATCGTATTCCAAGCTGAACACAACATTTTAATGCACCCATTCCACATGGCTGGTGTAGCTGGTGTATTTGGTGGTTCATTATTCTCAGCTATGCATGGTTCATTAGTAACTTCTTCTTTAATTCGTGAAACAACTGAAAACGAATCTACTGACTTCGGTTATAAATTCGGTCAAGAAGAAGAAACTTACAACATCGTAGCAGCACACGGTTACTTTGGTCGTTTAATTTTCCAATACGCTTCATTCAATAACTCTCGTGCTTTACACTTCTTCTTAGCTTTATGGCCAGTTGTTGGTATTTGGTTAACAGCTATGGGTATTAGTACAATGGCGTTCAACTTAAACGGTTTCAACTTCAACCAATCAGTTGTTGATTCTCAAGGTCGTGTAATTAACACATGGGCTGACATCATCAACCGTGCTGACTTAGGTATGGAAGTAATGCATGAACGTAACGCTCACAACTTCCCATTAGATTTAGCTTCTGGTGAAGTATTACCAGTTGCTTTAACAGCTCCAGCTGTTAACGGCTAATTTCTAGTTTTTCTAAACCTTTAATTTTAAAAAATTAAAGGTTTAGAAAAAAGTTAATAATCTTTATATTAATCTTTATATTTTTTAATTTACTTTATCTAAAAACTTTTCTGTATTCCAACGCTCTAAAATTAACGTATTTGAACCATCAGTATTTTGTTGATATTTAATTGGTTGGAAACCAATTTTTTGACTTTCACCAATAATTACTTCCCCAGCATATTGTTGAGCAATTTTATCAATGAAGCTTTCAATTGGATAAGGTTGGTCCCAAAAACTCATGTCAACAACTAATTCGTATTCTTGACCATTCCAACAAAATTCAATATCATAACCATTTGATTGAGGAATCAATAAATTTGTATTAGATGATTTTGAATTAGCATTAGTAATATTTGTTTTTTGTTGTTTATGTACAATATTTAATCTATTTAATGCTTTTTCTAAATAGAATAAATTTTGAAAACGAGTTTTCATGTGTGTGAAATGTGACATAAATAGTGTTATTAAGAAATAAATTTATTTTTAATTATAATCAATCTTGATTCTAATTAACGTCTATATTTATTTTTTTAATTATTTATGTAGGTTGATGCAAATGATAGGGACGATTGAAAAAATCGACCCTATCAAAGATACCATTAAATGTCTTCTAGAAGACATTTAGTGGAATGAAAAGTTTATTGCTTCGGTTTAATAGTAAACCTTAGCGCTTCCTTGATTCCCTGGCCCGCAGCAACCGTACAGCCCCAAACAGTGCCGTATCGTTTGCAGTAATATCGAACAGAACGGCACCCTACGGTAATAGAACCGGTGATGTGCGTTAAATGTTTAGTGCTAGGAATATTTCCTAGTACTAAACCAACAGCACTAGATACCGAACCGATGATATCTAAGCTAGCACAAACGTAATCCTGACAAGCAACGTCTTCCAACGCATGGCTTGTACCGACTACAACGTCAGCCCCCGATAGACCAGTTTTAACAATTTTGCCGACCTTTTCGGCACCTTCTACGCCACCCCATACCGTGGCATTTATACCACGAAGAATGTCGTAGGTTACATGAACCATCTCCGAACCCCACATGAGAAATCTCCTCCTCTTATAATAGATAAATACATTGATGAATATAATATAGATTATATATGATTTTAATTTCTAATGATGTTAGCTTTCTTTAATAAGTTTAAAACAGTTTGAGTAGGCTTCACTCCGTAACTTAACCATTTTGTAATTTTAGGTATATTAAAATAATATTGTTTTGTAATTGGATTATAATATCCAACTTCATCAATTGGTTTTCCATCTCGTCGAAATGTATTTTCCATTATTACTAATCTATATGATGGATAACGCTTTCTTCCTGTTCTTTTTAATCGTAATTTTAACATAGATCTAGGTATAATATATAAATTAATTTTAATAACTTATCGTCGTGAGTAATACTCAATTACAAGTAATTCATCCAGTTGTAATGGAATATCATTTCTATTACAATAATCTAAAATTGTTGCCTCTAGTTTTGAGCTATCAAATTTTAAATGAGATGGAATTTCACCCGCTTGATTATGTTTAATATTCTTTTCCACTAAATTTTTTGAAGTACTTTTGTCTTTAATTCCAATTACATCATTTAATCTACATTGAAAACTAGGAATATTAACTACTTTGTTATTAATAGTAATATGACCATGATTTACTAATTGTCGAGCTTCTGCGATACTTTTTGCAAAACCTAACGTAAAGCAAATCGTATCTAATCGCATTTCTAATAATTGAAGTAAAATTAAGCCTGTAACCCCTTTCCTACGTCTAGCTTCTTTGACATATCGATATAATTGACTTTCTGTTAATCCATAATTAAATTTTAATTTTTGTTTTTCTTCTAAACGTACACCATATTCAGTTAATTTTTTCCCAGTATCAGCATTAGCATTTCCATCTTTTCCTGGACGATTAATCTTATTTGACTTTTTTGTTGTTAAACCTGGCAACCTTCCTAATCGTCGACTAATTCGTAATTTTGGTCCTCGATAACGTGACATAAAAATAGATTTAATTAATAAGTAATTCTTTTAGTAATCTTAATATTAAAAGTTGCAACAAGGGCGAGTGACCGGACTTGAACCGGCGAATGGTGGAACCACAACCCACTGCCTTAACCACTTGGCTACACCCGCCAAATTGTCTTGACGGCTACTGTACCAATTAATATGATTTTCCGTCTAGTTTATTTAACAAATTCACAAAAACTTTTAAAAGTAAATTTATGTCTAAAGTTAGAAAATTTTTTTTAAATGGTCAAGAATATTACACATATCATGATATAACTATTTTTGATATAATAAATTATTTCAATTGCAATACTTCTCTTCTTGTTTTGGAATATAATAATTTAATTTGCAATAAAAAAAATTGGAATAAAATTTTTATCAAAGACAATGACAAAATTGAAATTGTTACCATTGTTGGAGGTGGATAATTCTATAATATTTATAGAATTATCTTTTAATTTACACTCTAATAGTAGCGTTAAAATTTTTAGTAAGTAAGAATTGAAGATTATTAATAATAATTTCTACCTCTTTATTTTGCAATGTCTTTTCGTTCGATTGAAAAATCAATTGTAAACATAAGCTCGTATGATTATCAGGAATTGAATTACCTCGATATTCATCTAATAAGTTTATTTTAACTAAAAATTTAGTACCATTGCAATATAAGGTTTCTCGAATCTCTTCAAAAGAAATATTTTGATTAATAATAAAAGATAAATCTTTAACAATCTTTGGATAGAATGAATATTCTTGATAAATTGATAATTTATTTGTTTGAATTTGATTTTGTATTCGTTCAAAATCAAATTCAAACAAATAAAGTTCTGGTGAAAGGTTTAATTTTTTTGCTAATATAGGATGAATTTGCCCAAAAACTCCTAAATTTGTTTGATTTGGCAAGTATAATTCAGCTGTACAATAAGGATGTAACAGTTGAGTATATTTTGAAGAAGAATAAGTTTTCCAAGAGGTTAAAACATTTAATTGCTTAAATAATTGTTCAATTTTACCCTTTGCTTCAAACCAAGTTAATGATTTTGGCGAATCAGACCATGTTCGTTTTATTTTTAAACCACCAAATATACCAGCAATATACTCTTTTTCTTGAAAATCTGTTAAAATGTTACCTGAAAAAATGTGTCCATATTCAAATCCTTCAATAGAAAGATTCCCTTGTTTTAAATTTTCTTGAATTGTTTTTAGTAGATTTGGTAATAGACTTGAACGTAAATTCGAACAATCCGTTAATAACGGATTTATTAATTTAATAGTATTATTTAAAAAAGTTGTTTGATTAACTAAGGAATAATGAATTAATTCAGTAAAACCTAAATTTAACAAACAAGATGTAATTCTTTTACGTGTCTGATAACTATAATCTTCAATTCCAATTGTTTTAATTTCTGGTAATCTCGTTAAAAAATTATTAAATCCGTGTAATCTTCCAATTTCTTCAATTAAATCAATTTCACGTGTAATATCTTCACTTCGTAAATATGGAATCTCAACTTTCCAAATTAATTTAGAATTGTCAAAACTATAAGTAAAATTTAATCGATCTAAATAATTTGTAACAGTTTCAGGTGTAATAAAAGTAAAACTATTGTGTGCCGATTCTTTAACTGGACCTAAAATTTCATTGATAGTTTTATAGCGTAAAGAAATAGGCTGTAAATTTTGTTTTAATGTTTGAGAAACCGTATGAAGTTTACAGGTTAAATTTGGATTTGATATCTTTAGTAAAGCTATTAATCGATATAAAGATTCTACTAAATTACTATCTTTTAATGATTTTTCATATCTTGCTGAACGGTCTGTTCTTAATCCTAACATTCTAGATTGTTGGCGAATTTTTGTTGAGTTAAATATGCTGGCTTCAATCAATAACGATTTCGTTGTATTTGAATAACAAAAATCTTTGTTTGAAATGATTCCCGCTATACTTAATGGCAACTCGTTAGCTCTAACCGTTAAAATAGAAGAATTTAATTTATAACTTAAGTTATTAGTTGCAAAAAATTCTTCTTCATTATTTTGATGTGTGATGATTAGATTAAATTTAGAATTTTGTAATTTGGAGTAAATTTTATCTAGATCATAAAATTCAAATGGATAGCCTGTCTCTAGTAAAAGATAATTTTGAAAATCTAATAAGTTATTTACAGGAGCTACTCCGGAATAAATTAATTTTTGTTTTAGCCATTGAGGTATAGTAAAGTTAGTTAGATTTTCAACTGTTATAGCTAAAAATGTTGAATAATCATTTTGATTTGGAACAAATGGACATAAATTGTCAATTTCTTCTTTCCAATTTAAATTTTTAATCGAATACTTTGAAATTTTTGACAGCCTATTTAATAAAGCAGCAATTTCTGTCGAAATACCTTGAATTGATAAACTATCAGAACGGTTTGCAGTTGCTGATACATCCAAGGTTATTGTTTTTTGATTATTTATTTCGACTTGCAAAATCTCTTCAACTTCAAATCCTCCAAATGTTAATTTTTCTATCAAATATTCTAAATCAATAGTTTCAATATTTACTAATTCGTTAACCCATTTTAATGATATTTGCATTTTTGAATTATTATGAATTTTTTTTACTTAACTTGCTTTAGTAAAAACTAACCCATTCGTTTCTCCATATCGTTCCATAAATCTCATAAATCGATCCCAAGCTTCAGGACTTTTCATAATATAAATGGATTCAATTGCTTCAGGTTTTCCATTTACAAATCTAGCATTTACATCGCGAGTTTCTAAAGTTCCTTCTTCATCAATTAAATACATTCCAGTTATTTCACCTTCTTTCGCTGTATTTTTATCTAAAATATTGGGATTTTTAAATCGAAAAGTAGCCGTTCCTGTACTTCCATCTCGTGAGCGAGTTAACCGAACATCAGGTAATACTTTTTCATCAAGACCTTTTATAAATTGAATTTTAGCTTCCATAAATTTATCCTTATTCAAAACCAATAAATTATAATAATTGTATTTTACTTTAATTATGCAACTTATGTAAATTAAAACAACTTTTTCTTAATTCAAGTCAGAAATTCTAACTGAGGTGGCAGGATTCGAACCTGCGAATGGCGGAGTCAAAGTCCACAGCCTTACCACTTGGCGACACCCCAGAATTTTAGAAGTAACCATTCGAGTTGAAATTATAAAGTTAAAGTACTGGGCAAGAAGGGATTCGAACCCCTGACACCGTGGTTCGTAACCACGTGCTCTAGTCCACTAAGCTACAAGCCCAAAATACAATTACAAATATATATATTTATATTACTATAAGAATAGGATTTTAGGAAAGTTAAAAAAAAATTTAATAGAATTTCATTTTAAACTTGCAAAATTAATAATCATTAAATTACATTCGTAATCAAAAATGAAAAAATAATTAATTGATAAATATGGCAAAAAAGATTTTGTATCAGGATAATGCTCGACGTGCTCTTGAACGTGGAATGGAAATAATGGTAGAAGCTGTTTCAGTAACATTGGGACCAAAAGGTAGAAATGTAGTTCTGGAAAAATCTTATGGATCACCACAAATTGTCAATGATGGGGTAACAATTGCAAAAGAAATTAAATTAGAAGATCATATTGAAAATACTGGTGTTTCCTTAATTCGTCAAGCAGCTGCGAAAACTAATGATGTAGCAGGCGACGGTACAACAACAGCTACTGTACTAGCATATGCAATGGTAAAAGAGGGATTAAAAAACGTTGCTGCAGGTGCTAATCCAATTTCAATTAAATTAGGAATGGAAAAAGCAACTCAATATTTAGTAAGTCAGATAAATGAATTCGCACAACCTGTTGAGGATATTCAATCAATTCAACAAGTCGCTTCCATTTCTGCTGGAAATGATGAAATAATTGGATCATTAATTGCTGACGCATTGGCAAAAGTTGGGAAAGAAGGTGTTATTTCCTTAGAAGAAGGAAAAGGAATTGTAACCGAATTAGAAATTACTGAAGGAATGAAACTAGAAAAAGGTTTCATTTCGCCGTATTTTATTACAAATACTGAAAAAATGGAAGTTTCATATGAAAATCCATATATTCTATTAACAGATAAACGAATTACATTGGTACAACAAGATTTATTACCAATCTTAGAACAAATAACAAAAGCAAAACGGCCACTTCTTATCATTGCTGAAGATGTTGAAAAAGAAGCCTTAGCAACACTAATTTTAAATAAATTGCGTGGTATTATAAATGTTGTAGCTATCCGAGCGCCTGGATTTGGAGAATTACGTAAGCAAATGTTAGAGGATATTGCTATATTAACAGGTGGAACAGTTATTACACAAGATGCTGGACTAAGTTTAGATAATATTCAATTGAATTTATTAGGACAAGCACGTCGAATTATAATTAATAAAGATACAACAACAATTGTTGCCGATGGACAAACTCTAGAAGATATTAAAATTCGATGTGAACAACTTCGAAAACAAGTTAATGTGGCTGATACAGGTTATGAAAAAGAAAAATTACAAGATCGAATTGCAAAATTATCTGGTGGGATTGCTGTAATTAGAGTTGGTGCTGTAACAGAAACTGAAATGAAAGATAAAAAATTACGGCTTGAAGATGCTATTAATGCAACACGAGCTGCTGTAGAAGAAGGAATTGTTCCCGGTGGTGGTGCTACGTTAGCTCATTTATCTGAAAATCTTGTTACATGGGCAAAAAATAATTTAAAAGAAGACGAACTTATAGGAGCTATGATTATATCACGAGCAGTTTTAGCTCCATTGCGCAGGATTGCTGAAAATGCTGGGATTAATGGTCCAGTTATTATTGAAAAAGTTCAACAACAAGAATTTGAAATTGGTTATAATGCTGCGAAAAATACCTTTGGAAATATGTATGAAGAAGGTGTAGTAGATCCAGCGAAAGTTACTCGTTCTGGTTTACAAAACGCAACATCCATTGCCAGTATGATTTTAACGACTGAATGTATTATTGTTGATGATAGTCCTAGTAAAAAATAGAGAGTCAAAACTTAAACGAATCGTACGATTCGTTTAAGTTTCCTATCAATTATAAATCATTTAAATTCGACATTGGATCATTATCTACCAATGGTTTTGCTGCTACCATATCTTTCATAGCTGTTTTTAGATCTTCAACTAATGAATTTAATGAATCAATCTTATTCTCTTGAATTTTTTGTCGAATGTTTTTAATTAATTCTTTTATATTTTGTTGTTTTTCTTCTGATATATTTTCTTTGAAAAGAGACAGTTCCTTTTCAGCTTCGAAACATAATGTTTCAGCTTGATTTTTTAAGTCAATGTTTTGTCGTTTTTCTTTATCAGCTACGGCATATTTTTCAGCTTCAGCTAACATTTTTTCAACCTCTTTTTCATCTAAATTTGATGCACCTTGAATGGTTACTGATTGTTCAACACCTGTTTCTTTTTCTCTTGCTTTTACTGATAGTATACCATCTACATCGATATCAAATGTAACTTCAATTTGAGGAACACCTCGTTCGGCAGGTGGAATTCCATCTAATCTAAAATTCCCAAGACTCTTATTTCCTGCAACTAATTCTCGTTCACCTTGTAATATATGAATTTCTACATTTGTTTGATTATCAACTGCTGTTGAAAACATTTCTGATTTTTTAACAGGTATCGTTGTATTTCGAGCAATAATTTTAGTCATAACACCACCAAGTGTTTCAACACCTAATGATAATGGTGTAACATCTAATAATAAAACATCTTTAATTTCGCCGGCTAAAATACCTGCTTGAATCGCTGCTCCAATTGCAACTACCTCATCTGGATTTACAGATTGATTAGGTTTTTTATTTGTTAAAGATTCAACAAGTTTTTGAATCGCAGGAATACGTGTTGAACCACCGACTAATACAACTTCATTGATATCTGATTTATCAAGTCGTGCATCATTTAACGCTTTTTCTACTGGAATCCGACAACGGTTTATTAAATCTTCACATAACTTTTCAAACAGTTCTCGTTTTAGTTCTTTTTCAATATGTTTTGGACCTGTTTTATCAGCGGTAATAAATGGTAAATGAATAGTTGTTTTTTCAACCGTTGATAGTTCCATTTTTGCTTTTTCCGCAGCGTCTGTTAAACGTTGTAAGGCTTGAACATCTTCACCTAAATCAATTCCTTCTTGTTGTTTAAAATCATTAATTAACCATCTAACTAATACTTTATCAAAATCGTCACCACCTAAATTAGTATCACCTGCAGTTGCTAAAACTTCAAAAATTCCATCTCCAACTTCTAAAATAGAAACGTCAAATGTGCCACCACCTAAATCAAAAACTAATATCGTTTCATTTTGTTTTTTATCTAAACCATAAGCTAAAGAAGCAGCTGTAGGTTCATTAATAATTCTTAAAACTTCAATACCTGCTATTTTTCCAGCATCCATTGTTGCTTGTCGTTGTGAGTCATTAAAGTAAGCTGGTACAGTAATAACAGCTTGAGTTACTTCTTGACCTAAATGATTTGTAGCATCAGTAATTAATTTTCGTAAAACCTGTGCTGAAATTTCTTCTGGACTAAAGTCTTTATTTAAAGCAGGACACTTAATTTTAATATTATCGTTTTGATCTTTAGTTACTTTATATGGTAATTTTTTTGCTTCGGCTGAAATTTCTCCTTCTTTTGATCCAATAAATCTTTTAACTGAAAAGAAAGTATTTTCTGGATTTATTACTGCCTGACGTTTTGCAATTTGACCTACTAATAGCTCTTGTTTTTTAGTATATGCTACAATTGATGGAGTTGTTCTTAATCCTTCAAGGTTTATAATTACACTGGGTTGACCTCCTTCAATTGCGGCTACTACAGAATTTGTCGTACCTAAATCTATTCCTACAACTTTTGCCATTTTTTATTCTCTTTTACATTTTATACTTTAAAAGTAATTATAATTTGATAAGTAATGAAGAGATAAACTTAAAAATCCGCAGTAAAAAAATTATTATTAATAATATTGTATAATTAATACATATCATTATCTAGAATATGTATAGACAAAAAAATCTAAATTCTTTAAAGATAATCATATTTTTTTCTAAAAACAAAAATCAAAAAAATTTTAACTTTCACAATTTAAAATTTTTGAGAATTAAATTAAAAAAAAAATTATAATTTTATTTTTATAAAAATAAATTATAATTTAAAATAATAAATTATAAAATTATAAAAAACTTATGTCTCATACTGTTAAAATTTATGACACATGCATTGGTTGTACACAATGTGTAAGAGCATGTCCTACAGATGTATTAGAAATGGTTCCATGGGATGGATGTAAAGCTGGTCAAATTGCATCTTCACCACGTGTTGAAGATTGTGTAGGTTGTAAAAGATGTGAGACAGCTTGTCCAACAGATTTTTTAAGTGTACGAGTATACTTAGGTGCTGAAACAACTAGAAGTTTAGGATTAGCATATTAAAAAGTTATAATTAGATAGATTTTATAAAATCTATCTAATTATAACTTTTTAATATGCTAATCCTAAACTTCTAGTTGTTTCAGCAC
>Ga0114939_10001308_pt1 | contig 19700 bp, 15 predicted proteins | sample AshMeaCrysSpring_FD_87196 | JGI IMG/M metagenome (GOLD analysis project Ga0114939, IMG submission 87196) | Groundwater microbial communities from Big Spring, Nevada to study Microbial Dark Matter (Phase II) - Ash Meadows Crystal Spring | ecosystem: Environmental > Aquatic > Deep subsurface >...
CGCCGCCGATGTCGAGCACGCCCATGGGCGCGCCCTCCTTGACGAGATCGCAGTACATGCGGACGGCCTCGGTGGCGCCCTCGCGGATGGCGGCGATGTTGGGGATCTGCGAACCCTGGTGGTAGTGGAGCATTTTCAGGCAGCCGAGATAACCGGCATCCTTGAGGTGATCCACCACGCCGATGACCTGGGCGGCGTTGAGGCCGAAGACGGACTTGTCACCGGCGCTGTCCTGCCAGTGGCCGGAGCCGCGGGTGGAGAGGCGGACGCGCACGCCGAGGTTGGGCAGCACGCCGATGCGGCGGGAACGCTCGAGGATGAGCTCCAGCTCGCCGGGCATTTCCAGAACGAGCATGATGCGCAGCCCCATTTTCTGCGAGTGCAGGGCGAGATCGATGAACTCCTCGTCCTTGTAGCCGTTGCAGATGATGTAGGCTTCCGGATCGTGCATGTGGGCGAGTGCCGCGATCAGTTCCGGCTTGGAACCGGCTTCCAGGCCGTAGTGGTATTTTTTCCCGAACTCGGCGATCTCCTCGATGACCTGGCGCTGCTGGTTGACCTTGATCGGATAGACGCCGCGGTATTCGCCCCGATAGCCGGAATCCTTGATCGCGTTGCGGAACGACTCGTTGATTTCCGTGATGCGCGAGTGCAGCAAATCGCGGAAACGCAGCAGCACGGGCAGGTGCGTGCCGCGGTCGCGCAGGCCTTCGATGACATCGAAGAGGGAAACTTCCTTTCCCGCCTCGTCGTCCTCCAGGCGCACGGTGACGTGGCCCTTGCGGTTGACGCTGAAGAAGCCGTGGCTCCACGACTCCACGCCGTATAGCTCGGCGGATTGTTCGGGAGTCCAGGCGGCGGCCGCCCTGCGTTTGTGCGACTTCGGAGAGGATGCGGTGGCTGAGGGCGGGATCATGAAAGTGGCGGCGGTGGCGGGGCGGCAGACAAACCCGGATCGCCCGGAAAAACCACTAAATTCAGCAGCTGGTTCGCCGCCTGCGGAGTGTCGCGCGCGTCAGGGGGCTTTCCAGTCGGGGAACTTGGACTCGAGCTGCTGGCGGTATTTTCCGGACTCGATTTTGTCTCCCTGGGCATCGAGCGCCCTGGTGAGCTTCCACAGGGCGAGCGGCTTGAGATCCTTGTCCTCGTGGAAGTTGACGACGATGAGGTATTCTGCGGAAGCCTTGCGGGCGTCGTTGGCCTTCATTTCCAGATCGCCGAGAAGGATGCGCAGGCCTGCGCTGGTGCGGCCTTGCGGGCGCAGGGCGAGGGCCTCGTCGGCGGCGGTGCGGGCTTCGGCCGGGCGGTCGAGGGCGAGCAGGGCGCGGCCGCGGTCTAACAGGCCATCGGCTTTCCAGGCGGGGTTTTCCTCCACGGCGAGGACGTTGTTGGCGGCGGCGAGGGCTGCCTCGGCCTCGCCGGTTTCGAGGAGGGCTTTGGCGAGGTAGCGCCAGACTTCCTTGGCGGTGGCGCGGGGATCGTCCGGGCTGGCGATGAGACCGAGGCATTTGGCGGCGAGCTTGTAGTCGCCGGAGTTGTAGGACTGCATGCCGGCCCACTGGAGGATCTGCTCGGGGATGTCGGAGGCGTACTTGCCGTTGATGGCGAGGTTGATTTCCGAGGTGAGTTTCGCGGCGTCCTGGGAGGCGAAGTAGCCGAGGGCCAGCAGAATTCCGGCGTGCTTGCCGTAGGCGTTCGGGCGCAGTTTGCGGGCCTGCTCGAGATAGGCGATGGCGTCCCTGGCGGCGTTGGTTTTCACCAGGCCCCAGCCGATCCAGTAGTTGGCTTCGCTCTGGAGGTTCTCGCTGAGGTCGCCGACGTTTTTGAGCAGCCCCTGATAGCGCGCGATCATGTCCGGGATGTTGTTTTCGGCGCGGCGCATGCGTGCGGATTCCAGCCAGGCGTAGGAAACGAGGTCGGCGGGTTTGCCGGCGGCTGCGAGGCGGTCGAAGTCGGCGATGGCCTTCTGCGGCTCGGCGCTTTCTACGTATGCCTTGGCGCGCTTGGCGAGGGCCGAAGGCGCGCGCGGGTCGTCCGGGTAGCGGCTGATGAACTCGGTGAGCGAGCGGACGGCTCCGGGATGGTCGCCGGCTTCGGCGAGGCACCAGCCGCGCTGATAGAGCAGGCCGGGGCGGTTCTTCTCGCTGACGGCGCTGGCGTTGATCTCGCTGTAAACCTTAGCGGCGGCCTGGAGCTCCTTGTTGGCGAAAAGGGCCTCCGCCTTCATCATCATGGCGGTGTGGATGCGGGAATCCCCGGGCCGGGATTTCCGATAGAGCTGGAGAAAGGCGTCCACCTGGTCCGGCAGATGGCGGCCCTCGATCTGGAAGAAGCACAGCAGCCGGTAGTAGGAGGCCTGGAAGGCGAGATCGGACTCGGGTTTGACGAGTTTTTCCACCTCGCGGAAGAGGCCGAGGGCCTCGCCCGGCTGCTTGAGGCGCATGTGGGCGCGGGCGGCGATCATCAGGCGCGCGGCTTCTTTTTCGCCCAGGGCCTTGACCGTGCTGCTGCGGAAAACCGAGATCACCTCCTTGTATTGTTTTTTGGCGAAATGGTTGCCCATCAGCGCGGTCTGCGCGTCGGCGCGAAAGTCCTCCATGCCCGGCGTGCGCATGACCAGGGCGAGGTAGCGGTCGGCGAGATCGGTTTTGCCGAGCTTGGTGGCGGTGAGGGCGGCGTGCAGGGCGGCTTCACCGCGGACCTTCGGGCTGTAAGGCGCGGCGATGACTTCCTCGAAACGGCCGAGGGCTTCCGGGAGTTTGCCGGCGTTGAGGGCGAGGTGGCCGAGCGCGACCTTGGATTGCGGGGCGAACAGTCCGCCGGCGGGATCTTCGAGAATCTTGTTGAAGGCGGCGATGGCCTCGCGGTCGCGGCCTAACATGCGGTAGCAGTTGCCGGCGAAGTAATTGCCGCGCGGGCGCTCCTCGGGTTTCGCGGCGTTGGCGGCGTAGCGCTCGAACATCGGCGCGGCGAAGGCGTATTCGCCCTTGTTGTAGTGGTCCGCGGCGAGCGTGTAGGCGGCGGCGGCGGCCCACTTGCCCTTGCCATAGCGGTTGAGCAGGGTGCTGAAGCAGCGTTTGCCGTCCTCGATGCGGCCGGACTGATAGTAGCTGTTTCCAAGATACCACCATGCCATTTCGGCGTTCGGGTGGCCGGGGAAGGCGGTGAGGTATTCGGCGAAAATCTGCGCGGCGCGCTGGTAGTAATCCGCGCGGTTGGCCAGATCCGTGGCTTTCTGGGCGGAGTCGTAGAGGTTTTTCCCCCGCAGGAAAAAATCATTCGAGGCATCCGGCGCGAGCGCGGGGCTCACCGCCCCGGCGCGCGGGGTCTGGGCGGCCGCCGGACAGGCGAGGAGCAGGACGAGTGCGAGCGCGCGTTTCAAGATGGATGGAGCTTGGGCTGTTGGAAAGTGTCCCTGCAAGGCGCATCACTTCGCCGGGGCGGGCCGCTGGGTGGCGAAGGAAATGTTCCAGATGCCGGCTTTTTGGCAGGTGTCGATGACCTCGACGATGCGTTGGTAGGCCACGCCGCCGTCGCCGCGGATGCGCACCGGCTGGTTCTTGTATTGTTTGGCGATGGCCGCGAGTTTTTCGTAAAGCTGGGCAAGATCCACGCTGACGCCCTCCACGCGGATGACGCCGTCCGGCAGGACGTTGATGATGATTTCGCCGCGCTGGCGGTCCGGTTCGGCTCCCTCCTGGGCGGTGGGCACCGAGACGTTGAGTTCGGTCTCGGAGCGGCTGAATTGCCAGCTGATGATGAAGAAGCTGAGCAGCAGCAGCAGGATGTCGATCATCGGCGCCAACTGCATGGCAATGGTCGGAGGCTGGCTGCTGGCGAATTTCATCCGGGCGGTCGATTAGATCCCGTGCAGATCCTGGCGTTCGCCACCGAGCGGTGACGGCACCGGCATGGCGTATTCCTCGCGGGCCCGCTGCGGCAGGGGCGCGGCGAGCGCCTGCGCCGACTGGCGCTCGGCCTGCGCGTGGAGCAGTGCGACGAGGTGGGTGGCGGCGGCTTCGAGCTCGCAGGTGAATTTCTGCACCCTGGCGCGGAAGACGGAATAAAAGATGAAGGCCAGCAGGCTGATGGCCAGGCCGCAGGCGGTGGCGATCAAGGCTTCGGAGACGCCCTGCGCCAATCCCATCTGGCGCACGCCCTGGACCTCGCCGGTGGAAATCTCGATGAAGGCTTTGATCATGCCGATCACGGTGCCGAGCAGGCCGATCATCGGTGCGATCGCGCCGATCTCGGACAGGTAGGTGATGCGGGATGTCAGCATGCTCGCCTGGCGGGAGCCCTCGGTCTGGGTCACCTCGCGGACATTTTCGAATGGCATGCCGGGGTTGCTGGCGATGAAATCCAGCGTTTTCTGGGTGATGCGGGCCATGCACTCGTTGTGCCGGTGACTGTAGGCGACCAGGCCCATGTAATCGCGCTTCCGTATCATCGAGTCCGCCGCGTTCATGAAGCGGTCGCTCACGATCGAATTGCGCCTGATGGTGAGATAGAACACCAGGATCAGCAGGACGGTAATCACCGATAAAACGCCAAGCGGATACATCATCGGGCCGCCCTTGGCGAGAACCTCCAGAAAATCAACCTGCCTCGAAACCGGCGCGGCCTCCGCGGCGGGGGCCGCGGAGACGATGGTGGCGGAGAGGAGAACCCCCGCAGTGCAAAAAAGGCGGCGCTTCATGAATTTCGTGGGACTTTAGCCATCTGCGGAACCAACGCAAGCCCGGTCAGTCACCGGTCTCCTACGCGCCAAAATCGCCGGTGTTTCCACCGATTCCGGGTTGGCCGCTGAAATTCCGCCGCCACCGCCGCTTTGCCACCCCTGGGTCCGGGTGTTCCGCCGCACTGCGGATCTGCGGATGGCTTCGAAAATACCCGGATTTCGGGATTGTCATCCCATAGGTTTTAGGGATAGTCGGCATACCTTGATTAAATTCTTTCAAGATTCGCAGCCACGATGTGGCACCGCACATGCTGGCGGCGGGCCGGCGGCGCGCACCACCCCCTCGCCCGCCTTGCCACCCTGTTCACCACCACCAACCCATGATTCATCGTACCGACGAGGCCCAATGCGCATTGTTTGAAGAACCTCAGGAGGATAGAGGAGTTTCCAAGCGGCGGCGGGCCTCAGGAGAGACACCCAAACCGGCGGATTTCGGCCTCGCCGCACCTTCCCAACTGGTCAAGAACTACGTGCTGGACACCAACGTGCTGCTGCACGACCCGGCCGCGCTGGAGCGCTTCAAGGAAAACCACCTCTGCGTGCCGGTCGATGTCCTTGCGGAGTTGGACAAATTCAAGTCCGAGCAGACCGAACGCGGTGCCAACGCCCGGCGCGTCCACCGCCGCCTGAGCGAAATGTTTTCCTGCTCCGAAGCCGTCACCCGCGGAGTGGCCACGCCCTTCGGCGGCACGGTGCGGCTGGTGATCTACGATCCGGCGAGCTGCCCGAAAAACTCCGAGCAGCTCAACCGCTTCCACCGGATTTTTCCGGACCGGGAGCGGGTGGATCACCGGATTCTCGCCGCCTGCCTGCTTTTGATGCAGCACAACACCGCGCCCGTGGTGCTGGTCACCAAGGACATCAACATGCAGCTCAAGGCCCGCGCCGTGGGCATCGAGTGCCAGGATTACCTCAATGACAAGGTGGATGCCCGCGAGGTCTCCAACTACGAGGTGCGGCGCATCGAAGTGGATCCCAGCGAGCTGCAGCGCTTCGCCAGCAGCGGGGATCTGGAACTTCCCGAAGAGCGCATCCAGGGCGTGGCCGTGAACGAATACATCCTGCTGGGAGCCGGCGAGAAACAGACCATCCCCGCCCGCCTGGCACCGGACGGCCGGTTTGTGCGGCTCAATTTCCCGGAGGTGTTGAAAATTCCGGATGGCCAGTCGCTCAAGCCGCTCAACCTCGGCCAGCGTTGCCTGATTGACGCGCTGCTCAACCCGGAAATCTCGCTGGTCACCTGCTACGGCCACGCGGGCACCGGCAAAACTCTCGTCGCCGTGGCCGCCGGCCTGCATGAAATGTTCAACCGCCGCTACACCGGCATCACCGTCAGCCGTCCGGTCGTGGCCATGGGCGAGCAGCTCGGATTTCTGCCGGGCTCGCTGGATGAGAAAATGCGCCCGTGGCTGCAGCCGATTCACGATGCGCTGGACCTGTTGATGCGCCCGAGCACGCCGCTCGGCCCGCGCCGCAAACAGCAGAAAGCCAGCGCCAGCGCCGCGCCGGGCACCGTCAAGAAGCCATACGAAATCCTCATGGAGCAGGGCATCCTGGAAATCGAGGCCCTCTGCTACATCCGCGGCCGCTCGATTCCCAACCGCTTCTTCATCCTCGACGAAGCCCAGCAGCTCACCCCGCAGGAGGCCAAGACCATCGTCACGCGCATGTCGCGGGACTCCAAGCTGGTCATGGTCGGCGATCCCGCGCAGATCGACAATCCGTATGTGGACAGCCGCAGCAACGGTCTCGTTTACACGCGCAACCGCCTCAAGGGCCAGCCCTTCGTCGCCCACATCGCCCTCAACCGCGGCGAGCGTTCCGAACTCGCCGAGGCGGGGGCGAGGCTGATGTGATGAGCGTGGCAGCAAACCGGCGTCCCTTGCGGGGACGCCGGCTTGGTTAGAGTGCGGGAGAGCGACAGGAACCGGAACGAGGTGGATTAGCCGCAGGCAATGTCGCCGCTCCTTGTCAGTCACCGGAAATTCCGGCGGCTTCGGCTTCTGAGGCTTTTTGGTCGCGGAGCCAGGCGCGGCGGGACATTTTCACGCGGCCTTTTTCATCGACTCCGAGGCACTTGGCGGTGACGACCTGGCCTTTTTTGACCACGTCCTCGACTTTCTCGGTGCGGCCTTCGGCGAGTTCGGAGACGTGGATGAGGCCGTCCTTGCCTGGGAGCACCTCCATGAACGCGCCGAAGGCGGTGATGGAAACAACCTTGCCGGTATAGACCTTGCCCACTTCGATTTCCTGGAACATGCGCTCGATCATCGATTTGGCGCGCTCCAGGCCTTCCATCTTGGAGGCGTAGATGTGGACGGTGCCGTCGTCCTCGATGTTGATCTCGGCGCCGGACTCGGCCTGGATGCCCTTGATGTTCTTGCCGCCGGGCCCAATGAGTTCGCCGATGCGGTCGGCGGGGATCTTGAGGCTGACGATGCGCGGGGCGTGCGGGCTGAGTTCGGCGGGAGCGGAGATCGCCTCGGCCATTTTGCCGAGGATGGTGCCGCGGGCGTTCTTGGTGATGTGGATGGCTTCCTCCAGGATGGCGAGCGGCAGGCCGGGCAGCTTGAGGTCGAGCTGATAGCCGGTGACGCCCTCGCTTGTGCCGCAGAGTTTGAAGTCCATGTCGCCGTAGAAGTCTTCGGAGCCGATGATGTCGAGCAGGCACTTGTGCCGCTTCATCGAGCCGTCGTCGTTCCACTCGGTCACCAGGCCGCAGGAGATGCCGGCGACGGGGCGGATGAGCGGCACGCCGGCGCTGAGCAGCGACATGGTGCCGGAGCAGACGGTGGCCATGGAGGTGGAGCCGTTGGACTCTGTGACTTCCGAAGAGACGCGGATGGCGTAGGGGAAATCCTCGACGTCCGGGATGACGGGCTCGATGGAGCGCTCGGCGAGCGCGCCGTGGCCGATCTCGCGGCGGTTCATGCCACCCATGCGGCCGGTTTCACCGACGGAGAAGGGCGGGAAGTTGTAGTGGAGGATGAAACGCTTCTCGGTTTCTCCGCCGGCGTAGTTGTCCATGAACTGCTTCTCGTCGGCCGGCGCGAGGGTGGCAATGGCCAGCGCCTGCGTTTCGCCGCGGGCGAAGATGGCGGAGCCGTGGACGCGGGGCAGCGGGCTGCTTTCCGCATAGAGCGGGCGGAGCTGGTCGATGGTGCGGCCGTCGGCGCGGACGCCTTTTTCCATGATGGAGATGCGGAACGCCTTTTTCTGGAGGTATTCGAAGGCCTGCTCGATTTCAAAGGCGGTGGCTTCCGGAGCGCGCTGCTTGATGGCGGCCTCCACTTCATCGCGGAGGGCGCGGACTTTCTTCGCGCGCTCGGTTTTCGATGGCGCGTAGATGGCGGACTCGATGCGGTCGCCGGCGATTTCGTAGGCGATCTCGAGGAGGTTTTCCTTGGCGAGCATCGGGGTGAATTCGCGCTTCGGCTTGCCGCCGCCGGCCATGCGGACGAGTTCCTCCTGGGCGGCGATGAGCTTCTGGACGTTTTCCTGGGCGAAGTGGAGAGCCTTGATGAAATCCTCTTCCGGGAGTTCGTCGGCCTGGCCTTCGATCATGATGACGTCCTGCTTGTTGCCGACGTAGATCAGGTCGAGGTCCGAGTTTTCACGCTGGTCGTGGGTGGGGTTGATGACGAACTGGCCGTCCACGCGGCCGACGCGCACCGCGCCGATCGGGCCGGCGAAGGGGATGTCGGAAAGGCAGAGGGCGGCGGAGGCGCCGTTCATCGAGAGCACGTCGGCGTCGTTCTCACCATCGGCGGAAAGCAGGATGGCGATGATCTGGGTGTCGTAGAAATAACCCTTCGGGAAGAGCGGCCGCAGCGGGCGGTCGGTCATGCGGCAGGTGAGGATTTCCTTTTCGGTGGGGCGTCCCTCGCGCTTGAAGTAGCCGCCGGGGAAAACGCCGGCTGCGGAGGCTTTTTCCTTGTACTCGACGGAGAGCGGGAAAAAGTCCTGGCCATCCTTGACCTTGGTGGCGGACACGGCGGTGACGAGGATGATGGTGTCACCGCAGCGGACGGTGACGGCACCGTCGGCGAGTTTGGCGAGTTTGCCGGTTTCGAACGTGATCGGATTGGTTCCGACGTCGCTCGTGAGTGTGTGGATATTCATGTTCGTTCTTTTTTCTTCTTCTTTTTCAGTGCGTACAGCCCGCTCGGCGGGATTGCCGGGCGGGCATTCGGTTTTTTCAGGACAAGATCCGCGCGGGGATGATCCTGCGGCGGAGGGTTTTGGCCTGCGGACCGGGCGGGGATTGGAAATGCCCGGGCCGTTTCGCGGGACAGCCACGGGTGTTTCTCCCGTGGCTGCCTTGCGGAAAGTGTTTAGTGGCGGAGTCCGAGGCCCTGGATGACCTGCTGGTATTTTTCCTCGGAGCCTTTCTTGATGTAGTCCAAAAGCTTGCGGCGCTGGGAAACCATCGTCAGCAGGCCGCGGCGCGAGGAGAAGTCCTTCTTGTGGGCGTTCAGGTGGTCCGTGAGGTGGAAGATCCGCTGGGTGAGGAGCGCCACTTGGTAGGGCGCGCTGCCGGTGTCTCCTTCGTGAAGCTGGTAGTCTTTCAGGTTGATTTCGTTGGTGCTCATGGTCTTGGGGGATGGATCCAGCGCGGGGCCGGATCGTCCTTGGTTACGGGTTGGGGGGCGGAAGAAAGCCCGTGCGTTCGGGTTTTGCAAGAGAATTGGCGGCACCGGCGGGAAATTTTTGAAATTTCCGGCACGGGCCGGCTGCGGCGATTCACGCTTCACAGGCCGCGTTTCATCATCCGGGGTAGCCAGCGGCGGCGGATGCGGCTATGACGCGGCTGCCCGATGTCCGCCAAAGCCACTGGAAAAGTCAGCGCCGCCGTGATGGCGAGCCGCGTTCTGGGCCTGCTGCGCGAGATGCTCTTCGCCGGGCTTTTCGGCGGCAGCAAGTGGATGGACTGTTTTTATCTGGCCTTCAAGGTGCCCAACCTGCTGCGCGACCTTTTCGCCGAGGGGGCGCTGTCGCAGGCCTTCGTGACGACCTTTTCCAAGAAACTCAAGGCTGAGGGCGAAACGTCCGCCTGGGCGCTGGCCAACAAGATGATGACGCTGGCCGCCGTCTTCATGAGCCTCGTCACGCTGCTGGGAATCGGCATCGCGCCGTGGATCGTCGGGTTCCTGACCTCCCTTTCCCGCGTCGGCAGCTCGCCGCGCAGCTACAATCCCGAGGAGATCGCGCTGACCATCACGATGGTGCGGGTGATGTATCCGTTCATTCTGCTCGTTTCGCTGGCGGCGCTGGTGATGGGCATGCTCAACGCGAAAAACGTCTTCGGCATGCCGGCGCTGTCGTCGTGTTTCTTCAATCTCGGCTCGATGATCGGCGGCGCGGCGCTCGGCTGGTGGATGGATCCCGCGTGGGGGAAAAACAGCCTGATCGGATTCTCCATCGGCGTGGTGATCGGCGGGCTGGCGCAGCTTGTCTGCCAGTTTCCGGCGCTGCGGCGCGCGGGCTACCGCTTCGTGGCGGATTTCCAATGGAAGGATTCCGGCGTGCGGCAGATCCTGAAGCTCATGGGTCCGGCGGTGATCGCCGCCTCCGTGGTGCAGGTGAACGTGGTGGTCAACGCGATGTTCGCCTACGGTGTGGGCGAGGGCGCGGTGAGCTGGCTGAGTTATGCCTTCCGGCTGATGCAGCTGCCCATCGGCGTCTTTGGCGTGGCGGTGGCCACGGTCACGCTGCCCGCGTTGTCGCGCGCGGCGGTGGGCGGCGTTGGCGCGGATTTCAGGCCCACGCTGGCGAGAGGGCTGCGGCTCGTCGCCTTTCTCGTCCTGCCGTCCATGCTCGGGCTGGTGCTGCTGGCCGGGCCGATCGTGAGCGTGCTCTACGAGCGCGGCGCCTTCGACGCCCGCGACCGGCTGCAAACCGCCGCCGCGCTGCGGGCATACGGATACGGGCTCTTGTGCTATGCATGGCTCAAGGTGCTGCAGCCCGCCTTTTACGCGATCGACAAACGCTGGCTGCCGATGATGGCGAGCATCATCGCGCTCGGCCTGAACCTCGGCTTCAACTGGTTCTTCGTCTTCGTCATGCGCCGGGGCCACGAGTCGCTGGCGCTGACCACCAGCATCAGCGCCACGGTGAATTTCCTCATCCTGTTCGCCGCGATGCGGAAATGCGCGGGCGACATCGGCACGCGGGACTTGCTGGGCCTGCTGGGGAAACTGGCGGTGGCCGGCGCGGCGCTGGCCGCAGTCTGCCTGGCGGCGAACCGCTTCTTTTTCATGGATCCGGCGCACCTGCCGTTCTGGCCGCGCGCCCTGGGTCTGATGGCCACCGTCGGCGCGGCGGCCGTCGCGTACTTCGCGGCGGCAAGCCTGCTCAAGGTGGCCGAAGCAAGGGACGCGCTGGAAATGATCACCCGCCGTCTGCGGGGTTGAGTTCACTCCGCGGACATCCGGCCGAAGCCCGGGCGGCGCTCAGGGCGAAAGCCGCTCGATGTCCCAGCCCGCATTCTGTTTCCGATAGAGAAACCGGTCATGCAGGCGGGCCGGGCCGCCCTGCCAGAACTCGATCGTTTCCGGCGCCACGCGGTAGCCGCCCCAGAACGAGGGCAGCGGGATTTCGCCGTGTTGGAACTTCTCGCGGATCTCGTGGAGTTTCTGCATCAGGAATTTCCGCGAGGTGATCACCTCGCTCTGGTTGGAAACCCACGCGCCGATCTGCGAGTCGCGCGGCCGCGAGGCGAAGTAGCGCAGCGACTCCGCGGTGCTGATTTTTTCCGCGCGGCCCTGGATGATGACCTGGCGCTCCAGCGCGATCCATGGAAACAGCAGCGAGACCTGCGGATTGGCGGCGATCTGCGCGGCCTTGCGGCTGCCGTAGTTGGTGAAAAACACGAAGCCTTCCCGGTCATAGTACTTGAGAAGAACCGTGCGCTGATAGGGCATGCCGCCCGCATCCACCGTGGCGAGCGTCATCGCATTGGGCTCATGCACCGCCAGCTCGGTGGCCTGGATGAACCATTCGGAAAACTGCGCCACCGGCTCCGGGTTCAGCTCCTCGCGCCGCAGGCCGCGGTCGGAATATTCTTTGCGGAAGTCGGCGAGGTTCATGCGCTAGCCCTAGCCCCGGCCGGGCGGCCATGCAAGCCGCGCATCGACAACGGGCGGATCCCGCCTAGACTCCCGAAGCATGACCGCCGCCGCACCCCACGCCATTCCCGCCGTCTGCCCGGAGCTGGGCATTGAGGTCCCCGTGGAGCGGATTGACCAGGAGCTGCGCAAACTCTGGGAGCAGGACGAGGCGCGCACCAACGCCTCGCTGATGAATCTCGTGGTTTATTCCGAGAAGCCCGGCGCGCTGCTGGAGAATTCCGCCATCGTCCGCAATCTGACCCGCGAGCACGCCTGCCGCGCCATCCTGGTGGAGATCGACCGCGCCGAGCCGCTGCCCGGCCTGCGGGCATGGATCACCGCGCACTGCCACCTCGCCCACGGCCGCAAGTCGGTGTGCTGCGAACAAATCGCGTTTTATCTAACCGGCAAAGTGACCGGCCGCTTCCGCAACACCGTCTTCGCCCACCTCAACTCCGATCTGCCGCTCGTCTTCTGGTGGCAGGGCGCGCTTTCCGACATTCTAACCGAAAGGCTGGTCAGCGTGATGGACCGGCTCATCATCGACAGCGCCTGCTGGGCGGATCCCGCGGCCTCCTTCCGGCGGATCGAGCAAGCGGCCCAGGCCAACGCCGACCTCATCCTCCAGGACCACGAGTGGACGCGCACCTGGCAGGTCCGGGTGGGCGTGGCCGGCATCTTTGACGATCCCGCCGCCCAGCAGGCGCTGCCGGACATCGACAGCGTGGAAATCACCCATCATCCCGCACACCGGAATTCCGCGCTGCAACTGCTCGCATGGCTGGCCGTGCAGGCGGGATGGAAGGATCTGGAAAGCGCGGAATTCGCGTTCGAATCCCCGGCGGGCAAGGCGATTCAAGTCACGTTGAAGCAGGACGCCGGTGCGCCGGCGATTTCCTCGCTGGTCCTGCGGGCCGGGCCCAAATCCGCGCACATCACGCAGGCCGCGGGCGCGACTCATGTGGAACGCCGCATCGAGGCTCCCGGCTACCAGGTCAGCTCGCTTGCTCCGGTGGACCCGTCATCTCCCGAGGAACTCGTGGGCCTGCAACTCGCGCGCGGAGGAAAAAACTCGCTGTTCCAGAAAATTCTGCCGCGGTTCCGGAAGTTGTTGGAAAAGCACAGCGCGCCCACCTGATAGGGGGATCACCATGGCGGATTCTGTTGGCGCACTGCCTCGTAAAGCACGATGGCGACTGCGGTGGCGAGATTCAGGCTGCGCGTGCCGCCGGGTGCCATCGGAATGCGCAGCGCGCGGTCGCCGGCGTCGCGGACCAATTCTTCCCGCAGGCCTTTCGTTTCCTTGCCGAAGACCAGATAGTCGCCGGGCTTGAAGGAGGCTTCCCATGGCGTCGCGGCGGCCTTGGTGCTCAGAAACCAGAATGTGGCGCAGGGCCCGGCCGCCGCCCGCAGTTCGTCCAGCGAACTCCAGACGCGCAGTTTCACCTCGCGCCAGTAATCAAGGCCGGTGCGGCGGACGTGTTTGTCATCGAGCGAAAACCCGAGCGGTTCGATGAGATGCAGCTCGCAATCCGCGGCCAGCGCCAGCCGCCCCGCGGCCCCGGCGTTGTGGGGAATCTCCGGTTCTAACAAAACGATGCGGAACATGGCCGGAAATCAGGACGGCTCCCTGCGGCGGGCCAGGGTGATCGAGAGGCCGAGCGCGCCGATGAAGATCAAATAGCAGGCGAGCAGTTCAAGATAGCTCTTGCAGATTTTCGGAATATCCGGCGAGAAAGCGTCACCCAGCGATGCTTTCCAAAAGGCGGCTCCGCCCATCACGCGGTTGAAGACGTAGATGATTAGCAGCGCGGCGGCGATCAAACCCGAGCCCGCGTGGTGGCCCAGCGTGGCCAGGAAATGCACCATCACGCGGCGGTGCCTGATGGTTGTAACCAGCGCGACGAGCAGGAGCGCGCTGATCACCCAGGCTTCGGGAATGCGGCGCTGGAGAATTTCCGAAATGAAATCCTCGACCTCGCCCACGAATGCCGCGATCAAGCCGAGCGCAAGAACCCGGCAGACCGGCCGGTAGGCTCCCGCGTGCGGCGAGGCCCCAAGCACCACCGCGGCCGACGCCAGCAGCAGGAAGGCCTGCAGCAATTCCACGGTTCCGCGCTCGACGGGCACCGACGGCCTGTTGGGCAGCCATGCTGGCAGCAGGATCGCCACGCAGCCCCCGCAGATCATCAGCACGCGCACCAAAGTTCGCGACCATGCGGGTTTTCTCTGGGGTCTGGCCAGCGTGTCGCTCATTGACGCGTTGCCTAAGGCTTTCATCCAATCGATGCAAGACCCGGTTCCTGAACTGTGGGCGGCGGCTGTTAAGAATATGGCAAAAATCCACCATACTTTAGCCATCCATTTTTCGGTGCGTTTTTTGCTCCTTTTTGCGTTTTCGCCCGAATTTCCAACAATGCTTACATTTTCCCATCCTGCTGATTTTCAGCGTTTTAAGATGGAGGCGGAGGTGGGAATTGAACCCACGCATGACGGTTTTGCAAACCATTGCCTTACCACTTGGCTACTCCGCCGTGCGCTTGGCGCGGGGAGGAAGTGATTACGCGCTGAGGCTGCGGGTGTCAATGCCCGGGTTTTCGGAAAAAACGGCGTCGAGCGCGGTGATCGCATGATCCAGCCCCGCCGGGGTGGTGCAGAGGGGAGGCATCAGTACGAGGGTGTCGAGGATCGGCCGGGTAAGCAGGCCATGGGCGCGGGCGGCGTGGCAGATGGCCTCTCCGCTGCGGTTTTCCGGTGGGAATTTCGTGCCATCCGGCTGGCGGATTTCGATGCCGGCGATGAAGCCGCACTGGCGGACCTCGTGGATGATCGGGTGGGTGGCTTTCAGCGCGGCGAGCCCGGCGCGGAGGTGTTCGATTTTCGCCGGCAGTTTTGCGAGGGTTTGCTCCCGTTGGAATACATCGAGGCTGGCCAGCGCGGCGGCGCAGCCGGACGGATTGGCGGTATAACTGTGGCCATAGTAGAACGCCCGCTCCGGCGAGCCGAGGAATGCGGCGTAAACTTTCCCGGTGGTGAGCGTGGCGGCCAGCGGCAGGTAACCTCCGGTGAGGCCCTTGGCGAGGCAGAGGAAATCCGGGATCACGTTTTCCCGCTGGCAGGCGAACATGCTGCCGGTGCGGCCAAAGCCGGTCATGACTTCATCGAGGATGAGGTGGACTCCGGTATCATCGCACCAGGCCCGGAGCGCGGCGAGCATGCCCGCCGGCCATGGACGCATTTCGTTGACGCCCTGGATGAGCGGCTCGATGACCACGGCGGCGATGGTGCGCGCATCGATGCCGCGCAGTTCCGCCAGCGAACGGATGCGGGTGACGGGATAACCATGTTTGAGGAGCCCGAAAAACCGGCTCACGCCGCCGAGCGAGGCCGCGCCGAGGGTGTCGCCGTGGTAGCCATCGGCGAAGGCGATGAAGCGGGCGCGTTCCGGTTCGCCAGTCTGCATGCGGTATTGCGCGGCCATTTTGAGGGCGCATTCGATCGCGGTGGAGCCGTCGTCGGAAAAAAACACGCGTTCCAAGGTGTTTCCGGGAAAGAAGGCGCAGAGTTTTTCCGCGAGTTCCGCGGCGAGCGGATGGGTGAAGCCGAGGAAGGAAACATGCGCGGTTTTTTCCAACTGAGTGCGGATGGCGGCGGAGATCGCCGGATGGGCGTGGCCGTGGATGTTGGTCCAGATCGACGAGTTGCCGTCCAGGTAGCGGCGGCCTTCGGAATCCCACAGCCACTCGCCCTCGCCGCGCGTCAGCACCAGCGGTTCGTGATCCGGCGCGCACCACTCGCCCTGCCGGGTGAAGGGATGCCAGCAGTGCGCCTGATCGGCCTGGATCCATCGGCGGGTGTCGTCACGCATCGGCGCGAGTATGGAGGGATCGCGCGGGGCGGAAAGCGGATTTACGCGATCACGTCATTGGATGATGTCCGGAAATGGGGTATCACACGTCTGTCGCTGCGAATGCCACCCCCCCAGGCATCGCGGAAACCGACACACTCCCCCCAAAAAGACGGTCGGCGGATGTAGGAGGCTCCCCCCTCCAACATCCGCCGATTTGTTTTTTACGCGATCACGGGCTTGCCAATGGCCGGAAATGGGATATGACCTGCGCGTCGCCGCGAACATTTCCCCCGAATGCAGCGGATCACGACAGCCTCCCCCCGATCCCCCCGAGAACAATCCCCCCGAGAAAATCAGTCGGCGGATGCTGGAGTTCCCCCTCTTCGGCATCCGCCGATTCAGTTTGCGGACGGTCTTGGTTTTCGGTGGCGGTTTCGTCAGTTCTCCAAAAGTGATAGATCCCGCCACACCTGCCGAGTCTCGCGGCCACGTCACCGATCCACTTTCCGGCGGAGAATTCTTCCAACCGATGATCGCGCGCGATGCAACCGGCCAATCCGTCCTCACCTGGCCCCGGAGCCATGGAGACCGGCTTCACTCGGAATGAACGGGGCTGTGATCCGGAATCATCATGCCTTCGAAATACGGGGATTGAATGGTGAGGCGAAGATTCAGATTCCTTCCAGCATGCCTTTGAGATTTCCGAAGAAATGATCCAGCTCATCGCTGCTCGGCTCCGCGCCGAGGATGTCTTCGTAACTCGTGTGTTCGAGATGTTCGTCGTCCAGTTCGCCGATGAACGAGCTGGGCTGGCAGCCGGTTTCCTGGCCCCACTTGATGCGCTTGGAGCAGTAGGTCATCGTCAGGTGATCCTGTGCGCGGGTGATGCCGACGTATAACAGGCGGCGTTCCTCGTCCTTGGTGCCTTCCGCGATGCTGCGGGTGTGGGGCAGGAATCCCTCTTCGAGGCCTACGAGGAAGACGATGGGGAATTCCAAGCCTTTGGAGGCGTGGAGGGTGATGAGGGTGGCGCCTTGTTTTTTCTCCAGTTCGTCATCCTCGCGTTCGGAAGCGAGGGCGCTATCGTCGAGGAAAGACTGGAGTTTCTTGCCCTTGGAAACGTGGGCGCGGAGGCTGTCGATGACCATCTGGATGCCTTCGCCGCGCTGCTGGCGCTCGTTGTCGGTCTTGCAGCCGCGCTCGATCCATTGGAGGTATTCGATCTCCTTGATGAGTCCGTGGAGGACATCGGCGGGGTTTTCGCGGTTCAGCTCGATGCGGTTTTTCGCGCCGGCGATGAGGGCGACGAAGGACTCGATGGCGAGGCGGGCCTTGGGGCCGATGGTGTCGGTGAAATTCGGGTCGCAGAGCGCCTGCCAGACGGATTCGTGGTGTTCGCGGCTCCAATCGGTGGCGAGCACGGCGGTGGATTGGCCGATGCCTCTGTTCGGAGCGTTCAGGATGCGGAGCAGCGGGACGTCGGCGTCGGGCGAGGCTAACAACTGGGCGTAGGCGAGCACGTCGCGGACTTCTCGGCGGTCGTAGAAACTCTGCGCGCCGACCATGCGGTAGGGGATCTTGCGCTCGCGCAGCGCGAGTTCGAGCTTGCGGCTCTGGCTGTTGGTGCGGAAGAGCACGGCGAAGTCCTCCCACTGGCGGCCGACGGCGCTTTTGCCGGCAAGGATTTCCTCGGCGATGAACTCCGCCTCCTCGTCATCGCCGGGCATGGCGACGATGCGCACGGGATCGCCGCCCTTGCGGGTGGAGCGGAGGATTTTCTCGCGGCGTCCGCGGTTGTGCTTGATGAGGGAGTTGGCGGTGTGGAGGACGGCGTGGGTGGAGCGGTAGTTTTCCTCCAGGCGGATGATTTTCGGGTTTGGGAAAAAGCGCTCGAATTCCAGGATGTTCGCGGTTTCCGCGCCGCGCCAGCCGTAGATGGATTGGTCGTCATCACCGACAACGCAGACGTGGCAGGGCGGCCCGACGAGCTGTTGGAGGAGCTGCATCTGGAGGCTGTTCGTGTCCTGGAACTCGTCCACGGTGACGCGGGTGAAACGCTGGCGGAACATGTCCCGGACATCGGCGTGTTCGCGGAGGATTTTCTCGCCGAAGAGCAGGAGGTCATCGAAGTCCACGGCATTCTGGGCGCGGAGTTCGTTCTGATAGGCGACGGCGAGGTTGGCGAAAAAATCGTCCTCCAGCTCCGCGGGATCGAGGCCCTTGTTCTTGGCGTTGGAGATCGCGCCGAGCACGGTTTCCGGTTTCACCTTTTCATCGGAGCCGCCCTTGCGGACGAGGAGCTGTTTCATCAGGCCGACCTGGTCCGAGTGCGAGCAGATCGAGAAATTCTTCTTGTAGCCGAGCTTGTCGATGCCGCCGCGCAGCAGTCGGACGCAGAGCGAGTGGAAGGTGCAGACGGTCATCTCGGAGGCCGCCTTCTTGGAGACCATGCCGGCGATGCGCTCGCGCATTTCGGAGGCGGCCTTGTTGGTGAAGGTGACGGCGAGGACTTCCGCGGGCGGGATCTTCTTTTCCAGCATGTGGGCGATCCGGCAGGTGACGGTGCGCGTCTTGCCGGTGCCCGCGCCGGCGAGGATCAGGACAGGGCCGTCCAGCGCGGCCACGGCCTGGCGCTGGGCGAGGTTGAGGGAGTCGAAGGAGAACGGGGATGCCATTGGCGCGCGGAGTCAAGCGGGGCGCGGGCGGGCTGGCGAGCCCGGAGTGAGAAATGCAACCAGCCGCATCTCCCTATCTTCGCGGAAGCCGGTAACGAACGCTGAGCTCGCGGGGCCTGATCGAGAACGGCCCGCGCTTTTCTCTAACCGCAGGATCATCGCAGCCCTCTGCCGTGCCGCCCGGTTCAGCGCCGTGGCGGAGCCTGGAGCGCCCACACAGATCAGGCGGGTCTTCGTCGGCTCCCGCGAAATTCCGCCATGTGCCAGCGGACGGGCAATCCCGGGAATCAGGCCTTGGCGGCCTCGGCGCGGAAAGCATGGTAGATCCGGTCCTTGAGTGCGGCGCGCTCGAATTTCATCTTCTCCATCTCCGTGTCGGACACCGGCTGTTGGCGTTCCTCCAGATTGCGGATCTCGTCATCAATGTAGTCGTGCCGGGCGACGAGCGAGTCGAAGTCCTTATTGGTCTTCCGGAGGGTTTCGATCATCCGATGGTATTCGGGAAACTCGTGGACGATGTCGTGGTGTTCGGAGAGCATGTTCGGGGATTTCTACGGTTGGTGGTTTTGAAACGTGCGGTATTCTGGACAAGCCGGCCGCGGGTAGGCCAGAGGAAAAGAGCGGATTTTATGAGAGCAGGGCGGCATCCGCGCGCGGCTGACCCTATCGAATCACATCCTTTGCATGGGTTGCTGAATGCTTGCGGAGCGGCCGCGGCGGGAGACGATCCCGGCCCCTTCGCCCGCAGGGCGGAACTTCATCCGAATCCACGTTCATGACATCGTCTCGCATCACCGCCGTCCTGCTCTGGCTGGGCGCGGGTTTCATGGGGTGCGGTTCCGCAGGAACCCCGCCGGCCGCCGCCACGTCCGCCACTGCGGAGCCCACGGGCATCCTCGTTGGAAAACTCGCGGAGGGCTCGGCCTACGACCGGTTGGCGTCGCTGCCGGTGCTCTACAAGAGCGCGGAGAATCCCTACGTCCAGGAACTCGCGCTGCTGACCCAGCTCCAGGTGCAATATGCCTATGGTTCGGATGCATCGGGCAAATACGGCTCGGCCGGTTTCCCGGAGGATTCGACCTGGGGAAACACCGAGGTCCGCAGGTTCCGGCTGGGCATGAAGGGGCGGCTTTTCAGCAAGCTGTTCTTCCTGAACCTGACGGATCTTTATCCGGACCTCACGCCGCGCGTTTACAAGCGCACGCCGGAAACGTACGTCACCTGGATGGAGAACGACGCCTTCAACGTTTCCGCGGGCAAGACCGAGCTGAAGTTCAACCGCGAGCAGGAATACTCGTCGAAGGAATTCCTGCCCTTCGAGCGCA
>Ga0114939_10001310_pt1 | contig 19691 bp, 12 predicted proteins | sample AshMeaCrysSpring_FD_87196 | JGI IMG/M metagenome (GOLD analysis project Ga0114939, IMG submission 87196) | Groundwater microbial communities from Big Spring, Nevada to study Microbial Dark Matter (Phase II) - Ash Meadows Crystal Spring | ecosystem: Environmental > Aquatic > Deep subsurface >...
AACCGGATCGCGTGGCTCGAAAGGGTTCCCTCGACATCGAGGCTCGCCGACTGCACGGCTGCCGCCGCATGGGCCGCGTGCCGGTAGGCGGCGAGGCCCGCGTTCACGCGCAGCGTCCCGTCACTGCCGCCGCCATAGCTGGCCATGGCCTCGACCGTCTCGAGCCGGTGCTCGCCGTGGCGCAGCCCCTTGCCCGTGAACTGCAGCTCGAACGCCGGCGCGTTCCAGTCGCCGCGCGCCGAAGCCGAGGCCTTCAGGCTGCCCGCCGCCGCGGCCTTCGTCGCAGGCGGCAGCAGGTCGGCGAGCGTCGGCACGTCGAGCTGGACTTCGAGCGCGCGATCGGGCGCGCCGAGGCCGCCGCGCGCGGTCAGGCGCGCGGTGCGCACCGAGAGGTCGACGTCGACATCGAACCGCTGCGCGGCATCGACGACGACGCGGCCGCGGCCGGCGATGGGGCGGCCGTAGGCGTGGCTGTCGGCCAGCTCGAAGCGCAGCCGCCCGGCGGGCTGTGGCCCGAGCACCCCGTCGACGAGCAGGCTGCCGGTGAGCCGCGCATCGAACCCGCGGACCAGGCGGCCGGGTTCGAAGCGATGCAGGCTGCCGTGCAGGTCGACGCGGCGGGCCCCGGTGAACTCGACCGTTCCGGCGGCGGTGGCCTGGCCCTCGCCAAGCGCGAGGCTGGCCTGATGGATCGTCGCCAGCTGCGGGGTGAAGCGGCCGTCGAACTTCAGCGCCGCCGCCGGCTGCCCACGATGGTCGAGCTCGGCGGTGACGAGGATCGCCTCCGCCGTGCGCCGGGCCTGCAACTGCCCGTCGATGCGCAGCCGGTGCAGCGCGCCGTGCAGTTGCGACGGATCCACGTCGTCGAGCTGTGCGCGTGCCTGCCAGTGGCCGTCGGCCAAGGCGACCGCGAACTCGCCGCGGGCCGAACCCTGCTGCAGGAGCCCGGCGACGCGCTCGAACTTCAGCTGCCGGGCCTCGAGTTCGACCTGCGCGGTGGCGCTGCGGGCCGGGATGCGGCCGGCATCGATCAGCCCGGGGGCGCGATTGACGACCGAGAGCTGGCCGGTGATGCGGTTCATCGCGGCGTCTGGCGCCAGCTGCGCCTTGATGGCGAGATCGGCCCGCGGCGCCGCCGGATGCCAGTGCTGCGGATCGACGCCGGCGAGATCGACGGACAGCGACTTGACGGCGGGGCGGGCGAAACTGGCGATCACCGCGTTGAAGCTGCCCTGTGCCGCCCCCGACAGCGCGCCGTCGAGCGTGAACTCGACCAGCGAGCCTTGCGCCCGCACGGCGGCGCCGACCGCCTTGTCGTGCACCTGCGCCATCACCTGCCCGCGGGCGTCGAAGGTGAACGGCCGCGGCGCGCGCAGGTCGGCCGCCACGTCGGCGCGATGCGGGCCGAGCGCGACCTTGCCGTCCTCGATGCGGTAGCCCTCCGGCCCGGCGGTGGCCTTCGCATCGATCGACTGCAGGCTGAACGCCTTGCCGTCGACGGCGACGGTGAGCCGGCCGACCGTGACTCGCTGCGCGGTCACGTGCAGCGGGATGCCGATGTCGAGCGCTGGCGCGTGGTCGTGCGGATCGGTCTTCACGTCGACGAGCAGCGTCGCCGCGGCGAGGTTCGCGAAGTCGAAGCGCAGCGGCCGGGCGTCGAAGTTCAGCAGCCGCGCCCGCAATTCGGTCAGCTCGACGGTCGTGTTCCTGACCTTGACGCGCAACCCGGCGAAGCCGAACTCGCCGAGCAGCGAGCCAAAGCCGCCCGTGGCTTCGATGCCGACCGGCGCGTATCGGTTGGCCAGGACGACCAGCGTGTTCATCCCGCTCGTGGTGGCCAGCAGCCAGGCGGCGACTGCGGCCAGCACGGCCGCCGTCAGCAGCAGGCTGACGTTCGTGTGCAGCAGCGAATGCAGCAGCGAGCGCAGCAGCAGGCGTGGCCCGCGCCGCCGGGTCGCGGCCGGCGCGGGCGGCGCGCTGTCGGGCAGCGGCCCGGCCGGGAGCGGAGGCTGCGGCTCGGTCATCTCTAGAAGGCAATGGAGACGTTGAAGGCCACGCGTACGCCGCCCGTGCGGTCGGCCCAGGCCACGTCGACCGCCAGCGGGCCGGCCAGCGTTCGATAGCGGGCGCCGAGGCCGTAGCCGCGCGCCAGCGGCTGCGAGAACAGGTCGTTGCTGGCGTCGCCGGCGTCGACGAACACGGCCGCGCCCCACTGCTCGGTGAGCCAGCGCACGTACTCGGCCGACAGCACGAGCAGCGTCGTGCTGCCGGTGACCGAGGTGCCCTCGCTGGCGCCGAGGCTCTGGAACGCGTAGCCGCGCACCGAGCCGACGCCGCCGGTGCGGAACAGGAACTCGTTCGGCACGACGCGCGGGTCGTCGACGGCGACATGGCCAGCCTGCCCGCGCAGCAGCAGCTGGTCGCGCGGCGACAGCGGCAGGTAGTAATTGATGCGGGCGTAGCCGCGTACGAAGCCCGTCTGCAGGAAGTTGCTGACGCTGCTGCGACCGATGCCGCCGGTGCCGGACAGCGTGATCACCGTGCCCTTTGTCGGGTTGGTCAGCGAGTCCACCGCGCGCCAGGTCCAGGCGTAGGTGGCGGCGAACGTGTCGTTGACGACATCCTGCTCCGGCGCACCCTCGACGGTGCGCGACTCGTGCTGGACGCTGAGGTTGATCTGGTGGTCGTAGCTCATCGACCCGTGGTCGCGCCTGAAGGTCCGCTGCGCGCCCAGGGCCCAGCGGTCAGTCGCGGTGCCCTCGCTGTCGGTGAACTCGAGCAGCGCGCCAACCGAGTCCTGCACGCCGCCCGGGCGCATCGGCAGGTAGATGTCGGCGTAGGCGGACTGTCGCGTCCGGTCGAGGCTGACGCCGGACTGCAGCGAGTAGGGGTGGCCGAACAGGTTGGCCTGCCGGTAGGCGGCCTCGCCGCGCACGCCGACATCGCTGGAAACGCCGAGGGCGAACGAGGCGCGCTTGGTCTGCGCCTCGCGAACCTCGACCAGCACCGGCAGCACAGTGCCTTCGGCCTTCGCCGGGTCGACGTCGACGATCACCGTGCCGAAGTAGGGCGAGCGCTGCAGCCGGCGCTGGAACTCGAGCAGCTTGTCGGCGTCGTAGCGCTCGCCGGGCTCGACCGGGTTGTAGCGGTCGATCAGCCCGCGTTCGTAGCGCACGAGGCCGCGCACTTCGAGCGGCCCCAGCGTGTACTCGGGGCCGGAGTCGATCTGCACGAACAGCTGGGCGGAGGCCTGCTCGCTGTCGACCAGCGCCACCGCGTCGGCCAGCCGCGCGGCCGCGAAGTCGCGGGCGCGGACGCGGTTGAGCAGACGTGTCTTGGCCGCCGACCAGCGCGCCTCACGAAACGGTTCCCCGACCCGAAGTTCCCAGCTCGCGCGAAGCTCGTCCGCCCGCTCGGTCTGCCCGGCAAGCGCGCCGGCGAACTCGATGGTGACTTCGGCGATCCGCGTCCGCCGCCCGAGGTCGAGCTGCAGCGTGTAGCGGGCAGCGCCCGTGTCGTCCGGGCTGATGGTCAGGCCCGGCGTGAAGTAGCCCTCGGTGGCCAGCACGTCGAGCGTGTCGCCGCGCAGCCGGCGCAGCCGGCGCTCCTCATCCTCGACGTCGATCGACTCCGACGCCGCCTCGACGCGCAAGACCTGCTCGAGCAGTTCGGCGGTCTCCTTCGGCGGCGGAGAGGTGACTTCGAATCGGGCCAGCGGCACCTCCGGTCTGGCCGGTGGTGCAGCGGGATCCTCCGCCGCGTTGGCGCACCCCAGCGCCGCCATCGTGACCAGGAGCAGGATTCGGATCCGAAGCACTCGGGGAAGGCGGACGGGCGGGCCTTGCGGCCGGGATCGACGCGGCATTCTATCGAGGCGTTGAAATCGGCCGGGCGAAGCCCAACGTACGCCGGCGAGTCGCCGTCTTCACTCTCGTGGGTGCCTTTCATGCGCCAGGACAAACTGACCACCAAGTTCCAGGAAGCGCTGGCCGATGCACAGTCGATCGCGGTCGGCAACGACCACCAGTACCTCGAACCGATCCACGTGCTGGCCGCCATGCTGCGGCAGAGCGACGGCGCCGCCCGTTCGCTGCTCGCGCGTGCCGGCGCCAACGTCGGCGCGATGAACGCGGCGGTCGATAACGCCTTGCGCGGCCTGCCGCAGGTCAGCGGCACCGACGGCCAGGTGCAGATCGGCCGCGAGCTGATGGCGGTGCTGAACCAGGCCGACAAGGAAGCGCAGAAGCGCGGCGATGCCTACATCGCCAGCGAGATGTTCCTGCTCGCGGTGGCCGACGACAAGGGGCTGGCCGGCCGCACCGCGCGCGACCACGGCCTGGCCCGCAAGGCGCTGGAGGCGGCGATCGACGCCGTGCGCGGCGGCGGCAGCGTCGGCAGCCCCGAGGCCGAGGGCCAGCGCGAGGCGCTGAAGAAGTACACGATCGATCTCACCGAGCGCGCCCACCAGGGCAAGCTCGACCCGGTGATCGGCCGCGACGACGAGATCCGTCGCACGATCCAGATCCTGCAGCGGCGGACCAAGAACAACCCGGTGCTGATCGGCGAGCCGGGCGTGGGCAAGACGGCGATCGTCGAGGGCCTGGCGCAGCGGATCGTCAACGACGAGGTGCCCGAGACGCTCAAGGGCAAGCGTGTGCTGACGCTCGACATGGCGGGCCTGCTCGCCGGCGCCAAGTACCGGGGCGAATTCGAGGAGCGGCTCAAGGCGGTGCTGAAGGAGATCGCCGCCGAGGAAGGGCGGATCATCGTCTTCATCGACGAGCTGCACACGATGGTCGGCGCCGGCAAGGCCGAGGGCGCGATCGACGCCGGCAACATGCTCAAGCCGGCGCTGGCCCGCGGCGAGCTGCACTGCATCGGCGCCACCACGCTCGACGAGTACCGCAAGTACATCGAGAAGGACGCGGCGCTGGAACGCCGCTTCCAGAAGGTGCTGGTCGACGAGCCGAGCGTGGAGAGCACGATCGCCATCCTGCGCGGGCTGCAGGAGCGCTACGAACTGCACCACGGCGTGGAGATCACCGACCCGGCGATCGTCGCCGCGGCGGAACTCTCCCACCGCTACATCACCGACCGCTTCCTGCCCGACAAGGCGATCGACCTGATCGATGAGGCGGCCGCCCGCATCAAGATGGAGATCGACTCCAAGCCGGAGGCGATGGACCGGCTCGACCGCCGGCTGATCCAGCTGAAGATCGAGCGCGAGGCGGTGAAGAAGGAAGCCGACGAGGCCTCGCGCAAGCGGCTGGGCATCATCGAGGAAGAGATCCGCCGGCTGGAGAAGGAATACGCCGATCTGGACGAGGTGCTGCGCGCCGAGAAGGCGGCGGTGCAGGGCTCGGCCAGCATCAAGGGCGAGATCGACAGGCTGAAGGCGCAGATGGCGGAGCTGCAGCGCAAGGGCCAGTACGACAAGCTGGCCGAGATCCAGTACGGCAAGCTGCCGCAGCTGGAGGCGCAGCTGCACGCGGCGGAGAAGGGCGGCAAGGGCAAGACCGAGTTCAAGCTGCTGCGCAAGGAAGTCGGCGCCGAGGAGATCGCCGAGGTCGTCTCGCGCGCCACCGGGATTCCTGTGTCCAAGATGATGCAGGGCGAGCGCGAGAAGCTGCTGAAGATGGAGGAGCGGCTGCACTCGCGCGTGGTGGGCCAGGACGAGGCGGTGCGGCTCGTCTCCGAGGCGATCCGCAGGTCGCGCGCGGGCCTCGCGGACCCGAACCGGCCGCTGGGATCGTTCCTCTTCCTTGGCCCCACGGGGGTGGGCAAGACCGAACTGTGCAAGGCGCTGGCCGAGTTCCTGTTCGACAGCGAGGAGCACCTGGTGCGCGTCGACATGAGCGAGTACATGGAAAAGCACTCGGTCGCGCGGCTGATCGGCGCGCCGCCCGGCTACGTCGGCTACGAGGAGGGCGGCCAGTTGACCGAGCAGGTGCGCCGGAAACCCTACTCGGTGATCCTGCTCGACGAGGTCGAGAAGGCGCACCCGGACGTGTTCAACGTACTGCTGCAGGTGCTCGACGACGGCCGCATGACCGACGGCCAGGGCCGCACGGTCGACTTCAAGAACACGGTGCTGGTGATGACCTCGAACCTCGGCTCGCACGAGATCCAGCGCCTGGCCGGGCAGGACTACGACCTGATCAAGGAGGCGGTGATGGGCGAGGTGCGCAGGAATTTCCGCCCCGAGTTCGTCAACCGCATCGACGAGATCGTCGTCTTCCATGCGCTCGACCAGAAGCACATCGCCTCGATCGCGAGGATTCAGCTCAAGCGCCTGGAGCAGCGGCTGGCGGCGCAGGAGATGAAGCTGGAGGTCTCGGACGCGGCGCTGGCCGAGATCGCCAAGGTCGGCTTCGATCCGGTTTACGGCGCGCGGCCGCTGAAGCGCGCGATCCAGCAGCAGATCGAGAATCCGGTCGCCAGGCAAGTGCTCGAAGGCAAGGTCGGGCCGAAGGACGTGGTGCCGGTGGACTTCCGCGACGGGAAGTTCTCGTTCGAGCGGACCGTGCACTGAGCCCCAGGGCGCGCCTCAATCCACGACCCCGCTGGCGTTGAACGACTGCGAGGCCATCCTGCCGCGCCAGAGGTTGGCGGTCTGTGCGAGCGGCGCGGCGGGCTCCGGCGTGCGGTACTCGAGCCGGTATTGCGCAAATCCCTGCAGCGCGCCGATCTCGACCGGTTTGCCATCCTTCAGTACGTGCCAGCGCGGCTCGACCAGGTCGATCTCGACGCTGTGCGCCGCCCCCGGCGCCAGCGTGATCAGGTCGGCGGCGGTGGGCGCGGCCGTCCTGCAGCTTTCGGCGGCCACCGGAGGGGGCAGCGGCGGACCCCAGTCGACCGGCACCAGATGGAACGCGCAGCGGTCGGCAAAGTCGACCACCACGAGCGGCGCGTCCGAGGCGTTGGCCAGCGTAATACGCAGCTTCGGGCTCAGCGGCCCCACCTGCGGCACGTTCGGGCGGCGCGGCTCGGGACGGCGCACGACCTCGAGCTTCATGCCAAGGCGGCTCCAGCGGTAGCCGCGAATCACGGCGGTGCCGCCCGGGCTCAGGGCGACCTCGACCTCCATCGGCACCTGCAGCTGGTCGCGCGCGCCGCGCCGCTCCTCGATCGCCCGTCCGGCGCCCTCCTCCACGAAGAGCTGTTCGATGCCGTACTTCACCACCGCGCCCACGGCGGCGCCACGCCAGCCCAGCCGCCAGGCGTCCTCGGTGCGGCCGCGGATGAACGGGCCGTCGGCGGGCCGCGCGGTGCCGGCGCCGGCCGCCTCGTACAACCCCTCGCCGGCCGGTCGCAGCCGCGTGTACATCACCTCGTGCCGGCGGCGGTCCCGCGCGGCGGCGAGCAGCGGATCGAGGCCCTCGGGTCGCACATGGTTGATCTCGTACTGCAGGCGGACGAAGTCGCCGCGGAACAGATCGCGCGGGTCGACCGGCGCCGTGCGCAGGTACACCACCTGCCCGGTGCGGAAGATCCACTCGCGCTCGGCGGCCATCGACGCCAGCACGGCCAGTTGCGCCGTCACCGCCAGCGCAATCCACAGGCGGGCGCTCGGCCGCGTCATGTCCGCACCTGCTGCGCGCGGCGGCGATTGCGCGCGTAGAAGTTGCCGACCAGGAACAGGCCCACGCCGAGGGCGACGAACACGGCCGCGCGCGCCAGCAGGCTGCCGAACAGGTCGGCGTAGCGGCTGACCGTGATCAGCGCGAAGTACAGGCACCCTGCGCCGACCAGCCGCGGCTGCAGGCGCGCGCTGCCTTCGAGGATCAGCAGCGTGGCCAGCGCGAGTCCGATCACCTTGAACGGCAGCGCCACGGCCCAGCCGCCGCCCTTGACGTGCGCCAGCATGCAGCCCGCCACGATCGCCACGCCGACGGCGATCAGCGCCGCCTGCCCGTGCCGATAGGCGTCGAGCCGCCCCCAGCCGCCGCGCGAAAGCCGCCACGCGGCCGCCGCGAGCGAGGCGGCGAACAGCGTCGCCGCCACACCCAGATAGGCGGCGAGTTCCGGCCTGGCGAAATGCTGCCGTCCGAGGTAGCCGGCCAGGCCTGGAAAACTCAGCACGAAGTTGCAGGCGAGCACGACGAACAGGCCGACCGCATGCAGCGGCCGCTCGGCCTCGGGAAACGACGTCTCCGGCGCGGCGATCGAGGCGATGAGGATCGCGGCGCCGGTCACGTAGAGCAGGGCGACCAACGGATCGAAGTCGATGCCGGCCACGGCGAAGGCAGTGACGGCGACCAGCACCGCCAGCGCCCAGAACAGCAGCGCCGGCGAACGTCGCCGCCAGGCCAGGGGGAGCACGCCGGCGGCCACCAGCAGCGGCGCGGCGTGCATCGCGGCGCGGAACTGGAACACCTCCACGCCGGCCCAGAAGGCGACGAGGAACAGCGCCAGCAGCGCCTGCACCAGCGAGGGCATCGCCCAGGCCAGCGCCAGCGCGCCGAGCGACCAGACGAGAAAGGCGTTCGGGTAGTGCTCGTCGATGTGGTAGATCTGTGCCACCAGCCAGATGGCGGCGCCGAACAGCATCGTGCCGAGCGCGTGCAGGCCCTCGACCAGCGCGCGATTGGGGGGCTGGCGGCGGTCACGCGCCATCGCAGCGCCATGCGCGGCGGCCAGCGCGCCGAACGCCAGCGCGAGCTTGACCGCCTTCGGGATCGCCTGCCAGTTGTAGGCGAAGACCAGGATCACGCCCAGGCCGACCAGCACCGCGCCGAGCGCCGACAGCACGATGCGGCCCCAGCCGCGCTCGGTGGTCTCCGGGTAGCGGGCAAGGAGCCGCTGGACCAGCGCTTCGTCGACGAGGCCCTCGGCGCGCCAGCGCGCAACCTCCTGCCGCAGCCATCGATGCTGTCTGGACACGTGCGTCTGCCGTCGGGCCGGCGGACGGTGACTCAGAAGCGCGAGTGCAGGGTCTGCACCTGCCAACTGTAGTCGGCTTCGTTACGCGTGGCGCAGAGGATGCGCTCGCCATCGGTGCGGACGTTGACCAGACCGTAGACCAGATCGGACACGATCCGCGCCCGGTCGAGCGTCCGCGTCGGCTCGCGCTTGCCGCCCGACTTCTTCGGCAGCGTGACGCTGGCGCGGCCGAGCGCCTCGCCCCTGAGCACCAGCGGCGCGGCGTCGCGGCCCGTCACGGTCAGGCCGGTGGCGCGGGCGAGCTTCAGGCTGCGCGCCAGTTCGGTCGAATAGACGAGCGGCGTGGCGATCGAGTCGCCATCGAGCGTCAGGAAGCCGGTGGTGGCGCTGGCAGCGACGATGCCGGGCCGCGGGTGGTCGTGCCCCTCGTTGTCGCCGGAGGAGATCACGGTGACCGCTGGCCGCATCGCCTGCAGGAAGCGGTAGGAGACGTCGTCGCTGCCGTGGTGGCAGGCCTTGGCGACGTCGCACTCGAACTCCTGCACCGCGCCGGCGTAGTCCTGCAGCAGGGCGGCCTGGGCGGCGCGGTTCAGGTCGCCGGTGAGCAGTACGCGCGCGCGGCCGTAGTCGACCCGCAGCAGGATGCTCTGGCCGTTGGTGTTCTTGTCATCGCCGCCGCTGAACCGCCGCAGCGCGGGCTCGCCGCCGACGCCGAATTCCACCGGCGCGATCACGCGGACCGCGGGCGCGCCGGCAGCCGGCTCGAACCCGGGCAGGTAGTGGTCGGCGTGGCTGAGGCGACGGACCGGCGTCGGCTGGCCACCGGCGGTCTTCGCGTCCAGGACGCAGGACAGGAACTGCGCCCACTCGCCGGCCAGCTGCGGAGCACCGCCGCCGGCCAGCGCCGCCTGCACGGAGGCGCGATCGCCGAGCAGCCGCGTCCACATGGCACCGCTGTCGGTCTTCACGCTCGGACCCAGCGTGCGGCCGCTGCCCTGTTTCCACCACGACAGGCCGGCGTGATAGAAGGCCTCGACGGTCACGCTCTTCGCGTCGAGTTCCTTCTTCGCTGCGGGGTCGCTGCTCAGCAGGTCCCACAGGCCGCCGAAGTGATCGGCGTCGTTGTGCGAAGCAATCACCGCGTCGAGCGCGATCGTCTGCCGCCGGTAGTCCTTGACGAACTTCCAGTCGACGAAGTCCGCCGCGTTCTTGCCGGTCATCTGCCGCCGGCGCGAGAAGCCGGCGTCGATCAGCACGTGGCGGTGATCCGGCGTGCGGACGAGCACACCGTCGCCCTGGCCGACGTCGATGAAGTAGAACTCGAGCAGCGACCGGCCGCCAAGGTGCGCCCTGGCCACATGCCCGGTGCCGAAGTAGCGGCCGCTGCGGATCTGTACGAGGCTGCCGGCAGTGCCGACGACGTCGACCCGATCGCCCCACAGCAGCGAGACGCCCGTCCGGCCGCCCGACGCCGTCAGCACGGGCGCCTCGTCCACGCTCACGAAATCGACGTTCATCGTCCCTCCCCGGGCCGCGTCGACTATGCGGCCGCGGTCAGCGGCGGGCGATCGCGCGTTGCGGCTAATCGCCGGCCAGCCGAACGGCGGAGGACGCGCCGCCCGGTGCCGGCAGGCGACGCTTCGCCGGCGGGCTTTGCTCAGTGCAGCGGCGCGGCCGGCTGCTCGTCGCTGTCCTCGGGCGGCTCGGCGTGCACCGCATGGCCGGCCGGGTTGGGAAACATCGGCGCGCCGCAGTCGTCGCAGTACTCGAGCGGAAAACGGTGCGCGTGCGCGGTGATCCGGGTGACGCCGAGCTGGCGCAGCGCCGCGTCGATCTCCTCCTGCGCGCGCTCTTCCTCGTCGCCGAGCAGCGGCCAGACCACGCCCTCGATGACGTCGTCGTCGTTGCCGGCGGCGCCGATGCCGATGCGCATCTCCTCGACCCGCTTGTCCTCGAAGGCGGCGAAGGTCGCCTGCAGCGCCGGGGGGGCCATGTCGTAGGCGAGCTTCAGATACGACACCGCCGCCTCGAGCGAGAACTCGCGCAGGTCGCGGTCGGCCTGGCGCAGCGCGGCGTGGAAGGCATTGGGGGCGAGCGCGCGGTAGCGGCAGCCGGTCATCAGCGGCGCGAGCGCGGCGCCGACCTGCTCGCGGAACGCGGTCACGGCGGCGAGCTTGGCGTCGGGATCGACACCGGTTTCCTGCCAGTGATAGATCGGCGCGCCCTGCGGCGCGATGATCGCCGCCAGCACGTAGCGCGTGTCGGCCAGCATCATCACCGGCTCGCGCAGGCTCTTGCCGTCGATCTTCACGCGCTTGCCGGCGGCGGCGGCCTCGAACAGCCGCAGCGCGCAGTCGCGGACCTCGCCGAAGGACTCCGGCAGCTGGTCGATCGAGTACAGGTAGTCAGCCACCGCGATGCGGGTGCCGCGCGCGGCCAGATGCCCGGCAACATGCGCGCCGATCGCATCGACCAGCGACGGCGACAGCGCCGTGGCCGGCAGGCGGTAGCGCGACCAGGCCAGCAGCGGCAGGGCGAGCAGCAGCGCGTCGTACGGCTTGCCGTCGATGTCGAGGCCGGCGCTTTCGGCGCAGGACTCGGCGAGATCGGCGAGGTCGTCGTAGGCGCGCGGCTGCGTGCGCGACAGCTCGTCGAGCGCGACCTCGATGTCGTCGGCGCTGCCGCGGGCGAGGCGATCGTTCAGCGCCTCGACCAGGCGTCGCTCCCACAGGCGGTCCTCGATGCGGCTGCCCGACTCCGACAGCCGACACGCCAGCTTGGCGAGTGTCTCGGCGCCGGTGGAACTGCGGGCCCGGGAAATGAGGCGGTTGCGACGCATGAAGTACCTCTGGTTGACGGCAGCCCGAATTATCGCACCGGGATCGCGCCGGCCGCCGCGCTGCGCCGAGTGATGCGCGGCTTCTCGTCGACGGCGAGCGGCTGACTGGCCGAGCGCGACGTCAGGTACTCCGCCAGCGCGTCGACGTCGAGCGGGCCGCCGGTGGCCTCGGTGCCGTCGAGGAACAGCCGGAAGCGGTCGCCGCCGGCGGCGAGGTAGCTGTTGACCGTGACGCGATAGGTGGCCTCGCGCCGCCAGGGCCGGCCGTCGACGACGATCGACGCCTCCTCGATGCGCGAACCCGGCGGTGCGTCTTCGCGCCACGCGTAGGCCAGGCTTGCCGAAGGCTGCAGGAAGTGCGGGCGCGCCGGCGTGCCGCGCCACTGCGATTCGAGCAGCGCCTTCAACTGCGCACCGGTCAGCGTCATCGTCACCAGCGCGTTGCCGAACGGCTGCATGGTGAAGATGTCGCCGAAGGTCACCGTGCCGTTCGGCGCGCGCGGGCGGAGGCTGGAGCGTATGCCACCGGTGTTGGTGAAAGCGACCTGCGCGCCGTTGCTGCGCGTGGCATGCAGGTGGGCGTCGGCGATCAGCCGCCCGGCGGGCGAGTCGCCTTCTTCGGCAGGCATCCGCTCGAACGCCGCGGCGATGCGGCCGACCGATCGGTCGGCGAGCGGGGCGACGCGGGCGCGATAGTGCGCGACCAGCGCGCCGACCTCGCGGTCGGCCGGGTAGGGCGGGTACTGCGCGGCGAGCAGTCTGTCGCCCAGCCCGTTGGCCACCGGCAGGTTGCGGGCGCGGGTCAGTGCGCGCACCGGCGCGCCGGTGTCGCGGTCGATCGCCAGATCGATCACCGACAGCAGGCGGCCGAACGAGGCGCCCTGGATCACGACGCGGCCGTCGATCCTGCAGTTGTAGCCGCGATGCGTATGGGCGCTGAGCACGACGTCGATGGCGGCGTCGAGCGCGCGGGCGATGTCGAAGATCGGCCCCCGAGGGTTGTCGCAGTCGTCGAAGCCGCCGTCGGTATCGCCGCCCTCGTGCACCACGGCGACGATCGTGTTGACGCCGGCGGCCTTCAGCTCGCGCGCGTAGCGGTTCAGCGCCGGCGCCTCGGCGGTGAAACGCCAGCCGCGGATGCCGGAGGGCATCACCATGCCGGGCGTGGCGCGGGTGACCGCGCCGACGAAGCCGATGCGCACGCCGTTGACCTCGCGCACGACGTACGGCGGCAGCAGCAGCGCACCGGTGGCGGCGTCGGCAACGTTGGCCGCGATGAACGGAAACCGGGCGCCCTCGTAGCGGCCTGCCGGATGCGTGCAGGTCTCCGCCACGCCGCGCGGCGCGCCGGCGCAGCCGCCGCCGATCAGGCGCCGCAGTTCGTCGACGCCGTGGTCGAACTCGTGGTTGCCCGCGACGTTCAGGTCAAGCCCGAGCGCGTTCATCACCTCGATGGTCGGCTCGTCGTGGAACAGCGCGCTGGCCAGCGGCGAGGCGCCGACGAGATCGCCGGTGGAGATCAGCACGCTCGCCGGCTGCTCGGCGCGCAGGCGGCGTACCGCGCCGGCCAGGTACGCCACGCCTCCGGCGCGCAGGCCGATGCGCTGCGCCGGATCGCGGGGGTCGGGGACGCTGATGCTGTTGTCGCCGGGCTCGAGGTGGCCGTGCAGGTCATTGAAGGCGATCAGCCGCACGGCGACGCGGTCGCGCGCCTGCAGCGGCCCGGCGCAAAGCGTCAGTGCGCAGGCGAGCAGCGCGACGTACGAGAGGGCGAGGAATCTGGCGGTGCGCATCGTGAACCGAACGGCGACCTTGCATTATCGGTGCAACACCGCTTTGCTAAATTGCGCGCCATGAGCGCGGCCACGCTTGCGAGCACGAACCGGCAAGACGCCGAGGTGATCGGCCTGGTCGGGCTGGCGCACGGCACCTCGCACTTCTTCCACCTGATGCTGCCGCCGCTGTTCCCGTGGCTGATGGCGGAGTTCTCGCTGTCATACACGCAGGCCGGCTTCCTGATGACCGTGTTCTTCGTCGCCAGCGGCATTGGCCAGGCGCTGTCGGGGTTCGTGGTCGACCGCATCGGCGCGCGGCCGGTGCTTCTGTTTGGCGTGGCGACCCTGACCGTCTCGGCGCTGGTGCTGGCCAGCGCCGGCAGCTACGGCGGCCTGGCCGCGGCGGCGCTGGTCGCCGGCATCGGCAACGCGATCTTCCATCCGGCCGACTTCACGCTGCTGAACCGGCGCGTGTCCGGTGCGCGGCTCGGACACGCCTTCTCGGTGCACGGGCTGACGGGCAACCTCGGTTGGGCGGCGGGCTCGGTGGTGATGGCTGGCGTGGCGGCCGCCAGCCACTGGCGCACGGCGGCGATCGCCGCCGCGGTGCTCGGGTTCCTCGTGCTGTCGTTGCTCGTCGTGCGGCGGCGGACGCTGGCCGACGCCGAGGCGGCGGTCGCGACTTCGCCGAAGCCCGCCGGCGCGGTGTCGCCGGCGGGCGCGCTTTTCTTCCTGCGCAGCGGTGCGGTGTGGCTGTGCTTTGCGTTCTTCCTGATCACGACCGGGGCGTTCGGTGTGCTGCAGAACTACGCGCCGGCCATCCTCGGCGCCGTGTATTCGCTGACGCTGCCGGTGGCGAGCCTCGGGCTGACCGCCTATCTGCTCGGCAGCGCGGCGGGCATGCTGGCCGGCGGCTTCGTGGGCGGGCGAGTCGACAGCAGCGACTTCGTCATCGCCGCCGCGCTGACGGTCTCGGCGCTGACTGCGCTGCTGCTGGCCTCCGGCGCGGCACCGGGCTTCGCGGTGCTGCCGCTGATGGCGTTGATCGGGCTGGGCGTCGGCGTCGCCGGGCCGAGCCGCGACCTGCTGGTGCGGCACGCGGCAACCGCGCAGTTCGGCGCCTCCGCCTATGGCCGCGTCTACGGCTTCGTGTACTCGGGCCTGGACATTGGGCTGGCGACCGCGCCCATCGTCTTCGGCCCGCTGCTCGACGCCGGGCGCTACCACGCGCCGCTGGCGGGCGTCGCCGCGCTGCAGGTCGGCGCGCTGCTGCTGGCGCTCACGGTAGGCAGCGGCACCCGTCGCCTGCGCGCGTCCCAGGATGGAGTCGTTCGATGACCGATTTCCCGCCGACCACCGACCTGTGCGACGCGCACGAGGCGCTGTTCGACTCCGGCGAACTGAGCGTGCTGCCGGCGCTGCTCGCTTTCGGCGCGCGGCGAAGGTTCTTCGGCCAGGCGCGCACGATCAAGCTGTTCGAGGACAACAGTGTGCTGGCGCAGGCAGTCCGGGAGTCCGGGCACGGGCGGGTACTGGTCGTCGATGCGGGCGGCAGCCGGCGCTGCGCGGTGCTCGGCGGCAACCTCGCGCGCGCCGCCGCGGACAACGGCTGGATGGGGGTCATCGTCGACGGGGCGATCCGCGACCTCGACGAGATCGACGCGCTCGACATCGGCGTGCGCGCGCTCGGCGTGACGCCGCGCCGCTCGGTCAAGCGCGGCGAGGGGCAGCGCGATCTCGTCGTCACGATCGGTGGAGCAAGGGTGCGCAGCGACGATTGGGTCTATGCCGATCGCGACGGCGTGCTGGTCAGCGCGCGCGCGTTGCATACCTGATCGCGGTTGCTTCGATCACCAGGCGGCCGGCTTGACCGGATCCGGCGGGCCGGGAGGCGGGCATCCCCTGGCCTTGTTGCGTCTCCTGTTTCGCGCTGTCGACCGTCGTTTCCTATCGTGAAACGATCCTGTTGCGCAGCAGCAGCGATCGTTTCACGACGATCGATCTCGTTTCGAATGGCAAGACGTGATCCTTAAGTAACTGATTTACAGGAAAAGAGTAAGGTCTCTTATATAAGATATTTGACTTGTCGCATCGCAGGCGGTTCTCTAGGATGGATTCTGATGCCAAGCCGTCACACCGGCTGCGCAGCCCTGTATCCGTTGGAGGAACCCAGGCAATGACCGCACGCAAGCTCGAAGCTCAACGTCTTCAGAAGGACTGGAACGAGAACTCCCGCTGGAAAGGCATCAAGCGCGGCTACACCGCCGACGACGTTGTCCGGCTGCGCGGTTCGCTGCAACCGGAGCACACGCTGGCCAAGCGCGGCGCCGAGCGGCTGTGGAAGTCGATCAACGAGGAGCCGTTCGTCAACTCGCTCGGCGCGCTGACCGGCAACCAGGCGATGCAGCAGGTCAAGGCCGGCCTGAAGGCGATCTACCTGTCCGGCTGGCAGGTCGCGGGCGACGCCAACCTGGCCGGCGAGATGTATCCGGACCAGTCGCTGTATCCGATCAACTCGGTGCCGGCGGTGGTGCGCCGGATCAACAACGCGCTGACCCGCTGCGACCAGATCCAGTGGATGGAAGGGAAGAACCCCGGCGATCCGGGCTACATCGACTACTTCGCGCCGATCGTGGCTGACGCGGAAGCGGGCTTCGGCGGCGTGCTCAACGCCTTCGAACTGATGAAGGCGATGATCGAGGCCGGCGCCGCCGGCGTGCACTTCGAGGACCAGCTGGCGTCGGTGAAGAAGTGCGGCCACATGGGCGGCAAGGTCCTCGTGCCTTCGCGCGAGGCGGTGTCCAAGCTGATCGCGGCGCGCCTGGCGGCCGACGTGATGGGCGTGCCGACGATCCTGCTGGCGCGCACCGACGCCGAGGCGGCCGACCTGGTCACTTCCGACGTCGACGACAACGACAAGCCGTTCATCACCGGCGAGCGCACGGTGGAGGGCTTTTATCGCACGCGTCCGGGCCTGCAGCAGGCGGTCAGCCGCGGCCTGGCCTATGCGCCGTACGCCGACCTGATCTGGTGCGAGACGGGCAAGCCGGACCTGGCCTTTGCCAAGGCGTTCGCCGAGGCGATCCGGAAGCAGTTCCCCGGCAAGATGCTGGCCTACAACTGCTCGCCGAGCTTCAACTGGAAGAAGAACCTCGACGACGCGACGATCGCCAAGTTCCAGCGCGAACTCGGCGCGATGGGCTACAAGTTCCAGTTCATCACGCTGGCCGGTTTCCACTCGCTGAACTACTCGATGTTCAACCTCGCCTACGGCTACGCGCGCAACAACATGAGCGCGTTCGTCGAGCTGCAGGAAGCCGAGTTCGCGGCCGCCGAGCGCGGCTTCACCGCGGTGAAGCACCAGCGCGAGGTCGGCACGGGCTACTTCGACGCGGTGACGACGACCATCGAGTCGGAAGCGTCGACCGCGGCGCTCAAGGGCTCGACCGAGGACGAGCAGTTCTTCGAGGCGAAGCAGAAGAAGGCGGCCTGATCGTCGGGCGCGTGCGGGGTTCGCGCTGCGCTGCAGCTTGAGCCCCGCGCCGCGCCTTCGTATCCTCGCGCCGGCTTCGATGCGGGTGACGGGATCGGCCGCGCGAAGATCACACAAGGGGTGAGACAGCAGGAGACGACGCTGCAACGACAGATCGAACAAGAGCAAGAAACATCATCGAGCCGCGCCGCCGCGGCTCTTTTTTTTGCGCTCGAGTTCGACTCGTTACGGCACCGGCGCCACCGCAGCTCGACGACCCGCCGCGCCTGAGACGGCCCGCGCGCATCGCGGCCGGAAGCCCGGCGGGGACCAATATACTCAGTCCGCAGGGCAACAAAGCATCCAGAGGAGGGGGAGACGGAATGTCGATCCGCGCAGTCCTGTTCGATGTCTTCGGCACGCTGGTCGACGTGCAGTCGGTGGCGGAGCGCGCCGACCAGCTGTTTCCCGGCCACGGGGCGCAGCTGGCCAGACTGTGGCGTGACAAGCAGATCGAGTACACGCGTCTGCGGACCCTGTCGTCGCGCTACGTGCCGTTCACCCAGGTCACCGAGGACGCGCTGGTCTGCGCCAGCGAGGCGCTGGCGCTGCCGCTGGACGCCGCGGCGCGCGGCCTGCTGATGCACGAGTACACGCAGCTTTCGCCCTACGCCGACGTCGTGCCGGCGCTCAAGCGGCTGCAGGACATCGGCACCACGATGGGCGTGCTGTCCAACGGCGACCCGGGGCTGATCGAGGACGTGCTGCACGGGGCACAGATCGCCGAGTACTTCGACCTGCTGCTGTCGGCCGACCAGGTGCATGCCTACAAGACGGCGCCCTCGGTCTACGAACTTGGGCCGCTGACGCTCAAGCATCCGGCGCACGAGCTGCTGCTCGTCTCCAGCAACTGCTGGGATGCGATCGGCGCCAAGTGGTACGGCTACGTCAGCTTCTGGGTCAATCGCCATGGCGCCCCGCTCGACCGCCTGGGCGCGCGCCCGGACGGCACGGGGCGCACGCTCGACGATGCGGTCGGTTTTCTTCTGCAACAACGCAGGCACTAGGAGCAAGCAATGAACCTGCCGCAAGGCGTCGAGATTCGGGCGCCGATCAAACCGGGTTTCGAGACGATTCTCACGGCGGAGGCGCTGGCGCTGGTCGCCCGGCTGCACCGCGGCTTCAACGGCCGACGCAGGGAACTGCTGGCCGCGCGCGTCGAGCGGGCGAAGCGGCTCGACGCCGGCGAGCGACCCGACTTCCTCGCGGCGACAAGGCACGTCCGCGAGGGCGACTGGAAGATCGCACCGATCCCGCGGGACCTCAAGTGCCGGCGGGTCGAGATCACGGGCCCGGTCGAGCGCAAGATGATCATCAATGCGCTGAACTCGGGGGCCGATGCCTACATGACCGACTTCGAGGACAGCAACTCGCCGAACTGGGACAACCAGATCACGGGGCAGATCAACCTGGTCGACGCGATCCGCCGGCGGATCACGCTGGAGCAGAGCGGCAAGACCTACCGGCTGAACGAGAAGATCGCCACGCTGGTGGTGCGCCCGCGCGGCTGGCACCTCGACGAGAAGCACGTGGTCGTCGACGGCGAGCGCGTCTCCGGCGGCATCTTCGACTTCGCCCTGTTCATGTTCCACAACGCGAAGGAACTGGTCGCGCGCGGCTCGGGCCCCTACTTCTACCTGCCGAAGCTGGAGTCTCACCTCGAGGCGCGGCTGTGGAACGACATCTTCGTCGCCACCCAGAAGGAACTCGGTCTGCCGCAGGGCACGATCAAGGCCACCGTGCTGATCGAGACCATCGTCGCCGCCTTCGAGATGGACGAGATCCTGTACGAACTGCGCGAGCATTCGGCGGGACTGAACGCCGGCCGCTGGGACTACATCTTCTCGTGCATCAAGAAGTTCAAGGTCGACCGCGACTTCTGCCTGGCCAACCGGGCGACGGTCACCATGACGGCGCCGTTCATGCGCGCCTATGCGCTGCTGCTGCTGGCGACCTGCCACAGGCGCAGCGCGCCGGCCATCGGCGGCATGAGCGCGCTGATCCCGATCAAGGGCGATCCCGCGGCCAACGAGCGCGCGCTGGCCGGCGTGCGCGGCGACAAGCAGCGCGACGCCACCGACGGCTACGACGGCGGCTGGGTCGCGCACCCCGGGCTGGTGCCGATCGCCATGGAGGAGTTCGTCAAGGTTCTGGGCGATCGACCCAACCAGATCGACAAGCAGCGCCCGGACGTGAAGGTGACCGCAGCCGACCTGCTGAACTTCCAGCCGGAGACGCCGATCACCGAGGCCGGGCTGCGGATGAACATCAACGTCGGCATCCACTACCTCGGTTCCTGGCTGGCCGGCAACGGCTGCGTGCCGATCCATAACCTGATGGAGGACGCCGCCACCGCCGAGATCAGCCGCTCGCAGGTCTGGCAGTGGATCCGTTCGCCGAAAGGCAAGCTCGACGACGGCCGCAAGGTCACCGCCGAGATGGTGCGCGCGCTGATCCCCGAGGAGCTGGCGAAGGTCAGGGGCGTGGTTGGCGGCGACACCCGCAGCTACGACCGTGCGGCGCAGATCTTCGAGCAGATGAGCACGCAGGAGCGCTTCGAGGAGTTCCTGACCCTGCCGCTGTACGAAGAGCTGTAGCCTCCGGGGCGTGAGCGGCTGCTTCGCACTGTTCCCCACGCCGATCGGCGCCTGCGCGATCGTCT
>Ga0114939_10001311_pt1 | contig 19690 bp, 17 predicted proteins | sample AshMeaCrysSpring_FD_87196 | JGI IMG/M metagenome (GOLD analysis project Ga0114939, IMG submission 87196) | Groundwater microbial communities from Big Spring, Nevada to study Microbial Dark Matter (Phase II) - Ash Meadows Crystal Spring | ecosystem: Environmental > Aquatic > Deep subsurface >...
AGCGGGTTGCCGTCCGGATCGCTGGCGGTCGGTGCGAAGCCGTACAGTTCGCCTTCGACCACGCTGGTCGCCGGCGTGCCGCTGATCGTCGGCGGGCTGTTCGGCGGCGGAAGCGGTGCAACTGGCGCAATCGGTGCCGTGGGCGCTGTGCTCACGACGGTCAACGTGTACCGCGGCAACGAAGCCACGGACCGGCCGTCGGTGACTGCGATCTGGATGCCGTAAGACTTACCGAGGTGGCGCTTCGAGGGCATCCCGCTGAGCTCACCAGTGCGATTGTCGAATTTTGCCCAGCCCGGTATCCCGGAGGCATAGAACTTGAGCCGGTCGCCGTTGGGGTCGCTGGCGATCGGTTTGAAGTAGTACTTGACTCCCGGCACGGCCAGGGGCGACGGCAGGCCCGAGATCACCGGCGCGACGTTCTGCGCGCGGGCGGGAGTGCCGAATAGCAGTCCGCTGAGCAGGACGAGTCCGACGATTCCGATTCGCTTGCCGAGTGCCAGGTTCGAATACATCAATGGACCCTCTCTCCGTGGCCTTTGAGCCTCGGACACAGGGGATGACGCGACGAGTTGCTGGACTCGGCCGGACGGGTCGCGGCGAGCCGCGAGTCCGGATGGTTCCTGGCAACCCCGCTATCCCTGGCCTGTGCCGAGGACCGGAGGCTTTGCGTCCCCGCCTTGCGACGGGTTTGCCCTTGACTAGAACGGGAGCGAGTCTGCGCAGGCTGCAGCGCGGCGTAAACGGCATACCCGCGAACTGTGCGGGATGCCTCAGTTGACCCCCTCAACCGTTTGACTTAAGCACGGCTCGGCGCGCGACCCGACGTTTTTCGGCCAGTTCGTGCGCAAGTTTGGTCAACGAGTGACGAGGCGTGGCACTCACGAACGGCGGATCTCTCGCGCCGGGGCCTGCCTGGAGACCCTGCCAAACGGGAACCGATCGAAGCGCGCGCCGCGAGGCTCTGCAAGCGGCAGGCCTGGATTCGGTGCTCGACGACTTGCGGGCCGGACCGCCGCCGAGCAGCGGCGAGTGGCTCGCGCGCCTGGTGCGCCGCATCCGGCCGTCGCGCCGCGCGCTCGGCAAACTGCTGCCGCCGGCGATCGCCGGCGTGCACCTGTTCCTGAGCGGGCTGATCTCCGGCTACTACGACAACCTCTCGCTCTGTCACCACGTGCCACCTATCACAACGCGCCACAGCGGCTGCGACGGGTGCGATGGCTGCGAGTGCTCCTGGGCTCTGCGCACCTGAGTCGTCTCGCCGGCTATGTCGAGCACAATCCCGGTGCGCTGGCCGGCAACTTCATGTTTGGCTGCATGCTGGGATTCATGCCCGTCGTCGGCGAGCTGCTCGGCCTGCCGCTGGACATCCGTCATGTCGCATTCGCTTCGGCGAACCTGGCCTGTGGGTCGAACGGCCTCGATTACGCGGTGCCGCTCGGCGCTGCGGCGGTCGGTGCACTGGGGGCGCTGCTGATCGGACTCACTAATCTCGCGGCAAGCTTCGGGCTGGCTCTGCGGGTCGCGTTGCGCTCGTGCGGCATCAGTGCCGAGCCGACCCGGGAGGCTCGCCAGGCGGGTGCTGCGGAGCTTTCTCGACCGGCCGCGGGATTTCCTCTGGCCGCAGACGGCCGATCCGTTGTGCTGAGGCTCCGTGGCGAGTTGCCGCCGGTAGCGGCGCGCAGCATCTTCTCTACAATCTCCCCTCGGGCATCACGCCCGGCCAACGAGCGATTGCAGCATGATCCATCCATCGGACCCCAGGTTGCTGCGCCGGGACTCGAGGGCCGACACCCCGGTGCGCGCGGAGTGAACTCGTCTCCCACCGAGGCGCTGTTCCAGGTCGACGCCTACCAGCGCTCGTGCGACGCCACGGTCGTCGATGTGAGCGACGCCGGCGTGATCCTCGACCGCACGGTGTTCTACCCGACCGGTGGTGGCCAGCCGGGCGACACGGGCACGCTGCGCGCGCCGGACGGCCGCGAGTGGCGGGTCGTGGACACGCGCAAGGGCGAGGGTGGGCGAATCGTCCACGCGCTGGAATCTGGCGCGACACTCCCGGTACCCGGCACGACCGTCGAAGCCACCATCGACTGGCAGCGCCGGCACGCTCATATGCGCATGCACACCTGCCTGCACCTGCTGGGGTCGGTACTGCGCTACGGCGTAACCGGTGGACAGATTGCGGCCGACAAAGGCCGCCTCGACTTCGATACCCAGGAGGAGATCGATCGCGACGCAGTCACCGCGGCGGTGAACGCGCTGGTAGCCGCCGACCACCGGGTGCGATCGTCCTGGATCACGGACGAGGATCTCGACCGCCAGCCAGAGCTCGTGCGCACGCTGTCCGTCCAGCCACCGCGCGGCGCCGGTCGGATTCGGCTGCTCGAGATCCCGGGAGTGGACCTCCAGCCCTGCGGCGGCACCCACGTCGCCGCGACCGGTGAAATCGGTCCGGTCGTGGTGACCAAGGTCGAAAGCAAGGGTCGCCGAAACCGACGCGTCTATATCGGTTTCGCCTGAGCCGGGGCGCCGAGATCGACCGGCGGGCGGCAGCAACCTCGCTGCGGGGGCGTCCCTTCGGCCGCGCGCGCGTGCCGTCCGCGACTCAACATATCGCGGCGGAATCGTCGGCCGCATTTACGGCGCGGCCGGGCTGCATACGTAAATAGCCAGAAAAACCTTTGCGAGACAGCGAGTTGAGTCGTTGGCACGCGCCTTGCTCTGATACATGCGCAGTATCACGTCGGGCAATGCCGACACCAAAAGGAGATCGAACAGTGAAAGTCAGGAACATGCTCATCGGCGCAGTCGTCGCCACCTTGCTCGGTGCCGGTACGGCCAGTGCCGCCGGGCTCAACTGGGACCAGGGCCAGGGACTTAGCCCGGGCGGCACGCTGGTATTCGACGGCACGCGGGTCATCGGCACCAATATCGGGTTCGACCTGATGAATGCCACCGGTACCTCCGCGGACGGCGTGTATCACTGCTCCGGTGCGGACGGCAGCGTCTCCTCGCCGGTCGGTGGCTCGCGCTGCGTGCTGTCGTTCACGACGGGCGCGCTTCAGGAGACCGTCAACGGGACCTTCATCTTCGGGCCTGGCGGCACCGTCACCATGACGGGTTTCCTGTCGACCGCCACACCGGGCGCCACGGGTGACGTGATCGGCGGCAGCCCGCTGGTCATCGAGGGCAGCTTCCGTTCCTACACGGTCACGCTGGCGGGTAATTCCGGCGTCGCGGCCGGCCTCGGCATCGACATCAAGGATGACGCCCTCATCGAGTGGTTCGGTCTCGGCCCGAACTTCCAGTTCACGATGAGCCAGCTCGCCATCAACGGCTGCGGCGCCCCCGCGGCCCGTGCCAACGACGCCAACGGCTTCACCTGCAACGTCAACAACGCGGACTTCCAGAACAACTCGGTCCCTGAGCCGGGCACTCTGGCGCTCCTGGGCCTCGGCCTGCTCGGCGTAGGCGCCGCGCGCCGCCGCAAGGACTGATCGCGGAAGGAGTCGGTTCCGACGTGACCTCTTGGCCCTCGCAGCAATGCGGGGGCCTTTCTGCTTCTGCGGGACCGGTTGCCGCGGACCGTGCAAGGCGCAGGCTGGCTTGTGTCATCATCGGCAGGTAATGGCCAGCACCGCTACGCGCGGCCGGGAATCGGTCAGGCTCGAGAACAAGAAGGGAGTTCGACATGGCGCGTTTCCCCCTGCAGTCCCTGGCGATCGCGGGACTCTTGCTTGCGAGCCGGGTCGCATTGGCACAGACGGTGGCGCCCGGTTCGGACCTGCCGCCGGCGGTCCCTGTGCCCATCCAGGCGCCGCCACCGACGTACAGCCCGTGGGTGCTCGCGCTCGCGAGCATCGCGCTGCTGCTGCTCGCGGTGGCAGGCATCAAGCTTGTGATGAATGGTCTGCGCAGCAGCCGGCATCATCGTCACCGAGGGCACCACTCGTCGAACCGGCAGTGAGCGAGCATTACTCCCAGTCGCGTTCGAGTCGCCGGGCGGAAAGCAGAAAGAGCATCGCGGCGACCAGGTAGAACACCGTGCCGGCGAGGATCGCGTAACGGAGCGAGTCCTCGCCATGGCGCGCCGATAGCAGGTCGGAAAGCGCACCCAGGGCCACCGAGCCGAGTCCGATCCCGATCAGATTGTTCACGAACAGGAAGACTGCGGAAGCCGTCGCTCGCATGTACGGCGGCACGATGTGCTGAATTGCCGAGAGTACCGGGCCCAGCCACAGCAGTCCCAGCGCGGTCGGCACAAGGAACAGCACGAAAGCGAGCGCGAGCGACGGCGACATCACCGCGCCGGCGTAGAACGGGACGGTCAGCACGAAGGCGATCGCCGGGATGACGGCGTACATGCGCCTTTGCTCCTTGCCGAAGCGGTCGGCCAGCCAGCCACCCAGCCAGATGCCGGCGATCCCGCCGAACAGCAGGATCGCGCCGAAGTACACGGACGCGTCGAGCAGCGTCATGCCGTGGCTGCGCACGAAGAACGAAGGCAGCCAGAAGAACACGCCGTAACCCATCATCGAGGACGCAGCCGCGCCGAAGGAGATGCCCCAGAACGCTCGCTTCGAGGCGAGCACGCGAATCACCTCGCCGAAGCTCGCGGGCTGGCCGCCGGCCGCCCGGCCGTCGTGGCGGCCGCGCTGCGGTTCCTTGACGATCATCTTGAAGAACGGCGCGACGACCACGCCCGCTACTCCCACGACGATGAAGGCCGTTCGCCAGTCGACGTGGTGCGCGATGAATCCGCCGAAGAAGATGCCGAGCGCGCTGCCTATCGGCACGCCGAAAGAGTAGACGCCGAGTGCACGCGCGCGCTGGTGCGGCGGGAAATAGTCCGCGACCAGCGAGTACGCCGGGGCGACGCCACCCGCCTCGCCGACACCGACGCCGAGCCGAGCGAGGAACAGCTGCCAGAAGTTCTGGGCAAACCCGCACACCGCGGTCATCGCGCTCCAGACGACCAGCGCGACGGTCATGATCGTCGTGCGGTTGCCGCGGTCGGCGAGCATCGCGATCGGAATGCCGAGCGCCGTGTAGAACAGCGCGAACGCGAGGCCACCCATCAGGCCGAGCTGCGTGTCGGTGAGTCCGAGATCGGACTTGATCGGCACGGCGAGGATGCCGACGATCTGGCGGTCGATGAAGTTGAACGTGTACACGAGTACGAGCATCCCCAGCACCAGAAAGCGGTAGCGGGGCGTGTCGTACCGCGCGTGAGCATCGTTGTCCGTGTGCACGGTGCGCACGCTAGCACGCGATGCCCGGAGGCGTGGGTTTCCCCCGCCCGTCGGTGACCAGTGGATCGCCCATTCCCTCCGTTGACTCGGGTTCGAGCCGGAGGCAGGCATCGCGACCCATGTCCCTGCTCGCCATCCACGCGCCCGTACCCATCGTGATCGGGCTGCGTTTCGCTCTCTGGCTGCCGTTCCGCTGGACGTTGCTGCCGCTGCTCGTCGCGGCATATTTCGGCGGGCAGTTCGCGGCCAGCCGCTGGCGTCTGCACGGGACGGCGGACGTCTGATCGCGCGCGTTGCCACTTGCCAGAATGCTGGACTTCCTGGAGTTCGGGGCCGGGCCGAGCCCCAGCACGTGCGCGAATCGGCGGACCTGGCGGAAGGGAGGCAGCTTCGTCGTCACCGGCACGGGGCGACGGGGTATCGCAGCCGTCGGAATACCTTACAAACTCGATCGCGGCCGTCGAGCGAGATAACGCGTATGTGCTTGTATTCATTGAGTCTAGTCGCGCTGGCACGCTGTTTGCTTACGTCTAGATCGCGCAGGCCATCTGACGGACCTGCGGGGACTTCTCAAGACTTTGGAGACAGGGAACTATGAATATCAACAAGCTGGTAGTTGGGATGACGGCCATCGCGGGCATGGGGCTGTACGTCCAGTCCGCCAACGCCGCCGTGATCTGCTCGGGCTGCGAGTATCAGGAGGATCCGACTTATCTCGGCTCCTACAACCCCGACAATTTCGATAACGGCAACTTCAATCACACGGATATCGAGGAGCACGAGGGGGCCAACGCCGACTTTGTTGACTTCTGGGTGTTCGACGTCGATCCCGACGCCAGAGGATCCATTTCGGCCGACTTCACCACGTTCACGCGCATCGTGAACTTCCGCGCGAACCTCTGGTCGGACGCCGGCGGCACTGCGTGTGACGCTGGCGCCCTGCCGACGACCTGCACGATTGATCCCCTCGAGATCATTGCCTCCGCTGCAGACATGGGCAACGACCGATGGGAAATCAACCTCGGGTCCGGTCTTGCCGCCGGCCGGTACATCATTCAGGTGCTCGGTACGACCAACGACCTGCGTATCCCGAGCGCTTATTCCGGCCAGTTGGCCTTCGCACCGGTGCCGGAGCCGGGCACGCTGGCGCTGCTCAGCCTCGGCCTGCTTGGCATTGGTGCGGCGGCACGGCGTCGCGCTCGGTGACATAGCGACACCAGGAGAAGTCCTTGAGATTAAGCGGCGGCCGTGAGGTCGCCGCTTTTTCTTTGTGCGCCGGATCCGTTGTCAGCGTCCACGGTCGACGTCGTGCCGTGGCAGGTTCAGGGCCACCAGCACGGTCGCGCTGACTGTGAAGAGAACGGCGACCTTCGGGTCGCCGCTTTCTTTTTCACGCCTGGGATTCGTCAGACGAGCAGCGGCCTGCCGTCGAAGCTCATCAACCGGAAACCGTCGAACGGCTCAGGATTCAGCGCCCGGAACTCACGCAGCAGCGCGATTCCAACCTGCTCGCCGAGTCGCAGTCCCTGCTCGCCGTCCTGCCGGTAGTGCACGCCCGCCGTGTCGCGCGCGAGCGTGCAGTTGCTCGCGAGCTTGTTGAGTTCGCCGCCGACCGACAGCGGGGAGCCGGTCCAGTCGAGGAGCGCGAGCCCGTCGCGGTTAGCGACTTCGGGTGTGGGCAGCACGAACGACTCGTCGAAGAAAGCCTTGAGCACCGTCGTGCACGCGCCCGCGATCGTGGCGTGGCCGGCGGGGTAGCTCGGGTGAGTCGGTGCTCCTTCCGGGTAGGCCATCGGCAACAGATAGCTGCCGAAGCGCGAGTACACGGTAGCGGCCGCTGCGCTGGCGAGCAGCGTCGCGTTCTCGTGCTGCCACACCCCACGGTTCAGCGTGTTCTCGACGAGCCCGCCGTACGCCTCGGGGCGCAGCTTGCGGTACAGCTGCCACTTCTGGAACCACGCCGCCATCAGCGCGTCCCGCGCCGCCCGCGCCACGAGATCGAGGATCGCCGGTCCGCCGAAGGTGACGAACGCACCCTGGCGCGCCGAGTTGCGATAAGGATTCGCGGGATCGAGCGCCACGACGCCGAAGCCGAGCAGGATCAGCGCCGCATTGAGAAAGGCCTGGTAGCTGAAGTCCGTGTGGACCCACTCGGCGAGTGCCGCGCCGCTGGCGATCCAGCGTGGCGTCGGGTCGAAGGCAATCGTGCCTGCCACGCCGCCGTTCTGCACGGCGAGCCATGAGGCGTAACTCGTCATCCACTGGTTGCCCGGCACCGGCACGCGGATCTTCTGTCTGAGACGCATCGCTCCGAACGGCACGTCGAGCACCAGGAACTGCGACACGTAAGGTCCGACCGCATCGCCTTGCAGGCGTCCGCGGAACACGGTCTGCGGCGTGACCCAGCCGTAGCCCGGGATGTCGCGCAGGTCCTTGGCCGCGCGCTGCACAAGTGGATCGGAGGCGTAGTCGTCGAACGGCACGTCGCGCGTCAGCGCGAGCCAGTAGCACTCGGCCATGTCGCCGGCGTGCCGCGCGCTGTCGATGCTGCTCGCGGCCGCAATCGCGAGGTGGTGGTTGTCCCAGCCCTCGTTGGCGTAGGCGACTGCCGCGAGCGGATTCGCGAGCCTGCCCGCGGCCTGCGGGACGGCCTCGAGCTGTTCGAAGTCGCCCGCGAGGCAAGCGGACACCAGTGACTCGTACGCTTTGCGCTCGACCACACCGTTCGCGTCGTGCGGCAGCGTCTTGTGGAACTGCCCGATGTAGTCGGGGTACTTCGCCTCGTCGCCTTTCGTCGCGTGCCTGGGCGCGCGAGCCGAGAGATACGCGCTTGCGGCGCGGATCCGGCGGCCATAAGCATCCGCGAGTCGTGGCCTCGTCGGACTCGTGTTCGCGCCCGGCAGCGCTGCGGCCGATGCCGCCGGCGGGAGCAGGCTCGACGCCGACAGTGCCGTGAGCGTAGCGCCCTTCGTGAGGAAATCGCGTCGTGAAGTCATCGGGAGGTTCCTGTCGCTCGACCGCTTCAATCGCGGTTCGTGTTTTCAAAAAAAGCACATCATACCGCCGCCAACGCACGTTGCCTCGAGCGACGCGACGGCATTACTGGTCGACTCGGAGTGAGTTTCCGAGGCGAAGGGGACGCTCAGTGGAAACGCGCCCGCGTCGCGCGATCTACTGCACCCTGCGACGAGTTGAGCACGTCGTTCCGGCGCTGCGGTACAGCAGGGCCGCAGGCGCAGGACCGGGACCGGTGGCCTCCGAGGTGCTATGCTTTTCAAACGGGGCCGCCACTCTCGCGGCTTCTGCGCCCGCCCGAGGCGTCCCCGCCGGGGATCTGCGATCCCCGAGCCCAGCCACAACTAGGAAAAGGGGATGAGCTTATGAACGTGAATTCAACCGTTCTGCCTCGCGTCGTTCTGTGCGCGGCGAGCGGAGCGTTCGCGCTGCTGCTCGGGCCCGGTCAGGCCCTCGCGCAGCGCGCGCCTCTCGCCCAGCCGAGGTTCTCCGAGGCCGTCGCTTTCGACGTCTCGAAGGCCGCACGCGACATTGCACCCCTGTCGGGCGCCGGCAGATTTGCCCTGCCCGAGAGCGGGCTGCTCGACATCCGTCCGGATCGTGGACCCATGGCGCTCGACAGGGGCCACGGCCGCGACGGCGCGCTAGGCAAGATGAGCGCGGCGAAGTCGGCTGCGAAGAAGGGGGACGTCTTCGCGAATTTCGAAGGCTTGAGCAACCTCGACAACTTCAACCTGTTCGGCTTCCGCGTGAACCCGCCCGACCCGGTCGGTGACGTGGGCCCCAGGCACTACGTCGAGATGGTGAATCTCGCATACGCCGTGTACGACAAGACGGGCAACCTTGTCGCCGGGCCGTTCGCGATCGGCGACCTGTGGGCCGGCTTCCCGGTCGAGGACTGTACGGATCCGTCGGGCGACCCGATCGTAATTTATGACCAGCTCGTCAATCGCTGGGTCCTGAGCCAGTTCACGACGCGCGGCCCCGTTTACTACGACTGCGTGGCGGTGTCGAAGACGCCCGATCCCACGGGCGAGTACTACCGGTATGCGTTCGTCACGCAGCCGGATCCGGACCTGCCGGGCGGGACGTTCTTCCCGGACTATCCGAAGTACGGTGTCTGGACGGATTCGTACATCCTGACCACGCGTGACTTCGGTGAAGTAGACGAGTACGGCATAAGCGTCTACGCGCTCGAGAAGGCGAAGATGATCTCGGGCAACCCGAAGGCGCGCGCCGTGCAGTTTTTCCTGGACTCGAACGTCGTGCCACTCGAGCTGATCGGCGACGGCCTCCTGCCGGCGGACATCGACGGCCATCGCCGCCCGCAGGCGCAAGTGCCGGCCCCGATCTTCGGCAGCCAGGACGACAACTGGGTTTACGGCGCAGCGTTCGATGCGCTCAACGTCTGGGAACTCAGTGTGCGGTGGAACTCGAAGCCGGTGGCGTCGCTGGTGCTCGCGGCCCAGTTACCGGTCGCGGCGTTCGACTCGGCGTTCCCCTGCGGACCGTCGCGCGGCTGCCTGCCGCAGCCCGGCATCACCAATACCGACCAGTGGATCGACGTCCTGTCCTACCGCCAGCGCGTGACCCACCGCCTCGCATACCGCAACTTCGGCGGCCACGAGTCGATGGTCACCAATCAGTCGGTCGAGGCGCAGCCTGGAATCGCGGGCGTGCGCTGGTACGAAGTGCGCCGCGTGAACGGCGTCTATAGCGTGTACCAGCAGGGCACGTACTCGCCGGACAGCGTGAATCGCTGGATGGGCAGTGCCGCGATGGACCGCGACGGCAACATCGCGATCGGCTACAGCGTGGTCGACGGTGTCAGCGTGTATCCGGGCATCCGCTACACGGGACGCCTTGCGGGTGATCCGCTCGGCCAGATGACGCTTGCCGAGGGCGTGATCATCAACGGCACAGGCGTGCAGACGACGACGAATTCGCGCTGGGGGGACTACACGTCCCTCAACGTGGATCCGACCGACGACTGCACGTTCTGGTACGTGAACGAGTACTACGAGGTCAGCGGTATACCGCTGCCGCTGCCGCCGCCGCCGCTGCCGTTCCCAGGCACCACGGCGCCGTGGCAGACGCGTATCGCCAGCTTCAAGCTGCCGGGTTGCGCGCCCAGCTCGAACTGAGTTCGAGATTGCCGGTCGCCGCGTACGTGCGGCGGCCGGCAGCCGGCACCGGCCGCGCGAGCCGTGGCTTGCCGCGCACCTCCTGTTCGCTCGAAAGACAGCGCACTCGTTTCACGCGTTGTCCGCGCTTCAGCGTCAGTTGTTCCGCATCTCCGCGACCGGCGATGCTGATCGTGAGGTCGATCCGGTCGCCGCGGAGGCGGCCCTCGAACGTGGCTTCGACGGCTCGCGCCGCCGCCTCGCCGTCGATGGGCCCGACGTGCTCGTCGACATACAGGCCCGTGGCCTCGAACCGACCGTCGGCGCCCACCCGGACGCCGCGCCGGATCTCGGCCCTGGCGCAGTCGAGGTCGAGTCGCACGCCATCGGCACCGAAGCTCGCGTTGGTGCTATCGCCGCTGTACTCGCCAATGAGCGGCTCGGCCGCGATCACCGGGTCCGTGACGTGCGCCGCAACCATGGCGGCGCATGCGAGCAGGGCGCGAAATCGTCGTGTCTTCATGCACCCCGATGCGCAGCAAGACCCGTGCCAGTCGACATGACGGGCGCAAAGCCGCGGTAGAACAGGGCCTTGGACGCGGTTGACAGAAGACGGGCTGTAAATTCTGCCGTCGCTGCGCGCCTCGGAAGCCCTGCTCGATGGCCTCGCAGAAGACCATGGTGTCATCCAGCGGAGCGGTCGGCTCCGGTGGTCGCGTCGACCTCAGGATCGCGCGACCCAGTCGTCCACCACGCGCTCGAGCACGTCTAGCGGCATCGCGCCGCCCTCGAGCAGGACCTCGTGGAAGCCGCGCAGGTCAAAACGCGCGCCGCGCGCGAGACCCACGGTGCCCGCCATGTACTCGACCGCCTGCTCGCGGCTCCAGCCCTTCCAGTGCGCGCGGTCTCGGGCGGTTGGCCGGATCAGGTTACAGCTGGGACTCGACGGGCAGCACCCGAGCCAGCCACGCCTGGAACTTCTTCCAGCCCGATGCCTGCGGCGACTGGTCCCAGGTCTGGCTGCCGTCGCTCCACTGCAGCTTGCCGTCCACCAGCGCCACGGACCAGGCCTGCGAACCCGAGGAGTCCACCCGGAAGATCTCCTCGAGCTGCGTGGCGACTTCTGGGCTCTCGACGAAGATCCCCTGCTCGCAGTTGAGCGATGTCGAGCGCGGGTCGAGGTTGTAGCTGCCCACGAACGCGGCTCGGCTGTCCACGGCGAGTGCCTTGGTGTGCAGGCTCGCGCCGGAGGAGCCGAACATGCTGGTCTTCACGCTGCTGCCCGGCGTGGGCTTGAGCTCCCACAGTTCCACACCGCCCTCGAGCAGCTCCTCGCGCGTTTCGGAGTAGCCGCCGTAGACCAGGGCCACGTCATTGGCTGCAAGCGAATTCGTGAGGATGCGCACCGTACTGCCTGAGCGGTCGATCTCGATGAGGCGCTTCGTACCAGTCTCGCCCGGCACGAAGTAGGGTGAGATCACCGTGACGTCCTCGCGCGACTTCTGCAACAGGGGAGCCATGAACGCCAGCACGTCCGATCCGCCGAGCCCGCCCTCCTTGCCGAGTGCCTTCATCGGGTCGTCGGACACAAATCGGTAGTTGGCGGACCAGAGCATCGGCCAGTCACCGGCGATCAGTCGCTGCACGGCGTCGCTCTCCCGCAGCTCCTGCGCAAAGCGCGATTCACCCGCCTCCCCGAGCTGCGCGGCAATCCGGTCCCGAAGCGCCTGCAGCGCCTGCGGGTTCACTTCCTTCGGCGCCAGGATGCTCATGGGGTACGCGGCCGGCGAGTTCCAGTAGCGGTCGAAGGACGCCGACGCGTCGCGCACGATGGGGCCGACCATCGCAAAGTCGAGATCGACGAAGTTCACCTCATCGCTGGCGCCGAAGTACTCGTCGCCGAGATTGCGCCCGCCGACGATCGCGATGCGGTTGTCGGCGATCCAGGTCTTGTTGTGCATGCGCCGGTTGATGCGCTTGGCGCTGCCGACTGCCTCGAACATGGCGCGCAGTCCACCCGAGCGCGACTTGAGCGGGTTGAACATGCGAGCCTCGATATTCGGATGCGCGTCCAGCGCCGCGAAGCCGTAGTTCTTCGAGCGTGCGTCCATGTCGTCCACGAGCAGGCGTACCTTCACGCCGCGGTCCGCGGCCTCGAGAAGCCGACCAGCCAGGAAGCTCCCGGTCGCATCGTTGTGCCAGATGTAGGTTTGCACATCGAGGCTGCGCCCGGCCGCGAGCGCCGTACGCGAGCGGATCGCGAAGGCCTCCGGGCCCTCGCGCACGAGGCGGAAGCCGGACTGACCGGGATGGCGATCCTCGGCGTCGCCGATCACGCGGTCGAGCGCGCTGCCGGTGCTGACCGGCACGGCCGTCGCGACCGGCAGGTCGGGGCGGGGCTCGAGGCTGGAGCACGCGGTTATCGAGAGCGCGGCCAGGGCGGTGGCGGTGGCCAGCCGCGGCTGGCAATTGCGGAGCATGCTCATAACGCCTTATGCGTCGTCACGTCGACGACGCGCGCGATTATGGCCGGAATCGGACGGCCGGTCGCGCCGCGGCGCGGGCCGGCCGTCGCTTCAGGTCGTCGTGCCGGGGCGTGCGCGATGGCGGCCGGCGAGCGCCATGCCGCCGAGGCCGAACAGCATGAGCGCGAGCGCGGCCGGCTCCGGCACGCCGACCGCCAGCGCAGCGAATCGGGCAATGGCTGAGTGCGTGGTCGACGACGGGTGGAACGTGTCCCAGTAGAAGTAGGTGCTCGGGTCCGCGCACATGCCTTCGTCCGTGAGGCAGGCGTCGGTCGTGTTGGCGTAGCCCGCGAGCAGCTCCGGGTCCTTGCCGAGCCCGTAGAGGTCGAGCAGATAGATTCTCGCGTCGGCCAGGTTCAGTGCGCCCAGGGCCGCCTCCAGCGCGGCGTTCCACTGCAGCGTGGTCCCGGTGGCGAGCGCGGCGATGCCGGGCAATCCTTGATCCAGCTCCTGGAACCGCGGTGTCGCGCCGACGTCCGGAACGTTGGCCACGAGGAACTGCCGGCCGCCGGCGTTGTAGAGCGCATTGATGGAGTCCACGATGTTGACGATGCCGGCCTGAATCGCCGCGGCGCTGCCGAGGTTGTTCGCTACGTCGTTGCCGCCGATCATCACCGAGAACAGCGTCTGCCCGATGGGCGCCCTCCCGGCGGGCGAGTTCTCGAGGAGGTACTGGCCGACCTGCTGGTTGAGCCACGGCGCGTCGCCGGCGTCAGGGTTGACGCCGGTGCGCGCGCCGCCCCAGGCATAGTTGTTTCCACCGACCAGCGACGGCGTCGCGAACTGGCCGTACATGTTGGCGAGCACCGTGGGCCACGACGGGCCGAGCATGTCGGACCACTGGCCTCCGGTCCGGTCCGGTCCCGCGCCGGACGAGCCCTGGTTGTACGGCGGCGGCGGAAAGCCGGAGCTCGCGTACCAGATGTTGCCCGTGTCGGAGAGACTGTCACCGAAGAACACGATGTCGCCGACCCTGGCGGCGTGAGCCGGCGCGATAGCGGCGGTCGCAACGAGGGCGACCGCTGCGGAAGCGATGAGCTTGCGAGTCAACATGGAATCCCCTGGCGGTTTGTTGGAATCGAGCGCCTCGAACAGGCAAAATCCGTGCCTCTGTCAGCAACAGATTGAGCGAGAAGCCTTTTCGTTCGAGCCGGAAGACGCGGCGGCCCGGATTCTGTAAAAGAACCCGACGAGGACTTCTTCCGTCACGGATGCTCGGTTTCCCTGGCGAGCCGGCCGCGCGCGCTGGAGTCGTCCGATCAACGCCCCCAGAGGCGATAGCTACGAAGGACGGCCGCAATCAGAAGCAGGCCCACTCCGGCCAGCCCCATGAGCGGCAACGGACTGGCCGTCGTCGGCAGGATGTCGACGATCGGATACCAGGGCCGTCGCCGCGGGCAGCAGGTGTAATTGGCGATCCGCAAGACAGTGGACTCCACAGACTCCACGACGACAGGGACCTCTGCGTCGGCAAGGCTGCTCGCGTCGGCAAATGCTTCCAGGGCGCGGTCCTCGGGTAAATAGACGCTGAGCGCGCTGCCGATCGGAATCGTCGGCGACGAGCTCCCGGCCGCAGCGATGACCGACTCCGGGGCGCCGGGGCTCAGTATCCTGTCCCGCGCGGATCCGTTGAACCGCACCACCAGAGCCTCGTCGTGCAGCTGGTGCAGCTGCGCGCCCATCTGCAGGTAACGCCGACCATCGACCTGGATGATCGCCTCGCAGGCCTCGGCAAACTCCGGGTGCAGGTCGAGCAGGCCGAATCCTCCGGTCGGACGGGTGCAGTCCTCGATCCGGCTCCCGAGCGCAAACGCTGCGGGCGTGCAGGCCAGCAGCAGGGCAGCCGTGACCACGCCGGTGGACTTTCTCATCTTGACTCCTCGCGCAACTCCGCTCGGACCACGAAGCGTTGCGGCGCGTTGCCGAAGTAATAGAAGGGATAACAGGTGACGAGCGTTACCTCGGGTACGGTGCCCGGCCACAGCACCGTGGTGTTCTCCGGGTCGGTGACGCGGATCTCCTCGACGACGTACCGGTACCGGTGCGTGAGCGTGTCCACCACGATCTCGTCGCCGACGCGGATGTCCTTGAGGCCGCGGAAGTAGCCGTCGCGGTGCGAGCTCACGCCGACGTTGCCCGGCTCGCCGAATGGGGGCGAGCCCGCGATTCGCCCCGCACCGCGCGTCATGTGCTCTTCGGTCGCGCCAGCGAATACTGGGACCTCGAGTCCGAGCCGCGGGATGCGCAGCACGGCTTCGGGACGGCCGATGAAACCCCAGCCCGACTCCTCGTAGCGACGGATCCGCTCGGTCGCCCACAGCGACTGATCCGGCTCCGAGTGGCCCAGCCCGCGCGTCGCCTCGCTCGAGGGCCGCGACGCTTCGGCCGCGCGCGCCTGCGCGAAGCCCTTCAGGGCCTCCTCGTGTCCGAGATGTGTAGCGACACTCGAGGCGACGGCAAGCGACACCAGCAGCAGGCCCAGTGCCCAGCAGCCAAGCTCCAAGACCTCGAGCAGCGGCGATCTGCGGACCAGCCCAAGCATGACGACCTCACATTTTTACCGTACTCCCGCGGCAGCGCGGACGGAGTCCGTACAAATGGAGGGGTGAGAGGGGCAGCGCGCAGTGCGCAGCAGCATGGGCCGAGGCGGGTGCTCGAATGGTCCTGCGCGAGCACCCGGCCTCGCCGGGCGGCGCCCGCATGAGGCGGTCGCCGATACGCGCTCAGAGAATCGCGTCGCGCAGCGCCTTTCCTGGCCTGAACTTCGGCAACCTGGCTGCCGCCGGCGCCGCGCGCATCCGCAAGCGCCGCGCCCCCGACAGCGGCGGCAGCTGCACCTCGCCCACCAGCTGCCTGCGGTAGTCCTTGAGCCGCGCGGCAACCTGCTCGCGCTGCTCGGCAAGCGCCGCCTCGTAGATCGTCGCCTGGCCGGCGGCGTACTGCAGCTTCGTCGAGCCGGAGGCGAACCTGAAGAACAGCACCTGCGTTAGCTGCGACTTCGCCTTCAGGGAGAAGCCAACCAGCCCTGTCTGGATCAGGCCGCTCGCACCCACCTGCGCGGTCGCCACCTGGAAGCGCGCCGATTTCTCGACGCGGCTCTGGCGCTCGAACAGCGTCAGCCACGGGCTGTTTTCGTTCATCTCCTGCAGCGCCCCGAGCGCTGCCTGCACTACCGCCAGCGCCGCAGCCTGCGGGCCGAGCAGCGCGGCCAGAACCTTGCCGATCGCCTTGTGTGCCTCGGCGTGCTGGCCGGAAAAGCGATAGTCCTGGAATTGCCGGTCGCTCTGCGACCAGCCGAGCACCGCGAGCCAGCGGAAGTAGGCGTCGTACCAGTCCATGACCTTCTTCGACTCGGGCACCTCGCCGCTGGCGGCGAGCTGCGCGAACAGCGTGCAGTTCACGAGGTCCTCGCGCGTCTTCCCCGGGACGTTCTCGGCGGCGACGATCAGGCCTGATCCGGCCACGAGAGTCTGCGCCTCGCGGTCCTTGAGTTCGAGCGGCGGCTGGTCCTCGATGGCGGCACGCGCCCGGCGCATGCCCGACGGCATCTTTGCGTAGTCGATCAGCGCGCGGCTCGCCTGCGGGGTGATGATGGTCATCGGCTCTGCTCCCGTGATCGTGGTCTGGGTTCTTGACAATAGCGCTGTGGCGCTCCCGTCGCACGACGATAGTTGCTGCGCTGCGACGCAGTGGCTTCGCCGGCCGGCGGGCCAGTAACATCCTGGTTGACGGGGAGGCGCTGGCCGCCTGGCAGGCCATGGAGCGTGCGATGTTCGAAGGTACTGCTTCCCGTTCGTTCGGCGACCTGCGCTCGCGCTGGATCGGGGCGCTCGGATTCCACCTGCTGATCCAGTTGCTCGGTTTCGCGCTGTTCACGCCGCTGGCCACGTGGCTCGCGCGGCGCATGGTGCTGGCTTCGGGCGAGCCGGTGATCAGCAACTTCGACATTGCGGACTTCGTACTGTCGCCGGCTGGAATCGGCTTCATGCTGCTGGTCGCGGCGGTCACGATAGGTTTGCTGCTCGCGGAGTTCGCGGGGCACACCTGGATTGCGGGTCATGCGCTCGCGCGCCGCCACGTCGGCGTTATCGACACGGTTGCCTTCGTGCTGCGCCGCCTGCCGTCACTGCTGCGGCTGGCGCTGCGAGTGTTCCTGCGCCTCGTGCTGCTCGCCCTGCCGTTCCTGGCGCTCGCCGGTGTCGTGTGGTTCACGATGCTGGCGGGTCACGATATCAACTACTATCTCGCCGAGAGCCCGCCGGAATGGCGTCGCGCCAGGCTGATCGCGATCGCGCTGGGTGCGGGCTTCCTGCTGCTGGCGGCCTGGCAGCTCGCACGCTGGCTGTACGCGGTGCCGATCCTCGTGTTCGAGAACGCGACACCCGCCGCGGCACTTGACCGCGGCGCCGAAATGACGCGAGGTCGATTGGGGCGCATCGTGCCGCCCTTGCTGCTCTGGTGGCTGCTGCTCACGCTCGTCGCACTTGCAATCACCTGGGTCTGTCGCCAGGTCTCCGACGCGGGGCTCGACTGGGCGGGTGTCGATCTTCGCCGTGTGCTGCCGCTCGTGGCGCTCTACCTCGCTGTGTCAATCGTCGGGGGCTTCCTGTACGGCGGTCTCGGACTCGCGGGGCACCAGTTCCTGGTCACCCGACTCTACGCCGAGCAGCGCGACCCCGAGCGCGTACGTCTCTTCGCGCAACTGAGCATCCCTGACGGGGCTGCGCGAAGTCTGGCGCGTCCGGCCATCCTCGTGACGCTGACGCTGTCCGCGGCCGCGCTCGGTTTCGTTTGGCTGCTCGGCTCGCAGCTCGATCTCACGCGGGAAGTGGCGGTCACCGCACACCGCGGCGCATCCGCCGTGGCTCCCGAGAACTCGATGGCCGCATTCCGCGCGGCCATGGACGCGGGCGCGGGCTACTCGGAACTCGACGTGCAGCGGACCCGCGACGGCGAGATCGTGGTGATGCACGACGGCGACCTGCTGCGCATGGGCGGCGACCCGCGCAAGATCGCGCAGATGGCTGCGGCGGACATTGCCGCGGTCGATATCGGCCGCGGCAGCGTGCCACCGATGACGGGCGAGCACCCGCCCACGCTCGCGGAGGTGATCGCGCTGGTCCGCGGCCGCATGAAGCTGAACATAGAACTGAAGTACAACGTGCCGGACCCGGGACTGGCGCCCGCAGTGGTCGAGCTGCTGCGCCGGGAGGACTTCCTCGGGCAGGCGGTGATCACCTCGCTCGACTACGCGGCACTGAAGCAGGTCAGGAAGATCGAGCCCGGTCTGCGCACCGGCCACATCATCACTGCCTCGGTCGGGGACGTGCTGGGCACGGAGGCGGACTTCCTGAGCCTCAGCTCGGCGCAGGCGAAGAGCCGGCTGGTGCGCCGCGCGCACCGCGCCGGCAAGGACGTGCACGTGTGGACGATCAACCAGCCAGAGGTGGCGCTGCGCATGATCGAGCGTGGCGTGGACAACATAATCACCGACGACCCCGCAATGGTCACAGGCCTGATGCGGCGACGCGAAGAATTGAGCACGGCGGAAGTCATCGCCCTGCGAATGAGGGTCCTGTTTGCCAGGCCGCCGCGCGAACTAAACGACCCGGCGGCCGTGGAAGCACTCTAGCGAGACACGACGATCGGACTGTCCTTGTGGAAGCGCCGCTGGTCGCGCTGCGGTCACCGCCCGCGGCATTACGTTGCATGGCCCGCGGCGCGACCTCGGGACGACGATCGTTCATGATGTCGGGGCGCGAATCCGTGTAGCGCCGTGACCGAAGCGAGCGAGATGAACCTGCACAGACCCGGATGTTGGACGTGCGCGGCAGCCCTCCTGGCCGCCCTGCTCAATGGCCCGACGCTGCACGCGGCGGAGGAGTACAACCCGTTCGCCGGTCGCGAGGCGGCGCCTGCGGCGACCGACCGCTTGATCATCGGGCTGCGCGTGCAGTCGACCAGTGGCGCTCGGAAGCCGACCGACGTTGCGCAGTCCGCGAAGGTCTCCGAGCTTGGGCGTCGCTCGGGTCTCGGCCTGCGTCACCTGCGGGAACTCGGCGCCGGCATGGCGGTGGTGCAACTCGATCAGCCAGGTGCGGAGTCGTTCGCAGCCGCGCTCGAGCGACTGCGTGCGGATCCCGACGTCATTTTCGCCGAGCCTGACGCGCGCATGAGGCCGCATCGGGTGCCGAGCGACCCGGGTTTCTTCGAGCAGTGGTTCCTGCAGCCTCCAGGGCCCAGCCTGAGTGGCGTGACAGCATCCGCCATCGATGCCGTCGCGGCATGGGACGCCACGCTAGGCTCGCCCGACGCGGTCGTGGCCGTGATCGACACAGGCGTGCGCTTCGATCATCCCGACCTTGGCGCGGCGGCGTCGGGCGGCAAGCTGCTTCCCGGCTACGACTTCGTGAGTGCCGAGTCGGGCAGCGCGGCGCGCGTCGCCAACGACGGCGATGGCTGGGATCCCGATCCGTCGGACCCGGGGGACTGGATCTCGTCGGCCGATCTGCAGTTCTCGCAGTTTGCGGGCTGCCCGATCAACGAAAGCTCGTGGCATGGCACTCGGGTGTCGGGAATCGTGGCCGCATTCACCGACAACTCGACTGGCGTGGCCGGCGTCGCATGGAACGGCCGTGTCCTTCCGGTGCGTGTGCTCGGCAAGTGCGGCGGGCTCGCGTCAGACGTGATCGCCGGCATGCGATGGGCCGCCGGGATCACGCAGTCCGGCGCGCCCGCGAACCCCATGCCCGCAAAGGTTCTGAACCTCAGC